>Ga0210399_10003726_pt1 | contig 11871 bp, 10 predicted proteins | sample IncBWC14MmetaG_FD_150865 | JGI IMG/M metagenome (GOLD analysis project Ga0210399, IMG submission 150865) | Forest soil microbial communities from Barre Woods Harvard Forest LTER site, Petersham, Massachusetts, United States - Inc-BW-C-14-M | ecosystem: Environmental > Terrestrial > Soil >...
CTGGGTGGAAGTCTGGGACGGCGATTGGCATTTTACGGGCGCTGCCGAGCCGGATCCCAAGGGACTCGATCACACCTGGTTCCAACACGACGCATCGGAGGCGCTCAAGGACAATCCGCGCCACGCAATTTATGCGAGCAGTTTTAAGAGCACAGGCCTGGCTTTCCCCATGGACTGGGCGCCAAACGCGACCTGGGTTGCTGCGGTCAATGTCACCGACCATTACACGCCCAAAGCCGGCAATGTGCCGGCGGACAAAACGCGCCTTTTGGTCAAAGTGCTGGACCACCTCGCCGGGCAACGCGTTGCCGCTAAGGTCACTGTGACGGACATCACCAATAGTTCCTCGCATTTCGAAGGAACCAGCCGCGGCGAATCCGCCGACGCCAATGACATTCTGCCGTTCGAATTGTCGCGCGGCGCGATTTATGACGTCCGGGCCGAACGCGACGGCCAGAAGGCCGGACGCGAGTTTTCCACCGGTACAAACGAGCAGGCGGTGGTTGTCATCTCGATGAGTGATACGCCTGTATTCGCGCTGCCGTCGCAAGCCTGCTACGCGCCGACCGCCGAGCAACCGCTCAAGACCGAAGACGAAACGAAGCTCAAGCAGGCGCTGACGGATTACTTTACCGCCCCAGCAGCGCGGAGGGCGGACTGGAAGTTCTCGAGCAACCTCGAAAGGCTTCTTCGAAACGACGAGCCAGCGGTCCGGCGGATCGCCTGGGAGGCTTATCAGGCGGCGCCAATTCATGAATCGCTCAAGCATGACTTCGACGCGAAACAGGTTCAATTCGAGAAGTATCTCAGTCCGTTCACGCTCAAGACCGTCGGTTCGCGTCCGGCAAAAGGATGGGCGTTGTTCATCGCCATGCACGGTGGCGGCAACACGCCCAAGGAAGTCAACGATCAGCAATGGGGTGTGATGCAGCATTATTATCGCGATCATCCTGAAGCCGGAGGTTATGCGTATGTCGCCCTGCGAGCGCCTAACGACACATGGAATGGGTTCTACGACGATTATGTTTATCCGCTGATCGCCAACTTGATTCATGAATTTCTGCTTTTCGGCGATGTCGATCCCAACAAGGTGTTCATCATGGGCTACTCGCATGGCGGCTACGGAGCATTCGCGATCGGACCAAAGGAACCGGATTTGTTCGCGGCCATACACGCCAGCGCGGCCGCGCCTACCGATGGCGAAACGACCGGCAAGACGCTGCGCAACACGATTTTCACGTGCATGGTGGGAGAGAACGACACGATGTACGGACGCTTCGACCGGGACAAAAAGTTCCGCGAGTCCATCAAGGAATTTCGTGGAGACCACACCGATATTTATCCGGTAACTTTGCAATTTATTCCCGGCAACGGGCATACGGGTTTGCCTGATCGAGACATAATCCAGGAAATGTATCCGGCCGTCCGCAATCCCATTCCGCGCGACCTCACCTGGCTCATGACCGACAGCGTCATCACTGACTTTTTCTGGCTGCGCACCGCCGACCCGGGCAAGAAAAAGGAGATTGACGCAACATGCCACGACAATCGCGTAACGGTGACGACGACAACCAATGTCACCGACGCAACGGTGTTTCTTGACAGCCGGCTGATCGATTTCAAGAGGCCGGTCACCCTGGAACTGAACGGAAAGTCCATGACGCGAAAGCTGCAGCCCAGTCTGAGGATACTTTGCGAAACCATGCAGCGACGTGAAGATCCGGAATTGGCGTTTACGACTGAAATCCAGTTGCAGATGGTTCCACGGCAATGAAAGTCATGCTGGAACGGACGCCAATGTTCCTGATGGCGTTCACGCTCATACTGTGCGCCCGCGCCGCCGAGTGGAAATTCCCCTGTCCGGAAAGCGAAATCGCTCATTACACGGCGTATCACATCCGCGAGCCGATCACAGTTGACGGCCATCTCGATGAACCAGCGTGGCAACGCGCCCCGCGCTCGCCGCGTTTCGTGGATATCATCACCGGCAAACCCGCGTTTCACGACACCCGAGCTTCGGTGATCTGGGACGACGAAAATCTCTACGTTGGGTATCGCGTCGAAGAACCGTTCGTGCACGCCAAATACACGACGAACAACTCGCCGATTTACTTTGATAATGACGTCGAAATGTTCATCGCGGGCCCCGACGCGTATTATGAATTCGAGATCAACGGCTACAATACAACCTACGAAGTCCTCTTCGTCTGGCAGGACGCGTATGACCGGGGCGAATTTGCCGGCTCGCCGGATTTCGCCCGCGCGAAGCTCGTGCCTTTCAACGGCGTCGATTTCAAAACGCATCCTCGCGGCGGCCGGCTGGGAAATTTCAACTGGCATTTTCCGGGGAAAAAAACCGCGGTATTCATCGACGGCACCGTGAACAAAGACAACGACCGTGATCGCGGCTGGAGCGTCGAACTGGCGCTTCCATGGAAAGGAATGGCCTGGCTGGCCAAGGCGGACCATCGCGCTTTGCCGCCGAAAAATGGCGACGTGTGGCGAATGGATTTCTCCCGGTTCAACAGCTACAAAGAACCGCCGCCCGCCCAGGATTCGGGAGGCTGGGTATGGACACGTCACGGTGTTTGGGATTCGCACATTCCGGAATGCTTCGCCTACGTTGCGTTTTCGACCAATGACGTCAGTCGAGCGCCGACAATAAAATGAAACAGTGCTCATTTAACCATGCCGGCGTGATGGTCTCAGAAATTGGCCTGGGCTGCTGGCAACTTGGCGGCGCTGATTGGGGAAAGATCGATGACAAACTCGCCTTTGACATTCTCGGAGCCGCTGTCGATTCCGGAGTCAATTTCTTCGATACCGCGGATGTTTATGGCAGCGGTCGCAGCGAAACGCTGATCGGTCAGTTTTTGAAAAGTCGCCGCGACCGAATTTTCGTCGCCACCAAGCTTGGGCGCGCCTCGACATTGTATCCGGCCCATTACACTGAGGCGAACGTCGCCGCTGCGACTGAAGACTCCCTGAAACGGCTCGGAGTCGATGCGCTCGACCTGACACAATTGCATTGCGTGCCGACTGCGGTAATGCGGCAGGGCGATATCTTCGATTGGATGCGAACGCTCAAGCGGCAAGGGAAGATCAGGCAATTCGGCGCGAGCGTGGAATCGATGGACGAGGCCCTGCTTTGTCTTGAACAGGAAGGGCTCGCGTCGCTGCAAATCATCTTCAACATCTTTCGCCAAAAACCGATCGACATGTTGTTCGCGAAAGCAAAAGCAAAGGGAGTGGCCATCATCGTGCGCCTCCCCCTGGCAAGCGGGTTGTTGAGCGGGAAGCTTGCGAAGGAAACCCGATTCCCCAAAGAGGACCATCGGAATTACAACAGGGACGGCCAGTTCTTCAATGTGGGCGAAACCTTCGCCGGCTTGCCGTACGAGAAGGCCGTCGAATTGGCGGACGCGCTCAAGCCGCTGGTTCCCACGGGCCTGACCATGGCGCAAATGGCGCAGCGATGGATTCTCGACTTCGACGCAGTGACGGTCGTCATTCCCGGCGCGAGCCGCCCGAGCCAGGTCAGCGAAAACGTTTCGGTTTCGAACTTGCCGCTGCTCGGGGCGGACTTGCACGCTATCTTGAAAATGTTCTACGAGCAGCGCGTGTCCAAACACATCCGCGGCCCCTACTGAATTCGGAGCGCAAAGCTCCCGCTCAGCGTGTTGTTCTGTGCAGCCTCAGTAATCGATAACTCATATCACTCCGCCAGCGCATCAGCCAGCAACTCCGCCATATGTTTCGGATGAGCCGGTGTGAGATGCTCGATCTGATGACGGCAGCTAGTTCCCGAAGCCACCAAAACAGTTCCTTCCGGCAGCGATGCGACCAAATCGACTAGCGGCTGCGCAACTTCCAGGGAGAGATCATATTTGGATTCAAGCGCGCCGAAAGCGCCGGCCATGCCGCAGCAACCTGTGTCCAACAACGTGGCTTTGCGGCCCGGCAATCGTTGCGCCAGACGCAACATGAAGGCTGGATTCGTCAGAGATTTCGCATGGCAATGCGCGTGAATTGCGACTGCTCCCGAACGGGGCTGAAATCGCAAAACGTCGGGCTCGCGTTGGAAAAGGTTCTCTACGAATTGCTCGAACAGGAAACTGCGCCTGGCCACTTGTTCGGCACCGGGCAATTTCAATTCGCGGTAATCTTCGGCGAACATCGAATAGCAGGACGGCTCGAGAAACAGTATTGGCGTGGCGGATTTGTCGCGGCTCAGGATTTCCAGATTGTGGCGTCCCAGTCGCGCCGCCTCGTCCAGGTTTCCCTGGCTGAACGCGGGCCGGCCGCAGCAGCGACGGTTCGTCGGCAGCGCGACCTCATAGCCCGCCGCTTCGAGCACTTTGACGGCGGCGATGCCGATGTTCGGCTCGTGATAACGGACGAACGTGTCGTCCCACAGGATGACTCTGCCTCGTTTCGTGCGCGGGTTCGCTCCATGCTGCGCGAACCAGAAATCAAACCGTTCCGCGGCGTACGGCGGCAACGGTCTGCGCGCCGCAATTCCCAAAGTGCGTTCCAGCCTTCGCCGCAACCACGGCCACCGCAAGCCGGCGTTCGCAATTGCCGGCATCGCACAACCCAGCTTGCCCAGCAGATCGACGGAACTCAGCAGCCGTTCGAGCAATGGCAAACCGTCGCGTCGATGCCGCGCGTGCAGCAATTCCGCCTTGAGCAAAGCGAGGTTGACGTTCGACGGGCATTCGGTCGTGCAGGCTTTGCACGCGAGACAATTGCTCAACGCCGCCTCCAGCTCCGCCGAACGCAACGCGTCGCCACCCTCGATTCCGCGCAACTCCAGCGCGGCGCGAATCGCATTGGCGCGTCCGCGCGTGGACATGATTTCCTGGCCCGTGGCAACGAATGTCGGGCACATCGTCGGCGCGTCCTTCCGGCATCCACCGCAGCCGTTGCATTGCTCCAGGTTCCCGACAAACGATTCGTCTTTCGCGGCAAAGGCCAGCACCGGCTCGAACGGAAGCGGCACGCCGTTGGGAGAGAAGGAGGAACGGAGGTTGGTGTCGATTTTAAACCGTCCGTCGGGAATGACTTTGCCGGGATTGAACAAGTTGCCGGGATCGAACGAAGCCTTGATTTCACGCGTCACGCGCATCAACTCCGGGCCAAGATGATCCGGCAAGTATTCGGTGCGCGCGATGCCCACACCGTGTTCACCGGCCAGCGAGCCCTTGAACTGCCGCACGAGCGCGGACACCTCGTTGCTTATCGTCCGCAATTTCCCGACGCCGTCTGCCGTATGAAGATCGAGAACGGGCCGCACGTGCAACAGTCCAGAAGCGGCGTGGCCATAAAACGAGCCGCGCAGGCCAAGCGGTTTCATCAGCGATTCGAGTCCGGCCACGTATTCGGGCAATCGCTCAGGGCGAACCGCGATGTCTTCGATGCACGTGACCGGCTTCGCGCTTCCCTTGCAACTCGTGATCAGCGAAAGCCCGGCTTTGCGCATCGCCCAAACCAGATTGATGTCTGTGGCATTGCGGAGAATTTTCGTGCGCAGGCCTAGTCGTTTCTGAGAAAGGGCGGCGAGTCGTTCGGAGACATTTTCGTCGAAGAATTCAACTACCAGAAAGGACCGGCATGGCCTTGCGTCCAGTTCAAGCAGGTCGCGAGCGTCTTTGAAAGCAAGCTGGCCTTTTGTCTGATCGAAAAGCACGTGGTCCACGTGTTCGATTGCGGCAGGTTTCAAATCCAGCAATTCCACGGTCGCCTGCAATGCCTCAGCGACAGTATCAAAAAAAATGAGTCCGACGCCTTTCGCGCGCGGCAACGGCACGATTTTCAATTCCGCTGAAACAATGGCCGCGAGTGTTCCTTCGCTTCCGGCGAAAATATGGTTCAGGTTTTCCGGTTCGCGCGCGAAGCGATCAAGCCCATAGCCCGGCCAGCGTTTCAACAAGCCGGGCGGGCAGCGCGCGGCGATTTCCGCCGCGGATTTTTGCACCAGCGCGCGCGCGGTTTTCAATTGCGCCGGGAGCGCGTCGCGGCCCGGGCCAATCTGCTCGACGCGCCCGTCCGCGAGAACAATTTCCAACCCGCAAACGTGATCGGCAGTAGTGCCGTAGATCGGAACGTGTGAGCCGGAGGAATTATTCGCAATCATGCCGCCGAGCGTCGCGCGAGAACTCGTCGCGACGTCCGGACCGAAGCAAAAGCCGTGTGGTTTGAGAAACGCATTGAGCTGATCCAGTACGACGCCGGCGCCCACACGCACCGTGCGGCGGTCGAGATCGAGAGCGGTAATCTCGCGATTATGCCGTGAGAAATCGATCACCAGGCCGTCGCCAATCGCCCCGCCGACCAGCCCCGTGCCCGCACCGCGCGGGATGACCGCCGTCCCGGCCTGCGCGGCGGCCTTGATCACAGAAGCCGCCTGCGCCGCGCTGCGCGGAAACGCCACCGCCTGTGGTTCGATCTGATAAATCGACGCATCTGTGGCGTATAATTGCCGCGTCAGATTGTCGAAAGCGACGGCACAATCGGCTGCGGAAAGAAAGGCGCGTTGAGAATCCGAAATCATTTGATCTTCGTCAAAAAACAACGTACGGGCGGTCCCGGACCGTTACAAGGAGAGAGGTGAAGTCGCGTCGGAAGCATACGGTCGCATCCCCGAAATTGCCCCCTTCGCGGTAGGGACTGGCGCGCTGCGCCGTCCCCGTCGCCGCTTGTCGCGCCGAAGCTTCTGAGCGAAGGCGGAAGCGCAACGTCAGGCGACGGAACGAATGTTCCCAAGGGGGCACCTTTGGTTTGCCCCGACTCGGAGTCGGGGCTGGAACGCGGGCGGGGACATCGCAGCGCGATGTCCCTACCAGCGGGGGCAGTGTCAAAATGCGTCCATGCAAGGCAGTGTCGTTGTTCAGAATTATACCCGGTCAAAGCCGGGCAGACCCGGCCAAACCCGGTCAAACCCGGTGAAAAACCGGGTTTGGACCACCTGCTGACCGGGTCTGGGCCGGGTCGTTGAATCTGGATTTTCGAATTGTTGTTGGGCGAGATCATCACTAACACTCCAGAAGGCCACATCTGTCATCCCGCATGCAATCGTCCCAGCTCTCGTCCATGAACAAGCGCGAGGAAAGTTTCATGTGTTCCGGAGCTGGAACCGGTGACCATTCAAACGGGACGCGCGCCTCTTCACTCGCGCGGGCCGCCAGCGCCAGCGGCCAGAATCCGTCGGCCTGCCCGGCTTCGTCGCGCGTGGCGGCGATGCTCACCCGTCCGCCCAGGTTTTCTGTTTTCTTTTTTTCGGATTGTTCATATTTCATATCGCCTCCATATTCGCCCGGCGGCGGGCAGTCGTCTAACAACTGTGCATACTATGCAACTTATGCATCACATGCATGCTATGCACACTATGCACACTGTGCACACTAATGTTCGATTTTGGGGCGAAAAACGCGCAAGTATGTGGGAAAAACGCCCGTACGGTTCGGAGGGAGGGGCAAGGTTCAACCCCTTGCTCCTACCCCTACCCTGGGCCGAAAGATTCGTCTGGCCGCGACGCGATGCGGTTCGTTACTTTTGGCGTACGTTAGAGGCGAATATGCGTTTGTTGCATTCATCCCAGGTGCCTGCCGCCACAGCCCGGGCCGAAATTCGGTTGGCCTTGGAAACCATTTCTTCGGGTCACCTGCGCGAATGGGTGCAAAAAATCTCCGTGCCGCGCCATTACCGGGCGCAGCCGCAAATGAATGAGGCCATCGCGCGCTGGCTGGCGGACGAATTGAGAGCGTGGGGTTACGATGTCGAATTGCAAGGCTCGCTCAGGAACGTTGTGGCGTGGCCGCGCAAGAAGGCCTCGGAAATGGTCGTCGTAGGCGCGCATTACGACAGCGTGCCCGAAACGCCGGGCGCCGACGACAACGGCAGCGCTGTGGCGGCGCTGCTCGGATGCGCGGAGGCCTGCGCGCGCATGGGGACGGATGCCCCGGTTTGCTTTGCGGCGTTTAATTGCGAGGAGGATGGAATGTGGGGCAGCGCGGAATTCGTCGCGAACTTGAAAATGATGGGCCGCTGCGTCCGCGTGGCGCACATTTTGGAAATGGTCGGGTTCGCCAGCACGCAACCCGGAAGCCAGCGGTTGCCGACCGGCCTGCCAATCCGCATTCCGGACCGGGGAGATTTTCTGGGAATCCTCGCGAACCAGACTTCGGGCGCGCATTTGGAGTTCATTCTCGGACAGGCGCGCGCGTACTCGCCGGAATTGAGCGTTGTCGGTCTTGAGGTCCCGCTTGGGGCCGAGCAAATGCTTCCGGTGCTCGCGCGCAGCGATCATTTGCCCTTTTGGAACGAAAACATCCCGGCTGTCATGTGGACGGACACCTCGGAATTTCGCAATCCCCACTACCATCGAATGAGCGACAAACCGGACACCCTCGATTACGCGTTTCTGCAACGCGTCACGCAGGTGCTGACCGCCTGTGTGATCGCGTCCGCAAAAGACGGCGGATCGCGGCAATTTGAGTTGGAATCGTGAAAAAGTTTGTTAGGTTAAGGGCATGCTATTCGAAGATTTGCCCGAGGAATGGAAGGAGTGGATCGATCTGACTCCGATCGAGCGTTTTCGACAGAGCGAGAAAATCTTCGCTCAATACCTTGCGATGGGAGGCAGCCTTGATCCCGACCCCGATCCGACTAGTCCTTTCTACGAATTGCATTCAGACCTGTGCGCCAAACAACCAAAGGACCGCGCGTATTTGGCGCCGCTCAAGGCCGAATTCGAAGCGTTCAGGCGTGCCGAGCGCGAAGACCGCTCAACGGAGTGAGATCCGCGCGAGGTGGTCAAGGGACGTGTTTGACGCTGCCCGCGAAATCTCGGCCCGGCTGGGAGTTGGAACGCCGCCGTACGGGGTCCCGCCTTCAGGCGGAAGGGCGTTCGCACCCCCGGGCACGCGGGAGAATTTACGAGCCGTTTCGAGCCTGCGTTAGCGCTGGCCGGCTGAAGCCGGGACTCCATACAGGGACGGGAGTCGGAACGCCGCCTTCAGGCGGCAGAACAGCCAATTTGTTTTCGGCTGCCGCGTAAACGCGGCGTTCCGGGGCAGTGGAAGATGCGCCCCCGGTCAAGGCTTTTGCAGTTCAGAGTAGTTCCAGCACCCGATGCAGTTCGGCGTCCGTATTGTAGAAGTGAGGCGACAGGCGGATGAATCTGCGGCCACCGCGGTCTGTGCGCAACGAAGTGACAATATTCGCGGCTTCGAGTTTGCCGTGGAGAGCGAGCAGGTCCAGGTCCGGGCGGAAGAAAGACACAATGCCCGTAACCGCCTCGGGCGGCACATCAGCGCCAAGCACTTCATAGCCCTTGGCCTGTAATGCCGGCACAAGCCATGCGCGTTTGCGCAGCAATTCCGCGGCAATGTTATCAATGCCAATTTCCAGAATCAATTTCATCGCGGCTTGCAATCCCGCGAGGCCGAGCAAATTGTGCGTGCCAGCTTCGAAGCGCAATGCATTGCTGCGAAAAACGATTTGTTCCTGGGCGACGAAATTCGGGCAGCGCACATTGTGCCAGCCGTAGGCTGAGGGGTGGATCGATTCCTGGAGCGGTTGTCGAACGTACATCAATCCGGCCGCGCAAGGACCGAGAAGCCACTTATGAGCATCCGCCGCCAGAAAATCGACATTCTCGACAGTCGTGCGAAACGCTCCGAGCGTTTGGATGGCATCCAGGCAGAACATGATTTTCTGACCTCGCAGAAATTTCCCGATGGCCTGGTAATCCAGCCGATGGCCAGTCGCGAAATGGCACGAGGCCAGCGCGACGAGGCGCGTTTGCTCATCCACCTGCCCGATGATGTCAATGGTCCGGATCGCTCCCAATTCGCGGGTATTGATCAGCCGCACTCGCACGCCGCGCTCCGCCAGCGCCATCCACGGGTAAACATTGGATGGGAAGTCGTCGAAATAGATGAGTATGTTGTCGTTCTTGCGCAGTGGAAGACCGCTGGCGATGAAACTCAACGCCAGCGACGTCGGCCCCACGAACGCAACTTCCTCCGGTTTGGAATTGAGCAGCCGCGCGGCAAGCTGGCGGGAATCGTCAAGGATCGCCGGATAGACGATCGCCTCCTGGTCGCCCCACATGCTCCGGCGCGCGTAATCGCCGATGGCTTCGGCCACCCGACGCGGCAAAGGACAATCCCCGGCATGCGCCAGAAAAATCCGTTCGCGCGTCACGGGAAATTCGTGGCGGCGCAGCTCTTCGTTGGCGAGAATCTCGGCCAGCGTCACACTGGGAGACTAAACCACGGATGCAAGAGCGCAACTTTGAAGTTTCGCCAACAGACGATTAGAAGCCGCCGGCTTTTCTGACCTGGTCGAAATAATCGAGGTAAAAATGGATGACCCGGTAGGCCACCATCAGCGCGATGCAGAGATAAAGGAACCGCGGAACCCATTGGGCGAGCAAATGCAGTTTGCGCGTTCCTTCCTCCTGAAAGTACGTGTGCATGCGGCGCAGGGACTCGTCAAGCTGGCCGCTCACCTCGCCTGTTTGGTACAGGTTGCAAAAAAGCTCGGGAAAATAGCCTGACGCGTTCACGGCTTCGGCAGGTGTGGTGCCCGATTGCAGAGCCGGCTTCCAGGCCTTGACGACGCGTCCCATCGCCGGCGAACCGCTCGCCGTTGCGGCGATTTCCCACGCTTCGATTATCGTAATGCCCGCATTGATGAGAGCGTCCAACGCAGCAGTTACGCGCGCCAAAGCAAGATAATGCCGTGCGGTGCCCAGCACAGGAACTGGACTCAGCACCCGTTCGAGAAATGACCGCCAGGCAGAGCCGTGTCGGCCCTGCATCGAGTAAGTGATTGCAAAAACCAACCCATAAATCGGTATCAGGACGCCAATGGTTCTCAAAAAGAATCCCTCCAAGCTTATGGCGCCCGAAAAATAACGGATGAAGGGGAACAGAAAAAGCGCCATGTGAAAAACAAACATGGGGTACAGCATGTCGCTGATCATCTGCCGCAGCAGCCGCGCCCGGTCCGTGTAGTACGCGCCAAGCAGCCTGAACACCACGTCAAGCCGGCCGCTTTGTTCGCCTGCCCCAATCAATGCGATATCGAACGACGGAGTCCACGAGCCCAATCGCTGCAACGAACCGGAGAAAGTTTCGCCGTGACCCAAATGATCGAGAATCTCGGCAATCGGCCTGGAATAGCCTTGCCCCGGAGGTTTGCGCCGGAGCATGTCGAGGCCCTTGACCAAAGGCACGCCTGCCGCGGTCAATTGCCCAAGCTGATGGTAATACTCGGAACGGCTGGAAAGTTGTCCGGGCGTGAGGATTAGCGCCATAACGCCCGCGCAATGGCGGTGAATCAGACCGCTACTTTATCGAAGCTGGCTTTGAGATCGCGCTTGCTGCGGAGGCCGACGATCTGCTCAGCCACCTGTCCGTTTTGGAACAGGAGCAGGGTTGGGATGGCGCGCACGCCGTATTCGGTGGCGAGGTTTTGGTGGTCTTCGATGTTTACTTTGCCGATATGAACTCGGCCGGAATATTCGTCGGCCAGTTCATCGAGGATGGGAGCAATCATTTTGCACGGACCGCACCACTCGGCCCAAAAATCGACCAGGACAGGGGTGTCGGATTTGAGGACCTTGTGCTCGAAGTTGTCCGGCGTCAAGGTGATGATGTTGGTTGAGGCCATTTTTCGAAAACTCGGAAAGGCGAGAGGCAAATCGGGATGAGTGTCCTACTTTTCGAGGGCTTGTTGCAGAATCATCATCATCCAGACAGTTGTGCCGACAGCGGCGACGGCGGCCACCGCGGCTACGATAGCCAGCGCCTTATCCAGACCACTGACGGCCGCCACAGGGACGGGCGCCGGGCGCTGTTG
>Ga0210399_10003727_pt1 | contig 11869 bp, 4 predicted proteins | sample IncBWC14MmetaG_FD_150865 | JGI IMG/M metagenome (GOLD analysis project Ga0210399, IMG submission 150865) | Forest soil microbial communities from Barre Woods Harvard Forest LTER site, Petersham, Massachusetts, United States - Inc-BW-C-14-M | ecosystem: Environmental > Terrestrial > Soil >...
CCCGGTTGGCCGCCAGATCGTAAGCATCCACAATCGTCGCCGAGGTGCGATCCGAGGAATCGTCGATCGAATGGCTCCAGGTGTACGCGACCCCCATCGACAGCGGCCCCAGCACTCGCCGTAGTGAAATCTGCAACGAGTGGTAGGACGAGTTGGCCACATTTTGCAGCGAGAAAATCTGCCCCACTCCATTCGCAATCGCATACGGCGGCGTCCGCAGTGAATTTGGATCCGGAGGAATCACCAGGGGCGTCCCCAGCCCGTTGCATGCGGCCTGCAGATTCACGTAACCGGGTTGGCCCGGCATTATGTTGACCCCATTCACGGGGAAAAAACCTGCGCCTTGAAAACTGCAGATATCCCCCGTCAGCGGCTGTCCGGGCAGGAACGGATTTTGCGACGCGTTCACGGGCACCATCTGATTGATCTGCAGGTTCGCCACCAGATGCGTCCCTTTGCTCCCGACGTATGCGACCGTTCCCAATAAATCCCAAGGCAGATTCCTCTGCACGCTGAAACTCCACTGCTGCGCATACGGCCATGTGACTTTTGTGGGAATCGAAGTGAGGTTCAGAGGGTACGCCCCCTGAAACGCGGAACAGATCGGCGTTGCCCCGCCAACGCACGGGTAGGAGTTCGGGAAGTTTTGAGTCATGTCCAGGACGCCGGCCGGAAGATTGGCCACGCTGCCTTCCAGCGATCCGGTGTTTGCTTCATTCCCGGTGCCGTGTTCGAAGAAGATTCCGTAACCCGCTCGGACAGAGGTTTTACCATTGCCGAACGGATCCCAGGCAAAGCCGATGCGGGGGGCAGGATTGAAAAGGTGGCCGGTCATACAACTACTCGGCACCCTGGTTCCATCCTTATATTTGTCCACGCCGCAGCGAACGATCCCATTCATAAGGTACGGACTGAGGTTGTTGATGTCGAATGGCAGCGGCTGGCCGTTCAACAGGAGTTCGGAGTGCGCCGGATCCACGGAAAGCTGCGAAGCCAGCCCGCTGTCAAACTGTGACGCCACCCAGTTGTAAGCATTCTTGTTTTTTTCCTCGTATAGGCCAAACAGACTGAACCGTATACCAAGATTCAGCGTAAGGGTGCGCGTAACTTTCCAGTTGTCCTGAACATACGGCTCCACAATGTGGTAATTGTTGTGGTATGTGTACTGCGAGCTATCCTGCTGAAAGGCTTTTATTCTTCCGCCCAGAAAATCGGCAAACGCGTTTCCCGTCGTGTTGTAATAATTCTGATTGCTGAAATAGAGGATCCCCTGCTGATCCCCGGTATTCGCCCCAACGGGCGGGTTAATTTCGTTTCGTTGAGCAATGATCGCCAGCACTCCGAACTGCACCGTGTGTTTTCCCACCACGAGCGTCGCGTCGTCCCGGGGGCTGTAAGTCGGATTCGAATGTCTCCATGGCATGTAGGAGGGATCCACGGCCAGGCCGGTTCCGCCGTAGGCAGAGTTTGTTCCTCCCAAAACTATGCCGGGGTTCTTGTTTCCAAATCCATTGTTAAAAATGTAGCCGATCGGGCATGTGCCCGGGCACGGCTGATTGTCCAGTCCGGGATCACGGTTTAATTCGCTCAAGCCGGCACCCGCAATGTTGTTCAGCGAGATGTGGTCGTGGATGTAGGCCATGGCCAGGTCGTTCACAAACGTATTGGTAATAGTGCTGGTCAGGTGCGCCACCGCACTGAGACCCGGGCCGACGAACTGGTTCTGTATTGTGGGGACACTATTCTGAATGAATCCCCACTGGGGCGTAGGGACCACCGTGCTCCAGTCGTCGTGAATATATCGGGCGTAAAGCTTTTCCTTGGTCCCGAAGTTCTGATCGATCCGAAAGAGATCCTCATGCCAGGTGGTCAGTGGAGAGACAACCACGTTGTAGCAGGACGAGGGCTTGGCTGTGGAATTGCAGCCGCCGGTCGTTGAGTTCGGAGCCGGAATCATGCCCGTGTTCAGCAAAATTTGTGACAGCGGGTTTATGGGCACGAGGTTGGAGGGATACGGCTGGAAGATTCCCACACCCTTTACGCTCGTGCCGGCAGGTAACTGCGCTGGGCAGTCCGGGAATAAGGGAAACCCGGGTAGAGGACTGCGCACGAACTGCGCTGTTCCGACCTTCGGGCAAACATCGCTGAAATCGCCATAGATTCCCGGCACAAATGGATTTAAGCAAGCGGGTTGCGGACCCGGCACAACCATACCGTTTTGGTCCAAATGATTCGGTTGGTTGTGGCAATCGCGTTCGGCTGCGGAAGGAACCCCCTGATTGAACTCCGTGGGTTCCCGTTCGTGGCGCCATTCTTCGGAAACAAAGAAGAAAGTTTTGTCCTTATTGACGTTGTATGCGCCAGGAATATAGAGCGGCCCTCCCAACGTGAAGCCTTGGTCATACTTTTGATAGAGTGGCGCTCGCTTGGTCTGGTCAAAGAAATTTCGAGCGTTGAGATGGTTATTCCGTAGGAAGAAGTAGGCGTCGCCATGAAAATCGGACTTGCCCTCTTTGGTTGAGATCAGGATTGTCCCGGAGGCGCTGCGGCCATACATCGCCCCGTAGTTCGAGGTCAGAACCTGCATCTCGGAGACCGAATCGACGCTTGGAAACACAATCAGGGTGCTGCTGCTGCCGTTGATGCTCGCGTTCAGGACGTCCCCGCCATCCACGTCGTATGTGTTGTATTCGACGCGACCACCGTTCACACTGTATTTCACGCTACCTTTTACGCCGACCAGCGCTTCATCTTGCCCGGTTTGATTGCTTACCCCGGCAGTCAGCCCGATCAGGGAAACGATGTTGCGCCCATTCAGCCCGTAGGTAGTCAGTTCCTTCGAGTTCAGCTGGCCGGAGAGTTGCGCCGACTCGGTCTCCACTTGCGTGGCGTTTTGGCCTTCGACGTTCACTTTCGTGCTCACGTTGGCGGGAATTAACTGAATGTCGGCTCGGGTTGATTCTCCCGCCTTTACATCCAGGCTTGCCGATTTGAATGGTTGAAAACCTTCGAGGGTGATCGATACCGTGTAAATTCCTGGCGCCAACCCTACAAACAGGAACTCGCCCTTTTCATCCGTTGACGCTTCCTGAGCCGTCCCAGCGGCATTTGTCAATTTGACAGTAATGCCGGGGATTACCGCACCTGAGCTATCGAGCACCGAACCGGCAACCAAGCCGCTTTCGGCGGGGGCCGGCGCCTGAAGAGGAGCTCCCGAACTTCCATAAATTGTTAACGAAAATACGAAAAGGGCAAAATAAGTCCGTAGAAATCTCACGCGCGGCTCCTCCGAGGGCAAGTAGGCGTCATCCTCCAGCACTTCTATTACTCGTCGATGAGAAAGGTATTGAAATCCCGCCAATAAACCCCGGGCGCCGCAATTGTTTCCACAAAATTTCTTCTACCGCACAATCTGATGACTGCTCACAGATCGAGACGCTCGTTAATCAGAGTTTCATCCGAGTTTACTTTCTTCGTTATTCTCCATTCACAGATTCCGGCGATACTCTCGCCCAGTCACGGAACTTCCAGCCCAATTCTGTGGAGAAGGTCCGTTTGCTCTCTCGTTTTCTCGCAAATCCCGTCCGTGTTTCGGTACACGGATAAATCGTTCACCCAGGCATGCAGGCGGAACGTTAGCCTGCCCCATCGTTACGGTTGACATTGACAGTTGGCGCGGATCGCTGATCGGTTTGCGTCGGCCCCTTGGATGCAATCGCACCCCGGCGTCCGGTGTCCCCGGACGCGTGGCGGAGCTCTGTCCTTGAAATCCCTTCCTGCGGGAGTTGTTTTCCGCATTTCTTGTGTCAAAGGCCAGCCCGATTTTCTGTGTTCAATCCGAATGTCCAAAATTCTGAGGAGAAATCAAGCGATGAATAAAATGAAGTTGTTCGCAGCGCCGCTGTTTACAGCGATCGCGCTGTTTTTGTCCGCTTCCGCCAGTTATGCCCAAGCCCCGCAATTCGTGGCTGCAGGTTCTTCGGCTGTCTTTACCGAAACTGCAATCGCTGCGGCCACGGGCGACCCGATCACGGGGTCACCGGCGCGTTGCGGCTCACACCTTTGGACCAGCAAGAGCGGTGGTAGCCCCAACAAGAATGTGGCGGCGGGCATTGATCCCCGTCCCGGCATCCCAGCAGAGCCAGGCAATATCTGGATCGTCTGGGACAACAACACGACTCCCACTACCGTTTGCGCATTTCTCTCCGTGGATTCCATCGTCGGGGTTCGTCTTTTGATGGCCGCCGCCAGTGGCCCGGTTTACTCCACCGTCTCCCTGAACAACAATTTGGGCGTATTGAACAACTGCAACGCCGCAATCACCGGCGATAACGCCATTCCGTATTTCACGGACACCGATCCTCTCCCGACGGCCGTCTGCGCGGTCGTGCAGGGTGCCACCATCACATCCGCTTTCACCGACATTCGCGCGGAAGACGCGGAATTCGCCAACTTCCGTGCAACGACGCTGGGTTGGGCTTTCGGACAGGCGGTTCAGAGCGCTTTTACGAATACCTCCGCCCAAATCCAAGATTTTTTCATCAACGGTAAGGACCCCAACACCGGCGTGGCGGTTCGTGCCACGGAATCCGCCAGCATCGGCGCCCAGGCTATGGTGCATTTCGTGAACACTGGCACAGGCACTGTGAACCCGGGTGATTTCGGTAATCTGTTCGCCTCGGGCGGCAACATAAACTCTCGGACAATTGACCTCATTTACGCGCCCGCCGGAAATGGGCTCACCCTCAATCACACGACCGATGTCGCCGGCGCCCAGGGCGTCGTTGGCCAGCCGTTGAACATCGGTTACCGCGAACCGACATCAGGCAGCTACAATACTTTTGAATTCCAGCTGCCCCATGAGAAGGGTTCCGACGGCAGCCAGGAATCAGCCTTCAAATCCGTTGCGACCGGCTGCTTTGCTCCATCGGGAACCCAGGCATTTCCAGTTGCCGGAGGCGTGAACTGCCACAATCCCAGCTATCAGACGCAGAACGGAGCGGTGCGCGCTCGTGTTATCGGCACCGGTGAGATGGTCACCGTTGTGAACGCCAGCCACAATGCCATGGGCTATGCCTTCTGGTCCTTCTCCAACTTCCGGAACAAGAGCAACGTCAAGTACCTGACGGTCGATGGCGTTGATCCACTTGGACCGGCCGGCGGCTACACGGGAAATTTCCCCCAGTGCACTGGCACGATCAACGCTAACAACCTTGTCTGCCCTGCGCTATCTCTTGATGGCGTAGTCAACGGAAACTACCGCAATTGGAACGTCGTTCGGCTGCTCGTCGTGCAATCTTCTGTCGACTCGGCGCGCAACGCGTTCGCAAAGGCCTTTGTGTCTGAAATTCAGGACATCAACCACCAGACCATCAACGACCTCGTTCCTCTCAAGTTCTGCACCGCCTTTAATGCAACCACCCACGTTTGTACGGCAACCGCGAACGACATGAACGTTTTCCGTTCGCACTATGCGCTGCCCGCAGCAGGCGCGGACCCCACGGCTGGCCCTTGGCTGCCTGGCAACCCGACCATTCCTATCAACGGCACGCCTATTGCCCTCGCTCTGCCGGAGTCCGGCGGCGATATGGCTGGCGCGATCTTCAACATTCAGTCTGACCTCGACTTCTTCACCGACAGCGGCAGCACCGCCGTTATCACCGGCTACATCCAATAAGCCTCGATTTGTAAACGAGGCCACGAATGAGGCAGGCGTGGTAAAGGCGCCTGCTTCGTTCTCTTTTTCGTCAGAAAGTATTCATTCCGTTTTAATGATCGCTGAGGCCAACTTCGTACAATCATCAGGCGTGTGGGCCTCCGACTCAATTCTGCGCCGCCGGTCGGCGCCCTAACCAAGCCGCAAAATCTACTTGAGGATCTCGAATGATAAGTTCACTGGTTCGGCGGGGAAGATTTGATCTCTGGTTTTGCTGCGTGGCATTGTTTCTTTTTTTCGACGCGACTCTGGCCTTTGGGCAAGCCACATTCCCTGGCACTTTCCAAGAGGATTTGAACTCCTTGAAATTGGATACCAGCGGATTGAAAGCCGAGATTCCCGTCCCAGGCGAGATCGATGACGATCCCGGCAAACCCTTCATCCGCCAGCGCTTTCAGCTCCAGTGGCGTCCCGATGATCGCTTGGACCTTTATATAGTTCGCCCGCGCGGCGTCACGAGACCTCCAGTCATCCTCTACCTCTATAGCTTTCCCCAGGACACGGACCGCTTTAAAGATGACGGTTGGTGCACGCGGGTAACCAGCGAAGGTTTTGGCGCGGTCGGTTTTGTCTCCGCACTAACCGGTCATCGCTATCGTGATCGTCCTGCAAATGAGTGGTTTATCAGCGAGCTGAAGGAAGCACTGGTCAAATCCGCTCACGATGTTCAGATGATTTTGAATCATCTCTCCGAACACGAAAATTTCGACATGGACGGCGTCGCCATGTTTGCCCAAGGCTCCGGTGCCACGATTGCGATCCTGGCGTCCACCGTGGACCCGCGCATTCGCGTCTTGCATTTGGTCACTCCTTGGGGAGACTGGCCAGAGTGGTTCGCCAGAGCTTCGATCGTTCCTAACGACGAGCGTCCCAAATATCTGGAATCAAAGTATCTCACTTCAATCGCGCCCCTCGATCCGATCCACACCTTCCCGAAGGTGAAAGCAAAGCAAATTCTGCTGCAGGATCTGCGGGCGGATGCTGTCACGCCGGCCATCTGTGAGCCCCGTATTGAAAAGGCTGCTCCTGCGCGCGCCCAGATTGACCAGTTTGGCGATGGTCGCGCCTATTCCTCCGAGTACGGGGGAGGCAAGCTGTTTGATTGGATGAAAGGTCAGCTTCAGCCGGATTTGAATGCGAAACTCACGTTGCCTCGAACGCAAAGAATTCACTACTATCCGCCGAAAGAGGGAACCATCCATTGACCGGGGCGAGAAATTGCTCCTCCTCCGCTTTCTTTCTTCACGCGCGGGAATTCTTTTCGCATTCACTCCGCGTCATTCGGCCGTTAACATCGCCGCCATAAACTCTCGCCACCAAGATCCGGGTCTGCGGAATAAGATCCAGTTCCGAGCCATCGTTTTTTCGGGCAAGTCTCGGAATTTTCCTGGAACTGTATCTTGGCATTCACAATCATCGCTTAGTTTATCTCTCCACTTGGGATCCCTTGAGCTCACTGCCCGGCAAGTCTCGAGCGATACCGGAAGGTTTTATGCGCGGCCTTATTTCGCTCTTTACCGCTGTGAGTGTGGTCGTTTGCCTATCGGGCTGTGCTGGGCTTGTTCAGCCAGGACCCGGGCTCACGGTCGACGTCCCCAACGCGTTTACTACAATTGAAGCTAACAGTGCGCCGGTCAAACTGCACGCTGTCGTTCACAACGGCGGTAAGGGCGTGAAATGGGAGTTATCCCTCGCTGGGACGGCCTGCTCGCCGGTTTGTGGGACGTTGGTCCCGGCAAGCGCCTCCAGTTCCAATCTCGATGCCACATACACGCCTCCTCCGGCTCCGCCCACCAATCAGACCGCAACGATTAAGGTCATTTCCTTCGCGAACAGTTCCAAAGAATTCGTCTTCAACTTCACGATTACCCCTTCGGTTGTGGTTACGATCGCGCCCAAGTTCACCTCCGCTATCATCGGCGGACCTACCGTCCCGCTAACCGCCACGGTTACCAACGACCCTGCCAGCGCAGGTGTCACATGGACGCTCACAGCTGGTGGCTCCGATTGCACGCCCGCCTGCGGCACCCTGACCGTCCCGCTGGGCTCTCTTCTTCAGGCCACTTATCAGCCGCCGGCAACTCTGCCTTCGGGGGCTGCTGCGAATCCCACCATCACTGCCACGTCTGTCACCAATCCAAACATCAGTGACAGTTTTATGTTCACGATTAACGGCGCCGTTGCGTTGTTGAAGGGTAGTTATTCTTTTCTTTTGCGCGGATTCGACGTCGCCGGTTCTCCCATGTGCATGGCGGGCAGCGTAACGGCCGACGGCAACGGTAACATTACCGCCGGCGAATTTGACGTGGACAACGATGGAGGCATCACCCACGCGCCATCGCCACTCACTGGAACGTATTCCCTCACGCCATCCAGCGGAATCTTTCGCGGAGCAATCACCATCGCCAACTTCAAGTTTCCGAACAGCACCAGTGACATTATTTTCAAATTCACTCTGTCGGCAGACGGAACCAACGGCTCTGTCGTCGAACTCGACGGCGTCGGTTATCGCGACTCCGGCAGCATGCAATTGCAGGATCCTACGGCGCTCACCAGCTCGATCCCGTCGGGTTCCTTTGCCTTCGGGCTGGACTCCGACGCTCCCATCGGCGGTCGCATCGTCGAAGCCGGACAAATCGTTCTCGCAAGTGGCGGCACTGTCAGCGGCCTGGTCGATCAAAGCAAGGCAGGCGATCCAAGCCCACGGTACTCTGCAACTCCTATTGATTCCGGAACCGCTACAGCCCCGGACTCCTCCGGCCGCGGCACTCTCTCCGTCACCATCAGCGGCACTACCAGCACCTACGCCTACTACGTCGTGAATGCGGGCCAACTCAACCTTATCCAGACCGACCCAGGTAGCACCTTCGGCACTGCCCAGGCCGGAGTGGCCCGCCTCCAGCAATCGCTCACTGCCAACAGCATCTTTGGCAATAGCGTCATTCAGTGGACCGGCATGGACGTGCAGCCTGTGACGCAAGTGCTGGGGCCCGACGTGCTCATCGGCGTGATGAACGTCGCCCCCGGCAATCAAAACGGCAGTTTCTTCAACCTGACGTTTGACTCCAACGATATCGGCATCATTCTTTCGAATCACCCCGCCACCGGCTTCGTCTCTTCTTTCGATCCAACCACAGGCCGTGGCCTTATCCATGTCGCCGGCGGCTTCCAAACCGGCTTCGTCAACGATGCCACCTTCTACCTCTACGACCAGGGCGCCGGCTTCATCATCGACTCGGATCTTTCCACCCCCGCGGGCACGCCACCGGATCAGACGTCCACCAACAACGCCTTCTCCGGCACTTTTGTGACCCAGTCCAAGCCACCCTTCGGCAGCAACAGCATTTCGGGCGGCCTGGTCTTGCGCTCCGGCTCCTCCGCCATTCCGCTCATCCCCAACATCACCGCAGGATTCACCGTGGACGCCGCCGACGGCATCCTCAACGGCCTAGGAGACCTGACCTCCGCCGATTCGCAAACCGGAAATGCTCCCGATGTCCAGTTTATCGGCCAGTATTTGGTCCCCTCCGCGACTCTGGGCAGGAACCTCGCTCGCTTTCCCGCCCCATTCTTCGGCGACTTCTCCAACAGCAACGGTCAAAACGCCGTCTTCTACATGATCGCGCCCAACCAGTTTGTGCTCATCGGCGCACAGTCCGGCCTAAGCTCCGGCGTCTCCTTCTTCACCCCCCAGTAGATGGAGCGAATCAGTCTCTTTGTTAGGGATCAAAGCTGAACAGGGAGTCGTTTACCTTCCACACGTCAGGTGCCAGAAACTCCGGCGACTTTGTGTGCACCATCATCGTCCGCACGCGCCGCGCGCAAAGAAATCCCAGCTTGCGCAACGTTCCGACCAGTTTCTCCGCAACCGGATCGCCATCATAAATAGCCCAACGGATTCCCATGGCCTTGTCTTCCCGCGCCTGCTTCAGCAAATGCAGAATCAGGCCCGTGCCGATCTCCCCTTCGCCCAACTCCCATTGGCAAACTCTCAGGTATCTCCTATCCGACCCGCGCTTTGCGATCACGTATTTCCCCTGAGCTGAATCCACAGCAAATCGCGCGTACTGCTCTTCCGGGTACCGCCATTCCAGCGAAGCCAAATCTTCAAACAGCGCAATCTGCCCACAACTGGGGGAGGGAAGTTCCGCCCCGATCGGCACCTTTCGAATTCCTCCATTCGCCGACAACACCAGCGACGCCAGCGAACTCATCGCCCACTGCGACATCCCCGCCGCATAAAGCGCCGCTCGTTGTTTTGCAGACAGATTTGCCGTATGCCGCGCCGCGTTCCCCGGCCTCAATACAAACAGGCACTCCCACAGAGGTAATTCCACCGCCCGGCAACCCACTCTTCGGCTCAAGGGATAATTGGCGCTCGCCGTCGAAACAAAATATGGACCCCAGCCTTGCGTTAACCCAAATTGAAATAGTTGATCGACCAGGATCAGAAACTTCGCGCGCTTCACATTCTCGAACCCTTCGATCGGCGTGCTCCGAAAATCCTCATGCACGAACGAATATTCCGATTTCGCGGGTACAAAAGTCGGACCGCCGAATGCAGTCTTCAGCGGAATCAACGACGTATGCCCGACAATCCGCCCCTCTTCCGTCTCCAGCATCGCGTGCCACGCCGGGCCCGCCGGGCTGTCCTGCACCCACCGCTCAAACTCCACCACCGGAATCCGGCTGGACGTCAGCCGGTTGTAGTCCCGCAAAACTGCCTCATTTTCTTCCCGCTTCAGCGGGCTTCGAACAATCCTCAGTTTAAGCATGGCCCATCACACCCCGTAACAATCCTGCATTCTGATAACGCGGGAGCACGCACGCCACAAACTCCTCCGCACTCAACCACTTTTCGCCGTACTCCCCCCGCTTTCGCGCGCAATCCCAAAACACTTGATTAGTCTCTTCGGGAACCTGGATGGGCTCGACGGGGTTGTGCCACAGCGCCGATATCCCTCCCCATCCGTATCTTCTGCTCTCGTTCAGAACTTCGTCCGCGATTTCCTGCGGTCTTGCGCGTAACTCAACGGATGCGGCCTGCAAGCCTCCATCCATGATGACCAGAGGAATTTCCAGGAATTCATAGGGACGTTCAGTCGCAAAGTTGTACGGAGGAAATGCAAAATTCGCCCCATTCCGGAATCCAACGGTCTCCGGAAAGCCGAGCGTTGAGTCGTACGCCAGACCCGCCTTCGCCACCATATCGAACAGCCGCTCATGACTATCGAACCGCAGCCAGTGCTGCCGCCCGCCCTTCATCTTGCTTCCCGTAACGTTCTCGATTTCGCGAATCTCGGGCGCCAACGTCCCCGCTTCGATGCAACTCTGATACGAACCGTGAACCCCCACGGAAAATCCCCGCCGTTCCGCCGCAACAAGATGCGGTCGCAGGTCAGTGAGTTGGTAGTCAGGATCACGCCGGTGTGCATGGTTGCCCACGACAAAAAACGTGGATCGGAACTCCAGCCCTTCCAGTAAATCGAAAAGCCGCGGCAGGTATTCGCCAATGTGCTCTCCGCGAAGCGCCCCTGCGATGCTTCTTACATTCCAGGCAAAGAAAGGCCAGCTCCGGTAATTGCGTAATCCAATCCCTAAGTTTTTCACCAATCGTGTAAGCGCCGCCGGCCGTCCTGTATAAAAGAAATCGATATCGTGCGAGCAGACAATGAAATGTTTCACTCCCGGGACAGGTGACGGAGCCACCGGCAACACCTCTTGGCCATCGCCGTTTCGCAGTGAATTTTCCATCCAGGCCATTAACAACGCCGCATACGCCTTCCGCGGACTTATCCCACGCCGGTGGAACACCGCGTCAAAGCACGCGATCCGCCCGACGCTGTCTCTCTCCAGCAGGCCCCTCTCGTACCCGCAAGAAATCCATTCGAATATCTCTCCCAGCCAATCCGGCCGGCCGCCTTTCGGGTCCACATCAAAACTCAAGTACAGAGTCTCACCGCCATAGCGACACGGAATCAGAGAGCGATGTCCATTTCCGTTGCTGAGGTCTCGATAGCGAGCAGGGATGTGGAAAATCCTTTGGCGGGATGTGTCGGGCACTTGCACTCCGTAGTGGCAGCCAATCGCGTCGGCGCCTTTCCCGGGAGCAACAACTTGGCAGCCATAAATCGAACCGAACACACGGTCGGC
>Ga0210399_10003728_pt1 | contig 11866 bp, 11 predicted proteins | sample IncBWC14MmetaG_FD_150865 | JGI IMG/M metagenome (GOLD analysis project Ga0210399, IMG submission 150865) | Forest soil microbial communities from Barre Woods Harvard Forest LTER site, Petersham, Massachusetts, United States - Inc-BW-C-14-M | ecosystem: Environmental > Terrestrial > Soil >...
TTGTGGCGCTGCCGATCGTGGCGGGGTCGCGGGAGTACCTGAAGTGGATTGGGGAGAGCGCGCAGTAAGTAGTCCTAACCGAAAGTTTCTTCGCAGACGAGACTTAGCCTAATACTTGCACGTTAATTCGTGTACCTTGTCGCTGCCGATGTCACGCGCACTGACCTTGATCTGGTGCGATTTGCCGCTGTAGCGCGCCGGGTATGTATTTGCTTTTCCGTCAGGTCCCCGACTAAAGATTCCAGCGTCACACACCATATGCAATTGCGTTTGCCGAGAGTCATCCGACAGATAGCCCATGATTTCCGTTGTCGTGTACCCTCCGTGGTTGGTGCGCTGGGCGCTGGTGACGGTAAGCACGATGGGATACTTGCTTGCCTGAGATTCGCCAGTCGCAACAGCAGGAGCCGGAATATTTCGAGCAAGTGATTCGGCGCCCGCGGCCTCCACGGCTCTTGTTTTCAAATTGAAAGTTTGCTCGGGGGAAAGAAAATAGTAGAAGGCGCCGTCATGGTCCTTTCCATCGTGGATGGCCACTTGACCGCCAACCACCTTGAACAAATCGCCGTGGACTACGATTGCGGCCCCTTGGTCGATTCCGATTCCCAGCAGATTTGGGTGCGCGGATATAACCGAATCGAGGTCCTTCTCACGACCGCGAACATTGACGTGCTGGTCTATTGCAGATTCGGCGAGCAACCCGAAGCCTGTCTCGCGCCCCGGTGCCATCATGATTCTGTTGTCGCCGTCGGGGTTCTCCGGAGTTCCTGATGCGCCGCGAACCAGATACGATCCTTGAATTGTCGCTCCCGCAGAACTACCACCCACTACCCCGCCGCGTGCCAACAAGGCCTTGATTTCGCGCTCGACAGCAGTATTGAGATAAGCGTCGACCAGCCGCCACTGACGCCCGCCATCAATCCATACCGCAGAAGCATTTCGCAGCGGCTCAACGAAACCTGAAGAGTTCGCACGCACGCGGTCTCTTGTGTGCAACACAACCACTTGTGTCACGCCGAATTCCCGGAGAAAAGCTGGCCCGACTTTCTCCAGGTCGCCGATTTGAGCGTCAGACCGCGCTGTCGGAATACATACAACCTTGGCGTTTGGGCCGCCAGCGAGAGCGACAAAACGCCTCCTAACCTCCTGAGGCAAACCGCCGCCGTCAATTACCAGCCAACCCCTCGCCGGGCCAACCGTTGAGGAGCTGAGGTTACTTGCTTCTGTTTGCGGCACGTCATTTCCATGCTCACGGTGTGCGGGAATGAACGGCGGCTGGAGAGCTAAAGCCGCGAACAGCAGGAAAGCGTAAGCCTCCGTCGAGTGCGGTCGTCCCATAGCTTTTTCCGATCTCCAGAATCGGTGGATATGCTGGGGTGATACGAAGGATACCATTAGACGTAGAGGAGGGCTTGGTCGAGGTCCGCGATGATGTCTTCAACGTCTTCGATGCCGACGGAGAGACGCACGAGGCCTTCGGTGATGCCGACGCGCTCGCGCACTTCGACAGGCATGGAGGCGTGCGTCATCAACGCGGGCAGAGAGATTAGCGTTTCGACGCCGCCCAGGCTTTCGGCTAGGGAGCAGAGTTTGACTTGGTTCAGAAAGCGGCGGGCGGCATCGAGCGAGCCGAGATCGAAGGAGAGCATGGCGCCGGGGCCGCGCTGTTGCTTGCGCGCGATGTCGTGTTGCGGATGCGTGGGAAGGCCGGGGTAGTGCACTTTGCGGATTTTCGGATGCGCGTCGAGATGGCGGGCCACGGCGATTCCGTTGGCGTTGTGCTGCAGCATGCGGATCGCGAGCGTTTTCAGGCCGCGCGAGATGAGGAAGCAGTCCATCGGAGCGAGGCCGCTGCCCGCCGAGCGTTGGATGAAATAGATTTTCTCGGCGTCTTCCGGGCGCGTCAAGACAGCGGCGCCGCCGGTGGAGTCGCTGTGGCCGTTCAGATATTTGGTCATGGAGTGGACGACGATATGCGCGCCAAGTTCGATGGGACGCTGGAGGTACGGGCTGAGGAATGTGTTATCCACGACGAGAGTGATGCCGCGTTCGGTGGCGAGCTTGCCGAGCGCGGCAAGGTCAGAGACCCGCAGAGTCGGGTTGGTGGGAGTTTCGACATACAGCATCTTCGTGTTCGAGCGCAGCGCGCCGAGCACGGCGTCCCGCGACGAGGTGTCCACAAAGGTAAACTCAAGGCCGAAATGCACCAGCAGTTGCGTAGACAACCGAAAAACTCCGCCGTAAACGGCTTCCGAGACTACCGCGTGATCGCCGGGGCGCAGCAGGCGGAAGACCGCGTCAATCGCCGCCATGCCGGAAGAAAACACGTACGCACTTTGGCCGCCTTCGAGTTTGGCCACGGTGCGCTCCAGAGCTTTGCGATTGGGATGATTGGTTCGCGCATAGTCGTAGCCTTTGTCCTTGCCGAGCTCGGTTTGGACGTAGGTGGAAGTCTGGTAGATCGGCGCGACGATCGCGCCCGTAGCGGGATCAGGTTCCTGTCCCACATGAATCGCGTTGGTGGCGAAACCCATTATGCTCTCCTGCTCGTTTGCTAGCTGCGGGGTGACTAAGGCCGCGCGGTGCTGACACGTTGCACCCTTGTCGCTCCGGAGAAAAATGTACGGAATCTCGGGACGCGGCTGCAAGCGGCCGAAATAGATTCTTGAAAAGGTACAGGAGCAAAGAGACTCAGTCAATGCGAGCGGCCGGGAAGGGCGAATGGGACGGCATCGCACCAGGAAAAATTGGCATCAAAAAGAGCAGAGAGAGACTTGACCTGCGGCTGCCATGCGTAGAGGATAGATTGCGTTCCAAAATGAAACTACGAGTCGAAACAGCTTTGCAGATTTCAGTCGTGGCCCTTGCCCTTTGCGGAGGGGTCTGGGCACAGAGTGCTCAGGAGCCCGACGCCAAGGCGCACACCGGGAAGTCGGACGCGATGTCGCGCGTGACGATTGAAGTGTCTGGCGGCGACAAAGAGAGTCCGGTGGAGAACGCCAGCGTCTATTTGAAATACGTGGAGGAACACAAGCTGAAGAAAGACAAGAAGGTAGAGCTGAACGTGAAGACCAACCGCGAGGGTACGGCGCACGTTCCCGATGCACCGACGGGAAGAGTCTTGATTCAAGTCGTGGCGGAAGGTTGGAAGACGTACGGGCGGTGGTACGACATCACGGACGCGAAGCAGACCATCAAAGTGCACCTGGAAAAACCGACGCGCTGGTACTGAGCAGCAGGATTCTAATGCACTTGCGTCGCGATTTAGGACATTCAGGAAAATTCCAGCTCTGATTCGTCGGGATTCGTCCGATCGAGCCGTTCACTCTGAAATATTTTCCTACGCGCAAATAAGGAGTTGCACAGAAATAGTGCAAACCGCGCCAGAGTACTGAGAAGCGTGCAGTTAGCCTTGGAAGTCAGGCGCTTTTCCACAAACTTATCAACACTTGTGTTGAAAACTTCATGCGGCAGAAATATTTTCCAGGACATTCGGCACGACTGTTGCTCCCCCAAAAAAATCTCGCGGCCTTTGACGCGTGAGACGGCAGTGATAGAGTTAGAGTTCGGAACAAAATGAGCGAGACTTTCGATGGCCCTTTCTCCCTGATGCAAATGTTCTGGGGCAATATCGCGGCGCGGCGCCTGCGATCTTTTCTCAGCGTGATTGCCATCGCCATCCAGGTGATTCTGGTCCTGATGATTGTCGGTCTCACTTCGGGAGTGATCTCCGAGTGGGGCAAGCGCGTCGAAGGAGTAGGGGCGGATATTCTTGTGCAGCCGCCAAACTCGCCTATTTTCTTTGCGTTTTCGAGCGCGGTGATGCAAGAAAGTCTCGGCGACCAGTTGCAAGCGCTCCCGGACGTCGATGTCGTCGCACCCACCGTAATTCTCACCGAACCTAAGAATTTAATAATGATTTACGGCATCGACTACAAGCTCTTCAACGCCCTCAGCCGGGGGTTTTTGTACCGTTCCGGGAGGGCGCCACAGGGGCCCGACGAAGCGCTGGCCGACGATATCATCGCGCAATCAAAGCACTTAAAGGCGGGCGATCACATCACGTTGCTGAACCACGGATTTGTGATCAGCGGCATTGTCGCGCACGGGAAAGGCGCGCGCTTTTTTGTTCCGCTACGATCGGCGCAGGAGATTGCGGGAGTGGAAAATCGTGTTTCCATGTTTTACGTGCGCAGCAAGGGAGATACGGAGAAAGCGCGCGCGGAAATATTGAAGCTGAATCCACAAAACCGCGTGAGGTCGACCTCCGAGTACGTAACGCTGATGAGTTCGTCGAACCTGCCTGAGCTGCGGCCGTTTATCCGTTCCATGGTGGGACTGGGAGTTGTGATCAGTTTTCTCGTAGTGCTATTGAACATGCACACCATGGTGCTAGAACGGACGCGGGAAGTAGGAATTCTGAAAGCGCTGGGATTTTCGCGGCTCGATATTGTACAGATGCTGCTCGGCGAGATGTTGTTGCTCACATTGCTCGGCAGCGGGCTGGGCATCGCACTGACGTTTCTGACCCAGGCGGTTCTGAAGGAGACGAGCCCCAGCTTGATGATTCTGATCACCGGACGATGGATTTTCATGTCGATCCTCCTGGCTTTGGTTGGCGCCGCTCTCGGCGCTGCGTATCCGGCATTTCGCGCCGCGAGTTACGACCCCGTGGTGGCGCTTGCTTATGAGTAGGGACGGGGGATGGCCGTGGAGGTAACGGCGCGGCGACCGGTCGTCGAGAAGCACTACATCGCGCGAATTCTGGAGCGCAAGGATTTGTCAGAGGACCTGTGGGTCATCAAAGTCGACCCCGGAGGTGCGTTTACCTTCAAGGCCGGCCAGTACGCGACGTTGGGATTGGAGAGCGAGGGCAAGCGGATCGAGCGGGCGTATTCCATTGTTTCTTCACCCTATGAGGAAGCCCTGGAATTCTTTCTCGAGCTGGTGCCGCAAGGCGAGCTGACGCCCAAGCTGCACAAGTTGCTTACCGGCGACACCATGCTGTGCCGCAAAATCGCCAAGGGGCGGTTTACGCTGGATCTTCGGAGCGGGCGCACGCATCACCTGCTACTTGCGACAGTTACGGGAGTTGCGCCGTTCGTGAGCTATGTGCGCACTCTGTATAGGGATTGGAAGGCGGGCGACAGTCCGATGCCGGGGAATCACAAGTTATATTGCATACAGGGCGGCAGCCGTTCGTGGGAATTCGGCTATCGCGAGGAACTGGAGCAGGTGGCCGCGGAAGTGCCTTGGCTTAAATATGTTGCGACCATCAGCCGGCCCTGGGAGGATGCGAGTTGGACAGGCGAAACCGGGCGCGTGGAAGATCTGGTGCGGAAATACGTTTCGGAGTGGGGCCTGAAGCCGACGGAGACGACCGGGTATCTGTGCGGGCATCCCAACATGATTGAAAACGGACGCGGAATCCTGGAGCGAGCGGGATGGCAGAAGGGTTCGACGTTTGAAGAGGTCTATTTCGTTCCAGGAAAAGAATTTACGCCGCAGGCTTAAGCTGCCGGAGCCCGGGCTTCCAGCTCCCTGGCGACATCTTCCAGCATAACTAGAGGGCAGGCCACGTGAACAGTTTCGTCCGGTTCGACAGCATCGATGAGCAGCCTGCCTTGATGCGTGCGAATGCGGACGTGCTGGCGGCCGTCCTGGACCTCTACGAAGTCCGCTTCGGGATACCTTTTTAATTCTTTCGTCAGTTCGCGCAGCGCGGGTAGCCAAGGACCGGCGTGCTCGAGCGCGCGCTCAAGACGGCGGTTGGGCACGACGTGAAGGGCCATTGGCACGATGGCCGCCGGGACCCAGACATGGACGTGTCGGCCGTCAAAGTGATCATCCTCGACGCGCATAATCCCTTCGTGGAAGGTGTAGGCGCCGGCTACCGCCACCGTGCCGCAGAAACCTAAAGCGAGCTTGGCCAATAACATGTGACTTGTTCCTCCTGCTGGACATAGCCGCGTCGGCGCTTTGCAGCACCGGGCTTACGCGGGGCAGCTAGTCCGTAACATTCTTGGAATCTATCCAGACGCGCACGGTGTTTTCTTCATCCTTGACGGAGACGAGCTCGGTATCCCCCTGGAAAGAAAGGGCATGGAGCGCGGCGACCAGGTCCAATTCGTCCTTGCCCGCGGAAAAGAGCGCGTCGACGACCTTCATGGGAACTTTGACTTCGACTTGGGAGTGCTTGGGGCGATTCTTCTCGAAGACATGCACAAACAGATAGCCGTTTTGCTTGGCGACGCGGACGTCGGAGTCCTTGCTCTGAACGGTGACAAATTCACCGTCCTTGGAGTTGCGCACGGCGTCCACAAGGGCGCGGAGGTCGACACCATGGCAGTCGACATCGTCGAAACTGACCTTGCCGTTGTGCAGGCGGTTCTTATTGATGGTCGGGAGGACCTTTTCGGCGAGCTCCAGGGGAAGATTGACGCGAACGGTTTCTTCCTTGTCGCCTGGATTGGTGACGCGGACGTGCAACCAGCGATCGTGGCTGGAGGCAGCGGCATTCTGGCTGGAGCCGCTGGCCGGCGAGGCTTGCGCAGCGGCGATAGGCGGGAAGAGCGCGACGGCAACTAGCAGCGAGAGGGCGAGTGTAAGAGCCATCTTTTCAGTGAATCGGGAGGCCGGAAGATTCATGGCGAGATTTCTCCTTCCCTGACCGGGCCTTCGAGGAGGCGAGGCTTGCACGTGCGTTCCCGGCAGGTACTTGCCTTGATATACGAGGGAGTCCTTGGAAATGTTTCCCGAAGGTGGCGCTTCGCAGCCAGGACGTGCCAGGCGTCGCAGGATCCTGTGTGCGTCTGGGACCGTGGCACTAAACATGGTTTTGCACGGTACCCCCCCTCCCCCCTTTTTACGTAAGTGTTCATTCTAAAGATAGTTAAAGTTCTTTGTTTTGATACACTTTCGCAAGTGTTCATTCTAAAGGTAGATAGAGGAAAGTGGGTGGTGAGTAGTGGGTAGTGAGCAGTGGGCGGCTGAAATTGGAATCGCGGCAGCCCCCACCCGGGTGTTTTTTGAAAAGAGGCTGCAAGGTGTTGAAAACAAAGGAAACGAGTGCTGGAAAGAGCGCAAAGAGATGACAAAGAGGCTCTAGTGCGATGCAAACAAAAGAGTTGGCTCGCTTGAGCACCTGAGGACGGAGAAAAGCGCAACACAGAGATCACTGAGGCCGGAGCACAGAGATCGCGGAGGGGGATAGCGGGCAGTAGGTAGTGAGTGGTGGGTCGAGTGAGTAGTGGGTGGCGGAGCGGTGCGGCGGGTAGACGGGGAGGGAGCTTTGAGATTTGGGCGGGGACGGGGGCGACCATGGGGAAGGGTAGCGCGGGGGTTTATTGGAAGTAAAGTAAAAAGCAGCGAATGGTGAAATTTCGGGGTCGAACGGCTATTAGGAGCAGCGAACGGCGACGAGCCGAAGAGAAAAATTCACGCGTCACGCTTGTGCTTGAAGTTAGCTCTAAACCCGGACCCTTACAAAGCAAAGGGTCCGCCACCCTGATTCGCCCCTCGCTATCGCTGAGGGTGCTCCACCCGCCACCCTACGTCGCTTCCCCTGCGCAAGCCTGCGCCGACCGCCACCCTGATTCGCCCCTCGCTATCGCTGAGGGTGCTCCACCCGCCACCGGCATTCTTACGGTAGCTGGGAAATTAGAGAATCCGCGTCTTCCTGAAACACTTGAGGCGCGACTCCGGTTATGTGTTTATCGGTCTGAGCGCTCACTTCATTTTGAAACGCTTGCAAGATGTTTTTCGCAGTTTGATTTTGGCCGCTACTTACAGCGAACTGAGCTGCTCGAATCTTGCTAGTAAGAGCAGTTGCCATTCCAACATTGTTTATCAGCCCGAGCAGCGAACTGTTGTTGATGTCCGCCAGCGTGCTATCGAATGTAGCTACGCGGATGACTTTCAAGGAAGCGCCCGGAGTGGATACATATTGGACGTGAAAGGAAGAGGTTGAGCCGACATTTGCAACACCTGAAAGAACGACAAACGACTCTGGTTTTCCGTTGGAGTCAAAAGCCTTGATCGACAGATTGTACATTCCGAGTTCGAGACCGTTTAGCTGGACGGCATAGCTGCCGTCTATAGGCAGGAGCCACTCAACGTAATAGGTAGTACTAGTGGGTGCATCGCTGGCCACATCCGTATCAACAGCGTTGTTTATAGCGAAGTACGCGGCCTGCACCGTACCCTTTAACACCTGGCGAGTGCCCGGGTTGAGCCCTGTCTGTGTGCCGTCTGGTGCTGTGACCAACAGCGTGGCGCTATCTACAACCGAAAAATCAAGTTCGCTCGGATCATTGCCCGAAGGCTTTGTCACCACTCCAGTAACAGTAAAATCGCTCCCATAGAAAGAGAGACTCGTACGTGGCGGATTCAGATACCCCGGGTCAACAATCGAATAATCGTTGCCTGCTTTTCCCGTGACGACAACATAGTGCTGATGACCTGATGTCGGGTTTGTTACCTGGACTATTACGGGGCGCGGATTCGAGGAGCAGAGGTACGAATCAAGCGCTTGCGTAGTATCCTCATCCTGTTTACTAACGTCAAACTTCAGATTGCCCGCAGCTACATCTTCAACGGCCTGACCAAAGAGCACCGCTCCACCGCTGCCCGGTTTCCTCCCGGGTGGCGAAAAATCACCGAAGGCGTCCATTAATGTGTTTAGAGACACAGGGTCCAGATTTTCCCCGGCAGCGTTCAAGGCATAATTAAGCGCTAACAATGCGCAGCCCCAGTGGCCGATACTATCCACTGGCCCAGTAAGGTGATCATACGGAAGGGCTGCCCAGTTGGGGTCAAGCTGGTACCAAGCATTCTTAGTATTATTAGTTGCCGTGCTTGGGGGTGGCGGGTGAGTGGTCCGGCAGCTCGACGATCTCATAATGACGAAGCTGCCGGTGACGGCCTGCATCTGACCAGGATTGTTCGGGTCCGGCCTATCTATATGAAACCCGCCGATTACCGTATTGCACGTGGCATCGGTAAAGGCACCCGAAGCGCGTGCTGTGATGGGCCCTGCGGCACTCTTGATCATAGCAGGGCCGAATAATAGAGTTCCGGCGTCATCCACTACGCTCCCGCCGACAGTATGTGGATTCTGTCCGGTTGCCGTAACCGTACCAGAGATGCCTCCCTGGCTGTCCGTCGTGAAAGTCGCCGAAACTGGCCCGCCACCGTTCCCGTCTGCTCCTCCGGTTTGCATATCGTTTTGGTACGTTCCTGTCCAACTGCCGCTCAACGTACACGCTTGCCCATGGACGGAAGTGGCCGAGAAGAAAAGACTGAATGCAAAAAGAACGAGTAAAATTGACCTTCGGTATCGCTTGCTGTTCATTTCTAGCCTCGCAATCATATGAATGAACCATCGGATTGGCATAAACTTGTTACTGGCACAAATTCACTCTCACTAATTCCGGTATTAGCCGCTCAAAATGTTGCTATGGAAGAGAGAGTGACGTAACGGGTCGTCAGTTTATGGCGGGTCGCTACGATTGGTCGGGACGACGACCCAGTGTTCACCCCCAGATTTTCAATTGCAGCCTAAGAGCAATACTCGGGCCCCGCTCTCGCCTGGACGCCGGTTAGGATCTAAGTCGCTCATTTTAAGGGATATGATTACTCGCCCGCAGGCGGGAGACTCCTGTGGCGGCAGTGCGAATTGTAACCTAAAGAGGTATCATAAATAGAAAGATAGTACCTGTAGAGAGACAGACATGCATTGGAGCAAGCACATTTTATTCCGACTAACAGGGTCGGGAGCTAAGCATGGCCTCGATACAAGGAGCAGAGTTTAGTCTTTTTCGTAGCTTTGCACTATTCGTGCCACCGACGCCCCAGGCAGGAACGTCTCTTGCGCCACCCTTCGTTTTCCTCGATCGTCCGGCGCCGCCGCAACCTAACTTCGTTTAGTGACTGCTTCGAAGTGTACACTTATCCCCTCGTGGACACTAACCTTGGTGTCCACCAAGGTCATCATTCCTACCTATCTGCAGCTCGTCCAGACGGCCCAGGGACGACGCTTACGAAGGCCCACCCTTTGCCAACAACACCGCAAAGGGTAGAGCACCCGCGTCACGTGGGCCGCGGTAGGGTGTGCAACTGTGCTGTTCGCTCGCTTGCCTCTTAAGAAAGAAAATAAGGGCTGCGCCACCCGCCACCCACAATCTTACACGCCGCCGCCCGGGCCACCAGCCGTGCCCGCCATTTGACGCAGAAGAATTAATAAAGCTGATTAAGAAAGAGTCTGAGGAAGGATGAGGAGAGTCAGTGAGCTCGTCTTGCCCTACTCAAATAATCCACTCAGGCGCGGCAAGCTGCACTTTGAAAGCATATGTTGGAGTTGGGAGATTGAACCATTCCCACGGGCCCTCACATTAAGCATCTATGAGAGGGGTGATCTCCCACTTCCGAAAATTACCGATCACTGTGAGATTCGCCCTTGCCACACTGCAGATCACTGCCGCGTCGTCTATCAATCCAAACACCGGAACGGCATCAGGAATTAGATCAAACGGACTCAGGAAATAGATAACGGCGGCAACCACCATGAGAATCGAGTCGGCCGGCACGCAATATTTGCCAACCACCCAGGCGCGGACCATGCGAAAGAATATTTGTAAGCTTTCCCATGGGACTAGAAGAGATTCGTAGTATCGCTCTGATTTGCACTTGGCTGTCTCAACCAGCCCACGCAACATTTCCTTCTGTCCAAGATACCACTCGGCTTCTATCTTTGCCTCTTCAAAGGTAAGAGGTGCTGTGCTGTTCATGAACGGTCCTCCCTAGCGACGAAAACAATCGCAATTGGATTAGCGGCTGGTGGCCGTCCTCAAAAGCGAAGGTATGTCGCAAGGCTAGAGCCTCGTGTTGTATCCGTCAAGGCCGTTTGCGACAGAACGTAAACGCTTTGCGCCGAAGCATGGTAGTTGGCGGGTGGCCCGCCTTTTGTGCTTTGGTTTCTTGAGTTGGCATGTAAGAGCAAAGCATACCACTTACTGCCCGCAGCGGGCAGGGCTCGCCGAAACACGAGCGCCGGCCTGAAGGCCGCCGCTACGTACGGATTGAGGCAAGGGGCAAGATGCGGCGCGAAAAGGAAGAGGCGCGGGCCAAGGTAGCGCCCGCGCCTCATTTTCAGACTAGCTGCTTAGTTGCCACACCCGGAACAGGACGCACAACAATCGGCGGAGGGGCAGCACGAGGCGTTCGCTGCGTTTACCGCCGCTGTTAGGCCGAATGCGACCACGGCTATCAACAGAATTGCTCTGATTCTCTTCATGACTTTCTCCTTTTTGGAAATGAAAGAGTTGTTGTCAACGTCGGATAGCTTGCTATCCGTACGGGAGGGAGCGAACTGCGTTGGGCGATTCTAAATCCGCAGGACGTGGGTCTTGAGGAGGGTACTTCTTCCGCTTTGCCAGAGCGCATGGTCGATTACGGACGAGCGACGAAACAGAGCGAATGGGAAATCAAATTGCGTGGTGGAGACAGGCTCGCTTTTGAACGCGATTGCTGATGCTGGTTCCCATTTCTGAGCGCGAGTCACCCTGGCATCCAGGGGACAGCAGGAGACTGCCTGGTGATGAGGTTTCTTGTCCCTTGCAGGATCGGAAGGAGTTTTTTCGTGATTGCAGCAGTCCATGTCCAGCATTGGACCCGCGTGACTCTGATTTAGGGAATGGCTATTGCCAATCGATCCTTCACTTTGTGCCGGGGAGTTGGCCAGTACGGGCTGCATGCAGCCAATCACGCACGCCGCGGCGGCAATCCAGAACGAAAGCGCGACGGCGAGGAGAGGGTCGAGTGTGCGCCTAGAGAACATTTGAGTGCTCGCACCGATTATATCGCTTCG
>Ga0210399_10003729_pt1 | contig 11865 bp, 8 predicted proteins | sample IncBWC14MmetaG_FD_150865 | JGI IMG/M metagenome (GOLD analysis project Ga0210399, IMG submission 150865) | Forest soil microbial communities from Barre Woods Harvard Forest LTER site, Petersham, Massachusetts, United States - Inc-BW-C-14-M | ecosystem: Environmental > Terrestrial > Soil >...
CCCGAAGGGGTCTCGCAAGAGGCTATGAACTATCTGAAAGCCCGCGTGAACGGTCACGGCGGCATCATTCTGCTGGATGGCAAAGGGCGCATCGGAATCTCGCACAATACCCCGCGGATGGCTTGGGCCTATCAGACGACGCAGCGCGCGCAGGCCGGAATCGAAAAGAACTAGTCGTTGGTCCTCGGTCTTAGGTCGTTCGCCGGAAAGCGGTTGCCCTTTGTCCCAGTTCCCGTTTCTCACTCCTTTTTTCGTCGGATTGGGAAGATAGCCTCATCATGCGTCAGTCTGCTTCGCTTGGGAAACGACCAAGGACCCGCAACTAACGACGTCAACACGACCAACGATCGTCACCCCTGAGGGCTCACGCCACCCTGACGCCCGATGGCGTGGTTTGACGCCATATGACGGCTGACTAACCCTATTCATCTCAGGAATTTATCTTGCTTTCGCCCCATTCCTGATGTACAAGCTACCGGGAATTAGCCTCCAAAAACGTGCATCTCAGCCACCCTGCGTTGGACCGACTTCTAGCATTTTTCCGCGTGCGTCACCGTTTCCGCGCGCGGCTCTTACGGAGACCCCTATGAATTTCAAGTCGAAAATCCTGCTTGCCCTGTCGCTGGCACTGCTCTGCCCGATCTTGACCTTTGGTCAAGGCGCCGCTACGGGCGACTTGCACGTCACCGTGAAAGATGAAAAAGGAAATCTCATTACCAATGCGACCGTCACCGCTCGCGAGCAGAACAAGGGTTTCGAGCGCGCCACGACGCTGAATAACGAAGGCGAGTACCGCCTGTTGTCGCTGCCGCCGGGCGTGTACACCGTGACCGTGGCCGCGCCGGGTTTCGCCAAGTTTGAGAGTCACGATCAGCAAGTGACCGTGGGACAGATGCGCGAGCTTCCGGTCAACCTGGCCGTCGGGAGCGTGCAAACCGTCGTCAGTGTCACCTCCGAAGCGGAGCTGGTAGAAACGACGCGCAGTTCCACCACCAATACCATCGACCAGCGTCGCATCGATAACCTGCCCATCAACGGCCGCAACTACATCAACTTCACTCTGACCGATTCGCAGGTGGTCCGCGACAACGCGCCGAACACCGGCGCTGCCCCCACGTCGGGGCTCAACATGATGGGCCAACGCGCCCGTGCGAACCTGGTCAATGTCGATGGCGCCGACGCCACCGACAATTCCGTAAATGGTGTTCGCTCCACCGTCTCGCAGGAAGCCGTTCAGGAATTCCAGATCATCACCAACAATTACGCGGCAGAATATGGGCGCGCCGCCGGCGGTGTCGTGAACATCATCACCCGCTCGGGCTCGAACGCCTTCCATGGGGACGTGTACGGGTACCTGCGCAATCGCAACTTCCAGGCCGTCAATCCGTTCAGCACAGTCCCAAATCCTGCCTACACGCGGGTTCAGGCGGGTGCGGCTTTCGGCGGACCCATCAAAAAAGACAAGACTTACTTCTACTTCTCCTACGAGGTCACGCGCCGCCACGAAACCGGATTCTCGAGCATCGGGCAGAACAATTTCGGATTGGTGCCCTTCGACACCGCGACGACTGCTGGCGGCGGATTCCCACTTCCGTTTGGCACCATCCAGGTCACCCAGGACCAGGCGAATTTTCTCGGGGCTGGCCTCGGTCAGATCGCTCAGCAGAACCCTGCGTTCTTTGCCGCGATCGCGCCAGCTGTTCCGAAATACGAAATTTTGGCTGGAGCATCCTCTGGTCAAGCCGTAAACGGCGTGTGGCCTTCGAGATTAGTTCAAGGAATGACTGGGGGACTTCTCTCGACGTGGGCGGGCTTCCCCACAACCTGCCCCCCTCCGGGGCCATGCGTGCCGGTGCCAGGCTCCTACCAGACGCTCGCTTCACAAATTGGGAACTTTCCGGTTTTTGAGGGGACCAGTCTCTATTCACTTCGCCTCGACCACAACGTCACCAACAATAATCGACTGATGCTACGGGCGAACGTCAGCCCGAGCACAGTCACGGGCATCGAAGTCGGAGGACAATCTCAGCCATTCGGACAGAACGCATACTCCCGCACGTCGGAGCAAACCTATCGTGATGTTGCCGGAACCTTTCAGGACACCTGGACAATCGGCAACAACAAGATGAATGAATTCCGGTTCCAGTATGCGCGTCGTGGTCTTTCTTACTTTTACAACACTGCGATTCCCGGCGGAGCCGATCCCGCGGTGAACATTCCCGGCTTCGCCTACTTCGGACGCGAGCCATACTCCTACATTCAGCGCACGGAGCAGCGCTATCAGTTCACGGACAATTTCTCCTGGAGCAAGGGCCATCACGACATGAAGTTTGGTGGCGACTTCAATTATCTGCCAATCACGGCGATCTTCACCGTCAACTACGGCGGCGTCTACGACTTCGGCTCGTTCAGCGCCACCACGCTGGGCTTCCCTTCGGTGCCTTCACAGAATTTTTCTTTCCCGATTCTGTCGCCGGTGCAGTCTTACGGCGCCGGTCTGCCGGGCGACTTCATCCAGGGTCTTGGCAGCCCCAGCGATTCGTTCTCCAATAAACCGCTCGGTGTTTATTGGCAGGACTCCTGGCGGATTCGTCCGAACATCACGTTGAATTACGGAGTTCGTTACGACATCGAGTTCCCGCCACAGTTTAAACCCCCGCAGGGGTTGGCACTTCCTGCCTATCACCTGCTGGGATTGCAGAAGGGAATTCAAACCGACAAAAACAACATTCAGCCGCGCCTCGGGATCGCCTACGATCCGAAGGGGGATGGCAAAACCGTTATTCGCGCTTCCTTTGGAATGTTCTATGACCATCCGCTCCTCGGCCTCTACTTCCTCGGAGATGCATCGGACGGTTCCTCGAGCGGTCAGCTGGCGTTTGGGGGAACAGGTTTCTGCAGCGGCACCGGCGCGCCGGGGAACCTGAATGCGTTCACGATCTTCCAGGGCCTGCTCAACCAGCCTGGTTGTGAACCGTCTCCGTTTCCGCAGGCGAATACGAATCTTGGCTATCTGCCCAACCAGCAGCAATTTCAGGCGCTGAATTTCCCGCAGTCGGTGTTCCTCAACCAGAACTACCTGAACCCGACCACCTTCCTCCCGCTGGGCTTCCAGCCCTTCGGGTATCCGCAGGCGAAGAACTTCGTGTACGCCTACTCGCAACAAGCCAACTTTACGATCGAACGGGATCTGGGCCGCGGATACGCTTTGTCGCTGGCATACAACTTCAACGGCGGTCGCCATCTGAATCGCCCCATCAACGCCAACACCATTCGCGGCGACCTTATGGTGAATAACTTCTTTGCCGCGAACGCCGCGGGCCAGGCCGCAGCGAGTCCTTTCACGGTCGGCACCGGAGCAGTACCCTGCGGCACCGGGCCGCTGGGACCATGGATCAGCGCTCCGCTCATGAACTTCTTCCGCCCCGGCGGATTGAATCCGTCAATTGCCGCCGCCCTTGCTCTTGCTGGTGGCGGCGCCTGCGTGCAGGCTGCCCAGCAACTGGAGAGCACCCTCGCCAGTCAGGGCTTCAATGCGAACTGTAATCCCGCAACTTTTGCCGGATGCGTCCCCTTCGGCGACATGGACGCGAACTACTCCAACGGCAGTTCGATCTATCACGGCTTCACCACGCAGCTGCGGAAGCGCTTTGGACGACACTATGAGTTCCAGGCTTCCTATACCTGGTCGCACGCCATCGACGACTCCACCGACCTGCAATCCACACTCACTCCGCAAGACAGCTACTATCCCGGGCTCGATCGTTCCACCTCTCTCTTCGATCAGCGGCACCGCTTTGTCTTCAGCGGCGTCTATCAAACCGGAAAGCTGAGCGGCGGATTTGCCGGCAAAGTCTTCAGCGATTGGACCTTCGCTCCCTTGGTAGAGTTCGGCTCCGGTCGGCCTTACAACATCATCACCGGGAACGGAGACAACCTGCAGCTCTCGTCACTCACCGGCCGTCCGAACACATTTGTGACACCTGCCTGCAGCGCGATCGGAAATCTGCCGGTGAATACAAAAGTGTCACCCACGGGAGTTTTCCAGGAGCCGTGCATCCTGAATTTCAACGGCACTCTGCTCTCTCTCGATGGCAATCTGGGGCGGAACACTGGCGTGACTCCGTGGAACGTTTTTAACGATCTGCGCGTCTCCAAACGCGTCCACTTCGGCGAGCGGATCAGCATGGACTTCATCGTCGACATGTTCAATCTCGCCAACAAAATGAACGTCTCGGCGGTCAGTCCTTTGTTCACGAACGCCGGACAGGCAACCGCCGCTTACGACCCGCGACAGTTCCAGTTCGCGTTGAAGTTGAACTGGTAGGAATCGGCTAATAGCTCTTGGGTCGTAGCTCGTAGCTTGCGGCTTGTAGATCGCAGGTGGTTTAACTCGGTACTCGCGACTCGTATTCTCCTACGCGATTCCCCGTACCTGATCTAAGGTGCCGCCGCTACACCCTCTTCAATTCGCTGCGTTACACTAACCGCTCCGGCCCAAAGGCAAGGTCCGTCATGGGACTTCCGCGGAGGTTATCGTCCATGGATCGCAGACGCTTTCTGCAGACCGCAGCCGCCACCACCCTTGTGACCGCTCTCCAGAAAAAACTCGCCCGGGCCAGCGCCGAGCCCATGCCGATGCGTACGCTCGGACGATCGGGACAAAAGGTCTCCATCGTCGGCCTCGGTGGCTATCACCTCGGCATGCAGTCCGATGAACAGGAAAGCATCCGCATCATTCGCACCGCGCTCGACAACGGCATCAACTTCCTCGACAACTGCTGGGACTATAACGGCGGCCAGAGCGAAGTTCGCATGGGCAAGGCTCTGCGCGACGGCTATCGTCAAAAAGCGTTCCTCATGACCAAGATCGACGGCCAGACGAAGCAAGCGGCTGCGCAACAGCTCGAGGAATCCCTTCGGCGGCTGCAGACCGACCACATCGACCTGCTGCAGTTTCACGAGGTGATCCGGGATGGCGATCCCGCCCGCATCTTCGCAGAAGGCGGCGGCATCGAGACAGTCATGCAAGCGCGCAAGCAGGGCAAAATCCGCTTCATCGGCTTCACCGGCCACAAGAGTCCTGACATTCATCTCAAGATGCTCGAAACCGCATTCGCCCACGGCTTCACCTTCGATGCGGTGCAAATGCCGCTCAACGTGATGGACGCTCACTTTGACAGCTTCGAAAAGAAGGTCTTACCGATTCTCGTAAAGCACGAGATCGGTGTTCTGGGCATGAAGTCGATGGGCGATAGCATCATCCTGAAGAGCAACACGGCGACTCCGGTCGAGTGTCTGCACTACGCGATGAACCTGCCCACCAGCGTGGTCATCACCGGCTGCGATTCGTTGAAAATCTTGCAGCAGGCCATCGACGCGGCGCACAGCTTCAAGCCGATGGGACCGATGGAAGTCTCGAATCTTCTCGCGAAGACCGCCCCGGCCGCAGGCAAGGGAGAGTTTGAACGCTACAAGACCTCGAACCAGTTCGACGGCACCATTCACAATCCGCAATGGCTGGGGTGAGAAAAGCGGGCTTTCGGCTTTAGGCTCTCGGCTCTCGGTTTGGCGCTTCGGATGAAGTGATCGGAACAGTTCGAAACCTGCGGATCAAGCCATTCAACAGGCAGCCTACTCGCGAAGCCTGTGCATCTAGTTCATGCCCTGCTTCAAGGCTCAGGTACCTGCGTCTGCGAGCTAGTTTGATTTGCGTCTGAACCTCGTAAAGCGAGCCTCGCGCGTGATTCAGGAACTGGGCCAACTCCCGATCCGACGAGCGACCCTCGCCCTCCACGATGTTGCTTGGGATGGACACCGCAGCTCGACGCAGTTGGTTAGTCAATCCGTACAATTCCTGCTTCGGAAATTGTTGGGTATGGCTGTAAACAGATTCCGCCAAATCCATCGCTTGCTGCCACGCTTCGAGATCTTCGTAGGTTCCGCTCACGTTTCTCCCTCCCGATCAGAGGGTAGCCGCTGAACCGCAATTCGATATGACCCGCATCACACCAGGGATGCAATTTGAACTTCCTCTCAATAATCTGTCTAAGCTCCAAAGTCCTGTTGCAGGTAGAAGCTTTGGATATGCGACCCAGAGCCGAGCGCCCAGAGCCCAGAGCCCGGTGTTAAGATTCTCGTCACTCTTCACGACAGCCAGGAGCCACTCCATTCATGTCAGCATCTGAAACGCCGTCGACGCGCACTCGCGTCGTCCGCGAACCACAGCGCGCGATTTACGACCGTGAAGCGGTCTACCGCATCCTCGACGAGGGCTTCATTTGTCACGTGGGCTTTGTCATCGACGGCCAGCCGTTTGTCATTCCCACGTCCTATGGTCGGTCCGGCGACACGCTCTACATTCACGGCTCCGCCGCCAGCCGCATGCTGCGCAATCTCGATCAGGGCGTTCCGGTCTGCATCACCGTTACGCTGCTCGACGGGCTGGTACTGGCGCGCTCGATCTTTAATCACTCGATGAACTACCGTTCGGTCGTCATCCTGGGCACCGCCACGGTCGTGCAGGATCCTGCGGAAAAACTCGAAGCTTTACAGCGCTTGTCGGAGCATATCCTTCCCGGACGCTGGGCGGAGTCTCGCCAGCCCAATGAACAAGAATTGAAAGCAACGTTTGCCCTTGGGGTTCCGATCGATGAGTTTTCCGCGAAGGTACGCCAGGGTCCGCCGATGGACGACGAAGACGATTATTCGTTCCGAACCTGGGCGGGAGTCATTCCGCTACGCACGATTCCGGGACAGCCGGTCGCGGACGATCGTTGCGACCCGGCGATTCCGATCCCTGCATACGCAAGCGCGTATTCACGCACGCAGCGATGATCGCGAAAGTGGCTGGTTAGTTAGGATGTTGCTTTGCGGTTAAGATCTTTCTCCGCGACTTTCACGGCGGTCTGCGGTTTGGATTTTATCTGTACTCACAACTCGGGACCCGCAACTCGTTATCACCGCGCCGCCGCCACGCTACCCGCCGCGTGAAACACGATATCCACCGAATCGCCCACGCGCAAAAAGAGAATACTGGGATTTTTCATCCCCCACTTCGCATAGGGGACGGGAAAGTGCGTGGTCACCGCCCAGTGATCGGAGCCGAGAGTGACCTCGGCCGGAACCATGATCTCGTGCTCTGCGCCATGAATCCGAAACATGCCGTGCACTTGGACCTTGGATGGGCCCGCCGTCGAAACGCTGCCGTCCACTCGATCCGGCCGAAAGCCGATCTCGGGGAACCGCGCACTCTCCAGCACGTCCTTATGCATTTTGCGGTCGCGGCTCTTGTTTCCGCTTTGTCCGCTGGTTGCGTCGAACACAATCTCGCCGCCGATCTTTCCCGATGAAGGATCGAAACGGATCTCGCACAGCTTCATCCCAAACGTTCCTTTTACCGCATGCAGCGCGTCCCCGAGTGTGAAATCCACAGCGGTCTGTGCCGGATCGCACTGCAACGCCCGTTCCTGGGCACTCGCTGCCCGCACCAGGGCAAAAGTGATCAGGGAGACGGCAAGAATTGTTTTCGCAGTTTTGATGACCGAATCTAGCAAATATTCGCCCCAGAAGTTGTCCACACGCGGTCAATTCGAAGTTAATCGAGGCTTACACCGAGAGCAACTTCCATCCCAAAGCCAATCCGTTTCTCGCCAGATCCCGAACGGGAATCGCGCCCACGTGCGTCGCCAGCATACCCGCAAAGAGCTTCGGTTCGGTCCGAAAAGCCCGCATGACGCGCTCGCGAAGACCGTGCCGCTGTTCTAGGAGCAGCATCAGATCGGCCATCAGCGCAGGACGTCGCGCCAACGCGCGATGTCCCCTTTGATAAGCGCGCAAATCACCCGCAGCCATGCTGCTCGCTAGCAAGTCCGCCTGCTCGAATGCCAGACACAATCCTTCGCCCGTAATCGCGTCCACGCCGCCCGACGCGTCGCCGAGCAACGCCACCCGGTCATTCGTAACGCGAGCCAGTTTGCGCGTGACCGACACGGCGCCTCGCTCTACCGAGCCCTGCTCGGCATCGCCCAGCTTCTGAGCAACTTCAGAAAAGTCTCCCAACGCTTCATCCAGCCGTAAAGCCGGATCACGCGAGATCAACGCGACACAAATCTGCTCCGGTCCAACGGGCGTGACATAGAGCTGGCCGCGCTTTCCCCAGTGGAGTTCCATGAAGTCACTCCAGGGCGCAACGTTGTAATGCCGACGGAACGCATATCGCTCACTTTTCCTGCGATGATCGCCGAGACCCGCCCAGCGCCGCACCCGCGAACTGCTGCCATCGGCGCCGATGATCCAGCGCGCCGGCAACAGCTCGCCGTTCACCACCACACCATCGGGCGCAAGCCCCGTAACAACCGTACGCCAGCGGAATCGTACACCCGCCCTCTCCGCCTGCTCGACCATCACTCGATGCAGGTTCGTCCGTCGAACGCCGAGAGCAAGTCCATGAGGAAAAACCGCCTCCGCCGTCAGGCCGCCGCTGACGAAACGAATTCCGCGAAACGGTTGAGCCTCGATCTCCGCAGTCGCCACTCCCAGTTTCTCCAGCGCGGCCACTCCATCCGGCATCAACCCCTCGCCGCAGGGCTTGTCGATGGGAGGAACGCAACTGTCGATGACCATGACTTCCAGCCCGCGTTGGCGAGCCGCGAGCGCTGCGGCGATCCCTGCCGGACCCCCGCCAATCACAACCACCCGGGTCTCCTCCGAATTTCGAGCCATCACCATTCCAGCGCCACCAATTCCGAGCAGAATCCAGGGCCCATGGCCGCGAGCACGCCCAGCGTGCCCGGCTCCGGACGACGGTTTTTCATCACATCTTCGAGCACAACCAGCACCGACGCCGACGAGAGATTGCCCACCCGCCGCAGGCAATCCCAGGAAGCCGACAGCTGTCCGTCCTCCAGTCCCAGCGCAGAAGCGGTTGCCTGCAGCACCTTGGGACCGCCCGTATGCAGAACCCAGCTGCCTACTTCGCCGCGCTCCCGTCCCAGTTCTCCGAGAAAACTGTCGACATCGTCGCCCACTTGCCGGCGGATCAAGTTCGGCACCTCCGGCGAAAGCACGATCTGGAAACCTTTCTCCGAGACATCCCAACCCATCATCTCTTCCGTTTCCGGATAGAAAACCGAACGAGTCGCCAGCACGCGCGGCCCCGATTGTGGCTTCGTCGACACGCAATCGTCTCCCGCAACCATCACTGCCGCCGCGCCATCACCGAACAGCCCTGCGGAGATCAGATTCGCCATGGAAAGGTCATCGCGCTGCAACGTCAGCGAACACAGCTCCACTGCCAGTACGACCGCAACCTGATCAGGATAGGCGCGCACGTAGTCGGCGGCGCGAGCGATGCCGGCCGCTCCCGCCACACAACCCAGCCCGAACATCGGAACGCGCTTGATGTTCGGCGAAAGTCCCATGCGATTGATCAGGCGAGCATCAATCGAAGGACTCGCAATTCCGGTTACCGACGTGAAGAAGAACGCGCCAAGCTCTCGTCCGCTCAGACCGGCCGCTGTCAGCGCGCGGCTGACGGAACAGTGCCCCAGCTCCAGCGCAACCCGGATCCAGTGATCGTTCGCTTCTCCCCAGCTTGTGAGCTTCGGATACTCATCGATGGGAAGCGAGAGGAACCGTCCATCGACGCCGACGTTGCGATGCAGTCGTCGCAGCACTTCCGGCTTCGCCAGCCGGTCGCCCCAATACTGCTGGAGCGCAGCGAACAGCATGTCTTGCGAATAGTAGTGTTTGGGAAAAGCGCTCGTGGCGCTCAGAATCTGCATAAGGATGGGGGTCTCAATTCAGTTCTCAATTTCGATATTCGCCGTTCGGTATTCGGTGTTCGGATCCGGCCTCAGTGTCCGGCACACAACTGCTTGCCTGCCGACTTGCGACTGAAGACTGACGACTCAAATGATGGCTCGCTTAGCCAAGCCCAGCGCTTCGGACCAGAACGCGCCCGACGAGTGCGCCAGTTCGACGACGTCCGCAATGGCTGCTACAAACTCATCAATTTGTTGCTCGGTCACGACCAGCGGCGGCGCAACTTTCAGAACGGCGAAGTTGTTGCCGCAAATCTGGGTCAGAATTCCGTGATCGCGGAACATGCGCATCACTACAATTTGCCCGAACATCGCCGGATGGATGTGCATAAAAGCTTCAAACGGGATCCGCAGCCGCAACGTTCGCGGGGCAACGAACTCGATGCCGAGCAGCAAACCCTCGCCCCGTACCTCTTTCACCATCTCGTACTCGCGCAGTGCTTCAGTCAGACGCCCTTGGAGCAGTCGGCCCAGGTGGAGCGCACGCTCTCCGAGCCTCTCCGATTCCAGCACATCGAGTGTCGCCAGCGCCGCGCGCATGGCCAGGCCGTTCTCGCTGAACGTCGACGTATGGATGATCGCCCGCCGCAGTGATCCGTAAGTCGAGTCATAAATCCCATCGCTCATCAGCACCGCGCCCACGGGAATAAGGCCGCCGCTCATCGCCTTCGCAAGAACCACCATGTCGGGCTCAACTCTGAATCGCTGCGCTGCCAAAAACGGACCCGTGCGATACATCCCGGTCTGCACTTCGTCGAAGACCAATAGCGTGCCGTACTTGCGGCATAGCGCCTGCGCCTCGCGAAAGTACTTTTCGCCCGGGACGCGGATGCCCGCCTCCGATTGGATCGGCTCCACGATGAAGGCGGCAAACTTCTTGCTTGCTAGTTTCTTCTCGAGCGCTTCCAGATCATCGAACGGAATGGCTTCCGTCTCGGGCAGCAGCGGGCCAAATCCCTCCCGCCAGAATGAATCTCCCATCAGCGACAACGCGCCGCACGTCAGCCCATGAAAAGCGCCCTTCGCATATAGCAATCCGGCTCTTCCCGTATGGGCGCGGGCAAACTTGATCGCTGCCTCCACGCCTTCACTTCCCGAACTGGCGAAGAAAGCCTTGGTCAGCTTTCCGCCCGCTCGCCGGCACAGCCTCTCGCCCAGTTCACCAGCGCGTTCGGCGACATGCGTCTGGATCATCGCCGGCCCGCAACTTTCAAGCTCTTCGCGTATCGCAGCAATCACTGACGGATGGTTGTGGCCTACATTGTGAACGCAATACCCGGAGAGGAAATCCAGGATCCGTCGCCCATCCGCCGTGAACAACTCGCTGCCGAGACAACGCTCGTAGCGAACATTCATCTCCAGCAGATGCAGCAGACGAACCCACTGCGGGTTTACATGTTCGGCATAGGACACACCTACCGCAGAACCTGCAGTACTCGTAACCATTTTCGCCTTTGCGTCGCACGCGTGACGCCGACTGGAAACACCGGCTGGCCTTTAACTTCACACGAGGAGGTTGTTTCTTACTCCGATGCCCAGCGAGCGAAACCGGGTTGCTGCGCGCCAGGCGTGCCCTCTGTAAAGCTTTGTAAAGCAAGCGCGAAGGTACAAAAACTACGACACCCGCCTGGTGCTTGTCTAAAATTCTCGACGCGACCTGCGGGACTCTTCACAAATCCTGTTGCAGGATGGAGGATCTATCGTGCTGAACGCGTCGATCGTTTCGCCGACGAGATCGCGAAATCGGTTTCGTTCCTCGCATCTGACGAGAGCAGCTACATCAACGGTGTCGAGCTGTTCGTGGGCGGAGGCCTGGCGCAGATCTGAAGCGCTTGCCCGGCTGGTCGCCGACGACCGAGCGCGGCCAGCCCGAATAATTCCAGTCTGCAGTTTCTTAGTTCAACAGCAGAAGTTTCCCCGTCGTCTTTCGGCTCTCCAGGTCGCGGTGGGCTTGTGCGGCATCTTTCAACGGGTACAGGTGGTCGAACCTTAACTTCAGCTTGCCGGCTGCGATCATGCCGAACACATCGTTGGCCCGTTG
>Ga0210399_10003731_pt1 | contig 11862 bp, 11 predicted proteins | sample IncBWC14MmetaG_FD_150865 | JGI IMG/M metagenome (GOLD analysis project Ga0210399, IMG submission 150865) | Forest soil microbial communities from Barre Woods Harvard Forest LTER site, Petersham, Massachusetts, United States - Inc-BW-C-14-M | ecosystem: Environmental > Terrestrial > Soil >...
GGACGCTCGCCGCGGGGCACAAGAGCTTTACAGTGCTTTCCGGCATGCGGGATTGAAAGTATCGGATTTTGAAGGCCCTAGATTCAAGCGCATTGATCACATCCAAAAACTGCTTCAGCTAGGCCGGCTTGATAATAACCTGCGGTGGAGAGCTCCCGTGACTGCCTGACGGCAGCTAGACGGGTGGCCCAGACGCGGAGGAAAGAGAGTGTGATCTTTCGAAAGACTAAGATTCGAGGCGTGATTGTCATCGACTTGGAAAAGCTTGAAGATGAACGTGGTTTTTTTGCGCGCACCTTTTGTCAGCGCGAGTTTCTCGCTCGAGGCTTGAATCCGCGCGTGGTGCAGTGCAACACTTCCTTTAACAAACACAAGGGAACTTTGCGCGGCTTGCATTTTCAGGCGGCCCCTTATCAGGAGGCCAAACTCGTCAGGTGCATCCAGGGTGCCATTTACGACGTTGTTGTCGACCTTCGCCCGGATTCTCCTTCGTACAAGATGTACGATTCCTTTGAGCTCACAGCGGAGAACCGAACGATGCTCTATGTGCCCGAGGGCGTTGCTCATGGTTTTCAGACCTTGCAGCCGGATTCGGAAGTTTTTTACCAGATGTCTGAATCTTATGTACAGCAGGCAGCCCGTGGCGTCCGCTGGGATGATCCGGCATTTGGTATCTCATGGCCGCCAGGCGAAAGAATGATCAATGAACGTGACCGCAACTATGCAGACTTTACAGGCTGAGAACACGGCTTTTCTCCGCGAAGTTCGCGAGATCATGCCCGAGTTTGACCCTGTCCGTCTCGGCCAGGTGATGCACGATCAGATTTGTGAACTCTATCCCATCTGTCGGAGCATTACCGGCAATGGTGTTCGAGAGACACTTCGCCTCATGCAGCAGTGGATCCCGCTTGAAATCCAGGAAGTAGCCAGCGGTACGCCTGTGTTCGATTGGGTGGTCCCTTTGGAGTGGAACATCCGTGACGCTTTCGTCAAAAGCGAAAAAGGGCAGCGAGTCATCGACTTTCAGAAATCAAATCTTCATGTCGTTAATTATAGCGTTCCATTCCGGGGCAAGATGCGTCTGGAGGAACTCAAAACGCACCTCTTTACGCTGCCGGATCGCCCCGATTCGATTCCCTATCGTACTTCCTACTACTCGGAGAGCTGGGGTTTCTGTCTTTCCCACCGGGATTTTCTTCGTCTCGCCGATGAAGAGTATGAAGTATGTATCGATTCGAGCTTGGAACCTGGACACCTCACCTACGGTGAGTACATATTGCCAGGTACATCATCGGAAGAAGTCATCGTATCAACGCATGTTTGCCATCCCTCGCTTTGCAACGACAATCTCTCAGGAATCATTGTTGCAACCCAGTGGGCTCGCCTCTTGCGAAAAATTCAGGCACGCCGGTTCACTTACCGGTTTTTGTTTATTCCCGGAACGATTGGGTCTATCACTTGGCTCGCACTAAACGAATCTAGTGTCATCCCTCGCATTCGACACGGCCTGGTTCTTACTGGCGTTGGCGACTCCGGGTGCCTCACCTATAAGAAGAGTCGGCGGGGCGATGCCGTCGTAGACCGGGTTCTGTCTCATTTACTCGGTCAGCGTGGACTAAAAGGTAAGGTCCTCGATTTTTCGCCTTACGGTTATGACGAACGGCAATTTTGCTCCCCTGGCTTTAATTTGCCCATGGGGAGGCTTTCTCGATCCGTCCATGGGACTTTTCCGGAATATCATACTTCGGGAGACAATCTCGCTTTCGTCCGGCCGGATTCTCTCGAAGAGACTCTTCGGCTTTGCCTCATGGTTTTCAGAGTCTTGGAAGGCAATCGTGTCATGGTGAATCTCAGCCCAAAATGTGAGCCGCAACTCGGCAGGCGCGGCCTTTATCGGGCGATCGGCGGCCAGTCAGATGCCGGAGCTATAGAGATGGCCATGCTCTGGGTTCTCAATCTCGCCGACGGAACACGGAGCCTCCTGGACATTGCGGAACGCGCGAATCTGCCATTTCTAACGATCGAAACTGCCGCCCAGGCACTCGAGCGGCATCACTTGCTGGAAGAGAAGTCTTTCGCGGTGAGAGCTTAGGCGCCTGAAGAGCCCTGGTGCTTCACCGCAATATTCTAGTCAGCCCACTGGAGGACGCGCGAAGATGATGGGAAAGACCGTGGAACCAGCGATTCAGACTGCTCGAGCGCGGTGCCGTTTCTGTGACGCCGGCCTCGTCCACACTTTCGTGGACTTGGGCATGTCTCCGCTCTGCGAGAGTTTTCTGCCTCAATCACAGCTTAACCAAATGGAGCCGTTTTATCCGCTGAACGTTTCGGTTTGCAGTCAGTGCTTCCTCGTGCAGCTAGAGGAGTACGTGAGCCCTGATTCCATCTTCACTGAGTATGCCTATTTCTCCTCGTTCTCGGAGAGTTGGCTCGCCCATGCAGCCGCGTATGCCGAGAAAATGGAGAGTCTCTTTGGATTGAATCAGAATAGTTTTGTCGTTGAGTTGGCCAGCAACGATGGTTACCTTCTGCGAAATTTTATAAGTCGCAATATTCCCTGCCTTGGCATCGAGCCGGCCGTTAATGTGGCCCAGGCCGCCGAAAAAGTCGGCGTGCCTACGCTGGTCCGGTTCTTCGATCAGGAACTAGCCCGTGAGCTGGCCAGTCAGGGAAAGCAAGCTGATTTGATCCTTGGAAACAATGTTCTCGCCCAGGTCCCGGGCTTGAACAGCTTCGTTGCTGGAATCAAAACGCTGCTTAAGCCGCGCGGCGTTCTTACTCTCGAGTTTCCTCACCTTTTACGCCTCATGGACGAGAATCAGTTCGACACGATTTACCACGAGCACTTCTCCTATTTTTCGCTCATTGCTGTCGAGCGCATCCTTGCTGAATTTGGGCTCAAAGTATTTGACGTTGAAGAACTCTCAACTCACGGTGGCTCGCTCCGCATCTATGCCTGCCACACGGGGGATTTCACCAAGTCGGATAATGCACGCGTCAGCGCTCTCCGGGATCGGGAATTATCTCGCGGCCTCAACACTCTCGAAGCGTATTCAACCTTTGGGGAGCAAGTTCGAGAGACGAAACGTAAACTGCTTAAGTTTCTTATTGCCGCCAAGCGCCAGGGGAAGACCATCGTTGGTTACGGTGCTCCAGGTAAGGGCAATACGTTGTTGAATTATTGCGGGATTCGCACGGATTTCTTGGATTACACCGTGGACCGCAGTCCCTACAAGCACGGCCGATACACGCCTGGGACACATATACCCATCTTTCCAACAGAGCGAATCCGCGAAACCCGCCCGGACTATCTGCTCATCCTTCCCTGGAACTTGAAAGACGAAATCATGAAACAGTGCAGCTATATTCGCGAATGGGGCGGCAAGTTCGTTGTGCCTATACCAGAAGTCAGGGTCTACGAATGACACGCGCTAGCAGTCACCTTGGGAGTTCGGTGCGGTCGAAGGAGTCACGCCCATGAAAGTCGTTATTTTTTGTGGCGGCCTCGGGATGCGTTTGCGCGACTACGCCGAAAATATTCCCAAGCCCATGGTTCCAATCGGCTACCGACCGATTCTCTGGCACGTCATGAAGTATTATGCTCACTTCGGCCACAAGGAATTCATCCTTTGTCTCGGATACCGCGCCGACGCCATCAAACATTACTTTCTGAATTACGACGAGTGTTTGTCGAACGATTTCACTCTCTCTCAGGGCGGTAAACATCTGGACCTCTTCAACAGCGATGTCCAGGACTGGAAGATCACTTTTGCCGATACCGGTGTCACTTCCAATATCGGCATGCGTTTGAAAGCAGTGGAGAAATACTTGAAGGACGAGGACGCCTTTCTCGCCAACTATAGCGATGGATTGTCCGATGTTCATCTCCCCGACCTGTTGTCGCTTTTCCAGGAGCGTAAACCGATAGGAGCTTTTCTCTCCGTCAAGCCTAATCTCACTTATCACGTGGTCAACGCGGATTCCGATGGCGTCGTCACCGGCTTGCAGCCGATTCCTCAATCGCCCCTACGCGTGAACGGAGGTTTCTTCGTCTTCCAGCGCGACATTTTCCGGTACATCCGCGAGGGCGAAGAACTTGTCCTTGAGCCCTTTCAGCGGCTGATTGCAGAGAAGAAACTCCTTGCCCATCGCTACGACGGATTCTTCGCCACCATGGATACTTTCAAGGACAAGCAACAGCTCGATGATCTCTACGCCTCTGGAAATGCGCCTTGGGAAGTCTGGAAACACTCCACCCAGGCGGAGTCACCTAAACCGATGCCACAGTCCAGGACGGTTCCCAAGTAATGCGCTCGAAGCCTGATGTCAGGGACGAGAACGATCCCCTGCTAAATCTCCGGCCTGGTCAAGCCCTGCGTATCTTGTGTTTGGGCGCGCATTGCGACGACATTGAAATCGGTTGTGGGGGTAGCTTGCTTCGTCTCCTGGAGGAACATCCGGGATCGCATGTGGACTGGCTCGTGTTCAGTTCCACCCCGCCGCGCCGGAAAGAGGCGCAGCATGCTGCGCTTCTGTTCCTTGAACAGGCAAAATCCAAGAATGTAGTCATTCGAAAGTTTCGTGATGGATTTTTTCCGTATGACGGCGCGCACATTAAAGATGAGTTCGAAAGTTTGAAGCGTCTTCCCGCTCCTGATTTGATCTTTACACATTGCCGTCACGATTTGCATCAGGATCACCGGCTGATTCAGGAACTCACCTGGAACACGTACCGAAACCACCTCGTTTTGGAGTACGAAATCCCCAAATATGATGGCGACCTCGGCGCACCTAATTTTTTCGTGCGCCTCAGCGACGAGCATTGCCGCGAAAAGATTCGCCATATTCTCGCTGCGTTTCCCACCCAGGCGCAGAAGCATTGGTTTACCGAAGATCTTTTTCACGGACTCATGCGCATCCGGGGTATCGAAGCTGGTGGCCAGACTAGGCATGCTGAAGGTTTTTATTGCCGCAAGTTCGTTCTTTAGCGAGCAAACAGAGGAAGATGCAACCACTCATGAACCTATCTACGCAGATATCGGACCACAGCACCGCTGTCAGGAGCATGGGAGATCCGCTCAAACCGGTGACGCCGGCACCTCGCGTAACCATCGGTGTTCCCGTTTACAACGGTGAGAAATATCTTCCCCTGTGCCTCGATTCACTTCTCGCGCAGACCTATCACGACATGGAAATACTGATTTGTGACAATGCCTCCACGGACCGCACCGAGCAGATCTGTCGCGACTATGCGGCCAGGGATTCCCGCATTCGCTATGTTCGAAATCCCGTCAACATCGGCTTGGGAAGAAACTTTCGGCGTGTGCTTGACCTAGCTAGGGGAGAGTATTTCAAGGCTGCAGCCGCCGACGATTGGTGCGGACCGGAATTCATCGACCAATGTGTAGCGGCGCTCGACCTTGAGCCGTCGTCGGTATTAGCCTATCCGCGCACCCGTATCGTCGATGACGCCGGAAATCGCGTCAATGATTGCGAAGACAGTCTTGGCGCAAGTTCCGGGTCACCGAGCGAACGCTTCATTTGTTTGATCCAGACCATCCGCTTGTGCAACGCCCTTTACGGTGTTACGAGAACAGCCGTTCTTCGTAAGACCGGCTGGCTCGCCGAGTACCGCACCGCCGATAGCGTCCTGCTGACCGAACTCTCACTCTATGGCAAGTTTCAGGAGATTCCCGAGTTCCTTTTTTTCCGCAGATTTCACGAGGGTGATACCAGCAAAATGAGCGGCTCCGGGAGAATGGATGAGTACCTGAAACCGGGGGGGAGCAAGAGAATTGGGATGCTGTGCGTCGTCTGGCATCGCCTGTTGGATTTGATGCGCTCGGTTCTGCGTGCTCCGCTTTCATTTGGCCAGAGAGCGAAGCTCTTTCTCTGGCTTTTGCGTTTCTCCTTTTGGCAGCGTAAGGCACTTGCGCAGGAGATTCGTGTTGCCCTGAGTGTGATCTGGATGCGGAGCTGAGTTGTGCCAATGAGTATTTGATTTGAACGTACCGCAGCTTGAGGCCGAAATTCAGACAACATCGTTCTGAAACATGGAGACTATAGGAATTGTCAGACACTAACTCGATCTCGTCAACGCTAACAGCGGAACAAGAAACCGCCGCGGCGCGAGGCCCCCTGCGCATTGCAATCGTAGGCTGCGGTTCCATCACCGAGGGCGCTCATCTGCCCGCAATTCTAGCCTCTCCTGAAGTACTGCTTGTTGGTCTTGGGGATACGAGCGAGTCGCGCCTGCGCTCGCTAAAGGAGGAATTTTGTCCCGATGTTCCGGGCTTCCGGGATTATAAGGAATTGTTCGACAAGGTCGATGCAGTTGTTCTCGCCCTCCCCAATTTCCTCCATGCGCCTGTAGGTACCGAATTTCTGAAGCGCGGCATTTCCGTCCTCTGTGAAAAGCCTCTCTCGGTCCGCAGGGAGGAAAGCGTACAACTCTGCGCCGCTGCCAAGTCCGGCGGCTCCGTGCTTGCAGTTGGCTTCGTAACACGTTTCTTTCCGTCTACCCTGCTTACCCATCATTTGCTTGAAACTGGATTTCTCGGGAATCTCCAATCTTTCGACTACGAGTTTGGCACTGCTGGCGGCTGGGAAACCGCCTCAGGTTACAACCTCAGCCGCGAAACTTCCGCGGGTGGAGTTCTGGCAATCAGTGGGAGTCATTTCCTGGACCGCATGCTTTTTCTCTTCGGTGACGTAGACGTCGTCCGCTTTCTGGATGACAGTCGCGGCGGCTTGGAAGCCAACTGCAAAGCTGAATTTCTCGCGACCTTCGATGGTCGCCGGTTGCCAGGTACCATTACGTTGTCGAAGACTCATCGGCTCTCCAACCGCTTGCGGATTGTCGGGGAGAAGGGCGTCATTACAGTTGCTGAAGGGCAATCTCTCTCGGTCACTTTTTTCCCATCAGGTTCTGATCTGCGGGAAGAGATCTTTCCGGCTAGCATTATCCCTGGCACGCCAGAGCAGGACTATTTCCGCCTCCAGCTTGAAGATTTTGTCCGTGCCATCAAGGAATGCTCCGAACCTCATGTATCAGGAGAACAAGGATTGAAGTCTGCGGCTCTAATGGAAGAGTGTTACGCCAGAGCGGAACGGCTCGATGAGCCGTGGTGTGATGCGACGATGCAGTATTTCCGGCGGGCTCTGCCACCTCAGTGAGTGAATTACGACGCGAAAGCGAACGGATTCGGAAAGATTTTCTATGACGGAAACAGCATCGAGCAAACAGATTCGACGAGTTCTTGTCACAGGAGCCTCCGGATTCATCGGCGGCCGTCTCTGTGAAGTGATGGCTATCACCGGCACATATACTCCGCGTGCTTTTATTCACTCAACGGCTTCCGCTGCCCGCATCACTCGTTTTCCTATCGAGTTTTCCATCGGGGACTTACGCGACAGCGCGTCCGTTGACCGTGCCGTCGAAGGTTGTGATGCCATCGTGCATCTCGCGCGTGGGGAAGGCTCCGTCATGCGCGCGGGACTAGAGAATCTGCTCCGCGCTGCGGTTTTGCACAAGGTTTCCCGCTTTGTGCACATGAGTACGGTAGCCGTCTATGGAAACATGCCCCCACCGGAAAGCATCACCGAAGATAGCCCGATTCGCCACTGTGACAATCTGTACGGACGCGAAAAGCTAGGCCAGGAGAAACGCGTTCTCAAATATGCGCGCAACCACGGCCTTCCCGCCGTTATTCTGCGTCCTCCGAACGTCTGGGGACCCTATTCGCACTTCTCCCTGGAAATGATTCAAAAAATCAGCAAAGGTACCCTCGCCCTCGTTTCGAATGGCCAGAACCCATGCAATCTTGTTCACGTCGATAACCTTGTAGAGGCCATTCTTCTCTCTTTGTGGAAGCCCGAAGCCGTAAACGAAGTCTTCTTCGTGACCGATGATCCGGTCATCTCTTGGAAACAATGCCTTGAGGACCAGGCCGCCCTGGTTAACACTCATTTGCCCGGCGTTGCCGAAGAAGATCTTGTGGTTCCTGCCGCAGAGCGTGTTTGGAGGGAATCCTTTAAAGTCGTTCCCCGGGTGTTTGTCTCTGGAGAGTTCCGCCAGCAGCTTCGGCGTATCCCGCTCTTACGAATCGTCGAAGAAAAGCTATTCGCTGGATTTCAAAGTTTGTCAGCCGAAACCCAGCATTCACTGCGTTCTCGCCTGACCGGTGGAAACACAGCTGTTCTCGTACGTCCTGCAACTGCGCCCCGTTTTGTCCGTAATGGTCTTCACTTTACTCAGATGAGAAGGGTCGCACATTCCAGCGAGAAGGCCCGCCGCCTACTTGGCTACACCGCTCCTGTGAAGTACGCGGAGGGCATGGCAAACCTCCAAGCATGGTTACGCTTTGCGCGTCACCTGACTTCCTGAATTGAACACAATCTGCGCGGCCTGACTCGCCCCGGAACAATCGGCCTTAAGACTTGGTTCGGCTTCAAAACGTGAATTATGACTTGAGGTGGGATTCTCCTACGGCCGTTCGACGGAGAGAACTTTATGCCACGCATACACGATCACTTCGTTCTCCGGCGCCCCGCCCGTACGATAGATCAATTCCGCGCGGTGATCCGGTATCCCCTTCATTCGCCAATCATGCAAATAAGGACGCTTGCTGTTTTCCAGTACGACGAAATCTGGTGCCATTATTTCCAAATATCTCAAGGCTGTTGGGCCATCCGCGTATGGGAGTGGCCAATATTCTCCGGCCGCATAGAACGCCACGACCCCCAACGAGGATAGGATCTGGACTCTCCCTTTTTCTCCCTGGTTCGGGAAGTGGCTTCTCAGCCAAAGCCCTGCCTCCTTCTGTGGAAGATTGCTCTCGTTCTCTTCGGGGAAAGGCGGTTCTTTGATCGTCCCCGCAAGCGCGAGTCCGGAGAACGCGAGAATCAGTATAACCCGCATCTTGTTGGCGATACCGGCGGATGCTCTCTCTGTCGCCTGTCGGATGTTCCCCCATGTTTGCTGGGTCCATTCACTGAGCGTATCCATTCCTTTTGCCGCCCAGATTACAAGAACCAAAAACATAGGAAGTGCAAAACGGATTTCAAACCATTGCACCGCGAAAAGAATGGCGAACAGTGAAGCTGCAGCCGTCAGGCAGAATATCTCTTTCCAGAAACGATCACGGGTCCAGGCATCCCGAAACAAGCCGGCCAAAACGAGGATCAAAAGGAGGGGGCTCCCAAAGGAGTAGATCGAAAAAAGAAAATCTTGAATACTCCGCAAGTGAACTGGAATATTCCTCACAGCCACACGGACGAGCTCGCTGAAGTGCTTTTGGTAAGGTGAATAGTTTACGAACCGAACAGGGTCCATCCCCGGCCCGACAATGTTCAGGTCGCGGTCGATCTCGTAATACGCCTCAACAATATCTTTCCCTTCTTCGACTCTTCGGCTCACAACATAATTGAAATTGCTCTTGCCTTCCAATCGAAAATGGCCCGTTTTCACTCGGAGAAAGATTACATAGGGTGTAGCTACTATCGCAAAAGCAATCACGGCACAAAACGCATGCTTCCAAAATCCCTTTCCCCGCTCTTTTCCCAAGAGTTCCACTGCCAGCAACCCCGCCACAAGCACACCGCACAGTAGGAACGCCTCAGGTCGTGCCAAATAAGCAAGACCCCAGAACAAGCCCGCCATTGCAGCTGCTTTCCATCCACGCCCCCACAAGCTTTCGAAACTCCAATACAATCCCCATGCAAAGAACAGCAAGTAGGTCGATTCACTGAATCCCGTCACAGAAATGGACGCTAGCATGGGGTGAATACTGACCACGGTTGCCGCCAATATCGCGGTCCGCGGTCCATAAAGCTTTCTACCAAGATAAAATATCGGCAAGACGAGCAGCACACCGCAGATTACGGACACCAGCCTTGCTGCCATTTCGGAATTTCCCGTTGGCAGGTTTACCACCGCAATCAGCACTGGATAGAGAGGAGGAAATATCACCTCGGGGCGGCTCCACATGCCGTTGAATCCAGCGCCTCGAAGCAAATTTTCGGCGCTCCGAGCGTATTCCGCTCCATCCGGATTAAAGACTAGAACATGAGACTTCAGCCAAGCCATTCGTACGATCAAACCAAGGATCAGCAAAGCTCCCAGCATGTACCAGGTCTTCGTACCGTCTATCTGCGTTGGCACTGGAGGTTCAGACAATTTACTTCTCAGCGTTTCCGCAACTATTGGATGTCAAGGTAAGTTCGTCGGTTTCGCACGCAGGATTTTCGACTCCACATTTTTCAGAACCAACAGCGGGCTCGCTGACGCGCCGCAGCCAAATCTCACGCCAGTAAGAATAAATGCTCCGCGGGCAAAAGAGATTGTAGGCTGCTCCGCAGAAGACTCCCTCCAGGATCAGGCATTCCCCGGGCAAGTTCAAAATCTTCCCGGTTTTTTCGTTCACGATTTTCTTAACCTTTTTCTTTACGCGGTACGTGCCGCCGCAGAATTCCAGCATCTCTCGATCGAACCACAGGCCTCGGTTCTTGTTATTCCGATTGAGCGTGGCAATGATTTCTTCTTTGCTGCGAATCTGCACCAACTCTCCCTCTTGCAGATCCAAGCTCGCAGTCGGAGTTGTTGTCTGGGAGCCTACAAAGTCAAACGGCAGCGTCCTACCCTTACGCCAGCTCTGGATTCCGTTGAACATGGAGATGGCACAGCCCTTTACGAATTGTCTCAACCCCACATTTCCCGACGCCAAATCCCGCACGTATTGCCTCACATCCCACCAGACTAGTGCAGCGGACGCTTCACGGAGATTTGTGGCCTGACATCGATAAATTGGATTCCCGGTGCTCTCCCCGCTTACACACTTTATCCGGGCAAGCTCCCCCTCGGATGGGAGGGGAGATCGCTCTTGTGGCGTTGCTCCGCCTGCGGACCTCAGTCGTTCTGCCGAAACCGTTACATTTTCTTTCGAATTCGCACGCTTCAGCCAGGCTTCCTTCCAAAAGATGAGGCAGCCGGCCTCGCACCCCCCGTGTGCCTCCCCGTCACAGCGCAAATTCAACAGATGGACGGTGTTGACCATTCTTCGTAACCCAGTATTGGCCACAGTGTCACACGTCTTGTCCGCCCGCTTATACACTTGAAAGCGCTTGCCGCAGTACTGCAGCATCTCGGGCATGAAAAGCAATCCTTCGAGGGCCCCCACCTTATCCAGAGTTGACAATATTTCCGTGGGAGATCGCACCTCTACCCAGTCTCCCGCTCTCAGCTTGAGTCGATTTTCTACGTCTGCCATCTACGCTTCTCTCTGGTTTCCCTCGCGGAACCCTTCTCCCGAATGTTAGCGACCCGAGGCTGTCGACAAAATATTTTTGCAGGAGGATAACCAAACCATAGCCGCGAAACTTGGCGCCTGGAGCCAGTTTCGGGAAACACAGACTACCACCAAACTGGGGGACGCCAGACGATGTTTATGTGCAGCCAGCACTCTCTTAATGCAACCGTCCTGCCATCGTTTGGCCGGCTGGCTCGTGGGCGCAAGTCCTATGGCAATTCAGCCACCGCCTTAGAATAGCGTCTCAGATCGGGCAGACGATGGCTCTCTACCTCGCGGAAAACATGGAAAAACTCTGCAAACATCTGCCTTGGTTCTTCACATCTAGCGGCATTCATCGCCGGCATTGTTTTGTAAGTTATTGAAAATTAAGCATGTTACATGGACTTGCCTTTGGACTTCAACATGCTTCTTTAGACGTCGTGCAAAACCTAATAGCAGGTTTCTTCTCTCTCTCGGAGTCTCACGGCTTGCTCCTTATGGGGCTGGCCTTCATTTCCTTGGGCTTGGTTCTCCGTCGTCTCCCAGGGATTTCCGCCCGCAGGGCTCCTCAGGA
>Ga0210399_10003732_pt1 | contig 11862 bp, 14 predicted proteins | sample IncBWC14MmetaG_FD_150865 | JGI IMG/M metagenome (GOLD analysis project Ga0210399, IMG submission 150865) | Forest soil microbial communities from Barre Woods Harvard Forest LTER site, Petersham, Massachusetts, United States - Inc-BW-C-14-M | ecosystem: Environmental > Terrestrial > Soil >...
GTGGCAGTTCTTCCCACGGGAACCCTGGTGGTGGAAGCGGAGCGGCAGATTGCGATGAACGATCAGCACGAGACCGTAGTTCTGCGTGGCCTGGTTCGTCCCGGAGACCTGGATGCAAAGAATATGGTGGCCTCCAATAGCGTGGGCAATCTGGAAGTCGAGGTCAAGGGGAAAGGCGTTATTAGTGAAGGCACCCGCCCCCCGAACCCGGTGGTGAAATGGATTTTGCGAGTCGTGGGATTTTAGGAGGGCATACATGCGGATACAGAATATTTCATTCGGAATCGGGTATGCACTCTTAAGTCTAATCGCGACATCCTTTATGCCGGCTCGTAGCGCCGCCGAGGGTACAGATCACAAAGTGCTGATCCGCGATGTGGCCAGCGTGGAAGGCATTCGGGACAACTCGCTGATCGGGTATGGACTGGTGGTGGGCCTGAAGGGCACAGGGGACAAGCAACAGACTTATTTCACCATTCAAACCCTGGCCAGCATATTGCAGCGCATGGGCGTTGAGATTCCACCCAGCGTGGTGCAATCGACGGTGCAGGTCAAGAATGTTGCGGCAGTCTTCGTGACTGCCAGCCTGCCACCATTCTCGCGGCCCGGCATGCCGCTGGATGTAATCGTCTCGTCCGCCGGTGACGCGCGCAGCCTCGAAGGCGGCCTGCTGCTGCTGACGCCGCTCTATGCGGCCGATGGACAGGTTTATGCAGCGGCGCAAGGCCCGCTGGTGGTGGGCGGATACTCGGTTGGATCCTCCGCCAACTCCAAGCAGTTGAACCATCCTACCGTGGGCCGTATTCCGAGCGGTGCGTTGATCGAGCGGGAGAGTTCGCTTGATCTCAGCAAACTTCAGCATCTTTCTCTGCTGCTCAGCGAAGCCAGTTTCTCCACGGTAGAAGAGGTTGCGTCAGTCATCAATCGCGAACTGGCATCGCCGGCGGCGACCGTGATCGACAGCAGGCGTGTCGAAATCCTGATTCCGGTTCCCGGCCATGCCAGCCTTCCGGCACTTTTGGCGCGAATCGAAAACCTCGAAGTGCGGGTGCGCCGCAAAGCCAAGGTGGTGGTGAACGAACGAACCGGAACGGTGGTGATGGGAAGGGACGTGCGCCTGGGTGCAGTCTCGATCCTGCACGGCAGTTTCTCGATTGAGGTGACCACAACCTATTCGGCGTCGCAGCCGAATGCGCTGGCCGCTGGACAGACCGAGGTTTTACCCGAAACCAGACTCAAGGCTTCGGAGAGTGCGGCCCGCAATGTCGAACTCAACGAAGGCGCCAATGTGGAAGAATTGGTGACGCGCCTGCAAGCGATTGGGGCGACGGCACGCGATGTGGTTTCGATCCTGCAGGCCATTAAGGCTGCGGGCGCTCTGGAAGCCGAGCTGGAGGTTATCTGATCAACGGGATTTCCGGGATTGCGGCGAGTCTGACGGGATCGGCGATGTTGCCGCCGGTGGCAACTTTGGGTAAGGGAGCGAAGGCGGCACGCGAGTTCGAAGCGCAACTGATCGGCACGGTGTTGGCGTCGATGGAGAAAACCTTTGCTGCTATTCCCGGTCAGGATCCGATCGCGGGGGAAGACGACTACAACTACCTCGGCACCGAGGCCTTAGCGTCGGCAATCGCCGCCGGGGGTGGCTTCGGAATCGCCAAGCTGATCTCCCATCATTTAGGAGCACGAAGGTAGCGCCCGATAGGGTCTGACTGCTTTGAGAAAGTTGTCGTGGGTTTTTAAAGTATCCGCAACTTCTGCCGATGGAAGCACATAGGAGCTTTTAGCTTCGAAGTGTTAAAAAATTGCTGGAGCAGAATTAAAGTTTTCTAACCGCCCGCCGATAGTTGAATTGCAAGGCGATTTGCGGGAGGCAACAAGATCATGAGAATCGACTCAAATCAAACGGTGCCATTATCTCCAGAAAGTGGTCGCAGCAGCAGTGCTGGCGCGAGCGGCGTGGAGAAGCGGGCGCCGATCCGTAGTGCCTTAGGGGAAGACTCAGCTCAGCTTTCGGGAGCCCAGGTTCAGGTTCAGGCTTTAGTGGCACAGGCCCTGCAGTTTCCCGAAGTCCGGCAGGAAAAGATCGACGCACTTCGGCAATCCGTTTTCGGTGGTAGCTATCAGCCTACCGCGAAGCAGGTGGCTGAGGCAGTGTTTGCGCATCTGGCCGCGTAAAACCGTGAGCGGCGGCGAGAGAGCGCGGAGGCATGATGGCGGTAGCAATAGCCGATCTGTCTGTCAGAGTACGGTTTGAAAGTATGTCGCCGGTACCGGTTTCCTCGGCGGTGCAGGGCGAATCGTCGCCCGAAACCAACGAAGGTAAACCACGCCGTCGTCCGCCACCTCCCCGAGAGGCTTCTGGGAAGCAAGGCGAAGAAGAGAGCGATCCACCGCAACATCGCATTGACAGCCTCGCCTGAGCACACCGGCGAAGCGCGTCGTAAATTTATGTCAACCGATTCCATTGTCGTCCGAAATACTTCCGCAAGCGTCCGGGAGGTGGACGATAACTGGACGGTAGCGCGCGCCAGATTAATGGCCGACCTGGAAGCAAGTCTTCACCGCAGCCGGAAGGCGTTGCTGGCTCTGGATCTTGTCGCGATCGAGCGGCAGACAGAGGAACAAGCAGATTTGATCCGGAAATTCGAGAGGCTCCTGGCGGAAGGCATGCAGGCGCAAGCGTCCCGCCAACAGGCTGAGAAGGATACGCGGTCCGCTGCACACCTATGGTTGCCCGGGCCGGAAGAAGAAATCCGGCGGAAAGCACACCGAATAGCGGAAGCAACGCGCCTGCAAGCAGCGCTGCTGACGAGGGCGCAGTGCAAGTTGCGCATTTTGGCCAATATGCTGGCGGGCTCCAGTGTGATCTATGGCCCGTTTCAGAACTGCGGCCAGGCACTAACGGCGGACTCTTTTTCCGCAGCCGGTGAGAGGGGCTGATCCATGTCGGGTCTGAATGCCAGCCTGGCCACTGCCCTGAGCGGCCTGATCACGGAACAGGGCGCTCTCCAGACTACGACCAACAATGTTTCCAATGTGAATACTCCCGGCTACTCCCGCCAGGAGCCGGTGCTCGTAGCCAGCGATCCAGTTGTGGTCAATCCGCTCACCTTCGGTACGGGCGTAACTCTGCAAAACGTGGAAAGTATCCGTGATCCGATTCTCGAATCGCGCATTCAGCAGGAGACCCAGACCCAGGGTCAATACAGCAGTCTGGCACAGGCCCTGCAACAGACGCAGATCGACTTCACCAGCAATACGGGCGACATAGGGAGTGCTATTTCCAGTTTCTTTGACAGCGTCAACCAGCTGTCAACCAACCCCGCCGACTTGTCTCTACGGCAGGGAACGCTCACAGCTGCGGGCAATGTGGCCACCAGTTTCAATACTGCGGCAAACAACTTGACGCAGCAGCGCACGAACCTCGACTTAAGCGTGGTGCAGACAGTGGGCCAGATCAACCAGTTCAGCCAGCAAATTGCGCGGCTGAATGGATTAGTCGGCAATTTGCAGAATGTGGGAGAGAACGCGGGAACGTTCATCGATCAGCGCACCCAACTGATCGACCAGCTTTCCGCGTTGACCGATGTTTCCGTGATTCCCAGTGACAATACGCTTACGCTCACCACGGCCAATGGCGTCCCGCTGGTCACCGGTCAGCAAAGCTTTCAACTCCAGATCCAGACCAACTTCGCGGGACTGCATGATGTTTATTCCCAGGGAAGCAACATTACGGGCACGATCACGTCTGGGCAGTTAGGCGGAACCATACAGGCGCGTGACCGGCAAATTCCGGCGTTTCAGACGCAGCTCGATACTCTTGCCGCCGGCCTGGCCAATGCTGTGAATGCGGTGCAAGCGGGCGGGTTCGATCTTAACGGCGTCGCCGGGACCAACTTGTTCACTCCGCCGCCAGTGTCTGGAGTAGGAGCGGCTGCGAGTCTCTCGGTTGCCCTTACCAATCCTGCACTGATCGCGGCCAGCTCCGATGGCACTCCGGGCAGCAACGGAAACGCGGAAGTTCTATACGCTTTGCGCAATCAAGCCGTCATCAGCAGCCAAACACCCACGGCTTACTATTCCGGCATCGTTTTTAACGTCGGGAACGAAACGGCGAATGCCAATGCCGAGCAGAATGCTTCCGCTTTGGTCCTGCAGCAGCTGAACGACCAGCGCGCCTCCATCTCCGGTGTCTCTCTCGATCAGGAAGCGGCCAACCTGGTGCGCTACCAGCAAGCCTATTCTGCCTCTGCGCAGGTGATTAGCGCAATTAACAGCATGATGCAAACCGTCATCAACATGAAAACTTCCTAACCACTATGCGCGTGAATCCTAACCCGCTGCCCGACGTTATTGCCGCCCTGGCCCAGACCCAGCAGCAGATCAATACCGATCTGCAGCAGATTGCTTCCGGGCAGAGCGTGAATGTTCCTTCCGACAATCCCTCTTCCGCAGCGGAACTGATCCAGAATGCCGGCCAGGCCTCCGAGGCCGACCAGTTTCTGCGCAGTGCCGGGAGCATTCAGGGCGAAATACAGAATGCCGACTCGACTCTGAACTCGGTCACGACCTCGCTGCAACGGGCCATCAGCCTGGGAGTGGAAGGAGCCAACGGCACGCTAAACTCCGCCGATCGTCAGGCCGTAGCCACGGAAGTACGAGGCATCCAATCCCAACTGGTGAGCCTGGCGAACCTCACCTATCAAGGCAACTACGTCTTTGCGGGAACCGCGACCCAGACCACCCCATACGTAGTCGATCCCAATTCCTCTTCCGGGGTAAGCTACAAGGGAAATTCCGGCATCAATAGCGTCACCTTGGGAAATCACTTCGCTCTGCAAACCAATTTACCGGGTTCGCAGGTGTTTTCCGCTGCCGGTGGCGACGTGTTCCAGAGCATTCAGGATCTCATCAACAGCTTGGAGAGCGGTACCGGAATCGACACCGCCGTCACGGAACTGGGCAAAGCCAGCAACTCCATCGATGCGCAGCGAGTGTTTTACGGGAATGCTTTAAACCAGCTCAGCGCCCAGCAAACCTACCTCGGTACCGAGACGGCACAACTGGCGCAGCGGCAAAACACCATCGGAGCCGCGGACTTGTCGTCTGTAATCAGCAATCTCACGACGGCGGAAACCGCCCACCAGGCAACATTGCAAGCTGTGGGTCAGACGGCACGCATCGATCTATTCGATTTCATAAAATAAAGAAATACAGGGTTCTGCGAAATAGCGGTGAACAGAAAAGGAGTCGTCAGAGCGTTTGACGCGAGGCTCGAGCCCACTCTGCGGCGAATTGAACTCGGGTGCGTTGCGATTCGATCTGCGCGCGCTCCGCCAACAACTGGCGGTGAATCTCGGGCAGGAGTTCGCGTAGCTGTTCCACGTGCCTGACATAGATGGCCAGCTCGGCATCCCACTCGGGATCGTGCCCTTTCGGGGGCGCTGGTTCAACGCGTAGGCTGGCGCCGGCACGCAAGAGTTCAGAAAGCAGCGCGGCCATGCTTTCCGGCGTGATGGAAGCTGGTTGTCCGGCTGCGGGAACCGTGGTGGCGAGCCAGAAGTGCAAGCGGCTATTGGTATCGCGCAAGCTTTGACGCAGTGAAGTCATTAGGCGTTCCACTCACTTACAGAGATTTTCGGTGGGGAGAGATCGGGCTGGATTTGTAAGACGGCACCGGATCCCGGAGCCGGAGCCCCGGTAACCCGTTCTACTTCCAGCCACGCTTCATGAACGGTTGCGAGTTGAGAAATTTGCTGTTCGAGAATTCTTGCCGATTGTTTTGTCTGCGCCTCGATCAGACCGACTCTGACCACTCCATAAAACCGGTCAAGATTCTTCGCAACTTCTCCGCCACGCTTCATATCGAGCGATCCTTGTAGTTGAGCAATCACGCTGAGGGCGTGATTGACGGCGCGGGTGCGGCTTTCAATGTCGCCTTTTTCCAGAGCAATGACGGCGCAGCGCAGGTCTTCGATTGCCTGCTCGTACAGGCAGAGTACCAATCGCACCGGGCTTGCCCCGCGCACTGTCGCCTCTCGATATGAAGATCTCGCATCCATTGTCTATAGTCCCGAGGTAAGTGTGGGGCCGCTCGAGACCAGAGCGCCCGAAGCGGATGTGCCTGAGCCCAGCGTGCCCAGAGTTTCGGTAATCACCTGCAGCAGCAGCGGATAAGCCTGCAACGACGCATTCACCGCATCGTAGCGTTGAGTCAATTGGGTTTGCTCGAGCGCGATCTGGGTGTCGAAATTGTTGATGGTGGTGTTGAGGTCGGCCTGCTCCGCCTGGTTCTGCTTCAGATCCACACTCAGAGGCCCTTGCGTGGGGCTGGTCAAATTGGTTAGATCGGAGTTGAAGGCGTTGGCAAAACCTGTGCCTGAGGCGTTCTGAAAAAAATTCTGCACTGCGGTCGGGTTCGCGGCCAGCACTTGAGCAAATGTTTGACTGTTGGGCGCAGGAGTGGAACCCACTGTAAGAGTGCCGTCATTATTTTGGTTTATCCCTAGCGAAGCGAGGTTGACCAGTCCGGAATTTCCACCAATTGCGTAGGAGGAGTCCGCCAGAAGGCTGGACTGCAACGATCGCAGAGAAATATCCCCTTCCAGTGGTGGCGCGGGGATAGCACCGGTAGGATCGACAACATATTGCGTGTTGATGGTGCTGATGACGGTGTTAAAAGCGGACACGAAGTTGTTTATGGCAGAGGTGATCTGGTTTGTATCTGGTCCCACCGTGAGTTGCACCGGGGTACCGGGGGTTGACTGGCCGAGCAGACTTAGCGTGATTCCTTGAATCGCTCCGGTGACCGTGTTCGTGCTGCTGCTGAAAGGTACACCGTCAATCGTCAGAGCCGCATTCGCACCGCCCACAGGCGCGTCGAAAGTCAGGGAAGTATTGCTGTTGACGACGGTGGCCAAGGCTCCGTTGCTACCCGTAATTTGGCTCTGCAAGGCCAGCCGCGAACCGTTGGCGTCACTGACTACGCTGGCGGTGACTCCCCAATTGTTTGCTGTGCTCTGTGTGTTGATGTAGCTGGCCAACGTGGTGAGTGTATCGTTGCTGCCCTGCGTGATGGCCAGATCGTGGATCGCTCCGCTTACCCCTCCCACCTGTATCTGAATGTCGCCGCTGGTTTGCCCGCTCGACAGGAAGGATGTATTGGCGCCCGCGGCGATGGGATCGGTATACAGCGTGCCCGCCGTAGCCAGGCTGGTTACCACGATCTGGTGAGTTCCGGAAATGGCAGTGCTCTGCGCGGCTGCGGTCAGTGCTCCGGGCTGCGACGACGCAGCCGCCTGGGCCGTAAGCGCTCCCGTCGGACTTGCCAGCGCAGCGACCGCTGTTTGCAGATTGGTAAGGTTGTTGTTGATTCCCGCCAGCAACCCATTCTGGGTCGCCAGAGTCGTTTGCTGCGCCTGCCAGACGCCCAATTGCCCGCTCTGCGAGGCGATAATTTGCTGCACCAGGGAACTGACGTCAAGACCTTGTCCTGAGAGAATTGCCGCGGGATTTAGACCAATGGCCATAACGACTCCTCCTTACGATTCAGCCTGTTCCGATGCACTTGACCTCACCTCATCACTGGGTTGGCCCGTTTGCGCATTGTGTTTACGGACTGGCTTCCTCGTTTGGAGTATTTCCTAAATTGAAGATGGATCAACTCCGCATGCATGCTTGCCGGAAGGACAAGAAAAACGAAAAGGAGGCAGGCTCGGCTGCCTCCTCTTCGATGCTCAACTTACTGCAACAGTTTGAGTACGAGTTGCTGTTGCTGGTTGGCCTGGGCCAGCGCGGAGATGCCGGTCTGTTCCAGGATGGAGTATTTGGTGAGGCTGGCGACGGCCGACGGGATGTCGGCAGCTGTGATGGTGTTTTGCGCCGCCGTGAGGTTCTGCACCTGACTGTTGATGACGTTGCTGGCTGCAGTCAACCGGTTGACGCTCGCACCCAACGTGCCACGAACGCTGGCTATGTTCGAGATGGCCGAATTGATCAGAGTCAGTGCTGTCTGCGCGTCCCCCTGCGTGTTCAGGTCCGTGGTAGCCAGGTTGACGGCGCTCCCGCCGGTACCGTTGGTAATGGCCGTTGTCGCCAGGCCGCCAATGTTGACTGCAATCTGACTCGATCCGATAGAGGTCGCGTCACTCAGGAAAATGTTGGTGGTGGTGGAAGCGGTTGTGGTCGGGTTAGAGTAAGTTCCCAAGACAGTCTCAGTGTTGGTGGAACCCACCGCTAGGTTGCCGTTATTGTTCGGGTCGGTGACAACAAGGTTGCCCCCCGAATTGAGGTAAGCGTTCAGGCCGGCCGGATCCGTGCTGGGAGTATTAATGGCGTTGATCAGGCTTCCAATGGTCGACGCGCCGCCTGCGGTAAAGGTAAAGATCTTACTCCCGACGGTGAAGCTGGTGATGGCACCGTTGGTTAACGCGGTTATTAGTGTTAAACCCGCGGTATTGCCCACCAGTTGGCTGGCGTTGGGAGTTGCCGTTCCGACGCTGTTTGGCGTAGTGAACGTAGTGGGAGCGCCTTGCACGGGAGCTCCGAGCACAGTGTCGGTAGTGCTGGCTACGAGGTTCCCTCGATTCAACGGGTCGGTGATTTGCAGGGCGCCGCTGACGATCGCCGCCTTCGCCCCGACCGTAGTGTCGCCGTTGATGGCGTTGATCAGGTCCTGAACCGTGGAGGTTGCGGCAGCATTTACGGTAAAAACGCCGTTCTGTGCGCCAACCGTCTCGACTACTCCAAGATTGCCGCTATTCTTGAGATCCACAACTTGCAAGTGACCGGTCGCGTTCAGCGTGCCCTGGTAGCCGGTGTGGGAGGCGTCGGTGCCCGTGATGGTAATGCCATTGCCGCTGACTCCGGAGTTGATAGCAGTGAGCAGGTTGCCCACGGTTGCACCGACAGCGCTGGTGTAGATCGTGGTGCCGGCGGTCCTGGTCGATGTGATGACATCGCCAGTTGTAAGAACCGTAGCGCTGGTGAGGGCATTGGCGGCAGTCACTTCGTTCTTGTTGGCTCCGAGCGTCGTCGCCGCTGTGTAGGTGAAGGTGGCGCCGCCCGCAGTGACGGAAGTGGTATTGCCCACGGTCAACACATCGTTGGCGTTTACTGCTGCGGCTGCAGGAGTGACTGCTGCGTTGAGATTTGGCGCGGTGCCACTTTGAAACACCGCTTGCCCGTTGTAGGTTGTGGCATTGCCGATGCGGTTAATTTCCGCCAGGATCGACGCATACTGGGCCTGAATGGCCGTACGTTGCGAGTTCGAAACCGTTCCCGTGGCCGATTCCGTGGCCAGTGTGACAGCGGTGTTGAGCAGGTTGGTGACCTGGGCCAGCGCGCCATCGGCGAGTTGCAGTTGCCCGACGCCGTTGTTCGCGTTCGATACGGATTGGGTCAGGGCGCTGATGTTGGCTTGCAGGCCATTGGCAATCGACAGGCCGGCGGGGTCGTCGGCTCCGCTGTTGATGCGCGACCCTGAAGATAGTTGCTGCAGGGTGTGGCTCAAGGCTGTGCTGGTGAGAGTGAGTTCGTTTTCCGCGGCTAGAGAATTGATGTTATTCAGAATCCCGATCGGCATTTTGTTTCTCCTTGAATTTGGGTGGTCCCGCCTTTGGAACCGCCTCCCTGAATCTCTGCGGAGCTTCCGTTCCACTGCGTAATTACGGAACCTGAATGTCTGTAGGGTTCATCGGCAGTTGTCGTTCCCGCTTTAGCCGCACTCTGCCCGCACAGCCACTGTCGGACATAGTCCCTCCGTAACAGCGGCCCACGCCGCTGGTAATAGGCCCGAATCCCCGTGTGCGCCGATAACTCTTCGTAGGGGCCTGTGTCATCTGCCGCGTGAGATGGCAACGGACATCGGGGAATTCATGATCCGCCTTACACGCCTGAACAATCAGGCCTTGATGGTAAATTCCGATCTCATCAAGTTTGTCGAGCACTCGCCGGACACTCTCATCACGCTGGTAACAGGAGAGAAAATTGTCGTGCGCGAGAGTGTCGAGCAAGTTCTAGAGCGGATCGTCGAGTTCCGGCGCTCTGTGCTAGAGGGATTGTCATTCGCCTGGGATAGTTCTTCTTTTCACACCTTGCCTCCCGAACCTTCCGACGTTGGCAAAACGGAGCAGGAGAAGTGAGCCTGGATAAGGCCAGTTTCGGCGGGATCATTCTCGCTGTCGGGGGAATTCTCGCGGGGCTTCTGCTGGAAGGTGGGAACCTCGGCCAGATCCTGCAGCCTACCGCGGCCATAATCGTTTTCGGTGGCACTCTGGGTGCGGTGATGCTGCAGTTTCCGTTGGCCATCGTTCTCCTCGCGTTCCGACAATTGGGGTCGGTCTTCGTAAATCCCCACCGGGATCCGGAAGCGACTATTCGCCTGCTCGTGCAATACGCGCAAAAGGCTCGCCGCGACGGCATCGTCTCTCTCGATGCAGAGTTATCGCAGACTGAAGATTCATTCTTGAAGAAGTCACTGATGTTGGCTGTCGACGGAACGGAACCGCAGGAACTCCGCAAAATGATGGAACTGGAACTCGACAATCAGGCGGAATACGAAGAACAAGTTCCACAGGTCTTTGAATCGGCTGGCGGCTTCGCTCCCACCGTCGGCATCATCGGGGCGGTGCTAGGGCTGATTCAGGTGATGCAGCATCTCGACAAAATCGATGAAGTTGGAAGAGGCATTGCGGTCGCTTTCGTGGCCACAATTTACGGAGTCGGCTCGGCCAACCTCCTGTATCTTCCAGCCGCGGGAAAGATGAAACTGCGCATTCGTGAGGCACAAATTTTGCGGGAAATGACACTCGAGGGTGTGGCTTCCATTCTGGAAGGTATGAACCCTCGCATGTTGGAAACGAAACTTCTGGGATTCCTGGTTGAAGCTAATCAGAGTTCCAATCGAGGCGAAGGGAGTTCCGAATGAGCCGACGCCGGCAGCGGCCTCGGGGGCATACCAACCATGAGCGCTGGCTCGTTTCCTATGCTGATTTCATAACTCTGCTCTTCGCGTTTTTTGTAGTCCTGTACGCCTCCTCGCAGGTCGATCAGAGAAAGGTGGGCAAGCTGTCGCTGGCCATCCAGGTGGCATTTCAGGAACTGGGCGTCTTCCCCGCTTCCACCACGCAGGTTCCTCTCGACAACAGTGAGCCGATGCCGTTCAGTACCGTGCAGGCCATCGAAAATGTGAAACGAAATGCAGCGCTTGAACGCATTGCTTCGTCACCGGAAGAGGCTTTGGCAGCCGCTTCCGAGCAAACGGATCTCGCTACCCTGCAAGACGAATTGCGCCAGGCGCTACACAATGAAATAGCGCTGCATGAGGTCGCCATGCGGCGCGACACGGAAGGCTTAATAGTGAGCTTGCGGGAATTTGGTTTCTTCGGTAGCGGTTCGGCTGCAATCAAACCTGAATCCCTTCCAGCGCTGGATCGCATCGCTTCCATCCTCTCAATTCGTACTTGCCGGCTACGCATTGAAGGGCACACCGACAATGTTCCGATTCACAACGCTCAAATGGCCTCGAACTGGGAACTCTCCACAGCTCGCGCGACGGAAGTAATACGTGTTCTGATCATCGGCCACCGCTTCGCCCCGGAAAGGCTTTCAGCCGCTGGCTATGCTGAGTTTCATCCAGTAGCGAGTAATCTCACTCCTTCGGGCCGGGCGCAGAACCGTCGTGTGGACATTGTTGTTCTAAGCACGCAAGTGACCCCACTCTCAACGCTTTCCGAGGTCACTCCTATAGGCAGACCTTCTCCCACACTGCAATGAAGACCGAAGCCTGGCATTCGGCGGACACGAAAGAGAACGGCAATTCGGTCCACGGTTGTCACGCCGTTTTCTAGTGTCACGCCT
>Ga0210399_10003733_pt1 | contig 11861 bp, 3 predicted proteins | sample IncBWC14MmetaG_FD_150865 | JGI IMG/M metagenome (GOLD analysis project Ga0210399, IMG submission 150865) | Forest soil microbial communities from Barre Woods Harvard Forest LTER site, Petersham, Massachusetts, United States - Inc-BW-C-14-M | ecosystem: Environmental > Terrestrial > Soil >...
TGGCGGGAATAGAGTCCCTAATTTTGCATATTGTAGCTTTGGCGCCTTAGACACGATTGTATACCCTGCTGGCGGGTACACTGCTTTCCAGTATCAGCAAAATCAATTCAATGGCACCAGCGCAGGCCCTGGGATCTGTCTTCAGAGTAGTACTACTTTCAGCAATAACCCTACCAGCCCTCCGCTGTCACAAAAAAATTATACTTACTTGCTTGATGATGGTGTGACTAGTTCCGGTGTACTGACAAGCCTGCCTGCCTACATTGGATACCCGTTTACTCTAGTCACAACAAGCACAAATAATTACAACTTATACAAGTTTTCGAACAATGGCGGGGGCACAGGGGGACCTAATGGCAAATTTTATTATCAGAAAGTCACCGAAACCATTTCTTCCAATGGTGAGACTCATAAATCTGATCATTATTTTACCTGCTACCCGGAACTTTTTCTGGATGTCAGGCAAACCAAGCAGATTGATTATGTAAATACGGTGAACACGTCCTTATTTACTCCAATATCGAAGAGCGTGACCAGTTATAATTACACTATCGATACGTCGTTCATAACAGCCTCTGCCTATATTGACAGCGAATATGTAAATGCCTCGCATAACCCAAAAATCTGGTACGGGTATAGCGATACCTATAATTACTGGTACACCTATTGGGTGTATCCCGTTTCTCAACAGACTACCCAATATGACACGAATGGAGATAGTTTGGTCAATACCTTGAGCTATTTCTTTAATCCAACCACAAGAAACCTTTCCTACACTCAGGCGGGAACTTCAGATGGGCAAACAGTGACCCAAAAATTCAAGTACCCAGAGGATTATTCCTCTAGCTTAACTGGCAATATGGTTTCATCCAGGGTTCTAAGCTCAGTGATTGAAACGGAAGCCTGGATGAAGCGGGACGCTAATGATTCTTCACTTATATCAGGCAATGTCACAGTCTATGATCAGAATATTTTCAAGCCTGTCTCAAGCTATTCGATTGAGACCACATCTCCGATTGCCAGCCTGAATAACCAAACGTTTTCTGGAGGTCTTTTTACTAGCATCTTGTGCGATTCAAGGTATATCCTGAAAGGGCAGCTCCAATATGACGCAAACAACAATCCCAGCGTCATAACGAAAGCATCAGATATAAATGTCAGCTATATTTGGGACTACCGGCACGGACAGCCAATTGCGAACGTGAAGAATGCAGCTCAGGCAGATATTGCATACACCTCTTTCGAAGCTGATGGCAAGGGCAATTGGGGCTTTACTGGAACAGCAACAGCAAGCAATTCTTCTCCAACCGGCAGTTTTTATTATAATCTTGGCCAAAGTAACGGGAACATTACAAAATCAGGACTGACAAGCGCCACAACATATTTGGTTTCATATTGGACAACTAGCTCAAGTGCTCTCACTATTACAGGAACAATCTCAGGCTACCCGATAAAAGGCAAGACAATCAATGGGTGGACGTATTATGAACACAAGATAACCGGTCAAACGTCTGTAACAATCAGCGGGAGCAATAATATTGATGAATTGCGCCTTTACCCAGTGAATGCTCAGATGGTCACTTTCACATATGTCCCCTTGATTGGAATATCGAGCCAATGCGATGCGGACAATCGTGTAACATATTACCAATACGATGGTTTTGGGAGATTAAAAATAGTGCTTGATCAAGACCATAATATTATAAAAACCATTCAATATCATTTTAATGGTGAAACAAATGAATAGCGTTATAAGCTGTGAATCTTTTGAATTTTAAAAGTTCAAATAATTATACGGGATCCTACAAGCCTTCCAATATGACAAAAAAAATAAAGCCCAGCTTGTCATTTTCTATCGGTAGCATATTATTGTGTTCTATTTTGTTTGCGCTGCCTTCAATCGGCCTCGAGGCCCAGCCACCGCCGCCCGTTTCCTGCCAGATAAATGGCACAAATCCTGTGACCGTCGGCAATACTTATACATACACGCTTAGCGGTACATGCAGCGCTACTAGTTGGACAGCTACCTGCGGAACAATTCAGAGTTCCACTTCAACAAGTGTGACCATTTACTTTAATATATTGAATTGTTCAAGCTCATTGATAAAGGCAATCGGCACCACAGCAACACTTACTGTAACTGTTAACCCTGCGCCCCTCACGGGAGGCAGCATCAATAACCCTACTCAGACCATAAACTATAACACAGCTCCTGCACAGATAACTGCAACAGTACCTTCAGGTGGGAATTGCGGGGGCTCATATAGCTATCAATGGTATTCTTCTCCTAATAATTCTTCTTGGACTGCGATCTCAGGTGCAACAGGACAAAATTACCAGCCTCCTGCCCTTACAGCAACTACCTATTATAAACGACAGACGATTTGCGGAGGTTCAAATGCATACACCAGCAATGTAGCAACCATTACAGTTTACCCCCAATTAGTGCCAGGGAATGTTTATTATTTCGACAATCCAGGATTTGCAAGCGAGAGCATAGTATATGACAACAATTCCGGACAGATGACATTGAGTGGAGTTAGCGGAGGGAGCGGGACATATACTTATCAATGGCAGAACTCCACGGATAATGTTCATTGGTCCGTCATCACTGGAGCAACTAGCACGAGTTATACATCCCCTAACCTGATTCTGACAACATATTACAATGTTGCCGTAACAAGCAATGGAGTTACATTGAACAGCGGCGCTTTTGAAGTCATAATAGTGCCGCTAGTTTCTCCAGGCACTATTGAGCCATCTTACATCCCTCTTGCATCAGGCACCAGCCCCGGTGAGATCACAGGAACATTAGCTAGCGGAGGAGGGTGCAGTGGAAGCTACACGTATCAATGGCAAAGCTCTACCGATGGTATAAATTTCAGCATCATAAGTGGTGCAACCTCGCTCAACTATACGCCCGGTACTCTAACGGCTAACACTTGGTACCGCAGGCAGGTGACATGCTCAATTGATATTGCATATACTAATGTTTGCCAGGTAGTGGTAGGTGGCGCAAGCCCAAACCTAAACTTCATCAGGGCACGCAATATCCTGAAAGCTGGTGTGATGGACACTGCCACGGCGAATGGTCTCACTAACCCGTATGATGTGGCGCAGGCTACACAGTATTTTGATGGGCTAGGCAGGCTGGTGCAATCAGTTGCAAAGCAGGCAAGCCCACTGCAAAATGATATTGTCTCTGCAGTTGTGTATGATAATTTCGGGAGGCAAGCAGTACAATATTTACCATACGCCGCAATTACAAATGATGGAAATTATAAAGCAAATGCACTCGTTGATCAATTCAATTTCAATTCAACCCAATATCCTGGAGAACAATATTATTACAGCGAAGTTAATTATGAAGCCTCGCCAGCGAACAGGGTTCTTAATAGTTATCCGCAAGGAACCAGTTGGGTAGGGAGCAGCATTGGTGTTTCTGCACAATACTTAATCAACGTAGTAGCTGATAGCGTTCAGATATGGAGCATCAGCTCGGTTCAATTGAGCTTGCCAGTGAACGGAGGAGTATACCAGCCTGGCCAATTGCTTAAGACAATTGGCATCGATGAGCAGGGACATCAGATGATAGAGTTTAAGGATAAGCTTGGCAGAACAATTCTGAAAAAAGTGCAGCAATCGGCCTCACCATCAACTGGGCATGCAGGTTGGCTTAACACATATTATGTGTACGATACTTTGCAAAACATAAGGGTGATTATCCAGCCCCAGGCTGTTGCCCTAATCAATGGCACATGGACTATTAGCCAGAATATTGCCAACGAGCTCTGCGTCCGTTATGAATATGACGGTAGACGACGGATGGTGATCAAAAAAGTACCTGGTGCCGGTGAGGTATGTATCGTTTATGATGCTAGAAACAGGGTTGTCATGACCCAAGATTCTGCGCTCAGGAGTTTGGAGAAATGGATGTTCACTAAATACGATTCCGAGAACAGGCCAGATTCAACAGGCTTTATAACAGACCCTCTCCATTATAATGCCCCTGCTTACCACGATACGCTCGCTTACTACAGCACGAACTACCCTACAGTCAGCTCTTATACCAATGAGCTGCTTACCATGGCTTTTTATGATGACTACAATTGGGTGAGCACCTATGGTGCTCCGGTAGCTTCATCAATGGCCACAAATTACACCAGCAATAGTAACTATTTCATCACTTCATATAATACTTATCCTACTTATGCGGTTGCCATAACGCCTTTTGGCATCACCCGGGGAATGCCTACAGGGTCTATGAAGAAAGTGATAGGTACAGCCAGCCAATATCTTTATTCAGTCAATTTTTATGATGACCGCGGGCGTACAATCCAAACGCAAAGTGTGAACTATACGGGCTCTATTGATACTGTGACAGTGCAATACAATTTTAATAGTGTTACTTTACGTAGTCTTTTAAACCATAAGAAGAATGGGAACACCGCCCAGAACCATTCTATGCTTACAAAGATGGACTTTGATCATGCCTTTCGAATAAAGCATATTTGGAAAAATATTGATAATGCTTCTGTGGATCAACTGATCGATAGTATGCAATACAACGAGTTAGGGCAATTGAATGGGAAATATCTTGGAAATAATGTAGACAGCCTTGTCTATAGCTATAATATCCGTGGATGGCTCACCGGTATCAATAGGAATTATGTTGCGGGGACAACCAACCATTATTTCGGGATAGAGCTGGGATATGATAAAACAACTTCAGTTGCTCCAGGTAACACTTATTTAAAGCCAGAATTCAATGGCAATATCGAAGGCGAGGTATGGAAAAGCGCTGGTAGTGGCATCAACCGGAAATATGACTTCACCTACGACACTGCAAACCGTCTTAGAGGAGCAGCATTTCTGCAAAATACGTCTGGCTCTTCCTGGGACAAGACCCAGGTAGATTTTTCTGTAAGCAATCTAAGCTATGATGCCAATGGGAATATCCTGACCATGACACAAAGAGGTTTTATGGTTGGAGGCTCTTCCCCGATTGACTCTCTTTCTTACAGCTACCTCAACTCTGGCGGGAGCAATAAACTGATGAGTGTGACGGATGCTGTCAATAACCCTACAAGCCAATTAGAAGATTTCCATTACAATTCATCCACCAAGCAATCCACAGATTACAATTATGATGGCAACGGCAACCTGATACAGGACAACAATAAGGCTATCAGCAATATTGCCTACAATTACCTCAACCTACCGCAGCTAGTTCATATGAACGCTGAGGGTAATATCACATACACCTATGATGCAGCTGGTACAAGACTTTCGAAAATCATAACAGACAGCGCAAGTAGGCATTCTACCTCCATAATTTATATTGGGCCTTTTGTTTACCAGCAAAAGGATACTTTGATAAGCCCCGGAGGTGGTATTGACACGCTACAGTTCATCATGCATGAAGAAGGGCGTGCAAGGTGGGCATACCACAAATATACCAATGGCAGTTCAGCGTATAAACTTGAGTACGACTTTTATGAGAAAGACCAGCTTGGCAACATCAGGATGGTACTTACCCAGGAGCGGGACACTTCAAATTACCTTGCCAGCATGGAAGCTGCCTACAGAGTAACAGAAAGCCAATTGTTCGCAAACATTGCCAGCACGAGCTATGCCTGGTCATCAGTGCCCGGAAACTCTGGTATCCCAAGCGGCACAAAGCTTGCCATCACCAACCCCAATGACAGCGTATCAAAAGTTGATTACAACGGCACCAGTGGCCAAACCACAGGGCCATCGCTGTTGCTCAAAGTGATGAGCGGGGACACTCTGACTATTGGCGTACAGAGCTATTACAACACGAACTCCATTACAACAACCAATAGCTCATTAAATAGTGTCCTGAACTCCCTTGCTGCAGGGCTTTTGAGTACAGCCACCGGAAATGCTGAAGGCACGCTCTCAAGCTTCACGTCAAGCTCAGGGCCGGTTTATGCAGCTGTGAGCACCTTTCTGCCATCTAAAGACCCAGCCCCACCAGCGGGGTATCCGAAAGCTTATCTCAACTGGATATTATTGGACGATCAATTCAATTATGTAAGTGGATCAAGCGGTTCTGTTCAGGCGGCCAGTACGACCTATCCGGCAGCTACATTGAATACAGTAGCACCAGGCGCGCCAATAACAATTCCAAGGAACGGGTATCTGTACGTTTGGGTGAGTAACGAGACCCAGGGATGGGATGTTTTTTTTGACAATCTCTCGATTCAATACAAGCAAGGTCCAATATTAGAAGAGAACCACTATTATCCTTTTGGGCTAGCTATGGCAGGATTGTCTGATAAAGCTATCAAAACTCAGTATATTGAAAATAAGTACCGCTATAATCAAGGGGCAGAGTTGCAGAGCAAAGAGTTCAATGACGGGTCCGGGCTTGAATTATATGAGACCAGTTTCCGCACTCTGGACCCACAGCTTGGAAGGTTCTCGCAGATTGACCCAATGGCGGAAAGAGCACTGTTTTCAAGTGCATATGCTTTTGCTGGGAACAATCCCATATTTGCAAATGACCCAACAGGATTGCTTGAGCAAGCACCTGAAGTAGTACAAAAAGAGGAGTGGGGAATGGCGCATACTGTTACGTGGGATGATGTAGGAGGAGCTTTCGGCGCCGCTGATGCAAATGACGCCTTCATGGCTATGGCAGCTGAAATGAGCAAGAGGCAGGGCACTTCAGGGAGTGGTGATAATATTACTTATTATGGTGCTGCCGCCCAACAATTTATTGCAGCTTATCAATCATTATTAAGCATTGCAAATAATGCGGAGACAGGAACTCCGTTGACCACTGCACAAACAGGGATAAATGTTTACGCTCCAGATCCAACTACTGGCAAATCAAATCTAGTTGCAACTATTAAAACTACTCTTGTGAGTGCCAATATATGCTTGCCATTTTCTTTTTCAGTTGACAAGCCGCTTGAATTTAATCTTGACAAGTCCATGGGGCCTGCGGCAGACCTTGCTCAATTTGTAATTGATGTAACCAAACCCGATGCAATTATTATTGATATAAGTGGAGGTGGGACTGTGGATGGGGTTGGAAGTATATATGGCACCCAATTAGTGGTTTTTACAAATGGGTTTTATAATGATAACAACGTTTATAGTATTTCATATTCTACTAATCATGAAAATGGTGCTTGCATAGGTGCGGGGGTCCAAGTTGGTTTAGGTTGGGTAAATACTAAAAATGAGTGTGCTGAAAACGGACCTAGCCCAACTAACTATGCAGATGGAATTACCCAGTTTAATCTTTATGGAGTTGGCGCTGGCGCATTTACTTCAACAAACTCTTATACATACGGAATTAATTCGAACAAGATTCCATTATGGTTTACTTTTACAGCAGGGGCATCTTGGGACCTTGGAACAGATTTAAGAGGTGGTATTTGCAGTGGAATTGCTAATATAACTTCAAATGGACCAATTTTACCATGTCATCGATAAACTTAAAAATATGTATAAGTTGATAAAATATAATTTTATACTTTTTCTATTTTCAATTTCGTGTAACATAAGAGGATCTGATTCAATTCCAACAGTTAAGTTGCTGTTATCTAAGACCTATTCATCGAAATTCACTGTTGAAAGCTCGTTCTATCATAAAAAAGATTCTCTTATAAGTCTTAAAAGATCTTATGGCATAATAAAGAGATCACAGAATTATATATTTTCAAAATCCGATTTTGTAGTTGGAATTTTAGAAGATTCAAATTGTTTTTTCATCAATAATGATACTAAGACTATTTCAATTGGTCCAGAAAATATCGACGGAGCGGCTTTGGCACTAATATTTTATGACCCAGAAGAAATAATGTCTTATGCAAATGAATTTAGTACAGCTTTTCAAAAATATTATGAAGGGAAGAATTTAACTTATGATTTCATTTTTACCAAAAAGGATTTTCCAATGTATAATATTTCATTAACATTTTACCCCTTAAGTAATGATGATAGTACTTCTCTCAAGATAAAAATGGTTTATCAGCGTTTCAACAAAATTATAAAAGATGTAATCAGCTATAAATTTGTATCAAATGTTACATTTGAAGGAGGTAAGAATATAAGAGATTATCTAGAAATTAAGAATGGGAAACATGTTTCTAAGAGTGAATTCAAAGATTTTACTGTTTTTGATTCCTACCCACTGGCAGGAAAACAAAAGTGAGTGAGTCAGCGGGCAGCCATGACTTATAATTGACAGATTTTACATTGTTTATCAAAGGATGACTTAAAGCAGCCAGGTATAGGGGCCGGCACAGAAATGGCAACCACTCAATATGATTTCAATAGTTTCGTCGGGCTTATTTGTATCTCCATCATAAAAGAAAATAATTTTATTTCTCATCATATCCAAATTTGCAGTAAGGTAAAGTTTTACCTGATTTAAAGCAGTGTCTCCAGTGAATTCTGCATTTCCACTTTCATTTATTCTTCCAATCCATTTGAACTGAAAGCTAATCTCAGACCTTTCAAAGACTTTGATACAAGTGTTGAAATACTTTTCGTCAGTTTCCCCTTCTAGAAATACAATTATTTGTTTTTCGTCTAAAATGTGGTTTATATTAAATGCTTCCTTAACACGGGCTCTCTGTTAGAAGGGGATGATATTTGACAAATCAACAATTAAAAAGTTCGAACCACGACTACACAGGTCTAGACTAACAATCAATATTTGAAATTATATATCTAATTTTTTGAAGTCAACTCCTCTTGTTCCTTCTATAATTTCCCGCAAGCCTACTTTATAATAATTCTGGGTAGTTTGTTCCTTCTCATGCCCCATCATTTTGGAAAGCACTGGCCTATCTGCACCGAAGCGGATCCACATCTGTGCATTTGTGTGCCTTGCAGTCTTATTGCTCAATGGCCGCACAATTTTCGCTTTTTTTGCTAATAGTTTAAGATTGCGATTGTATGCTTGCACTTCAATGAATATATCTTTTTTGAAAAGAAGATCATGATCAGTATTGTTATCGCGATAGCGACGAATGATTTCTGCAGCGTAAGGGAATTTAAATAATGGTATGATCATTGGGTTTCCGTTTTTATCTCTTTCCCCAATGATATAATGCCCGTGCTCTATATCATTATGAAGCTGCTCTTTCGTGAGCACCTGAACATCATTGTAATAAAAACCTGTATATACCTGGAACAAAAAAACATTACGGTCTCTTTCTAAGCTTTGGTCTTTTTTATCAAAAATCAGTGCTTTTAATTTTTGTATATCTTCTATCTCAAGGTGCTGGCCTTCTTTTTTCTGCGGGCGCTGATCTTGATGTCCTCAAAATAATTCTCAACGTCTCTTATGTCTAAAAAGTGATCTTTCCTTGCAGCGTATTTTAGGACAACTTTCAGCTTATCGAAATATGATTTGATCGTTGCAGGGTCCATTTTCCCATTTCGCCCTTTGAGGTTCGCAAGGTAATTTTTGAAACGCGCGATCAGCGTTTCATCGATCTCTGCGAATGAGATTTTTTCTTGAAAGTTGTTTATGTGGAGAAGGCAAGCATTATATTTCTCCCAAGTCACATCATCTAGTTTAACTGTCTCAGGTGGATTCTTGATGTAATTGCTGAAATAATCATTGAAGATGTTCCGTTCACCGCGCAGCATAAGCTCTTTTTCTATCGCGTAAAAAGTGACCGCCTTGTTCTGCGCATAATATCTTTTCACTAGCTCATAAAGCTTGTGAACAATCTCAGCGATCTTCGAATTGATCTCAAAATAAAATGGATGGTTAGGTTTTATCCAGTGGTTCTCTTTGCCTGACCACTGGCTCGCGTGCACCTTTGCGGGGAGCTTCACGGGGTAGTAACGAGCATGCTCACCTGTAAGATATACACTGATATGGACAGGGTAAAGCCCGCTCCTGTTGGGCGCTTTGCGCCAATTATGCTTGACAGAAATAGTAGGTACTCGTATCATTGCTCTTCAGATTCATCCTCACGCTCTCCTCAAAAATAGGTCAATTTGAACGTGAAAAATCGTAATAAAACCGTAAAAAACATAGCGGGAATCAGCGGGGTTTAACGGGAATGACAAAAATGAAAAACCCGCAATCAGCTTGTACTGGTGCGGGTTTGGTTCATTCTTGCTTTTTTCGGAGATATAGAAATCTCTTGTTTAGCTCCTGCTGCTGGGGAGAAGAATATATTCTAAATCAATTGGTTATGATCAAACCGTAATAAAACCGAAAAGCGTAACAAAACTGTAAAATCCAAACCCGGATTCCACAATAAAGATAATAATTTTAAGGAGTGATTAATAATTTTTTACGGGAATTGTAAAATGAATGCAATACAATGTAAGAAAAGTCGATAAGAATAATTTCAATTTTCCGAGTAGTGTACCGGCCCCCTTAAGAAATTCTTCCAGCAAGCGTTTAAAGCGATTGGTTTATTCTTTTAACCAAAATTGTTCCATACTGGTCATTGAGTATTCCGACTTAACTACAGGATAATAATAATAACTTTCACTCCTCGATAAAGTTTTATTTTTTCTGGAAGATAACTCCAATCTTCTGTAAATAATCTCTGTTCGATACCGAACTGTTCTAACTGGATTGATTTCATAATTAAAAATTGTATAAACAAAGGTATTCTCTGAATATCTCATGTTAGAGGGCGTATCCTTATCCCCGACAGGAATGCTAATATTAGTTTGAAACCCGCGCGTATCAATGTTTTCAGAGAAGAATGGAAACTAGCTCACCTTTTTACTCACCTGAATGAGAGGAAAAGAACTGATAGTAAAAATAAGTAAATAAAGTAGTTCAGATAACTATTTCAATTAAATAAAATGAAAATAAGTGGCAGAGCCCTAATACAATGTCAGGTAAAGTAATGTGTTAATAGTAAAACTTACTGAAGTTATCTTAATTACAATTATGTAAACTTATGGTCAAGTTTTGGAGGACTATAACTAGTGGTGACATCATTGCATTTCCCTTTTGACACCTTCTGACCAAATCAAATCTGCAATAATTCAAAGTAAGTTAATTATGGCTAGGATTATTGTTGCATTTTCTGCCATTGGTATTTAAAATTTTCGCTATAATAAAATACTTAGTTTAAGTATTTTAATCTGAATATTCCAAAGCGGCGTCGAAGCACTTTCTCCTTGATCCCATAAAATAAATGTAACCCTTTGCGTATGTTCTCCGTTAGAAGCTAATATGTAAATTGCTTCTTTACCGAAAACTAATTTCACATAGAGCAAACAGCGATTCACAAATTTTTCCAAAAAAGATTTTGCAATTTCAAAAAAATAAAACCATCTTTAACAAACCTATTACAAATACCCTACTTAAACTGACTTGTAATCCCTCTTTGTGATCTCTGTTCGAAAACCATTTGCCTTATAAGCTGGCGCGATGAATATTGTGCCACCCCTAATTGACCCTTATGCGCTTTGCGTTGCTGACTGCTATTACCTTGTTATTTGCATCATTGCGTTCTTATGCGCAGGATGACCAGAGCTTCGTAGACAAGATTGCGAACTTCCCCAACAAACTTTTCAGCAAAGCACAAAACAAGGCTGCTGGTCTCCAAAGACAGCTCGACAAGCAAACAGAAAAATACTTGAATGACCTCTCAAAGAAAGAAGCAACGCTCAAAAAGAAACTTTATAAGCAAGACTCTGCAAAAGCGGCTGCACTGTATGCTAACGACCCCGAACAACAATACGCATCTTTCATCCAGAAACTTAAGAATGACAGCTCAACTGTGGTGCGTTCTATGGGGCCAGAGTATCTGCCTTATGCAGATTCCCTGCATGGAGCGTTGTCTTTCTTTAGCAAAAATCCTCAACTCCTCTCAACTCCGGCACTCAGCGGG
>Ga0210399_10003734_pt1 | contig 11858 bp, 11 predicted proteins | sample IncBWC14MmetaG_FD_150865 | JGI IMG/M metagenome (GOLD analysis project Ga0210399, IMG submission 150865) | Forest soil microbial communities from Barre Woods Harvard Forest LTER site, Petersham, Massachusetts, United States - Inc-BW-C-14-M | ecosystem: Environmental > Terrestrial > Soil >...
CTGCAGCTTGACGCGCACCTGATCTGCTCCTATAGTCCTCCTCTGGCCATTCAGGAGCGGCGTCGGGCGGCATCTTCTCCAACCCTGCATCTCTTCGTCTCTTGCGAATCGCCTTATCCCAGATACTTGTGCCACCACCCAGGAGTTCGAATGAACAAGATTTCAGCACGACTGCTCAAAGCCGCGACCGTAACGACGGCCGGTTTCTTGTTCGTCGGCGCCGCCCTTTCCGGGCTCAGCGCGCAGACGCCGAGTTTCAACACAGTGCCTGTAAGAAAATCAATCGCCGTTCAAGATTCTGACGACAACAACGTTGTTCCCGCCCTCAAGCTGGGGCCGAACTCCAACGTAACGAACGAGGCAGGTGCCCAGAGCGAAACCAGCGTCGCCGTAAACCCCACGAATCACATGGACATTCTCACTAGCGTCAACGACCTCCATGCTGCGTCCGGGGCCGCAGCCTCGGTGTATGAATCCCTGGATGGCGGTCTCACCTGGACCAGTACGTACCTCACGCCTTCCAGCAATTTCTGCTATGACACCTGGCTGGCCTTCAACGCGAACGGCGATGCCTTTGTTTCCTACGAGTGTTTCGATCAGCGCATCGCCTACCGCAAGGCAGGCACTACCAACTGGGTGGAAACCATTCTCACGAATGCCGGAAGCTCTCCCGACCGTGACATGGTCGCCGTCGATACTGCGCCGGGCAGTCCTTTCCTCGGCAGCGTCTATATCGGATACGACGACAATGGCAGCAACAACGCTCCCTATGTTCTCTATTCCCGCGATGGCTTCACCAACTGGCAGCGCAGCGCCAAGGTGGCCACCGGAAATCCGACGATTGGCGTGAACGTCGCTGTGGGGCCCGACGGATCGGTGTACGCCTCCTGGGAAGATTACACCGGAAAAAAGATCTGGTCGGCTAAGTCAACGGATGGCGGCGCCACCTTCGGTACCGCAAACATCGTGACCAACTTCCGCATCAACACATCTGGTTTCTTCATTTTCATTCCGCCCCAGAACGTCCGCGGAGTTCTCCCTTTCCCCATGACTGCCGTCGACCAGACCGGCACTCACGCTGGCCGGCTGTATGTCGCCTATTTCGACAAGGATCCAGCTGGCAATAACACCAACGCCTACGTCCGTTCCTCTGATGATGGGGGCGTTACCTGGTCGGCCGAAGTCAAGGTCAACAACGATACCAACCACGCCTATCACTTCCACCAGCAGATCTCGGTCGCCCCGACGGGTAAGGTGGGGGTGTCTTTCTACGATACGCGACGCGACAGCACCAGTAAGAAGACGGACCGCTTCTTCGCGCTTTCGTCCGATGGTGGTGTCACCTGGAAGAACCTGAAGATCACCACCGCGCAGTCGAACGAGACCGTTGCCGGCGCCGACGGCAACCAATACGGTGACTACGCTGGGAGTACGGCGGATTCGTCCGGAGCCTTCCGCTTCTCCTGGACCGATTCACGCACGCCCGGCGCCACGAAAGAGGACATGTTTGCCGACGGCATCACTCCGTAACATCGGCTGATACGAATAACGGATCGCGGCGGAGCTTCACTTTATCGGTGCAGCTCCGCCCCGTTCCGAAAGTCTCTTTGCTACAGAAGCCTAACGTTTGCCAATTGTAAATTCTTGGCAAATCGCGCCGTGGACGCGGTTTCCCGCCTCGAATTGTAGTAAGCTTTTCCGGCACTCTGATCCGGCCCGTCATCACCGAATCCACAACCGTCGCAAACTTTGTCGTAAATTGGGGAGGAATCTTGGTAAGAAAATTTCTGCTTGCATCAATGGTATTGCTTGTCTTCTGTGGACTCGCACTTGCGCAAACGATTACGCGACTCAACCATCAGTCCCCAGGCGGCGCGATTCTCACTTTTCAGATGACGGACGGCACCGTGATCGTCCAGGGCAACAACGATTCCAGTTGGTACAAGCTCACACCCGACAACACCGGAAGCTACATCAATGGCACGTGGACGCAGATCGCCAGCCTGCCCTCCGGATACGTTCCCGATGCCTTCGCTTCGGCTGTTCTCGGCGACGGACGCCTCGTAATCGTCGGCGGCGAATACAACAACGGTGCTTTCACGCTAACCAACATGGGCGCAATTTACGATCCCGCGCTGAATACGTGGACCACAGTCGCGCCTCCAAAAACTTGGAGCTACATCGGGGATTCGCCGGCTGTGGTTTTGCCCAACGGCAAATTTCTGGTGGGAAATAAACTGACCAAGCAAGTCGCCGCGCTGGATCCGAAGACCCTGACGTGGCAAATCGTTCCTTCACCCGGCAAAGCTGATTTCGACGCCGAAGAGGGCTGGACGCTTCTGCCGAATGGGACCGTTTTCACAGCGGACGTGAAAGCCGCCCCCAACTCTGAAATCTATAATCCCACCGCGGGAGCGTGGGCATCAGCCGGCAGCACCATCGTGGATCTGCACTCGCCCTCGCCTTTCGGCTGCATTCACTACGGACCGGGCGGCAAGCTCTGCTATTACCCGCCCGGAGAAATCGGTCCCGCGATTCTGCGGCCCGATGGTACTGTATTTATAACCGGTTCCTACACCAGCGGCGGTAGCGGCGCTGGACATACGGCGATCTATTCGCTGACTACGGGTTGGAGCGTTGGACCGGACTTCCCGCATGGCGACAACGCCGGCGATTCTTTCGCCGCACTCCTGCCCAGCGGCAACGTGTTAGTCGAGGCAGACTCGGGAACTTCATACGAGTTCAACGGCACCACACTGACCTCGGGCCCTGCGACGTTCGGCTGCCTGATGGTGCTGCCTACCGGGCAAGTGCTGGTGGGAGGCTCGGAAGTGTACACTTCGACCGGAACCTATTCGCCAGCGTGGGCGCCAACGATCAGTTCCGTCCCAAAAACTGTGGTGCGCGGATCAACCTATAAAATTTCCGGCACGCAGTTCAACGGCCTCTCGCAAGCAGCCGCCTTCGGCGACGAATACCAGACCGCAACGAACTATCCCCTGGTGCGAATCACCAACAGCGCGACTGGCCATGTCTTCTATGCCAAGACGCACAACCACAGCACGATGGGCGTTGCCACGGGAACGGCGCTGGTCTCGACTAAATTCGATGTTCCTTCGGGAATGGAAGCCGGAGCCAGTTCGCTCGTAGTGGTCGCGAATGGAATTCCGTCGGCGCCGGTGAGCATCACGGTGAACTAGTTCCAAGCACCATCTTGATAGGGCCCCCGAAGCACCGGGGGCTTTTTTGTTGAACCATGATCTCATATGTACAACTCTGCTTACAAAGTCATACTATGTGGACATGAGTACAACTATTGAAGTACAATTCTACCTATGGCAATAGAGTATGCAGTGGTCAAAGCGAAGGGACAGGTAGTGATACCGGTCAACATTCGGCGTCAGTTTCGAATCGATCAAGGAACTAAGGTAGCGTTTCTCGAGGAGCGAGGGCGGTTGATCGTCCAGCCGGTTACCGACGATTTCATAGATGGCATGAAAGGAGTACTCGCCGGTCGCGGACTGCCTGAGCGAGTGGAACGCGGCCGGGACCGGGACCTGAGATGAAGGTTCACGTCCTTGATGCCAATGCCTTATTCCGCTTCCTCACGGGCGGCCCCGGTGCTGATATTGTGACCCAGCTGTTCAAGCAGGCACGCGACGCGCAACAACCCCTCCGCATGTCTATAGTGAATTGGGGGGAAGTGTACTACACCATCGCCAAGGCTGAGGGATTCGCCGAGACGGCAACAATTATGGACCGAGTAAAGTTGCTCCCTCTTCTTGTGCTCGACGCGGACGAAGTTGTAACGACGCGTGCTGCGCAGCTTAAGGCCGGACGTGGACTTCCTTATGCCGACTGTTTTGCAGCAGCTACCGTTACAAAAGAGGATGTGTTGGTGACCTCGGATATCAAAGACTTCAAGAAAATTCGGGGCCTACACATTCTTCCCCTGCCGGGACACAAAGCGAAGAATTAGAGCGCTTCACAACTCAATGCGCGCCACGGTTTCTTCTGATTCGTTCCTCACGAACCGTGAAACAGCACATCCAGCAAGAACACAACTCCCGCTCCAACAAACACCAGCAACGCCATTCTCGGTCCCGGCTCTTTATTCACCTCCGGCATTAGATCGGAAGCCGCTACATAGATCGTGACCCCGGCTGCGAGCGGCAGACCCGCGTCCACGTGCTGCCGGAAGATCGCCATCGTCAAAACGCCTGCCAGCGTTGCTCCTCCCAGAATTACCGACGATCCCCACGCCGCAAGCCGACTGCGGCCGCTGGCCAGCATCACCGAACTCACCGTGAAGCCTTCGGGAATTTTATGCAGGAAGATGGCGAGAAAGATGATCCAGCCCAGAACGTTCGAAACCAGAAATCCAGAGGCGATGGCGATGCCGTCAAAAAATGTGTGAATGATCAGCCCGAGCAATACCGAATATCCCTTGTGCGAATGCATGAACTCGTCTTTGTGCGTCTCTTCGCCGAAGTGAAAGTGAGGCGTGACGGTATGCTCGAAAAAGTGAATGATCAGATAGCCGGCAAGAATCAGAAAAGCTGCACTCTTGCCGCGTAGCGCCAAACTTTCTGGCACCATCTCTACTAACGCCGTGGCCAGCATGAATCCCGCGCCCAGGGCAACAAAATACCGAAGATAGCGCCGCTCCCAATGGCGCTGCACAATAATCGCACCGCCGAAAACGTTGGCGGCAGCCGCCGTGAGGCCGAGCAAAATGCTGATGAAGATTGGGCTCATGAAGTATGACAGTACCTAGTACCTGGTACCCAGTCAAATCTTCTTCATGCTGCAGTGATGCGTTCCTTAAGAGAATTGAGCAGGCCGCTCACGATGCGGCCCACTTCGTGAGAACGTCTTAGAAGTTCTGCGGTTTGTGATTCCGTAAGATAATTTCTTCGTTGCGCAATCAGTATTTGAGTTTCGAGTTCCGCGAGAGATCCGGAGGCGTGTCGGAGAAAGTGACGAAATTCACGACGGCTGAAATGTGCCTGTCCTTCCGCAATGTTGCTCGGGATCGACACGGCTGCCCGGCGCATCTGGTCGGTCAAACTGTAAGTCTCTCGCTTCGGAAATGCCTCGGTCGCATCGTAGAGTGCAGCGACCAGATCCATTGCTCTCTGCCAAGCGATCAAGTCCTTGTAATGCTGGGCCACAGCTCTTCAGCTTACAGCGAAAGTTTGTAGATTCAGCATTGTGAATTCTGATTTTGGCTTCCCTTGTCCCACATTGGAACTCCTCAATCGATTAGCTCGATGTTCTTTTCTGGGTACTGGGTACTAGGTACTGGGTACTGTCAACCCGAGTGCCGAATGTGCATTACATCGCCATCCTGCACGATGTAGTCTTTTCCTTCGAGGCGCAAAGTGCCCTTCGCGCGAGCGTTCGCTTCGGATCCTGCTTCCAGGAGCTGATCCCATCGAATCGTTTCCGCGCGGATGAAATGCTTCTCGAGATCGGAGTGGATCGCTCCTGCTGCTTCCTGGGCGCGGGATTTCGCGGGAACCTGCCAGGCGCGGCATTCGTCTTCGCCAGCAGTGAAGAACGAAATCAGTCCCAGCAGCTTGTAGGTGGTGCGTATCAGGCGTACCAGGCCGCTCTCGGTGAGTCCGTAGCTGGAAAGAAATTCTGCTGCATCCGCATCGCTCATCTCGGCGAGTTCGGCTTCAACTTTGCCGCAGATTGCTGTTGCTGCGGCATTTGGCCGCGAAGCAATTTCGGTCAACCCGTACTTGCTCACCGCTTCTTCCAGTTCTTTCCCGAGTTCGGTAGACTCGCCGATATTGAGCACGTAGAAAATCGGTTTCTCGCTCAAGAACATGAAGCCCTTGATCCGCTTCTTATCCTCGGCGGTCATCTCCATCTCGCGCAGCGGCTTGTCGGATTCCACCTGAATCTTGGCGCGCTTCAGCAACTCGAATTCTTTTTCGAGCTCCGGCGTCTTCATCTTCTTCAGATCTTTTTCCAGCCGCTCCAACCGCTTTTCAATTTGTCCCAGATCGCTGACCAGCAGATCGAATTCGACGTTCTTGATATCGCGCAGCGGATCGATCTCGCCCGTGTGCGGAACCGAAGGATCGTCAAACACGCGCACCACATGCGCCAGCGCGTCCACATTGCGAAGATGCGCGGCATAGGCGCTGTCTTTCAACGCCTCTTGCCCGATCGCGCCAACGTCAACGTACTCCACCGATGTGTGCGTGAGTTTCTTTGGGTTGTACAATGCGGCCAGTCGGTCGAGCCGGTCGTCGGGAACCTTGGCCACACCGATGTGCGCCTCGCGCGGGTTGGCTCGCGCGGAATCCGAAAGATGCGCTTTGGTCAGAATCCGAAACAGCGATGTCTTGCCCACCTGAGGCAGGCCAATAATGCCAGTTTTCATAAGGAAAGCTTCTAGCTGCTAGCTCTTAGCTGATGTTGGCGCTGAACTCGCTGAGAGTGGACAAGCACTGCGCGCTCCAGCAACCACAGGACAACATTTCAGGATAAATGAGAAAGCGAATATTGCCCAATGTAGATAGCGGGTAAACTCGTGTGGAGACAGCCGCCTCGGCTGTCCAAGCCTGGGCGAAGCCCGGCGCACAACCGCGGAACTTGTCTTTCTACCGGAACGCAAGCTGCTGCGCGGTTAGATACACAACCACCAGTCCCAGCAGCAGCACCGCGCCTTCGACGCGGGTCGACCAAACGTGCAGCGCGTCGAACTGAATGCGCGCTGGACTGTCGATGGGCGCTGCGCTCACTTCGCCCAGCGATGCCCGCAGGGTGTCCATGCGCGGGATGATGCCAAACTGCGAGATCAGTGTGAGCGCCAGCATTAGGCAAAGAAGAATGTGACGCGTTGCAAACACATGTGGAGTTCCATCGACGAGGCGGTTGTAAAGCATGGAACTGATCAGGAAGACGATTGCAGAAAAGATGGCGATCCAGTGCAGCTTGCTCAGAGCGCGACCGACGACGTTGCCAGCGAGATGAGTCGTAGGCAAAACAGAGAAAGCAGTTGGCGCAAGAACGAAAGCGAAGAAAATGAGCCCGCCGATCCAGCAAACGAGCGAAAGCAGCATCAGGAAACGGAGAAGAGACATGGCGAGAGGATTATAGCTGTCTCTTCCTCGTGCCCGCGCTATGCCCGCGCGCCATGCGCCCTCCCGCCGCCTGTCACAGAGTCGGATGTATTTCGGCTGCCGATTTTTGCTTGAATCAAAAGTTTGGCTGTGGTACCGTCATTAGCCTCCCCCACCGTTGCGCGACCCCACGTCAAAACCTCAGGAGCGTATCCTCTATGAAGCCCGCCCATTCTCTTCTTCGTTGTTGCACGATTCTTATCGCTGCCGTCGTTGCTACCAGCCTCTCCCTAGTCGCCCAAACCGAAAGTACATTGCACCGCTTCACGTCAGGAACCGATGGCGATAACCCGCTCGCCGGCCTGGTGGCCGATTCAGCCGGAAACCTGTATGGCGCCGCCTCTGATTACAGCAGCGGCGGGGGAACGATTTTCGAAATGTCTCCTCCCGCTTCCGGCGGGCCCTGGACCTTCACCACGCTCTACACGCTTAACGGAACTACGGATGGGGCAATACCCTGGGCGAGCCTGCTGCGCGACTCCGTAGGAAATCTTTACGGTACCACCACTGCATCGGGCGCGGGTTGCGGTACGGTTTTCGAACTCTCTCCGCCCTCGGTTTCAGGCGGCGCGTGGACCTTCAGCGTTCTTTACTCGTTCGTCGGCGGCTCCGATGGTTGTTTCTCGGCCGCAGCGCTGATCATGGACACCACTGGCAACCTGTACGGGACCACCGAGAACGGTGGAATCAGTAACAATGGCACTGTCTTTGAGGTGAGCCCGCCTTCCGTCGCTGGCGGCGCATGGACGGAGGCAGTTCTTTACCGCTTCACTTCGCACGGTAACGACGGCAGAGTCCCCGCGGCTGCGGTGACTCTCGGCCAACACGGCAGGCTTTACGGAACAACATTCTATGGCGGTGCCAACAATGGCAACGGAACGGTGTTCGCATTGCAACCACCCTCTGTTTCCGGCGGAGCCTGGACCGAACATATCCTCTACACATTTCCCGGCGGTACTCTGGGAAGCAATCCCGGCTCCAACGTGGTTTTCGATTCCAAGGGAAATCTCTATGGCACGGCGGCCGATGCATCGGAGAACAGTTATTGCGGCGGCGTTCTTCCGTGTGGACGAGTGTATGAACTCAGCCCTCCGGCGGTGAATGGCAATCCGTGGACTTATTCCGATCTTTGGGCATTTACCGGCGGCAGCGATGGAGCCAATCCTTACGCTCCGGTCTCCTTCGACAAAAAGGGAAATCTCTATGGCACGACCGCGTTTGGAGGAGTGGGCGGCGGAACCGTGTTTGAGTTGAGCCCTCCGGCAGTTCCCGGCAATCCCTGGACAGAAACGACCCTCCACCAGTTTACGTTTGGACTCGGCGGGACGCGTTCCTGGGGAGACGTGATTTTCGGCAAGAACGGACGACTCTACGGGACAACTTTCACGGATGGAATCATGAGGTGTTCCACCAATTTTGGAGATGGAGGGTGCGGGACCGTATTCGCCCTCACGCCGTAAGCGGTGTGTGAATGGTTTGAAAACTAAACCGGCACCGCGATGTTCTCTACGATCTCGCGCAGCACCTGATCGGCTTGCTCGGATTTCTTCATTGTCGAAGCGTAACCGCCGTTTACGACCACGCGGTGCGCAAAGACGGGAACAGCCAGCGGCTTGAAATCTTCTGGAGTACAGAAGCTGCGGCCATCGAGGAAAGCCATCGCTTGCGCGGCGCGATAAAGCGCCTGCGCTCCGCGCGGCGATACTCCCAACGACAAGTATTCGGACTCGCGAGTGCGCTTCACGATTTCGAGAGCGTAGGTCACCAGCGATTCGTCCACACGAATGCGCTTCACGGCCTCCTGCATCTCGAGCACGTCAGCGCCGGTGAGCACTGGCCGCAATTCTTGTAAAACTCCTGCGCCCGCTTGTGAGCGAAGAATCTCGCGTTCGGCCGCGGCTTCGGGATAGCCCATTCTCACGCGCATGAGGAAGCGGTCGAGTTGCGACTCAGGCAGCGGATATGTTCCGTGATGTTCCACCGGATTCTGCGTTGCAATTACCAGAAACGGCTGAGGCAGTTCGTAAGAATGAGAATCGACCGTGACCTGGCCTTCGTTCATCGCTTCCAGCAGTGCGGATTGCGTCTTTGGCGTGGTGCGATTGATCTCGTCGGCTAACAGCACATTGGTAAAAACCGGGCCGCGCTTGAACTCGAACTCCTGCTCCATCGCGGAATAGATGGAGATCCCAACCACATCGGAAGGCAGCATGTCGCTGGTGAACTGCACGCGCTGAAAGGTGCAATCGATGGCGCGAGCGAGCGCTTGTCCCAACGTCGTTTTGCCGACGCCGGGAACGCCTTCGATCAACAAGTGCCCGCGGGCAAAGATGCTGACTAAAGCAAGGCGAACGACATCGTCCTTGCCGCGAATCACGCGGCGTAACGCTTTTTCCAGGTCCGCGGCTTTGTGAGAGACAGCAATGGCAGTTTCAGGAGACATTGGATGGATTTTACTATCTGGCACTGCAGCGGCGGAGTTACCGATGTCACTGGACCAGCCGTCAGCCATCAGCCGTCAGCTTTCAGCTCAATTCTTCGATACAAGCAACTTGTCTCGTGATCAGCGTTCTCCTCTCAAATTCAGAATGTACGAAAAAAGCTTTCTTGCGGAATGACTTAGCTGATGACTGAGGCTGATGGCTGACGGCTTTCTTTACTGCATAAACTCGGCAGGGCGTCCTGTGAGCCGCTCGATGCGCTTTGCGATTGGCGGATGGGTGGAGAATAAATTTCCAAAATTCACGCCGAGCAAGGGCTGGATGATGAACAGATGCGCCGTCGAAGGGCTGGCTGCCATCGGAACGCGGCGGGAATAGGCGTCGAGCTTTTGTAACGCGCTGGCGAGCGCGTAGGGATTGCCGGTGAAGTGCGCGCCGGTAGCGTCGGCTTGATATTCGCGGGATCGCGACACTGCGAGTTGAATCAGGCTGGCGGCGATGGGCGCAACGATCAGCATGATCAATGCTCCCAGACCGCCTCCGCCGCGGCGGTCGCGATCGCCGCCGCCATACCCGCCGAAGATCATGGCGAAGCGCCCCATGCTTGCGAGCATGGTGATCGTGCCGGCAATCGTTGCGGCCACCGAACTGATGAGGATGTCACGATTGTTGACGTGACCCAGCTCGTGGGCCAATACGCCTTCTAGCTCTTCGTCGGTCAGCAGGCCCAAAATTCCGTGAGTAACGGCAACCGAAGCGTGGCTCGGATTGCGTCCGGTGGCGAATGCGTTCGGAGATTCGGTCGGGATCACGTAAATCTTCGGCATGGGAATGCCGATCTTCTGCGTCAGCCGCTCCACGATCTGGTAAGCGCGCGGCAACTCTTCGCGGGTTACGGGCTGAGCGCGGTACATGGCCAGAGCGATTTTGTCGGAGTAGAAGTAAGAGATGAAGTTCAGTACGGCGGCAATGGCTAGCGCGAGCATCATCCCGTTCTGCCCCCCGAAGTAGCGGCCAAAGAACATCAGCAGCAACGTGAGTGCGGTCAGCAGGAACGCGGTCTTGAAAGTGTTTCCCATAATAGGCTTTCGATAACTATTTATTGGATGTTACGCGCCAGCGAGCGATGCAGTTCGATCCGTTTCGGGAAAGTGCCAAGGTCAAAGGTATACCCCCTCCCCCTCGGTCTATTGGAATCATGATGTTAGAGAGAAAATGCGAAATGATCTCTTGGAATCAATAGTTTGCGGGCAAAATCTTGACCCTAATGGACTTAAGTGGATCGATCAGAGCTTCAGTTTTTCCGCCTCCGCCTTGGGATGATGAACTGATTCACGACGAGCGCGCAAGATCAGACGTCACAATCGATCTGTGGATTTCCTGGTTTCGGCCCGCGACTCCTCGGGGCGCTGCGCAGTTTCGAGCTTCAAACCGCAGAGATCGCGGAGAAATGGCCGCGGAGGTCGCAGAGAAAAGCAGCATGGACGGGCTCCGCGCTTGAGGTTGTGGCAAGCGCGGAGCTCGACTTGCAGAGAAACGTCAGGCGGTCACCGAAATTTTCGCGGGACTTGGGGGCGATACCGCTACTGGTTGGGCGGGTGAGTTCCCTTGATCGACGCGGCTTTCAATGCGATTTTGAATCTGGGTGTAATCCTGTTGCGCCGCGGCAAGATTGCCGGATTGCAGGGCTTGCCCAAGGCTGCTGAATTCCTGCTCGATGGGAGTGCCGCCCTGTGAGGCGGACTGCCCATGTCCCGGCTTCGGTATGTGAGTGAAGAGAGCCTGCGCGCCGGCGAGATTGCCGGAGCGGAGGTCCTGGCCAAGTTGCTGGAAGTCCTGTTTAAACTGCTTGTTGGGAACGTTTTGGGAGGTGGGGAGGAAGTGGGCGAGATTGTTGGAAACGCTTGAGACTGACATTGCTGCCTCCTGATGAAGGATCTTTCCTGGATTTGTCGGCAACTTTCCGCCGAACTTGAGCCGCTGAGTACGTCATCCGTGTGGCATGTACCGGGCCAAATTGACGCCGTTTGGCTGAGAAGTGAATTGGCTCAATCGACAGTACTTACAAGGCGGCCGTTGCGTTCCACTCTTACGCGAGAGGGGATATCGGGAAAAGGGTGCCGAGGGTTACCCGGCAGAAGATGCCGCCAGCGTTGCGTGACGGTGGATGCCTCGAAATCAAGCGTCGGAATCAGCCCTTGCGATCAGGCCTTCTGCGCTTCGCGTTTCAGGGCGCGATCGAGAGTTTGATCGAGGGCGGACTTAGCTTTCTCGT
>Ga0210399_10003736_pt1 | contig 11856 bp, 10 predicted proteins | sample IncBWC14MmetaG_FD_150865 | JGI IMG/M metagenome (GOLD analysis project Ga0210399, IMG submission 150865) | Forest soil microbial communities from Barre Woods Harvard Forest LTER site, Petersham, Massachusetts, United States - Inc-BW-C-14-M | ecosystem: Environmental > Terrestrial > Soil >...
CGAGGACTAGCTCCACCCTCCCTGCCAATCTGCACGTGGCCATTTTGCATGTAGCGTCTTATAAGACTCCCGACTCATGTCCCGGAACCCTGCACGGGGAAATGTCGATATGCCCAAGGTCTGGATACTTTCCTGACCTAATTGTCTGCTTGGATTGCAAGGGCGCGGCTTGTTGCTCCGGAACATGAACGGTGATTCCTCCCCGGGCAACATCGCAAGTGCAGGCTGACACCAAATTCGCGGAGGCTAGAAACACTAGTGCGATCTTGCAAGATTCTGGTCGTTGAGGACTTGGATCGCTTCCGGCAATTTGTCGTTCAGAGCCTTCGACGAAGGGCAGAGTTTCAGCTCATCTACGAAGCCTCAGATGGATTGGAAGCCGTCGAACGAGCCGAAGAGCTAAAACCGGACTTGATTCTGCTGGACATCGGACTGCCCCGTGTGAATGGAATTGAAGCCGGGCGCCGAATTCGGAAAGTTTCCCCGAATTCCAAGATCCTTTTTGTCAGCCAAGAGCGCTCTGCTGATGTGGTGCAAGAAGCCCTTCACCTGGGAGCACAGGGTTACTTATTGAAAGCCGATGCAGGCGGCGAACTGCTGCCAGCCGTGGATGCGGTCCTACAAGGCAGGCAGTATCTCAGTCGTCGCCTAAGACCACATGTGATCAGCAAGACCCCTGATGGATACCTCACTGGATCTCTCCGTTCCAAAGAGCATCCGCCCCTAGTAGGGCAAAAGAGGAATATCGTTCGCGTCCATAAAGTTGCATTCCAGCGAGATGATGCATCTATCGTGGATGACTTCAGTCGTTTTATCGACCTCGCTCTGAAGATGGAGAATCCGGTCATCGTGATTGCGACTGAGTCACACAGGACCAATCTTCGGCAGAGATTGCAGGCACGTGGTCGGGATATAGCTACCGCAATCCAAGAAGGGACCTACATTTCATTGGACGCTGATGACATGCTCTCGGAAGTCATGGTCAATGATTGGCCTGACTCCACTCGTTTCTTGAAAGTGGCGAGCGATCTCATTATGGAGGCAGCCAAAGCTGCAAAAGGGAAGCATTTTCGAGTTGCCGCTTGCGGGGAATGCGCATCCAGCTTGATCGCACAAGGTAAACCGGAGGCGGCCATCGAGCTGGAACACCTTTGGGACAAAATCGCCAGAAGCCATTACGTTGATATTTTGTGTGAGTATTTGTTGGGTGATTTTCAGACCGAGGAAGGCAGTCCCATCTTTGAAAGAATCTGTGTCGCGCACTCAGCTGCTTATACCCTCTGAAAGCTTACGAGTCAGCGGTTTAACACATTTCGAAATTAAAGCTTGCCGACGCTTTGCTCAGAAATACTCGGCTGAAATCAAGTGAGAGGTCACGGCCGGTCGAAGCGGCGCATGAACAACCACAGGAGGAAGAATGCAGCCTTCTTTGCGTCCGGTGCGATTCTAATTTGCCCGCAGCCGTTGCGATCATGCACTACGTGATTCGGTGAGGCGAGCGAAATAGTTTTTTGGTGGAGCGCAGAACGATTTTTCCACGAAGTTTGCGTATTGCACCGATCTTTTGCCATTCGCTCACAATGCGAGTCGCGTTATAGAGGTTGATATTCACTGAATCGGCGAGCTCTTGGTTGGTCACATCGATTTCAATCCCATCCGAGACGACTTCACCGATACTGGGCCCCAGCGCCACGAGTAAATTGGCAAGCCTCTCTTTTGCCGTCTCGGATACTAATGCCGAGTGGGCAGCGATATACCAAGAAACGTATTCAAACGTGAGATAGACTATATTCTCCAACAGTCGAGGGAAGCGTTCTCCGAGAGCGATGATCGTTGGACCGTCCCAAGCGAGCACAACGCTATCCTGTACCGCTTCCGAGCTTGCGAGATATGGGTAAGGCCGGCGAGAGAGCCCCGCAACGCCAAAGGTTTCTCCTGGCTTTATCCATAGCAGGATGAGTTTTTTCGAAGTGGGGGTTATGTAGAAAAAACGCCCTCGGCCTTTCCACATCAACAGAAGATAATCCGAAGAATCGCCCTGGTGAGTCATTACAGATTTGGCGGAAAACCGGCGAGGGCGCGCCGCGGACAAGATCAAATCGATTTCCTGTGGTTTCATGCCCCACAATATATCGACGTTAGAGGGGCGGTCAGCTGGGCGAAATTCCAAAGTGGTCAAGTTCTCTCCGCTAGTGGCGGAACGCTTTTGCAATTTTTTCAATGCTCACCAATATGACATTTCGTTCACTGCACTCAATCCCCTAATATCGCGCTTCTATAATTTCATCTTACGACGAATGCGTATAGCGCGTCGTCGCCTGCGACAAAAAGGCGCCGATCTACGACGATCGGCGAGTGGAAGCGCCGACCAACCTTATATCTTTGTCCTGCTTGAACACGAAGGCGGCGGTATTGAGTGAAGATTCGAGGGCACCCATACGCCACTGCTCCTCCCATCAGCTTTCGCTCAGTTATGCGTGCTGCGTCCGAGCTCGTTCGCTTGTTGGTGTGTCCTGAAGTACAGACCCAGCGGTCAAGACCTCTGCGGCCTTGAGAGGGCATCCCGCCATCATCACATGCTGTAAGCACACCCACTCGTCCGAAGCGGCAACGGGAACGCCCGAAGCCGTGGGTCTGCCAACCGTGCCGGGTACGCAGTCACACTTTTGACTAGTACGATTCGCTTTCAGGACAGAGAGGTCCTCACCGTTCAGATTTGTCCGCGGGTGTCCCCAAGCAGATCGGAACGGGAGGAAATCACATGAACGCACAAAGTTTACGATGTCCCTGGCTGGAGAGGACCAACTAATCCGACCATCGTTGGGAATTGCCCGGTCGAAGTACTCTCGCAGAGAGAGGTCTTGCTGTAGCAGCGGAATGTTCTCCGGGGTTGTGTCAGCGGTTTCGAGCAATTTCGAGACTAGCGGAAGTCCTTCCTTCACGCATCGCGTGAAGACCGAGATAGCTGTTGCGCCCTCGGCGATTTCAAAGAGTGCCTGGTAAACGATCGGTCCTGCATCGATTTCTGGTGTCATCCTGTGCAGAGTGACTCCGTGACGCACTTCACCACGGTAAATCGCCCAGCTTACTGAATTCAGTCCGGCGTAGCGAGGAAGAGGCGCCGGACGCAAATTGAAGCAGCCAAAGCGAGGAGCTTCGAGGATGCGGGGCGGCAGAACAATTAAGGAGTGAATGTTAAGAAGAATCTCGATGCCTTCTGTTCGAATTCTTTGTGGAAAGTTGGGGTCCTTGACCAACTTCGCCGGCCAAACGGCATACCCTTGGCTTTCGGCCGCCTTCCACAGGCCCCTGGGTCCACTTCCACCTGCTGACGGTGATGTCATCACCGCAACCAGTTGGTGAGGCCCTCCCGCGAGCATTCTGAATATCTGGAGACCCGCTGCTTCTTCGCCTAAAAGCAGAATTTTCATGGCCGTTCCGCTGTCTTCCCGGCGCCCTGCAACGTCGGGATCGCTCGAACTACCGTATTCCAAAATCAAATCGGAGGGACCCTTCATGGAAACGCCGAATACAAGGGCGCTTTCCTCGCTCAGTCGATCTCCGTTTCGCAGCTGCGGTGATTGTCAGCGGTCCCCCGGTTCCTCAAATGCCAAGAAGCCTCTCGGCCAGGAACGATACTAGCCCTCCAAGAAAATCGGCTACTAGGGGTTTTAACAGTTCTGCGATTGCCGCAGAAGCTACATGTCCAAACCGGCCTCCAGTGCTAGGTTAGTCGCGTTACCGGACATGTGGTTTTGACCGGCATCCACTTCTCCGGTTTGGCGCGTTTATCAGGGAGCGCCGGGTTAAACCGGCATGTTGTAGGGAATGAAAGAGTCCTACAAGGAAGGAGACAGCGACTCCATCTTGGCCCTGAGTCTTGCAGGAGACATCACGAGATGTCGCTTGAAGCGTAGACAGGGGTATCGGTGGGCCGGGCTATTGAGCTTCGAAAAACGCAAAACCAGGACGCCGACTCCCTCCTGATAGGAGGAAGGCAACACGGCTGATTCGCGATAGACGTGAGCGAGCAGACGGTCCTGCGTAGTCTTAGACCCCGCGCACGCTGAGAAACAACATGCACGAGAACCGGGAGACCTCTGGAGCGCCTCGGCTCGAAAGGGAACGAGGCCGGTCGGCGAAGGCCCAAAACCACACGGCGGACACGCACGCTCTGGAGGAGTCGGACCGCGCCATAGTATCGATGAACCAGACGAACAGAGAAGAGCGATCTTCGGCGGAGCCTGGGGAGAAAAGGGTGCGGGCCAAGGAGAACATCGTTCAACCCAACACCAGCCCGATACAGAGCGGGGAACGAGTGTCCCAGGGATTGAGCAGTGTGCGAGAAGCAGCAAAGAAAAGGAGGCAAGAACGGTTCACGGCTTTACTACACCATGTGAGCGTGGACTTACTTCGGGACAGCTACTACGCCTTAAAGCGGCAAGCAGCACCGGGAGTAGCTGGCGTGACATGGCAGGAGTATGAAACCGGGTTGGAAAGTCGGCTTACCGATCTACACAACCGGGTACACGGTGGAGCCTATCGGGCACAACCCTCACGAAGAGTCTACATACCGAAGGCCGACGGGCGGCAACGTCCGTTGGGTAGCGCGGCGCTGGAAGACAAGATCGTACAGCAAGCCGTGGTGACCATTCTCAACCAGATCTACGAGGTGGACTTCCAAGGATTCTCGTACGGGTTCCGACCCGGTCGCAGCCCGCACCAAGCGCTGGATGCGCTGACGGTGGGCATCCAAAGGAAGCGTGTGAACCGGGTGCTCGACGCCGACATTCGAGGCTTCTTCGACAACATGAGCCACGAATGGACGATGAAGGTTGTGGAGCACCGCGCGCCCTGTTCTCCACGGGCGGACAGCCGATTCCGAAAACCCGACGACGTCTGTTTGTGGGCACGAATTTCCGCAAATCTCACGCCTCTAGAATCAGCTATTTGCAAGCATCGAACAGGAGAGGTTTTTGGGCAACGCACGCCCGGAAGCCGCCAAGTTAGAGTCACCCGCAATTCCTGGCACTACGTAGCAAGAGAATGATTCAATCCGACTGGTTCTGCCACCGCGCGACGGGTAAATGCCATCCTTGATATATCGCCATAACTCGCAGCCAGAAGCACAGGAGTGCGCCCACGGTCATCATTGGAAAAGCCGGGAAATGCAAAACATATCCGATCACTACTACGACGCCAGCGGCTAGCGCAGCAACAGCATAAATATCCGCCTGAAGCACCGTCGGCGTTTGGTTGACAAGCACATCGCGCAATATGCCACCACCAATCCCGGTTAGCACTCCCATAAAAATCGCCATCACCGGATTGAGCCCCGCGATGAGCGCCTTTTGTGTGCCCGCGACGGCAAATAGACCGAGTCCCGCGCCGTCGAATAACAACACGAGCCTACGACGTTTATCGATGTCGGGATACCAGAAGAACGTCACGAATCCCGCCACGAGAGAGATCCCCAGATAGCGCCAGTCGCTAATGGCCGCTGGTGGCACCGCACCAAGCAGCACATCTCGCGTGATCCCGCCGGCATTACCGGCCGCGAATGAGAGGGCCATTAGACCGAACAGATCGAATCGGCTTTTGACACCTGCTGCAGCACCGCTGAGTGCGAAAACGAACGTGCCAAGTAGATCCACCGCATCCAGAAAAGGACCCGCTAGTTGATGCCCATGCATCAAGACGCTGTTCCCGCCGCCAGCCACGCATGCGCCGCAACAACGAGCGCTTTCACACCCGTCTCCATAGTTGGATGGATCACTGGTGCAAAGCGCGGATTATGGTTGGTTGGAAGCGAACTGATTGTTCCTTCTTTTTTCGCGTTGGCGTACACCGCCGGATCGTCGCCACCAAAGAACCAGTACACCGCTGGGGCGTGCCACTCCGCTCCAAAGCATCCGAAGTCCTCGCTCGCCATGGTAGGCTTCGTCTGTTCTACAGAGCCGTCAGGGAAGTTTTGACGAAAAGCGCCAGCGACCTTGTTTGTTGCATCGACATCATTCCTTACCAAGGAATAGCGATCCAGAGGAATGATCTCAGGTGATTTCGGCGCACCTGCCGCAGCTGCTTCGGCATTCACAATTCGTTCAATCGCTGCAAGCACATGTTTGCGGACTCCTTCATCAAAGGTGCGCACGTTCAACTTAATGACCGCCTCGTCGGGAATGACGTTCTCTTTTGTCCCCGCCTGAAGAACCCCTATTGTCACCACGGCAGCATCCGTTGGCGCGACTTCCCGCGAGACGATCGTCTGCAGCCTCATCACGGTCGAGGCAGCCATGACGACGGGATCAATGCTGGCCTCGGGCATCGAGCCATGTGCGCCACGGCCGAACAAGCGAATTTGCAGGCTGTCGGCAGCTGAAGTGACAACTCCAGTACGCCAATCGAGATGCCCGGATGGCAAGCTCATGACATGCTGGCCAAGCACGACATCGGGTTTCGCGAATCGTTTGAAGAGGTTGTCGTCAATCATCGCTTGCGCGCCCTGTGCGGTCTCCTCGCCTGGTTGAAAGACCGCCATCAGTGTCCCTTTCCAGGGGTCGCGGCTCTTTGCAAAAAGACTTGTCGCGCCAATCAAGCAAGCAACGTGCATATCGTGTCCGCACGAATGGGCTACGGGTACGGTGTTGCCGCTAGGGTCAGTCCCCGTGACGCTGCTCGCGTAGGGAAGGCTAGTCGCTTCTTTGATGGGTAGAGCATCCATGTCCGCGCGCAGCATGACGGTGGGCCCATCACCGTTCCGCAAGATGCCGACAACGCCAGTCTTTCCGACCCCGCTAGTCACCTCAAATCCCGCAGCCTTCAGATGATCCGCAGCAATTCCAGCAGTCCGCGTCTCCTGCATCGACAATTCCGGATGCGCATGTATGTCTTTGTAGACGGCCTCCAGGTCGGGAAGCAATTTGGCGAGGCTTGCAATGATTTCTGTCGGCTTGTTCTCGCTCATTAAAGTAGTCTCCTTACGTCGGATCGCCACCCTGTGGACTTAGTTACAATTGTTGTTATCCGCGTTGACGATTACCAGAAATGTAATACTAGTTGGTGCGAAACTGATGTGACCTGCGCGCGTCGACTGAACAAGAAATTGTGGCACGTCGCCATCTCTGTTCAGCTCAAGCGTCCTCCCATTGAGCTGGAGTGATGTGTCTTGGAGTTGCTTGGCAGTCAGCGTGTAGCGTTCTGCATCAGACGGCAATATGATTTCATGAACTTGCTGCCGGTCGGCATTGATGACGAGAAGCGTGACGCCGCCGGGATGGTTCTGAAGGCAGTGGGCATAGACGTACAGATTCGGGATTGGCGATGTGTGGGGATCGAGAACTGTAGCACCCATGAGGCGTCGCCAAAGCAAAGCGGCCCAGTAATTCGGACGTGGTGCGAATGTATTTTCGTCTAACAGGCCGTAGTCGCTTGATGCCAGTGTGTTGTGCATAATCACTTTTACGCCATGCTGTGCGAGGCTTGCATGTTGAATAAGATATCGGAAGGTGTCCAGAAAAGTCGACGCCCAGGGATTTCCACCGCAGGCGGCATCGGCGGTTTCCGTAATCCAGAGTGATTTGCCTGGCTCGAACCTGTCTCGAAGGTCGGCGTAAAATGCGCCAATCTTCTCCGGACGCGAGAGCCAGTCTTGAGAAAGTGCCGCTGCCGCCGTTGTTTGTGACGATGCGCCCATGCTTGCGCACCGCTGCGAAGCAGCCGCATAGAGATGGTAAGAAAAAACATCAAAAAGCGGGCCGGTCGCATGCAGCAGGTCTTCGGATTTCAGCACCCCGGTGCCCATCGGCGTTGCGAATGGTCCCTCGCCAACTGAACCTGGACCGAGAAATAGTGTATCGGGCGCAGTCTTCCGAAGGAACGTACGGAAGACCGCAACGTCGCGGCCATAGCTTGCGGCATCGTATCCCTTCGGTGCGCCGCCCATCGCGGCATATGTAGGCTCATTCATGAATTCGCTTGCAGCGATTCGCCCTCCAGCGGATTTGGTGTATTCGAACAATTGCCGCGCGTGGTCCGAGATCCATACGCCTTGAGCATCACGCGATCCTGGCCCAGTAGCCTCCGATGTCACGATTTCGGCATTCACGGCTTGAGAAAAATTAGTGACGCCCTTCCATTCCTCTCGCGTCAGGACTCCGCTGAACCCGGATGGCACATTGGCTGTGTCGGTATTTTCCGAATCCTGAAAATAAGCACTATTGGCCCACGTACCGCTGACTCGCACATACGCGGGGCTTAACGCCGCTGCCAGTTTTCGCAATCGCAGATTTGAAAGATCGATCGGCGCTCGATATCGATAGAGGTTCGGGTCTATGCCTGCCGGAGTGAAACCCTTCTGTGAGGAGGGCTCCTGCGCTCTACTTTTGTTCGTGGTGGTCCCGTATGGTTTCCAAAATCTTCCGCCGATCACTTCCACCATTTCAATATTGTAGGACTGGAATCGTTCATCGACCGTGCCTATGGTTGGCATATTGGCCGGATCGAGTGACGAAACCTGTGCTATCAACTGCGCTGCTAGAAACACGACGGCCACTGTGCATAAAGCTGCTGCTGCGCATATTCCTGAACCAGTGCTTCTCTTCATTCATCACCTCCATCAACTCTCAACGGCCGATAATTCAAGACCCCACTAATCTTCGAATGGCTCTCAACATTGGCTAGGAGAGTCGTCTCTTACAGTTGAACGATCATCGCAAGCCTCGCTTCCTCAGCGGCACTTCTTCCAAGTCGTAAATGTTTTAGTGGCGTAAGCTAAGAGGCTTGCCTAGGTGTAGAATGAGCGCCCGGCGGGCTAATGGCTAGCACGTGTCTAAGCAAGCCTGTGTTACCGCGTATTTTGGGAGGACCACGTGACACAGAACAATCTAGAGCTCATGCGGACACTCGACGATTCGTGGAACGCACAGGACTGGGATACGTTTGAAAAGCGGCATTCCAAGGACACCACCGTATTTTGGCCCGGTCAGGCCGAGCCGACAAGAGGGCGCGACAATCACAAGGCAGAGTCCATCGAATTTTTCAAGACGTTCCCCGACAATCATCTGATTAATCATCCCTATAAAGTAGAGATTGCTCAGGGCGAATGGACTTGTACCGTTGCGGATTTTACCGGCACGATGTGCGGATCGATGAAGGGTCCCGACGGCAAGCTGATCGCGCCCACCAACAAGAAGTTTCAAATCGAGTTCTGCACCGTCGCACACAGGAAGAACGGCGAGATCGTCGAAGAGAAACTTTTTTATGACTTGGTAGGATTGCTAAAACAGATTGGACTTATGTGAGATTTTTTGTTCGCTCGGTACGCTTCCTTTATAGTTGCTTGCTTTCAGTGCCCTACTGTAAACCGCTGCCGGAATACGCGCTGGACTCAGGGAGGCAGAGGGTTGCCCAAAAACCCCACTTCTACGCAGGTCGCAACTGACTGATTCTGTTCGCCCGGGACTCCTTGTTTTGGATGCCCACAAAGAGTGCTTATCGGGATTTGGGCGCCTTCAATGGGCATCGGATAGTCTACAAAATGCCCGTCCGTCCTCATTGTGGAGCCACAATTCTCGCGGAGACTCGATAACGCCGATAATTCTTATAGCGGTGGCGATTCTGGAAAGTCTCGTCGGAGGTTCGATCGAGAAAGTTGGCTAGTTTGAGGTGCACGCTCACTTCACGCGGAAGCCATAACGGGACGCCGCCGTCCAGAAGGTGCACTTCGCTGAATTTGACTTTGGTTGTTTCTTCATCCAGTCCAACCTCCGGTTGGCTCGCCAACAGATCGGTCCGCATTCGGAGGATTTGGAAACTGGCCTTGTCCACCCAGGCGATTCCTTGCACCAGCATGTGCACCGTAGTTCCTCGGCGGCCGCATAGGGTGACCACGAGTCTTGCCTGGCTTGGCAGCTGGGCAAAGGCGACCACGTACGTATCTCGTCCATCCGTCTCTTGATCACCTAGATAAAGGAACCGGGAATCCCACTGAAATGCCCGTGAGAAATGCACACAACTCATCGCGAAACCGGAGGTGACAAAGAACCCCTTATCCAATCCCGCTTGGTCCATTCGATTTCCTTTTTCGTCCATACGAAATTCTTCGATGTTTGCGTGTGAGCGACTCCCATGACGGAGGATCAAATAGTTGTCTCGAACCAGTTCGCTCCCGCTCCACCGCTCTTGCTTGATCTCCTCTTGCGCGATCAGATCGACCAAATTGTCGAAGAACTCGTCAACTTTCTTGCCCGTCCCCTCCAGAATCATTGGCAGGGTTTGCAGACTTGTCGCCGATCGCACTCCCTTCAGCTCCGGAATATGTTTGACGAGCTGTTTCAACGGCTCTTCGAGGTAAGGGTGCGCCTGTGCATCATTCTTTTGAACGCTTTCTTCCAGACTCGGCTCGTTCGGGGCACTTTCTTTCAAGGCTGTGGAGATGCCGTCCGCGACACTATAGGTACGGTAGTCCGTGAAGTGATGGACGTTTCGGAATTCCCCACCGCCCTGGACTTTGCAATCCAAGCCAGATTGCATCGGGTATGTATGCAACACTTCGTGCACATGAGCTTCGGTCGGCAACCATACGGGATTTGCAAGCCCATTGAGCCTCATCTCGTTGAATTTCACCAGAGTTTGCAGCTGATCTTTCGTGACACACTTTGTGCGCAAAGACTTGGGCACTAGCAGGTCTGTCCTCATTTGCAGAATCTGGAAGCTGGATGCATCCACCCATGCAATGCCCTGAATCAGCCACTGCAACTCCTGCCCCTCCGGTTGTTTCATCTTAAAAGTGATAGTCGCGACTTCGGGGATTTGTGCGAACGCAATGACATAGGCGCTTCGCGACCCGATATATTCCTCGCCGAGATACCGGAATTTGGACTCTGACTGAAGGAACGTCGAAAAATGCAGAACAGTTGATGCGAAACCGCTGGAAAGAAGCAGAACTCCCGAAGCTCCTTCAAGTCCATCAGCGTCCCTACGATATTCCTCAATCGTGGATTGCAGCAGATTGCCCTTCCGCACGATGAAGTAGTTGTATTCGTCTTGCTGAACCTGGTACTGGTCTGCCTGACTAAGGGGCATTCCTGTTAGCGGATTAAATCTTTCTGCCGTGACCTTCAGGGGCATTCCTGTTAGCGAATCCAGGTTTTCTTCGGTGACCTTCTCTTTTGCGACCAAACCCGTAAGTTGGTCGAAGAGTTCGTGTACGTTCGCGCCTGTCTTTTCCAAGATCATCGGCAACTGCTGCTGATCGGTCGCAGCCTGAAGGGTCTTCAGCTCACGGACCCGCTTGATAAGATCTTCCAACGACTCGTCGATAAATGAACGTGTCTTGTCCTCAGAACCCTGCTCGCCCTTGTCCTTCTGCTGCTCGAAACTGAACTCGTATACCGCCGCAGCGCGGGGATGCCCAAAACCCGCAATTGCGGTGCTGCTCAAGAGAAGTGTGATCAGAGCCGTCTGATACAAAGAGACATGAGACCGACACGATTTGCTGGCTAGGGATCCGATGTTCGGGGCCATACCACCTGCCCGATTCATGCAATGTCGCATTAACGACGATCCAGGAAGCTACGGATCCAAGACCAAGCGATTTGAGTGAAATCGTGAACTCTCTGGGATATGAGACGTCCGCCACGCTTAATCAAGGTACGACAAGGGATTGCGGAGGGCAGCCACCGCGGCTGTTGCTGACCACAAGTCCTGATTAACGCGGTATCGGGACTGGACTTGTCTGGTTACCCGACCAATCGGGAGTTGACCGGGCACGCACATCGGACTCTGGAATTGAGAATAGAAGCCTAGACTCACTATTGTCCGGACCGCGATGATTTATTCATCGCGTCAAACGCTGCG
>Ga0210399_10003738_pt1 | contig 11854 bp, 15 predicted proteins | sample IncBWC14MmetaG_FD_150865 | JGI IMG/M metagenome (GOLD analysis project Ga0210399, IMG submission 150865) | Forest soil microbial communities from Barre Woods Harvard Forest LTER site, Petersham, Massachusetts, United States - Inc-BW-C-14-M | ecosystem: Environmental > Terrestrial > Soil >...
AGAGTCTTCTGGTACGCCGTGTACACTGTTGGGCGCAAGGAGAAGAGAGAAGTATGGGATTCTTCGATAAGCGCTCGACGAGACGGTCAATCGAGGACCCTGACTTTGGTCGTATCACAGAAGGAAAGGCCGAGTCTTGGGAAGGGGATGGATTCCAGCTTTGGGGAGGCACTTCAATTAAATTGATGATTGATGCAGGTCCGGAGGGGCCATCCGCAGAACAGCGGTCATTCGTTCGCTCTCTTCGTGGGGATGAGGGAATTCGAGTGAGAATTGAGCAGGCCGTTGCAATGCATGCCAAAGCGAACACAAACAGAATGGGGGCTCTTCGACTTTCCGGCATCTATCTACCTCAATCTCCGCTTCGCAAGACATGGAGGGTCTGGTTCGACATGGAAGGAGAGGAACATTACTGGTACGGCGCTGAGGTCGAGGGATCACAGCGCATTGTCCCTTTCGCGGAGGACTGAGTGACACTTTCTGAAAGCATTCAATAAATAGAGACAGCCGCTATGTCCGACTGAGTTTTTCCGCAGCCTGCTAGAACTGATCCATAAATAGCTCCATCGAACAAGCACTTGTGAGTTTCGACAAGAAAGACTTCTAAAGCTAGGCTGTGGTTATGACCGGTCTTTTAATAGCTGCTCTCATTGTTGCTGCTCTCTGGGCTGGTAGTCGCGTGATGGCTCGCGTTAACCGCCCTTAGAAAGCTTCGACATTCAAGCTCCTGCCGCCCCCGACTGCGGGATGCCTCCTTGCGGTCGCCAATATAAGTGTGCTTCCATCAAAGACCAATTCGGGTTATTCTTTCCACACCCTCCCCTGTTCCCCTCCTCCTGACGCTGCTCGAATCGAGGCATTGTGTTGGCTTTCGAGCAGGAACAGCGTATTCGCGCCCTCATCAAAGCCTTCGCGGGAGAGAAGGACCCTGAAAAGTTGAAGGCCCTGGGAGCAGAACTTCAAAGACTGCTGACTTTGGAAAGCAAGCCATGGCTGGTAGAGGATCGGGAGGCAAGCTAATCGGCCTCCTCCATTTGGATGTTTACTAATGCCTAACTCTGCCGCGATCTAACGTCTCCACCTTCCCCTCGCCTCCCCCCAATTAGTTTGCTGCCCTCCCACCAGAGTCATGAGGGGAGGGATATTTATTCACGAGGACAACCGTAGGCCGAGCCCGCGTCAACTGCATGTTATCGAACTGGTGGCCAAGGGTTTCAAGAACCGGGAAATCGCGAAGAAGCTGGGCATGAGCCAGCATGTTGTTCGGAATTATCTCGGCATCATCTACGACAAGGTGGGTGTGAGTAATCGCGTTGAACTTGCACTGTGGTATGAGGCCAGAGTGCATGAGGGCAAGTTTCGGCGAAAGGACACCTAGCGTCCCGCCCTGGCGCGAAGAGACTTCACAATTCTTTCCGTTGCCACAAACAATCTGTTTGGCGCACTGATCTTTCCACGCACAAGCTTGCCATCGACAACTTCAAAATAACCTCGATCGTCGTGGCATCGACCGCAACTGGGAACCGGGCAGACCTCTATGAGTGTCTGGCCGAATGGGACCATTTCCAAGTTCGTATGTCTGTCGCAGGGAGGCGATGGCATGGGGGAGCCCTCCCAATGGAAGACTCTATTGGCGATTGGCTGGCTGGGTCAAGCGCATTCGGAATGTCACGGATGGCAGTAGTGTTTGACTTCAATCGCGATAGAGCGCTGATCAGATCGCTCGGTGTCCCTGAAGGGTGTAGAATGCCGCGACGCTCGGGTCTCTTGCTTGGGGCGTTCAGCGAGCTCGGTAGGACCTTTCCCTTCGGCCCATTCGTGAAAGAAACTCAATCCGTATGCTCCGAACTGCATGTCTCGTTCTGCGGTGTCAGTTTTCGCCGACTAGTCCGAGCTGGAGATTTCGTGTGTCCTCACAGAACTTGAATTCAGCTCATCAATTACGCAGAGCAGCTCCTCCATCAACTCAAGCAGTCTCATCTGGTCCTCTTCCTTCGCAATGGCAGCGCAGAGTTCGCGCCAGTCCCGCCTCTCTTTGGTCATATCGCACCTCCGATAGCAAGGTTCGCGCCCTACGACAGCAAAAAGCGTACCAAAGTTCTCAACTTGTTGATGCGCGGGCTAAACGAGGAACTCTAGGGTCTTATTTCAACGGCTCTAAGGCGGAGTTTAGCGCTAATCACAGAAACGACTACACAGTTCGGAAGCGTGGCGAGTTGAAGCGGGTGATTTATTTGCTACCCTCGTCCCGCCGAAATTACAAGCATTCCTGTATTGCCCCTACAGTTTCTTCCCAACTACTGTCGTAATCGTGGAAGTACATCCTATCGAAGAGCGCATCAAAGAATTGTGCGAGAGTGCCGCCACTGCGGACGATTCCGAAGTGCCAGCTTTGTTAGCCGAATTGAGAGCTTTGCTTGCAGAGCACTCCGAGTTCGTCAGATATCTAGCTGCCAAAACCTTGAATCGAACAAGGCAGGAGCCAATGCAAATCCAGCAAGATCCTTCCTCTGCAAAGGCCGCCGACTGATCCCACGCTCAATTGATGTGACGTAGATCACTGAACGTTAAGTCCAATTTTCATAGCCTGGTGCCAAGGTCACGGCGCGATGCGCGCCGATGCCATTTCGTATCCAGGCTTCACCGTGCTGTCCGGTCGTTCTCGCGGGGTGTGCTGTGGAACAGACCGATTCAATGATAGCAATTGCAAGGTTAGTACTGGCCGGTGAGCAAGCCGGATTCACGGTCGAACAGATGATTCAACTCCTCCAAACCGGCACCAGCGTCGAAGTCTTGTTGAGCATGATCGAATGGCGACTACTGCACTGTGCCTCGGAGCCCTGCTCCTCACCCTGGATGATGTAAAACGGTAAACGTTGCCGAAATCTCTGCATTAGCATGCGATAATGCCGCTCATGCAATTGGCCGTAATCCGAGAACGCGTACATGCTCTACAGCAGGAGATCTCCAGACTTCGGGTTGAAAACGCAAGCTATGTGCGCAAGCACCTTCATTCGGCGCTGGAAGCTCGTGAGCACCGACTGAGAGAAGCGCGGTTGCAAGAGATCGTCGAAGAACTTGGCAGGCTCACAAAGACGAAAATCCTTTGACGCTGCAGCTGCCTCACAGATCGGCAAAAAGTGGATGCGGTTTGAAATTCGGAACAAGTGGCATCTGAAATCTCACTAGATCAGAAGCGTCGTAGGACTGGTTTTCGCCACACTCGTCACATCGAACAGTAAAGAGTTCCATCTGTGGCGGCGGCGTGAATTCATCTGTTTCGCATAAGGCGATCTTGTGGCCACTATAGATATTTTGCTGTTCATGAAATTTGCGATTCTTGCAGATCACGACCCAATAGTACGCTTCCAGCTCTCCGTCTTTCGAGATGACCTGAAAGGCACTGTCATTTCCAATGATGGATCGTCCAGTGACTACCGCTCCAGCGGCGTCGGACTTTCCCTTAGTCGAGCTCTTCGGAATGCACGGCCAGACTTTTCCCGGCAGGTGGCGAGGACCGCTCGCTCGACCTACGTGGGTGGAAGACATGGCATCCTTGACTATCAGTTCCATCTGGCCAACGCGAAAATCTGAAGGCAGGATGTCACGAAATCGGAAATGCAGCCAGCCCTGTCGTGGAACTCCACATTCCAGCGACTCGGCCGTGTATAGCTCGGACAATTTCTCTTGGACCGCCCGAACCTTATCTGTATTCCACTCGTCCTTCACGAGACTACCGAGTCGCCAATTCTCCATATCCGAGCTGACTCGCTCGCCGACCTTGCGGGAACCGTCACGCGCTCCTATTGTCAGCTGAATCGGCTCCACAATCTGCAACGGCAGGTCAGTTTCGTTCAGTAGCCAGCAGTTTAGGAATACCTCGAATTCGAGCCCCGATTCGTCCGTGTTTCCAATCTCCTGGAACTTCCCATTCCGCTGTGGACGAGCATGAACCTCCTTCAGCAGAACCAGCACACGTGCTGTTTCGCGAACTCGCTCGCTTTTCTGCGCAGCATCTTTCTGGGTTGTACCCCTTGCTTCAGAAACAACAGACATAACGAAGCCTACGACCAGGCACACAGCTGCGAATGCAAGCCCCGGAGCACCGCCTGCGACGAAACCCAAACCTGCACCGACAGCTAAAATCCCCAGTCCAAGACGCCTAGTTTTTGACATGTGCGACGCCCCGACGCACTCGCAAAGGCTTGACCTCAGAACGATCGGCTGAATTTCAAGAAGGGCGCTAGTGTGACTAGAGAAGGATTGTACGAATTCTTGGTCCGATGGTCCAACCCGAAGACGGTTCGCGGGCGCAAGGAGCCATCCGGACGACACGCATCAGGAGCGGACCGATGAGCACAGTCTAAGCTTCACGCTGGCCCGAGTTCACGGCGTTCACGTGAATAGTTTGCCGATCGAGATCTTGAAAGTAATGGCTAGCTTCACGAGAGTCGGGTGGTGGAGGGGAAATCACTTCTCTTACACCTACGACAGAGCGTCCTACGATAGGGCGTGGACGATACTCAACGCAGACAGATCGTATGGTGGATGCAAGATGCCATCACCGTCCGGAAAAACCTTGGTAACCGCGTGCGGGCGCTTCGGGAGAAGCGGAGGTGGTCCCAGGAAGAACTAGCACACCAGAGCGGCCTGGCGCGTTCGTTTACCGGGGCAATCGAGCGAGGAGAAAAGGACCTTCGTCTGTGGGAACACCGATCGCTCAGCCGCACCCTTTTCCGATCTTGAAGAGCAATCTCAAAAAAGGACGCGTGGATCCGAACCGAATATCTCCGAGGGCATTGAGGATGCGTCCTTATACTTAGCCTATAGATTAAGCAGTAAATTCCAGCGTCTGGTCGTCACAACAGTGAGATGGAACTGGAAACTGTATTGTCCCCAGAGTTCGCTACCCAGATGTTGACTCCGTCAAAAGCAATGCCGAAGGGGTCCTTGCCGGCACCATAAGTTCTTAATATGCTGCCGTTCTTTTTGCGCAGCACCACAACGTTGTCGCTGCCATTGTTGGTCACCCAGATATTGGTCCCATCGTAGATCAGACGAGCTGGACTACTACCGACGTAAAAGGTGCCCACCTTTGCCCCATCACGTGCCCGCAATTTTGTCACGCTGTCGGCGAAGAAGTTCGCGACCCAGATGTTGCTTCCGTCGAAAGCCAGTCCAAATGGGCTTTCCCCAGCAGGGAAGGTCCCCACTGCAGAACCATCGCTTGCCCTCAACTTCGTGATGGTCCCGTCCAAATTGTTGGCAACCCAGATGTGGACGCCGTCAAAGGCCAAGCCCATGGGGCGGGAGCCCACAGGGTAGGTACCCACGATCGCTCCATCCCCAGTCCGCAGCTTCGTAACACTATCGCCGTCCCGGTTTGCAACCCAGAGGTTCGCTCCGTCAAAAGCCATGTCCCCGGGAGTGTTGCCTGCGTGGAAGGTGCCCAGCAGAGCCCCATCCCGCGGGCGCAACTTCGTCACCGTCCCGCTCACCAGGTTTGAAACCCAGATGTTGCTGCCGTCGAACAGCACTGCCACCGGACGCGTTCCCACCTGATAAGTGCCGACCTCGGCGCCGTCGCGTGCGCGCAACTTGGTAACAATGTTACTGAACTGGCTGGCGACCCAGACGAACGTCCCATCGCAAGCTACACCTTCGGGACTCTCACCCACCGGAAAGGTGACCAAGACTTGCGCGCGGGCGCCAGGCAACAAGGCACATAGAAAGAGCACGGCGACGAAAGCTTTTGCTCCGCGTACGCTCCGGGATGGCAGTTTGTGGAGAGCGGGCATTCGAGCGGGCATTCGAGTCAGTCCTGGAACACGCTCCGGTCCAGCCGCAGATCACAAGTTCTGCCGCCAACTTCTATTTCGCGGTCGCAGCGGCGGTCCCGGTCTCCGATGCTGGTCCTATAAGCGGATCATCGGCTTCTGCCAAGATCGTAGTTATGATCCCCTGCGGCCGTATCTCTGCCGGACAAGCAGACCAGCGCAACATGGGCTCGTTCCCGATTCGTATCATGCCGATGTGATTGGATTTGTCGGCGTCCTCCTCCGCATCGGGTGAAGTAAACCCCAGCGAGCGTCGCAGCGTCTCGATGTCCTCCGGCTTGCCGGTCAGGAATAACCACCCCGGGCCGGCCCCATGCATTTTCGCGTATTCCTTCAGAACCTCAGGCGTGTCCTCTTCCGGTTTGAGGCTGATGGAATACATGAAAATATCGTGGCCGATACGCTCAGGCAACATCTTCTGCACATGGGCAAGGTTTGCAGTCATAGTCGGACAAATTTTCTCGCAGTGCGCGTACATAAAGTTGATGAGCACCATCTTGTCCTTAACCAAGTCATCGTAGAAATGCACGCTCTTGCCATCCTGCGTTATCAGCTCGACATTCGGCAGATGTCGCCGCCGAATGACCTCGCGGGGAGACACCTGCTCCCATTTGCGGGTGGGATGATTCGCGTGATCATCCCCTGCACCCATGCGGGCAGCTAAGCCGGCCACGGCAGAAGCAGAGCCAGCTGTCAACCAAGTCCTCCGCGTGATCCCTGACATAATCCTCGCCCCTTTCTTTGTACTCCGCACTTGCCGAGGCTCCCCGAAGAAACGTCTGTCTCAGGGGGCCGTGTTGTTGTCGCCCACGGTGCCGATTTGCCACAACATCATCATGTTGTGGTCTTCGTGAACGACGTTGTGACAGTGCATGGGGTAGTCGCCCAGAAAATCGCGGAAGCGGATCATGAGTTCCACCCTCTCGTTGAATTGCAGCCGGCACACGTCCTTCCGCGAGCGTTCGCCCATCGTAGGTACGTTTCCGTCGCGCGAAAGGATCTGGAACTCTTCAGTATGAATGTGGACCGGATGCTGCCAGCCTCCGGAAGTATTGATCAGGATCCACTTTTCTGGAGCGCCTCTTTGCACGGTAAAGCGGATGTCGGCACAGCTGTCTAGTCCTCTGCCATTAATTTGCCACTGGCCATTCTTTCGGTTGAAATTGAAAGTGCGAGTGATGCGGGGGACCACAGTTGTTGTCGGAGGCAACTGGTAGAACGTCATCCCCCCTTTCATGGGATCCAGGCTTCCGTCAGGAACCGCAGCACCAATCCGGAACTGCATGCAGACCGTGCCCTGACCTCCGGGGAGCACCGATTTGGGAGCCCGCCCATCGGTCTGAAGCAGGCGATTCTCAAGGTTGAGAACGGATACGCCAAACTGCTTCTGCAGCCTGGCAAAGTCAATAACGATGTCAAAACGCTCCGCCGGCCCCATCCGGATCATGTCAGTTAGGAAAGGCTTGGGTAACAGATTACCGTCGTTTCCTATGACCCAGAAGTAAATCCGCGTGCTCGGATTCCTGGGGTCAGTCAAATGGAGTTCGTAGAAGCGTGACGGCCCAGTATCCAAGACCCGGAACCGGTAACGGCGGGCGCTGACGTCCTGGAAGGGCTGGACCTTGCCATTAACCAATTGAACGTCACCGACAAGGCCGTCGAAGCCAAACGTGTCGAAGCAGAGCAGGCCGGTACCCGGATCGACCAGCTTGTCGGCCAGCAATAAAGGTATGTCGTACTCCGGGAAACTGGGCAGACGGAATCCAGTACCTTCATCGCCTGTGTCAAACTGGTTGAAATTGACTTGAAATCCGGCCATTCCCTTGTACGTGTTTTCTGCCGTGTGATCCTTGCGGTGGTCGTGATACCACAACGACCCCAAGGACTCCCGTACATCTCCAGTGGGCGAAAAAGGCGTGGTGCTAAACCCCGCCTGTTGCCCGGTGTGGTAATAGTCGTAGAACTGTCCTCGGAAGAAGAAGCGACACGGTCCGCCGTCACTTTCTGGTCCAGAGTGATAGTTGTGCAGATGGGGAGAAACCTCGGGAACTCCGAACCCGCCGTTCTGCGCTTGAGGCGGCAGTTCGTTGAACCGGCGAACCAGAAATGGTCTTTGATAATGGGTCACGATAGTGGGGCCAGGAACCATAGCGGGGTCACTGCCGCCCTGGTTGAATCCCCAAATGGTTTGCACCGGGATGCTAGTGTCCGATGTAATCCTGAAGTTATGGTTTGCCCGCAGGCGCTGGACGAAATAGACCTGTGGAGGATACCGGTGGAAGTATTGGAAGCAGTCCTTTCCCGTCCGCAACACTCCATCGTACTGGCCGCGTCCCTCGTAGGGGCGATTGATTGCGGGATTAATTGTGTTGTGGGGGCACTGCTGCGGCGCAAGCTTAAATGCCGGATCCGTCAGCGGACGCGAAGGCACGACTGGCGGAATGTAAAGGGGATCGAGGAAGGGTGGAATGAGCGGACTGCATCCGGGCTGGCAGCTCCCGGCCGCGCAGCTTTGCGCCCAGGCACTTAAGCCGTTCTTCTGGATGAGGTAGCCAGCGCTCGTCAGAAGCCCCATCTTGAAAAGATCGCGCCGGGTTAACCCCGCTTTGATAATTTCCAGTCTGTTCTTGCGAGCATTCGCGATGTCGCGCTGATTTGCCATTGCTTTCTATCCTTCCTGCCGAACCCGGGAACCAAGGTTGGGCCGATCCTGTCGTTTCCCAAAATCCTTGCGTGCGGCGTTAATGCCGAACGTGCACAGCACCTTCTCGCCCCGTATCTTGCTTCGCAAAGAGCCGAGCAGCCGTGCTGATACGCCTATCGCTGCCAATGATCTTTCGCAAATGAAAGCCAGAAATTGTGACGACAACCTCCGTGGTTCCTAGGCCCTCAAAACAAGAACTCAAGTGAACTTTCGGAAGCAGCCTATAGAAAGTTGCTCAACTGATCTTCAACAAGTGGGGCCCAGGAGCCGAGTGGTCGAGAAAGAATGAGTGCGAAAGCCGTCTCGCCGACGACCAGAGGGAAGGAGATGCTGAGGTCTATGCGAAGCGGCAGGCCTACTTGGCCCGAGAGCTTGGCACGGAAGATTCGACCTGTCAAGACGAATTTGCGGGAGGTACGTTGGGCCTCAAGCCCTGTGACTTGGTGTAGCGCAAACGGTTCCAAACGAATTACTTGTGCCAATCTTCGTAGCGGGGGAAAGACAGTTGACGAAACCAGGCCATTTCGCTCATTGAGGGGTTTTGAGTGTAATGATTCCATAACAGTGTCGGCTCCCGTGCCCCGAGTAGACTTTGATGGTGCCAACCAACCAAAGCTCGGGGAGAAAGGAGCCGAACATGTTGATTATAGATTCTCTCTTAATGTCAAAGTGTTTTCTCTCTAGGAGAGGTGCGGAGAACCCTCTCTCTTTTCCTGGTCGCTCAAGCACAAGCTGCAACCCCATCGACAGCCAGACGCAGCGCGCACAGCCTAGAACCGTCGTACGGTTGATTGCTGTGGAACATGGCAAACAGAGCATGCAGCAGTTTCCGCATGACTGCCACGACCGCTTGCAGCCGAGCTTTGCCGCGAGCGAGTAAATTTTGATAGAAGACACGGAGATAGGGATCACGACGCAGTGCGACCAGGGCCGGCATGTAGAGAGCGCGACGCAGGTGACGACTGCCACTCCGACTGATCCGCGGCTGCTTCTCAACCGATTTCCCCGACTTGAAGAGCCGCGGATCCAGTCCGCTGAAGGCCACCCACTGGCGCGCGTCCAGCATGTCGGGCAACACGGCTAATTCGCCCAGGATCTGCAGAGCGCTGGTCTCAGCGATGCCGATCGTAGTTAGCATGAGGCGAAAGCGGCGGTCCAGTTCGGGATCGCAGGCGATGAGCCGCAGAGCTTCCCGCCGCAACCGTGTCATGCGCTGTTCCAGGTATTTCTGATGGCGTTGCATCTCCTTGACCACCAAGGCCGGCAAGGCTTGGCTAGCCGCCGCCGCATACGCACGATTGTTCTGCTGCGTATGGATAACACCCAGGTCCGCAATGGCACGGGTCAAAGCCCGCAAGTGTAGAGCAACTGGGCTGGGCGGTTGCCACCGAACCCAAGGCATGCGAGCAGCATATTCGCAGAGCACACGGGCATCGACCGGATCGGTCTTGCTGCGTTCACCAAGCGACTCTGCGAAGCGTCGTGCCCGCCGCGGATTGATGACACTGATCTCCACCTGGTGGTGCGCTTGCAAGGTCAACGCCAGGTCCAAGCTGTAATTCCCACTGGCCTCCAGGCAGACCCGCACTCGTCCGCCACCGCGGAGCAAGTAGGCGACCAGGGCCTTGTGACCGAAAGGATGGTTCGGGAACTTCGCCATGGCGGGCTTGTCGTGGCCTTGATCGCCGCGTAAGGCGACACTTAACTCGTGCGCGCTGACATCAATCCCAGCAAACCTGTCGACTTCAGCTACAGGCATGTTGACCCCCTGCAAAACTGGATTAGACTGAGCTTCGGCTCCCCGACCCTGTGCAACCTCTCTCGCCGACCTTGTATGCAGGCTCTCGCGGCCTGAGATTCTCCACGGCGTTGAGAAAGGAGGGCGGGGGGCCTATCTATAATCCAGGCTGCAGAACAACAGCGCCTCAGGATGTGAACGGCCTCCCGCCGAAGCCCGATCCAGTTCCCACTTACCACGGAACGAGGGGATCGGGCAGATGCAAACAAGATACAAGGATGTGACTATCACCCGGGCTTCCAACAAATTGCGTATGTGGATACGGAAACTGGAGAACTGCAAGAACGACGACTCAGACACCCAGAAGAAGCGGAGAAGTTCTACCGTGACCTATGGGAACGAAAGCTGAGGGTGCGTGTGGGTATGGAAGCCAGTGGGCATGCACGCTGGTTCGAACGACTGTTAGCGGAGCTGAGCTTCGAGTTGTGGATAGGCGACGCGGCTGAGATCAAGGCGAAGCGAGTACGCAAGCAGAAGACCGATCGCCAGGACGCGCAGCATATTTTGAAGCTCCTACTGAAGGATGACTTTCCCAAGATCTGGGTTCCGACCTGGGAAAATCGCGATCTGCGGCAACTGCTCTGGCATCGACATCGCATGGTGCAGACCCGCACGCGAATCATGAATCAGTTGCAAGCGGTGGCGATCAATGAAGGCGTACGTTGCAAGAAACGACTGTGGCGGGAAGCTGGACGGAAGCAACTCGAGTCATTACCGTTGGCTCAGTGGGCGAGTCGCCGCCGGCAAGATCTGCTGGAAGTGTTGGACCGCATCAACCCAACGATCGCCGAGTTGACGCAGGCGATCGAGGACGAGGCGGAGAAATGTTCCGAGGCTCGACGCTTGATGACCCATCCAGGGGTTGGTGCTCTGACAGCAGTAGCCTTCGTGCTGATCATCGGGGAAGCCAATCGGTTCGGCTGCGGCAAGCAGATCGCCAGCTATCTGGGACTGGTTCCAGCCGAAGATTCCAGCGGGGAACGACGGCGGCTGGGCCATATCAGTAAACAGGGCAACAGCTTGCTGCGTTTCTTGCTGGTGGAAGCGGCGCAGGCGACAGCGCGCAGTGATTGCAGGTGGCGCAGCCAATTTTTCCACTTGGCGAAGCGACGAGGCCGAAAGATCGCGAAAGTAGCGATGGCACGGAGATTAGCGGTTCGCTTGTACTGGATGTGGCGCCGAGGATGGAATTACGAGCAACTGCAGAGTTTCGGTTCGCACGCGGGACAGCCTGGAAATCCTCATGGTGTGCAGTAAATCACCGACGTAATGATTGGGCGTCTCGCTCCTCTTCACGGAGAGGAGTTTGAACTAGGAATCATGACCGCGCATGCGACCGAAGAGATGGATGGGTCGGACTGAGTTCCAGACCTGAAACTGATTGCGAGCGAGCCTTGGTTGGATACGGCACTACTTCAGCTAGAGCGAAATGGCGCGCTCTTCGGAGTGCACGGGTTAGTATGCTCAAAAAGTACTTGACACCGCCGACATTGTAAGAGATGGGGATATAACGTC
>Ga0210399_10003740_pt1 | contig 11854 bp, 13 predicted proteins | sample IncBWC14MmetaG_FD_150865 | JGI IMG/M metagenome (GOLD analysis project Ga0210399, IMG submission 150865) | Forest soil microbial communities from Barre Woods Harvard Forest LTER site, Petersham, Massachusetts, United States - Inc-BW-C-14-M | ecosystem: Environmental > Terrestrial > Soil >...
GTCTGGTACATGCGGCGCCATCACATGCCGATGTTGCGGACCACCGATGGTTTCGCTCCCGGGCTCGCCTTTGGCCACGTCCTCGGACGTTTCGGTTGTTTCTCAGCGGGCTGCTGCTACGGCAAAGCGACCAATCACTTCTGGGGCGTGATTTTCACGAATCCCTTGGCGAATGCCGTCAGTGGAACTCCGCTCGGCAAGAGGATTGAGCCGACACAACTGATCGAAGCCGCCGCCGAGTTTTTCAATTTCCTGCTGCTGACCTGGTTGCTCGGTCGAAAGAAATTCGATGGGCAGGTGTGGGGCACTTTCATGATCCTGTACGGAATCGAGCGTTACTTCATCGAGTTCCTGCGCGACGATCCCGGACGCGGCGAAGTCTTCGGCGGACTGATGACGGGAACGCAGTTGATTTCGATTCTGCTGGTCGTCGGCGGCGGATTGATCTGGTGGCTGAAGAGCAGTACTCAGCACTCAGCCCTTAGCCCTCAGAAATCGGGCTCTGCGCTTTAGGCTCCAAAACTCCTTAAAAATCTCCTTGCACTTGCGGGCTGAGTACTGAATGCTGAGTGCTGAATGCTTGCTTTCCCCATCACGCTGACCCCATCTCCGGAAGCCGCAGGGCAGCGTCTGGACCAATATCTCGCGACCCAACTTTCAGAGGTCAGTCACGCAGAAGTCAGCCGCGCCCGTGTCCAGCAACTCATCGAGAAGGGTGAGGTGCTGGTGAACCAGACGGCGGCGAAGGCGTCGCTGCGGCTGAAGGGTGAAGAGCAGATTACCGTCACCGGGCCGCCGCAAGCTCCACCTCTGCGCGCCATTCCGGAAGAGATCGCGCTCGATATCGTTTATGAAGACGACGACCTGGCGATCGTCAACAAGTCTGCGGGCATGATGGTGCATGCGGGAGCGGGAGCGACCGAAGACGCGCGTAACCGCGGAACGCTGGTCAATGCGCTGCTGTATCACTTTAAGAAGCTGTCCTCGGTCGGCGGCGAACTGCGTCCGGGGATCGTGCATCGCCTGGATCGGGCGACCAGCGGGCTGATGGTGGTGGCGAAGAACGACGAGTCGCACCGCCGGCTGGCAAAGCAGTTCAGCGGGCGCGAGGTGCACAAAACGTACATTGCGCTGGTCCACGGCTGGCCGAAGCAGGATCGCGGCACGATTCAAAGCGCGATCAGCCGCCACTCGCAGCGGCGCACACGGATGACGACGCGGGGCTTCGGTGGCCGCGAGGCAGTGACGCATTACGCGGTGCAGCGAAAGGTCGATTCGCCTTACGGCAAGTTTGCGCTGGTCGAACTCAAGATCGAGACGGGACGAACGCACCAGATTCGCGTACATATGTCGTCGCTCGGGCATCCCGTGGTGGGCGACGCGCTCTATGGAGCCCCCGGCGAATTGCGGTCCCAATCGAACAAACGCCGGGCGGCAGGCATGCCCGCGACGCTCGCGCTGGATAGAAATTTTCTGCATTCGGCGGTACTTGAGCTGGAACATCCCCGGACGAAGGAGTTGCTCAAATTCTCCCGGCCGTTGCCGGAGGATCTCGAAAACTTGCTGGACAGCCTGGAAAATACTCCTCAGTAGGGTAAGGGTCCGTGGCACGACCTCCCCGTGGAGACGCGGCAGGCCACTTCTCTACGGGGAATTCTCTGTCGGTTCCCGCACGGGCGCGGGGGCTATAATGATGAAATCAATTCTGATCAGACTGTCCTGATGAAATCGCGCATTTTTCTGCTTCTGATTGCTTTTCATATGCTGGCTGGCTCTCTCATCGGCCAGACGGCACCGCCCGCTTCCACGCCGGCGGCGCCGCCCGCGGGCACACCAACTCTTTCGACACCGGCTTCCGGCACATCAACTCCCGCGGCGCAGACACCAGCAGGGCAGGCTCCGGCGCAGCCGGGGAATCCAGCAAAGTCTGACCCAGCGAAGTCTGATTCTGACGAGTCCGTCGCGACCATCGTCCATGTCGTCAATGAAGTTCGCGTGGTGTTCACGGTTACCGACCGGCACGGCCGCTACATAAAGGATCTGAAGAGAGACGACTTCAGAGTGATCGACGATCAAAAACCCGCGGAGCTGCGCAGCTTCCGAAGCGAGACCGATCTGCCTCTGCAGGTTGGATTGCTGGTGGACGCGAGCAATTCGGTGCGCGACCGCTTCAAGTTCGAGCAGGAAGCGGCAATCGAATTTCTGAATGCCATCATTCGCCCACGCTATGACAAGGCATTCGTGGTCGGCTTCGACGCCACGCCGGAAGTCACGCAGGATTTCACCGACAACACGGAGGGTCTTTCCGCCGGCGTGCGAATGTTGCGGGCGGGCGGCGGCACTGCGATGTACGACGCGCTCTACTTCGCGTGCCGGGACAAGCTGTTGAAGCAGGAGCAGGTGGGACCGGTGCGCCGCGCCATTATTCTGTTGAGCGACGGCGAGGACAACCTGAGCCACGTGACGCGCGAGGAAGCCATCGATATGGCGGCGCGCGCGGAAGTGATCGTCTACACCATCAGCACGAACATCAGCGGCATGAAGGGTAAGGGCGACAAGGTGCTGGAGCGTATCGCGGATGCGACGGGTGGCCGAGCGTTCTTTCCGTTCCAGATGCGCGACGTGTCGGATGCGTTTCTTTCTATTCAGGAGGAGTTGCGCAGCCAGTACGCGGTGGCCTATAAGCCGGCGGATTTTGCCGCGGACGGACGCTACCGCACAATCGCAATCCTGGCGCAGGACAAAGGTATGAAGGTGCGCACCCGCAAGGGATACTACGCTCCGAAGCAGTAACCCGGACTTTGCGCCTCTCGCCATAACATCAATTTCTCTTTCTTTATGCCTGGATATTCAGGAACTCCGCTCGCGAAAAAGTTGGGCATCAAGGAGAATTTTCGCGCTGTCCTGTTGCATGTGCCGGACGACGTGAAAACCGAGCTTCGCGACCGTCTCGAGCAGTGCCAGATCCAACACAGCAGCATTCACACCAGCAGAGATCTCGATTTCATTTTCCTCTTTGCCAAATCGCGTGCGGGACTGGAACTCGAGCTGATACCGGCCGCAAAGGCGCTGGCGCCCGCGGGCATGCTGTGGATCTCGTGGCCGAAGAAGAGTTCGGGCGTCGCCACCGATCTCACGGGAGATGTGGTTCGCCAGAGCGGGCTTGATGCTGGGCTGGTGGACGTGAAAGTCTGCGCGGTCACCGACGTCTGGTCGGGATTGAAGTTCGTGATCCCGGTCAAGAATCGGCCGGGCGAGAAACGGCTTAAGGCCTAAGATCAGCGCGCTTGTCTTGACCGTGCGAGCATCGCGCCTTGCGTAAGGTTCGAGAGACGCGCTTCGCCATCCGCGCTAATTCGCAGGCAATATCAGGGTGTCCGCATCTACGAATGCCGTGAACGATGCACCCTGCTTGATTTCCGCGTCCTTGCCATGCACGAAGATGCCCACAGGAACGAACGGGACAAACATGAGGCCCATCGCTTTCCCCACTTTGTCTTGTCCCTCCTTCGCGGCGGTACCGTGCAGTTTGACCAGAACGCTGCCAGCTTGGAGCGAGTCCACCTGAACGAAGACATCGCCCGGCGCGCCTCCCATTCCCGTATTGTCAACTTCGGTGACGGTGGCAACCGCAGGCGTTCCCTTCCTGACCAGAACCACGGCCCCGATCTTGAGGTCCTCGGCCAGCGTCAGGGAAATCTTGTCACCCACATCCGCGGTCTTGGAACTCACGTCCGAGGCGAAAATGAGAGGTACCGCCGTGCCCCGAGTCAGCAAGAGTTTCGCAGGGGAGGAGGGCTCCGGGGCAGGGTTCAGAGCCGCGACCACCGTTTGGGCCACCGGAGCCCTTGGGCGCACTCCAGTCAGCGTGTAGACAGCCGTGGCGATCCGGCTGCGTCCTCCATATGGCGAGATGGCAATGGCTTGCACTGTGGTCGTCGAGTCAATCGTAATCGGTCCGGTGTATCGGTTTGACTCCGCCGTGGGCGTCCAACCATCCATCGTGTAGTGAATCATCGCTCCGCGGGTCGAGTCTTTCAGTTTCAACGTCACAGCCTTGGAATACGCGCCGGGCTTCACGGAAAATTTGGGTTTGGCCGCGAAACAGCGATAGCACTCCGGCGTGTTCTGCGCTGCCTGCTGAGCGTTCTGCATCGCCGTCTGGTTAGCCTGCTGGGCAGCCTGCATCATCTGGTCGTTCGCCTGCTGGGTAGCCTGTGTCGCCATCTGGCTCGCCTGCTGCGCGGCCTGCATTCCAGGGTCCTGAGCCACTACGAAAGAAGCGCCCAGTATCAGCGTCAACAATGTGAGATAGGTTCGCATGACTGATGGTCCTTTTCTCGTTACGATCGCTTAGATGATCGTGCGGAAACCCGAGATGCCACAATCCTGACGGGTTGCCGCCGTCGACAGTAGCAACCAGGTGCGATTGCCGGTGTAAAGAATTGTACTGGGTGGGGGTAGGGCAACTTGGGTCCAGAAGGTGGGTTTGCATGGAAGTAGTCGCGGCCCACGGGTATCGATATCAGTACCTGTCGTGAACGAAAGGAGAATGGAAATATGAAACGTATGATGACTGGAGTTCTATTGCTGATCGGACTGGGTGCGGGAACAATGTTTGCCGAAGATGGCTACCGGCGGGAGCGCGACATCCGTCGCGATGAGGCGAAGATTGCGCGTGACCGCTGGGAACCGCGGCGCGCTCTCTAATACGGGAATTACGCGGCCGCCCAGCATGAGCGAAAAGAGTTGCGACGCGAATATCGCGACCTGGACCGGGATCGCCGTGACTTGTATGGGGACCGGCGATAAGTGGCCTATGTTAGTGCAATACGTCGGTAACTCGCGACGGTAACTTGCCGAGACGGGGCGGGCCGGGTTCTATTCATTGTGGGAGAAATGACGATGCGAATCAGGACCCGGCTGGCGGCGCTGACGATGGTGGGAATTATGCGTTGTTGGTCGGCATACGGCCAGACGGCAACGTTGCGGGCGGAGCGGGAACTGTTCGCTTCGGTAAACCAGGCTCGGCAGGCGCAGGGGCTGTCTCCGCTGCGGTGGGACGAATCGCTGGCAACAGCGGCGCGGCGTCACGCGGAGGCGATGGCCGAACACGGATCGGCGCAGCATGGGTTCGAGGGTGAGCCGAGCCTGTCGGTGCGGGTCAAGCAGGCGGGTGCGCATTTCACCTGGCTCTCGGAGAACGTGACGCAGGGGCCGTCGCCGATGTTCATCCACACCCAATTCATGAAGTCGCCTCCACATCGCGCGAACATTCTGGACCGGGACATGGATTCGACTGGAGTGGGTGTGGTGGAGCAGGGCGGGCAACTGTTCGCGGTGGAGGATTTTTCGCAGGCGCGGTGAGTGGGCGCCACCCGCTCAGAGTGATCATGCACAATCGTGGCAATCGAAATGAATCGAGTTCGTGGTCGAGGTGGAGCGCCGGGTCTCCTCGCCCGTCCCCGCCGACACAGGCAGCGTCGCGGCCGGGCGAGGACGCCCGGCGCTCCATCGGTGTTTAGTGCTGCTCGTGGTCGTGATCGTCGTGGTGATCCATATCGTGGTGGTCGCCGCAACGCCGCTTCGCTTCTTCAAGTTCTTCGCGGCGCTTGCGCGCTTGTCTGCTGTCCTCGCCGTGACGCTGCACCGCGTCGTGCAGCTTATCCTCCGCCTGGTGAATGCGCTTTTCACATCTTTCGTGTTTCTCGTCTTTGTCGTCCGCCCATGCTGGGAGGGATGAGCCCACCAATCCGATCGTCAGCAATGCAAGGCAAAGAATTCTAATCATTCGGGTCATGTCTTCTCCTTATGAATCATATTTTGAGTTGGACAACCTAAGGGTCGACCGTTGTGACAGCTACTCTCCGACAGTTGCTTTTCTGAGGGTAGTCCTGGTGGGTGCGCGTGCGCAAGAGGGGGCGGACTGCAATGCGCGCGCGTGCGACAGTCGAGGACAGGCGGCGGAACAGCCGCAAAGTGAAAACGCCGGGAATCTGCAATCCGATTCCCGGCTCGGTGTACCTTGCCGACGTTTTGTACCTGCTGACCTAATCTTATGGTTTAAGCATAGATGCGGTTTTCGCACGCGCCGGACCGCTAGGGAAAGGGCACGATGCAGTGGAATTAGTGACTGGAAACGGCACCGTGTAGAAGACATTGGTGGCGCCTACAACGCCTGTGCCAGGATCGGCAAGAATACCAGCACACGTGCTCTCCAGAATGGTGTTCCCGGTTACAGCGTTGCCGGTGCCCGTGCCCGTGCAGGACGCGTCCAAATGAATACCCGATTGAGAGCTGTTGAAGATCGTGTTGCTCGTGATTGTATTCCCGTTGGTGCAGACGTCAATGCCGTCGAAGGTCGACGTGCCAAAGATTTTATTGCCCGTCACGGAAACCTGATCACCATAGGTACCTGGGGTAGTGGTGAACAGCGAGATAGCAACGTTGCTGTTGCCCAAGGTATTGCCAGAGACCACGATTGAGCCGTTTTCCTTGGCGTCGAAGAGCAAAATATCGGACGAGCTGCTGGTGTTTAGAGTATAGAAATTGTCGATCACGGTGTTGTTCTTGATCGTTCCCGTGGCACCGTTAAAGGCAAGTTCGATGCCGTTTTGAGCAATAATGTCGATCGGGCCGGACCCCTGAACGTAGTTCCCGCTGGCTATCAATGTGGCGCCGGCATACCGCGCCACGATTCCGTTCTTGTTGTAATTATGAACTGAACTATTTTCCACCGTCAGACTGGCGCTGGGTGAGTTTGTCGTCTCGACCAATATCCCTTGTCCCGATTGATCACCTGTTGGGATATCGTTTGGTATCTCGTTACGCACGGCAACGTGATTCACGATGCCCGACGCATCCTGATAACAAATACCGCGAAGGTCGTCGCTGCTGTACTGGTTGCCCTTGCCGTCCACCGTTAGATTACTGATCAAAACCGGACCAGCCGTGTTCTGGACCAAGACCTGGGCTGCGACTAGCCCTCTCTGATCAGTCGAGTTCGCAAGCACCCCCCCTGCCGGAGAAGAAATCACGACGGCATCCTGGGTCCCAACCGCATTTGGAACCCCGAGGAGAGTAAGTTTTTTGTTGATTACGACCTGTTCCGGGTAATTGCCGGGGCAAATCCTAATCGTGCTTCCGGCGGGGACAGAATTTACCGCCAATTGAATGCTTGCGAAGTGGACAAGAGACGGCTGACAGGCGGGGTCGGTGCCGACAGCAACTGTACTTGAAAAAGCTTGTCCGCTAAGTCCGATAAGCACGACCAAAGCTAGAAAAGAGAACGTAAAACTACGGGTAGGGTACATTTATTATTTCTCCGTATGAGTTATTCGTGGGTGTTGGTTGAGTAGAGGTTGATGTGGAAGAGGTAAGAGGCGAGGGGATAACTATATCGCTAAGTGCGGTAATAACGCAACCCGAGGGTGCTAAGGGCGGAAACGCTGCTTTGTCTAAGGTCGCTGCCGAGCTGCGCTCGGCTTGGCCAGCCGGGGGCGGCTGCCCCTACACAACATTGGACGGGCGGGACGCCCGTCTGAATATGACCCCTAGTCTTCGTGGCGGGGGGTGGCGTAGTAGCCGCTGCGGGCCTGGATTTTGTAATCCCCCTGCTTGGGCTTGATCTCGACTTTACGGAACGAGCCGTCGCGCGCGGTGTTGGTCGGCACGTAACCCGCGTTGTACTGGCTCCGGAGTTCCTGGGAAATCTGGTCGAAGGCCTGGCGGAGTTTTTCGATCTTATTGCCGACTTCGATCACGCGGCCTCCGGTTTCCTGGGTGAGCTTTTTCATCTCGAAATCGCCGTGAAAGCCGCCGAAACCGTAGAAGCCGCGGTCGGCGATGAGCAGCACGTAGCAGATGGCATCGGCCTTCTGCGCGGCTTCGATGGCGTCCTTGATCTTGAGGCGGCTGCCCTCGTCTTCTCCGTCGGTGAGCAGGATCATCGCCTTGCGACCGACTTCGTGGGCGAATTCGTCGTGCGAAGCGAGATAAACGGCGTCATAGAGCGCCGTGCCGCGTGGTCCGGTCGAAGGACACGGGATCGGGCCTTGCGGGCCAATCGGACCTCCGGAGCAGCTGACTCCGCCGCTGTTCATTTTGGCGTCGTTGAGCGCATGTCGGAGCCGGCTGACCGAGCTGGTGAAATCCTGCAGGAGCTCGATGTCGGTGCCGAAGCTGATCACGAAGGCCTCGTCCTTGGCGCGCATCGTGCTCTCCAGAAACGAACCTCCAACTTCCTTTTCCATATCGAGGACGCGCAACTGGCTGCCGCTCGTGTCGAGCAGGATGCCGAGGGTCAGCGGCAGGTCGGATTCGGCCTTGAAATATTTAATGGTCTGGGGCTGGCCGTCTTCGAGCAGGTCGAAGTTGTCCTTGTTCAGGTTGGGAATCAGCGCGCCATGCTTGTCCTTGACGTTGAAGAATAATTGAACGACTTCGACGTTGACCTTCAGGGTCTCGACCGACTGATCTTGCGACTGGTCGTCCGCATTGGAACGGGTGTGGGGAGCGGAATTGGTATTGGACGTAGGGCCGGTCGAAGAGACGCCAGGGGTCGCCGGAGGTGGTGGAATCGGCGCATTCTGCGCGGCCGCGGGTAGTGACAGTGTCGTCATGAGAGCAAGCGTCATCAGGGCAAGCGTCATCAGAGCCAGAGCGAAGAAACCCTCGGCCAGGCACAATTTGCAATGTAATTTAGGCATCAGCGTATTTATCCCGAGACTTTGCTAGTCTATCCTGTAAGGAGCTTGTAAGGACCTGTGACGGTTAGATGCACCAAAGGGGCACGGTTAGGCATCTGAATTGATGAAAAAGTAGTCGAAGAAGGGCAGTCGAAGAAAGAGTCGAAGAAAGAAAGATCGAGGATTCCGGGGATGGTCACGAAAATTCACACCGTATTGATTCTGGGGCTGGCATTGTTGCTGGCGAGCGCTTTGGCAGCGCAGCAGAAGCCCGAGGACATCCCGGACGCCCCGTCGGCAACGCGTCCGATACCGCCGCCGGAGCCACCCAGCCCGCGGCAGGAAGCGGAGGACGAGACCCAGCCGAATACGGCGCCAGCAGACAATTCCGGTGCGGGGGTGACCACCGGTTCAAAGGAGATGCCCCGGAGCGCTCCGGATTCTTCTAGTGAGAAGGCAGGTGACAAGACGGAAGACAAGCCGGGCCCACCGCCGATGCCTCCGGTCATGACGGTCCCCGCCGGCAGCGTTCCGAAGGATTCAGAAACCGGGGAGGATCTCTTCAAGATCACGGTGACCACAAACCTGGTGCTGGTCCCGGTCACCGTAACAGACAACCAGGGACGGCTGGTCGGCGGCTTGTTGCCCAAAGATTTTTCAGTTCTGGAAAGTGGGCAGAAGCAGACGTTGAAGTTTTTCACCAGCGATCCGTTTCCGCTGTCGGCGGCGGTGGTCATCGACACCGGTATGCCCGACGTAGGCTTGAAGAAGGTGCAGGAGACGTTGTCGGCGTTGCAGGGCGCGTTCAGCCAGTTCGATGAAGTTGGGATCTACACTTACAGCAGCACGGTGGGCCGGGTGGCAGACTTCACCGGCGTGGGCAAGCAGTTGACGGCCACGCTGAACCAGGTCAAAGGGTACAGCGGAGCAAATAACGGGCCTCCGGTGACGAGCGGGCCTCTCGGTCCGCAGGGCCCGTACATCAATGGCCATCCGATTGACACTCCCGTGACCCCGGTGAGCGCGCCGCCGAAGGTCGCGCGCGTATTGAATGACGCGGTTCTGTTGGCGGCGCGCGATCTTTCGAAGCGCGACCGGGCGCGGCGGAAAATCATCTTCATCATCAGCGACGGACGAGAGCAGGGCTCGACCGCCAGCTACAAAGATACGCTGAAGGTGCTGTTGACACAGAACATCACCGTGTACGCGGTGGGAGTGGAAGGCGCGGCCATCCCGATCTACGACCGGCTGCAGCGAATCCACCTGCCAAAGACCGGGGCGGCACTGGGCTACAGCGACATTCTGCCAAGATACGTCAACGCAACTGGAGGCGGCACGATGAACGCCGAGTTCGCCCAAGCCGACATCGAACGGGCATACGCTCGGGCGATCGGAGACGCGCGCAACCAATACACCCTGGGTTATTCGCCCAAGTCGGGCATCGGAGGCTACCGCCAGATCGAGGTGCGGGTGCGGCGTCCGGACGTGAAGGTGTATGCGAAGGACGGATATTATCCTCTGCCGACCCCGCGATAGCGGGCGGAGTTGCTCAGCATTTGAGCTCGTGTTGGTTTAGTAAACGTGGGTAACCAGCGCCAGGACCTTCCGGTGTGGTATAAAAACCAGCAGTATCCGATACTGTTGTCAGGTGATTTGTAGCGAGAGGCTGGCGCGTTGAGGAGTGTTCGCGAAGGGTCTTTTTCGCAGGAGTTTCTGAGGAAACCTTTTGAGTTTCATCAACTTCGCAGCACGCGAGATCAATTGCAAGATCGTCTATTACGGCGCCGGGTTGGGCGGTAAGACGACGAATCTGCAGTTCATCTTCCAGAAAACAGCCGAACAGCAGAAGGGGAAGATGATCTCGCTGGCCACCGAGACTGATCGAACCTTGTTTTTCGATTTCCTGCCGCTGGATCTGGGTACGGTGCGGGGTTTCAAGACCCGCATTCACCTTTACACGGTTCCAGGACAGGTCTTTTATGACGCCAGCCGCAAGTTGATTCTGCGCGGGGTGGACGGCATCGTTTTCGTCGCCGATTCCCAGCAGGAGCGCATGGACGCAAACGTCGAGGCGCTCGACAACCTGATGGCCAACCTGAAAGAACACGGCTACGACTTCAACAAGATCCCCTACGTCCTGCAACTGAACAAGCGCGACCTGCCGAATGTGTTGCCGGTGGACGCTCTCTCCAAAGAACTGCGCAAGAAAAACGAGTCGGTGGTGGAGGCTGTGGCCTTCCAGGGCGTGGGCGTGTTCGAGACGCTCAAGGAAATCGCAAAGCAAGTGCTGACAGAGTTGAAACAGGGCGGATAGAGCAGCTTTCGGCGATCAGCAGTTTTCCCCTAGGACGCGGCTTGCCGCGTCTTTTGTTCGTGTGGGGACGGGCGCCTCGCCCGTCCAAGCCGAGAGAAGCTCGGCAGGCTGCCGGCGGCCACTACAACTCTGGGCTTGCCGAAAATGTGTTGGGAAAAGATTCGAGAACTGAGATTGTGAACCGTCGCCGGAAACAAGTGGCCGAAAAGATCTCCCTGGCAACCCTCGAAGCCGCGATCACCGCCTGTTACGACAATCTCAGCGATGCTGAAGTCGAAGAAGACAGACTCTGGGGCGAGTTTGCCAGCCGCGAGCTGGCGGCTATATATCCGCCAAGCGATCCTGATAATTAGCCCGCCGTTTCGAGCGCTGCTGATAGCTCTTCCCACTCTTTCATCAGGTCATGCAGATCATTCTTCCGGCGCGCGAGTTCCTGAGTCCGACGCTGAGTTTCCTCGACACTAACAAAGCTCTGAAGCTCGGTCTCACACAGAGCGATCGCGGCTTCAGCGCGGGCAATCTCTTCTTCGATTTCGTGCAGACGATCTTCCATCTGCTGGCGCTTGATCGGATTCAGGCGCTTGCCCTTGGGTTCGGCGGCCTCGGCGGCGGGCGCACGGTCTCCGTTCACTGGCACCGGCGAAGACCTCGATGAGACAGCGGACGCCATCGGTATTTCCACCGCAACCGCGGCTCTTCCCTGCTTCCGCCAGAGATAATCCTCGTAATTTCCCGGATAGATCTCCACTTTGCCATCGCCAATCTCGAACACTCGCGTCGCCAGCCTGTCGATGAAATATCGGTCGTGCGATACGAAGACTACGGTGCCGGTATATTTCATCAGGGCTTCAAT
>Ga0210399_10003742_pt1 | contig 11853 bp, 9 predicted proteins | sample IncBWC14MmetaG_FD_150865 | JGI IMG/M metagenome (GOLD analysis project Ga0210399, IMG submission 150865) | Forest soil microbial communities from Barre Woods Harvard Forest LTER site, Petersham, Massachusetts, United States - Inc-BW-C-14-M | ecosystem: Environmental > Terrestrial > Soil >...
ACCTCCGCACCCGGTTCATCCTTCTTGCCCCAGGCGAGCAATCGCCGCAGTTGTTCCGACAGAAAAATGTCGTAAGCCACCAGAGCGCCCGCGCTTCCGAAGAGTCCAACGCCCACCAGCATCAGCAAATATTTCAAAGCCAACATCGAAGTACCCCTTTCTTCCTTTCCCGGTGCGCTGCGGCGGAGCGGTGACCGCCGTCTCCGCCGCTCGCGTTGGGCCGGGTTAACTCAGTGACAGCAAGCTCTCGCTGGCGCTCTTCGGTTTAGGCCCGTTCAGCGCGAAGCCGAATACGCCCGCGCCAATTGCGCCGTCCCGCGTGCCAATTCCGTCCGCACTGGAATCCGTCGCGCCGTCGCCGGCCGCATCATCAGAAACGCTGCCTTCAGGCACACCCAGTGCAGCCCAGCGGCAGCAGCCACCGCACATATTGTTGTAATGACAAGCGTTGCAAATTGCAGCATGGCGATCATGACGTGCCTCCGTTACTTGCGATCTGAGGAATCGCACGCCCACACCCAATCTCAATTCGTTGATATGTAAAGACTTACGGGAGATGGCAAGCTATGAATCTGTGGGAGTAGGTAGACGTCGTGTCGACTGTGACGCACCACAACGAGGGGTAGTCGGGGAACGAACCATCACCGATTCGCCAGTTCCCCACCTTATTGCTAGCCGAAAATTTACTTGACACAAACTGGATGCGGTATATCCTCTCCGGCAAAGCCTCGGCATTTAACTCTCCCACCGGGTGTCAACCCGCGAGCCCAGGCACATAGATACGAACCCATTCCGCTACGTCGGTGGAGGCATCGACTACAGCCCGGTTCATCTTGCCGGCTGTACGGCGAATCCGTCAGCGAACGCCGACCAAGGAGTTCCACATGGGTACTTTTCAGACGCTGCTAGCTCTCGTAGTTCTGATTTTTGTGCTAAGTGTGATTGTTCAGTCGGTTCAGGAAGTCCTCAAGTCTCTCCTCGATACCAAAACCAAGACGATGGAAGAAATCATCGTGAAGTTTATGGGCAACAGCTTGACGCTGCCACAGGTGAACGGCGCCCTGCAGCGGCGTGGACTGGACATAACAGCCCTCGAAGACTTCAACAAGGAAGACTTCCGGCATCTACTTGACGGAATTGACTTCGCTGCGCCGCAATTGCAAGGCGTGGTGGCATCGGCAACAGCAACCTTTGAGCAATTCAAAGACAACATTGCAGGGGCTTACGAGGCGGCCCGAGTTGCGTTTCAAAAGTCGTATACCTCGAAGAACAAAAAATGGGTACTGGGTATCAGTTTCTTGGTTGTGCTTGCCCTGAACGCCAGTTTGATCAAGATGTACGAGATTCTGGAAGCCAACCAAAATCTTACGCAAGCAATTTCGGGGACCGCTTCCGCCATAGTTAATGCGGAGAAGTCGGCCCAGGGCTCCGCAAGTGCGTCCCAGACCACGAATGCCGCTGAGATATTCGACAAAAATCGTAAGGCAATCACGGTGGATTTGCAGAAATATCCCATTTTGTTCAGAACCCCCTGTTATCTAAAGGACCTGGGGGAAGAGCCGTTCAACGAGATTGTTGGTTTGTTCCTGATGGGTCTCCTTGTGTCCCTGGGAGCGCCGTTCTGGAACGACGTGCTCAAGGGCATGATGGGCGTCAACAACGCGCTGAACACAAATAGCAAAAAGTCCCCGTAACGGGTTGTGCATCCAGGGGCAACTCAGTTTGAACTGAAGGAGGAAACCACATGGCTTGTTCCTTAAATGACGACGGACTAAAGTGCACCGCAAAGACTGGCTCGGTTGTTAAGGTGTGCGTACTCTCATCGGCCACGAATCTCGTCTCGGCCACGTATCCCGACGGAGCAACGGCGCTCACTGTAGCTGGCGACTGCACTACCTTCACAGTGGTTGCAGGAAACGGCCTCCTTGTACTTAATTTGGCCGGGCCGGGACACGACTCCGTTGAAATAGTCGAGGACTGCGGCGGAGGCCAGACCCAGCACTTATTTGGTTACCATGACGATTTCCACCCAGCTTTAGTATTTCCAATTGTCGGGAACTGAACACCTGAATAGGCGGGATTATATGATCGAAAAAAAACTGCTATGTCTATCCGTATTTCTCTTCTTGATTAACGTTCGCGTCGTGATCGCAAAACCGCAACTTCCAGAAACACACCCGTCTGATTGCTTGCAGGATCGTGTTAAGTGCGCATACGAAAAACCACTCCAGAGGTTAGCGACGGCATATTCCAAGGCTCCTAGCACTGTGGAGGAGGCAGAGCAAAGGGACGCGCTTGCCGAGGTAATGAGTTTTGTTACGCCAGAACACTTTGTTTTGGCGCTTACGGGGCAGCATCCCGACGACACCCTGCTGAGCAATCTGTTGAGCGCTTGGCAGAGAGCTAGGGCGGATAAGCAGATCGGTGCGACGTCCGCCGGTAAAGGCACCACGGACCTTGTGTCACGACCCAGCACGTCTGAACTTCTTGGTCTAGCGATGCAGGTGGGTGCGCTCACCGAGACTGTCAGCGGTTCGGTAGCCACTTTCCAGGCCAATGCTGAAGGGGCATACCGCGCTATTGTCGGTCAGCCTGTCATCTGCCAGGACTGCCTAGGAACGTGGAGCCTCAACAACCTCAACTTCTTTATATCTTTTGACCTGAGTTCGCAGGGCAACAAGAATCTCACCACGACTGGTTCAGCCAACAATTCCTTTACGGCTCCGTCCACTGTTACTTTACCGCAGAGTTCAAAACAGTTTTCATCGTTGGACGTGAAATACAACCTCAGGAATCCAATTGATCCGCGATCCAAAAGCTTTCAGACTAGCTGGCAGAACGCATACCAAAGGCACTATGCCGATCTCAAAATAGAGGCTGCAACTCTGGACGCCGCGCTCGTGGCTATTTTGAAGCCCCTGGTCGACGACCCAAAGCTCGGCGGTATATTCAAGGAATATGTCCCCAAGTTTAAGGCCGCCGCTCCCAAGGGAATGGATGATCTCCTTCCCTTGCTGCGCGACTATTTCGCTCAGATCGCAGCGCTAGCCCGCGCCGACGTCCCGAATCTCGATGACAGAGTCGCACAGGCTGTGGCGTCCTACGCCAGATACTCCCAAATCAACTACGACGCCGTGAGCGAAGCTGCAGGTTCGCAACTTACAGCAGAATATACGTTCAACCATCCAAAGACTCAACCCGACACCCATGACTTCAGGTTCATTTGGAGTGTGACTCCTAAACACGACAAAGGTGTGCCGGGAACTTTGTTCACTCTAAACCTTGCAGCCAGCATCTACGGCGGTCAACTTCCTACCGGTGCAAAGTATGGTCGATTGCGTGACTTTCAATTTGCTGCGCAGATGGATCGTCCCCTCGGTGATCCCATCACACACCCTGCTACGTTCACCCTGGCAGGTTATGTCCAGTATCAGTTTGATCCGTCGGTTCTAAACATCGGACCTGGAAATCTCGTTCCCGGCACCAGCATTACGCTTCCAAACGATGCTCAAGTTCTACTGGGATCCAGGGGGACACTTGGGATCTTGCAGGCAAAGATCACAATTAACACCAAATCAGGCGTCAATATTCCAATTGGGGTGAGTTGGGCTAACAAGACTGACCTGCTGAATGCCACGGACGTTCGGGGTCACATCGGCATTACATACAATTTCGATTCATTCGCGCAATTATTCGGGCACTGAGCACATCGCACTGGCACAAGCTTCTGAATGGCGTGACACACCGCCAGTCGTTCCCCGCTCGCGCCCTCCAAAGAAATATGGTTTGGTGTTCAGGCCATTTTGCCGTCTGCCATAGGGTAGCCAGCCGAACAAACGTGATCTGGCCCATCCCCTGCTCAGTGCAGAACAAAATCGAAGCCTGGCTTGCCCTCCATTCGTTCCTGGATTCCCAGGCTCCACTTTCGTTCTCATGGGGCTGGTGGCAAGGTCTTAGCCGCTCGGCCAAACGGAGGAGGGTACGCGAATCGACTTTGCCTCTTTCTTGTACTTCTCGCATTCACGGAAGTCATTCAAGTGCTCTAATAGCCGTTCAACCCACATTTTCGGCGGTTCGGTGAACAGTACTTAACTTTTTCATTAAGGTGTGCTATTCTCCCCCGTGTACTCTGGCTCAGAGCCTCGATTCCGACCCGGTCTAAGAGGCGACTGCCCCCGAACCATGCGCGCCCGCTACCAGGCCTTTCCATCTCCCTCACCAGCCTCAGGCCCCCAAGTATTACTGTTATCTAAATTCAAGGCTCCGATAAACCATGCAGAATCAACACTTTTAAAAGTGTTCTTTCTAAAGAACTTAAAACCATTTGAAATCAATACTTTTGAAAAACAGGGAGGGGGGTGGTCGTTATGGTTAACCAATTGTTCTAAGAAAGTATATTTTGGCCCGTGGGCTCTCTTTTCAACCACTTACGGGAACCCCATTTTGCAACTCTTCTCTTTTCAATTCTATGCAGGAATGGGGGAGTACACCCTCCTCACGCCTTCAACGTTCGAGAGTTACGACGCTCAGACTTTCAGACGACGTCCGGATATGCCCGCTTCCCCACTTCCCGCGAACTCTTGTGCTACGCTAACCGTGAGACCACTCATGAATCGCGGATCAGGCTTACGCATCGGCAAAATTCTTGGCATTCCCATCTATCTTCACTCCACTTGGGTCTTCATTTTTGCCGCTATCACCTACATGATTGCTTCGCAATTCAAGCAGGAACATCCGGCTTGGACCGACATGCAGCATTGGAGCGTGGGGGTCCTGACCAGCCTGCTGTTCTTCGCTTCGGTTCTCTTCCACGAACTTGGGCACAGCGTCGTCGCGCAGCACTACAAGATTCGCGTTGTTTCCATCACGCTCTTTCTCTTCGGCGGCCTTGCACGCATCGAGCGGGATCCTTCAAAGGCCATCCAGGAATTCAACATCGCCATTGCCGGACCGCTGGCCAGCGGTTTTCTCGCCGCCTGTTTTTATGGTGTGACTCACGCTTTTCCTTACAGCCAAACGGTCGGAGCCCTGGCCACGTGGCTCTGGCAAACGAATCTCGCGCTCGCCGTTTTCAATCTTCTACCAGGATTTCCTTTGGACGGCGGAAGAATTTTCCGTGCGCTCGTTTGGGGGGTGACAAAGAATTTTGACAAGGCGACTCGCGTCGCCGGCGCCAGCGGAAAAATCATCGCTTACGCGATGATCCTCCTGGGTGCCTACGGTGTTTTTAACGGAGTTGTTCGACAGGGGCTCTGGCTCGCCTTTATCGGCTGGTTCATCTTAAATGCCGCGCAGGAGAGCGTCGCTCAAGTGGCCGTGCGGGAGACGCTCACAGGCCTAAGCGCTGCCGATGTGATGAGCAAGGAAGTTCCCACTATTCCTGGCCACATCACTCTGGAGGAGTACAGCGCCGAAGTTTTGCGCACCGGCCGCCGCGTCCATCTGGTGGTCAACGACGACCGTTTCGTCGGCATGATGAACGTTCACACGCTCAACTCCATTCCGCGCGAAGAGTGGGCCCACAATTCGGTGCAGGGAGTGATGATCCCGCGCGAAAAAATTCTCTGGACCTCGCCGGACGAACCGTTACTCCGCTTGCTCGAGCGGCTGCTGAGCGCGGATGTAAATCAAATGCCCGTGGTAACCGGCGTGAGCGACGGCGCGCCGCAAATCGTTGGCATCGTCACGCGCGATTCGATTCTCCGCGTGATGCAAACGCGCTCCGAGCTCGGCCCGCTGGCTACAAGCAGATAGTCATGCGAGTTCGCGCCGAACTTCTTGTTGAGATTTTCTTGACAGAAAAACACTAATCCGCAACGGCGGATTGTGGTCCGGCGAATGAGGTCTCTGCCGCAACTTTTTTCCGCGATTCCAGAGTGACGCGAACTCCATGCCGCGGCCGCAGCGTGATCGACGCTAGCGGAACGACGGGATGACCGGGCACCAGCCGCAAACGAAACTTGCGCGCGATCGTCGCCAGAATGAGCGTCGCTTCCATCAGCGCAAATGCATTTCCGATGCACTGGCGCGGTCCGCCGCCAAATGGAAAATATGCAAATCTCGGCAACCGCTTCATCAAATCATTTTCCCAGCGCTCCGGCCGGAATGCTTCCGACGCTTCGTACCAGCGCGAATCGCGATGCACCACCCACTGAGCCATGGCCACGCCCATTCCCTTTTTGACGGGATAGCCCGCAATTTCATGATCCTCAACGACCAGCCGCGCCATTCCCCATGCCGCCGGATACAGCCGCAGCGCCTCTGTAATGACATGTCCCGTGTAAACGAGTCTTGGCAAATCATCGAGAGCCGGCGCGCGATCGTCGAGGACGGCGTCCAATTCGGCGTGCAATTTTTTTTCGACTGCGGGATTTTGCGCGAGCAGCCACCACGCCCAGGAAAGTGTGCTGGCCGTCGTTTCGTGGCCAGCCAAAAATAATGTGATGGTTTCGTCGCGAAGCTGGCGGTCGGTCATTTTCGAACCGTCTTCGTCCTGCGCCGCGAGCAGCATCGAGAGAAGGTCGCCGGCGTCGCGGCCGGAGGCGCGGCGTTCCGCGATGATGCGGTAAAGGATTTTTTCGATTTGCGCGACCTCGCGTTTCATGCGCAAATTCGCCGGCGTTGGCAGCCAGTGCGGAACAAAAATAGCGCGGCGGAAATTCGCGCCGATTTCAAGAAGCAGTTCGAGCGATTTCCCCACGTCCTGTGCATCGCGTTCGACGTCGGCATCGAACAGCGTTTTGCTTACAATCTGCAACGTCAAGCGCATCATCTCCTGGTGGGCATCGCGTTCTTGCCCATTCTGCCAGCCCTGCAACAATCGACCGGTGTACTCCACCATCGTCGCCGCGTAGGAAGCGATTCGCGCGCGGTGAAACGCGGGTTGCACCAGGCGGCGCTGGCGCAGCCAGAAATCGCCTTCACTGGTCAGCAAGCCTTCGCCGAAAACGTGGCGGTTCGCGCGGAGCACCCGGCCTTTTGAATACTTGCGTGCATTGGTGACAAGCACTTCTTCGATCAAATCGGGATGATTGATGAAAATTGTTTTGAAATTCAGGACGCGCAGCCCGGCAACGTCGCCGTAGACTCGAGCGACCATTGTGAAATATTCCAGCGGAGTATTATTTAGCGGCCCGAGCGACCATCGTTTGAGCCCTTCGGTGGGGCCAGCGGGAAATTTCTTGCGAGCCGCGCGTAACATCTAACAATGCTATGACGGTGTTCCAACGGCGTCAACGCGCCTTAAAAACGAAGTGCTCAGGCTTCCCGGGCACGGAGCGTGCGAACTCGAAAGCCGCCACTCCGAATATCCACCGTCACCTTCGAAAATCCGGCGGCCATCAATCTGGCAAACAGGGACGCTGGGGCGACAGGAACAAACGTGCTCCGAATGTGCCCCACGCGATGCAGCCAACTATCCTGAATTTCAAAAGCCAGAAAAACACCGCCAGGCCGAAGCACCCGACAAATTTCCGCGAACGCGAGATCCTGCAACTCGCCGCAACGCAAGTGATGAAGCATCAAGATCGCGATGGCAGAAGAAAAACTCGCGTCTGCAAACGGAAGAGTCGCCGCATCGCCGCGAATCACCACGGTATTGGAGCCGTTCAAACGGGCGCCAAGTTTGGCCGCAAATGCATGGTCATACTCAAGACTTGTCACGCGCTGGGCCCGCAGCGCCAATTCCTGCGTCGCCACTCCTGGCCCGGCGCCAAGTTCCAATATGTGGTCTCCCAACTCAGAGCCTTGCATGATCCACGGCAAGAGTTGCCGCCGCGTTATCCACCGCCAGTAGGGCGACCCACAAAACCACGTTTCGCATCGATTCATCGATATCTCTGAATGCTTCGAGGGCTCTCTACTCTACCGTGGACGCACAGATTTAATGAAGCATGGTACGGATCTGGCGGAGAGAAGACGCGAATTGATCGGCGTTATAGGAAGAAGGGTTTTCGAGCTGCTGGAAGAGGCCATTGATAGCGGCGCGAACTTCGGCGGCGTTGGCGGGCTTGGCGTCTTTGCTATAGGCGATGTAGAGCGAATCCATCGCCATGACGGCTTGCTCGGCGGCACGCTCGTCCGCAAGAGCGATATTCTCGGCGTCATCGGGAATGCGCTGCAGCATGCGGAGAGCAACCGCCTGATCGTATTGCATGGTTGCCAATCGCCCTGCAATCCGTTGCGCCAACGGTACGGCGGCAGATGCTGCCGACGCGACCACGTTGCGGTCGGGATTGAGTTTGCTCATTTCGTCGGAAACGGCAAGGAGCTGGCGGTCCAGATCCATGGCACTGGCCGAGTCAATCTGCTTGGCGAGCAAGCGGAAGACTGCATAACGAGAACTGTTCCATGCCGGGTCGCCAGGACGCCGGCCGATGTAGGCATGCTCCTGGCGCCAACTGTCTTTTGCCGGGCCCAGAGCGTGATGGCAGGCAAAGCAGGAAAGCTCGGAATACTCCGGCCAGACGTCTTTCTTGTCGAAGCGCTCATTGCGCGCGCGCCAGGTCAATCGCTCCATCGCCGCGCGCAGTTGCACGGCCTGGCCCGCACTCCATTCGCGCATTCCAACCCACGCCGCGTCCTCAGCCGGCTTGCCCGGCTCTAACTCGCGCGGCGACTTCCAATGGCGGGGCATGACCGCGGAAAACGAATCGAGCTCAAAGAATAAATCTGGATGACCGGCGGCAATCATCTCGTGGTCGACAAATTTATTCTTTGTTCCGAGATGGCATTCGAGGCATTTTTCGGTGCGGTGAATCACGTCCCTTGTGTCGTGCATTCCGAGCGCCACGGATTTCTCATGCGCCCAAGTTCTCGTCGTATGCGGCCCCAGCCATCCTGAAGCGGGGCCGTGGCAGTTTTCGCAGGAGACACCTTCGGAAATTTCGAACGCGCGGCCGCGCTGCTCCGGCGGCGGATTGAGCGCGTGGCATGCCAGGCACTTGGACGCTTCTTCCGGTTTCGCGCCCAGTTTCAAGATTCGCGCCATGCGCTCGCCAACATCTCCGGTCAACGCCTGGTAAGCCCGGCTGTGCTTGTCCTGGATGATCCATGTCGAATATTCGTTTTGCAAAATGCGACTGCCGACGACCGGCTTCACGCTGCCGTGGCAACTCGTTGCCGCGCAGGAACCCGGTCCGATGTATTTGATAGGTTCATTTTGAGCCGGAAGCGGCATGGGAAATGCAATGAACGATGCGCAGATGACCACGCGAAGCAAACAGGAGTTGGAGGCGTTGCGCATTCGGTTCGTCGGTGAGTCTGCTTGCTTATAACGTTTGCGGCGAGCGGAAGTCAACGGGCCGCGTTGTCTTTTTCGCGCCGCGCCGCGAAAAGCCAAACGCGTGCTATTTACACGCGACTTCGCTGACAGTAGTATGCAGGAGATTCAGCACGCCATTTCGCGCGAGACGGGGCGCCGTGATCTTCGACGACCTTCGGGCCATCCAGCTACGCTACGGCTTCCTGCCAAAAGCGGAGCTTGAGAGCCTTTCACAACGCACCCAAACGCCGCTCTATCAAATCCACAGCGTGGCGAGTTTCTATCCGCATTTTCATCTGGTGCCGCCGCCGAAGGCCGAGATTCGCGTGTGCGCGGACATGAGCTGCCATCTGAATGGGGCTTGCGAATTGCGCGCCGATATCGAGCGCCGATTCGCGAATGCCCGTGCCGAAGATGTGCAGATTCGCGATGTATCGTGCCTTGGGCGTTGCGATCAGGCGCCGGCAATCTCGATTAACGATCACATTTTCACGGACGTCACGGCCGAGCATGCCGAGCAGATCGCGCGCAGCGCGATACGCGGCGACGATATCCAGGAGCGGCACCCGGAACAGGCGCGCATTGCCTGCAAAGCCGATCCCTATGTTGAAAGCGAAAAATATGGCGTGGTGCGCGAGCTTCTTCAAACCAAAGATTGGGATGGTGTTCTTGCACAACTTAAGGCCGCCGAACTGAAAGGCATGGGCGGTGCTGGATTTCCCACCAGCATGAAATGGGATCTCGTCCGCAAACAGCCCGACCCGGTGAAATACATCGTCTGTAACGCGGATGAAAGCGAGCCAGGCACGATCAAGGACCGCTTCATCATGACCAATCTGCCGCATCTGCTCATCGAGGGGATGATCATCGCTGGGCTGGTTACCGGGGCGAAGCGCGGCATCCTTTATATTCGCCACGAATATCATCTTCAGGAAGAAATTCTCGGCGAAGAGATTCGGCGCGTTTATCGCTCCGGGCTGCTTGGGAAAAAACTTCTTGGCAGCGATTTGGACTTCGAGCTGGAAGTTTTTGTGAGTCCCGGCGGGTACATCTGTGGGGAAGAAAGCGCGCTGATCGAAGCCATCGAGGGGCACCGGGCTGAGCCGAGGAACAAGCCGCCGTTTCCCGGCCAGATTGGGCTGTGGCAGAAACCTACGGTCATCAACAACGTGGAAACTTTCATCAACGTGCCGCAGATTCTCGCGCGCGGAATCGATTGGTTTGTCGCACAAGGCTCGGGTGGTTCACGCGGGTTGAAATTTGTTGGAGTCAGCGGCCATGTTGCCCGCCCGGGGATCTTCGAAGTGCCCATGGGCGTGCCCATGCGTGATGTCATTTACAATCACGCGGGCGGAGTTCGAGGCGGGCGGCAATTAAAAGCCTTTGCGCCGTCAGGACCATCATCCGGTTATCTTCCTGCTTCGATGATCGATGTGCGCCTGGATTTCAAGGCGCTCGCTGAAGCCGGCTCGATGCTCGGATCCGGGGCCATCGTGGTCTGCGACGATACGACTTGCATGCTGGACATGGCGCTGAACGCGGTGCGCTTCTACCGCAACGAATCCTGCGGCAAGTGTGTTCCGTGCCGCGTTGGCTCGCAAAAAATTGCGGACATGCTCGCTCGGTGGACGCAGGGCGGCCTACCCGAACTGCAGTATCGGGCTGACCTCACCTTGCTTGACGAGCTTTCGCAGGCCATGAGCCTCACTTCCATTTGCGGGCTCGGGCAAATCGTGCCGGCACCGATCCAATCGGTGCTGAAACATTTTCGCGCTGAAATCGATGCGCACGCTTTGAAGAGCCAATGTCCGAGCGGCATCTGTTTTACCGCCGCATCGCGGGCTGGCGAAGCGCAGCGCGTGGGGATTCGCCCCTAGCATGACGACCGCGGCCACACCTCCGGGCTTTGTTGAGATCACGCTTGATGGGCAACCCGTCCAGGTGCCCGCCGGGACGAGCGTGTTCGATGCCGCGCGGATGAACGGAATTAACATCCCCACGCTTTGCCACTTGCAAAACCAGACTCCGGTCGGGGTCTGCCGCCTTTGTGTTGTGGACACTGGCGCACGCGTGCTTGCTGCATCGTGCGTGCGGCCGGTTGAGCCTGGCATGAAAGTGGTAACGAATTCAGAGAAAGTTTTGGCAGCGCGCAAGACCATTCTGGAATTGATGATGTCCGATCATCCTGCCCCTTGCGCGCGGCAGCAGAATTCGGGCGACTGTGAATTGGAGACGCTTGCGAAAGGGGCGGGCGCTTCGCAGCCTCGGTTCGCGAAACGCACCGTGGCTCGCGGCAAAGATGATTCTTCGCTGGCCATCGCCGTGGATCATGATGCGTGCATTCTGTGCGACCGCTGCATTCGCGGCTGCGACGAAATCAAAAATAACTTTGTCCTCGGCCGCATGGGAAAAGGCTATTCCGCGGGTATAGCCTTCGATCTGAATTCGCCGATGGGCGATTCCACGTGCATCTCGTGCGGCGAATGCATGGTCTCTTGCCCCACTGGAGCACTCACCAACAAAAGCGCGGTCGGGACGGCGATCGCCGCCGGCCCGGGCGCGGAGGGATTCGAAGCTGAAGATCTGCTGCA
>Ga0210399_10003748_pt1 | contig 11843 bp, 8 predicted proteins | sample IncBWC14MmetaG_FD_150865 | JGI IMG/M metagenome (GOLD analysis project Ga0210399, IMG submission 150865) | Forest soil microbial communities from Barre Woods Harvard Forest LTER site, Petersham, Massachusetts, United States - Inc-BW-C-14-M | ecosystem: Environmental > Terrestrial > Soil >...
ACCGTCAACGCCGTGCCAACCGATCTGGCGGCTACGCCCGTGCTTCCGATGCATTTCCGCAAAGGCAACACGAGCTTGCGATTATTCACGACCGTTGCGACATTGGGAACGCCGCAGGACATCACGGCGCAAGAGCTTCGCATCGAATGTTTTTTCCCAATGGATGAGGAGACCGCACGCGTCCTGCGCGGCTGGCAAGAGCAATCCAGTGCGCGATCGGCTGGAGAATGAGGACCACGCTCATGGGCCGCGACTAACCGGAACAACCCCTTGAGGCTCCACTTCTAGCTTTGGTTGATCGCCGAAAATGTTTCGTGCAATACTCTATTTGGGAGGCTCTACGTTGAAGGAGGTGCCGCTCCCCTTCAGCTCAACTTCAATTTTGCAGCGTCTTATCGCCCGTGCCCGTCCTAACTTGTCCCTTAACGGCCGGGCTGCCATCAATTTGAATACGCTGTGCCGAGCCAGGGCTTGCCAAGCGGTTTTCCAGATCTTGAGCAAGGGGCCTGTAGATTGCAGCACCGGTTTCTTCAAGAAGTACTTTCACCCGTCCAAGTTCTTCTGCGACCCGCTCCGTCTCTTCAGACCTGGAAAGTATCTGCGCGCGCACGATGCGCGCAAAACACTCGGCAATCCGAGTGTGCCTGGAAGTTGAAGTTTTTATCGCGTCATCTGCCGTGCTTAGGGCAATGTCAAAATCCCCATTCAACCGGTAAGCGTTCGCCAGATCAGCCAACATCCGCGGTTCGTATTCCAGCCCGGCGCTCCGTCGTCGGGCAAAATCGATAGCAGCGCGCAAATCTTCGATGGCCGCGCTCGGCCTACCTGCGATGATGTGAAAGAGACCGCGACATGCCGTCGCATATGTTCGCAAATACGGGGTGCCGCTGCGCACGGCCATCGAGTACGCTCGCTCAGAATGCCGCTCCGCGAGCCAAACGTCGTGTTCAGCCCAGGCTAGATCGACGTACGAAATGCTTGGCATGACGTGATCGGTCGTATTGATCTGCTCTGCGCTTATGTTGATTACGCGATCCAGGAACGCGCGCGCCTCGTCGCCGCGTCCAAGCATGACAAGCAGCTGACCTCGCAACGTCATCAACCAAGGTTCAAGATCGAAACCAAGTATCCGCCGGTGAAATTCATTGAGTTCGTGGGCCCGACTGGTCACATCGATATTGGCCTCAAGCGCCTGAACGAGGCGGCCGGAAAGGCGAAGTGCGTGACCTAATCCGGCCTTTAGCATCACTTTCAAGCTAGTGTCGTTCGACTCTTCGGCCAGCGCCAGGGCCTGATAAACCTTTGCGACGTAATCGTCCGCAGATCCTCTTATAGCCAGTACCCTACCGAAACCGGAATGCAGCATCGCGTTGGCCGGCGTGTTGCCGCTCGCCAATGCGATCTGCTTGGCCTCCTCAAAATAGAGTGCCGCTTCGTCCGCTGAGATACCTTCCCGCCATCCGATATTGTTGATCTGGCCGCACGCCATCATCCGAAGATTGTCAACCGTTTCTGTGCGGGGCAGGACAACCAGCAATTCTCTCGTCTTGGTCCAGCTTCGGAGCGCCTGACTTGGATCCTTTGCACCAATCCACATGGCAGCTCGCGCGTGAGCCTGCGCGGCTGGCAGCAGATCTCCCGCCTGCTCCAAGTGAAAGGCGACCAGAGAGGAATATTCGTCCAGCCGATCGGCAAACTGAGCCTTTATGGCGCGCGCGACGTCTCTGTGTAGCTCGACACGCCGTCCGTGCAGTAGGGATTGGTAAGCGACCTCCTGGATCAGGGGATGCCGAAAGGCGTGTGTCCCTGGACTGGAGGGTGGCAGTTCGTAGATCAATTCGGCTCGGCGCAGTTGCCAAAACGCTTCAGCTACTTGATCGGCTGACAAGTTCGTGACGCGTTCAAGGATTGCGAGCGACACCTCGCGGCCAATGACGGACGCAGTCTGCAGCACCTGCCGCGACGGCTCCGCCAGCTGGTCAATGCGTGCGGCGAGGACAGCTTGCACCGTGGCCGGCAGAGGAATTGCTCCGATCCCAGCCTTAAGGCGATATGCTCCGTGTTGGCCGTCAAAGTCATTGCGCTCCACAAGTGAGCGCACCAACTCTTCCAGGAAAAACGGATTACCCTGCGCACGCTCGGCAATGTTACGGGCTAACAATGCCAGTGATCGATCATCGCCCAACAAACTGCCCAAAAGTGCGCTGGCCTCATTACCCAGAAGCGGCTCGAGGGAGATTTGCCGGTGGTGCGATCGCTGCATCCATGGCGCGAAATAGCCGGTGCGAAAGTTCAGAAGCAGTAGTGTTCTTGTGCCGACGATCGCATCGACCAGCTCCTCGACGAATTCTTCACTGGCCGAGTCGATCCAGTGCAGGTCTTCGATGACGACCAACACTGTTTCATCTTCCGGTCGCGAGTGTATGAGATGCCGAACAAAGACAAGCAGCCGATGCTTCCAGGTGGCGGGATCCCGCTTCGAGTCGGGATTTTCCGGGTCGCGCAAACCCAGAAAATCGAGCAGCGGCGGCAATGACCCACTGAAATCTCCCCGCGATTCCAGTAGCCTCACAACACGCTGTCGAGACACTTCGGCCGGGTCGTCCGGCTGTATGGAAAACGCGCTTCGAAGCAACTCAAGGACGGGTTGGAATGGCGTCGCTCGCCCGTGCGACAGGACGCGCGCTTCATGCACGCGAATACCCTGCCGGCGGCAAGTTTCGGCGAATTCGAAGCAAAGCCGGCTTTTGCCGAGTCCGGCCTCGGCGACCACACTGACCACCCGACCGTCACCCTTGATGGTATTCGCGAGTTCATGTTCAAGCGTGGCTAATTGGTCATTGCGTCCGACGAGCGGGCTTATTCGCCTGCCGCTCCGGAAAACATCGCTCGCCGGCGCGTTCAACAACCCCGTCAGCCTGAACGTCTCCACCGGAGCCGCGATGCCGCGAACCTTCTGTAAGCCAAGCGGCAGCACCTCGACAAACTGCCGTGCCGCCGCGTAGGTTTCGCTTGTGACGAGGATGCAGCCACCGTCCGCCATCTGCTCCATCCGCCTTGCGAGATGCACATTTACGCCGGCCGCGTCATAGGTTTGATAGATGCTATTCTCGACAACTTGAACGACGACCTCACCGGTATGCAGACCTACGCCGATCTGCAAGCTCGGATCATGGAGCCGCGTGATCGCGTCCTGCATGGCTAATGCTGCCAAGCACCCGCGAACAGCGTGATCTTCATGCGGCCGCGGCGCGCCGAAAAGCGCCATGACGCCATCGCCCTGTATCTTGTTGACAATGCCATCGTAGCGATGGACGGCATTCTTCATGAGGTTGAGCACGGGCTCCAAACGGCGCATACCCGCTTCGGGATCTCCTAAACTGTCAATCAGACCCGTCGAATTTCGGATGTCAGCGAACAGCACCGTGAGACGTTTGAATTCGCCGCCGCTGATACTCAGCTCCCGAAACAGCTGGTTGGAATTCAGCAAGGCAGAGGCAACATGTTCCAACGGGCTTCCGCAGTGGCCGCAAAAGCGGCTGTTCGGCCGAGAAGTGTAACCGCAGGAATTGCACGTCAGGTGGAGTGTTGCCCCACATGCTTCACAGAATGCATTCCCTATGTCGTTTTCGGCGCTGCAACTAAGGCACTGCATTGTGCATACTCTTCGTCGCACGAGCTAGCCGCGTCCGAGCCTCGCTTTCTGCTTCACCTCGGCTAGGTCCGACCTGTCACCTGAGCGACAATTCGACTAGCGGGACTTGCCGCGCTTGCTCGACTTTGGAGAAGGTGCCGATTTCGTCGCCGGATGCTCGTCGGTGGGATAGCGACTCTTCAGAAGAATGGTGATACCCCCCTTCGTCGGAGGCGTATCCGGCGCATACCACATGGTGAATTCGTAGTCGTAGCCAGGTGCCCAGGCAAAAACGATAGGCGTAGGTGGCTCGGTCGAAAGGGCGTGGTAAACCACAGAACGGAACACCTCTTGAAAGCTTGCGGGTATCTTTGCAAGGTATTCAACCCAAAGGGCATGAAGCCGCGTTCCCTCCTTGATCACAACTCCCGCCGCGAGCGGCTTTCCAGGCGCGAAGCCCTCGCGTTTTGCCACGATCTGTCCGATATTTTCTCTCGAAAATGCAATGTTAAGATTGGCCAAAACTGTCTGCAGCCCGGACATAGTGAACTCCCTTTCTCCGGCAAAGTGGGTCGAATAAACTGGCGTTCAATTACACGCTTTGAACAAGGCACATTGGCCGTAATGTCATTTGGTCGGCCGCTAGCGTAGCACCCCGTGCGGACAAGTAAATCGGCTTGCATCGAGGCCAGCACTTTTGGCGGCAGCGGGCCGACGGGACATCTGCGCGTCTGCACATCGAACATCAGGTCGAACCACAGAACGACGAGCAGGAAGCCGGCACCAGCCCTGACGAAGGTGTGCATGGCGAAGCTCCCGAGAATTCCTGTTTGGGCAAAAAATCACCATCCGAGCGTGCGTACCGTCGCGAAAATGGCATTTGAATCACTTTGTTAGCTTCAACCTGGCGAATTCAACCCTGGGTACGTACAGGCCGATTGGTTGGTTGCGGCGCGGCCTCAAAATGATGCCTTTGCGCCAAAGTCGTTGCGCCCGACAGCACAAGTCCCAATTTCGGGCGCGGGGCGCAAAATTGCGCATGACGAGGCTCCTCGTTGGCCCAATCAGAAGTTAAGGAAGCTGCGGCGTTCCGTCCGTATCGCCTCATGGAATTGTGCAACTTACCAAGCTATGCTCATCTGAAGGTCGATAAGCGTTTCTGCCGCTGACGAGGCTGCGTATGCATTGCTTGCGATGCGATAGCCAGAACAAGGCTGGCAATGAGTATTGCGAAAGCTGTGGTGCGCCTCTCGGAATTAAATGTGAGGTCTGTAACCATATCAACGGACCGACCAGCCGCTTTTGCGGGCAATGCGGCGAGGCCCTGGGTTTGGCATTGGCAAGGCCGGATTCAAGCTCGCAGCGCATCCTACGGTCGTTAAGCACCAAGGGCGGGGAACGCAAACGCCTCACGGTCCTTTTCGCGGACATCCGAAATTCGACAAGTCTAATTGATAGTCTCGGTGATGCCGAACTGGGCATGCGGCGTCTTGAGCCGGTGCTCAGCCTCATGAAGGGGGCCGTTCATCGCTACGATGGTATCGTCAATAAGATACAGGGCGACGGCGTGATGGCGCTTTTTGGTGCGCCGCGACCTCACGAGGATCATGCCGTACGAGGCTGTCTGGCTGCTCTGGCCATGCAGGACGCGGTGGCGAGGCTCGGAGACCCGAGTTTGCAGATCCGTGTCGGCCTTCATACCGGTGAAGTCATCGTTCAGACCGTAGAGAACACCATTTACCAAACCTATGACGCCGCCGGGCCGAACGTGCACCTCGCAAACCGAATGGAGCAAATGGCGGATGACGGCAGCATCCTCATTACCAAAGATACCTACGCCGGCGCCAAACAGTTCGTGGAAGTCGTGCCGCTGGGCGTGCAGACCGTCCGCGGCATCGCAGCGCCCGTGGAAACGTTCCGGCTGACGGGACTGTTGAATGCTCCTGCCAGCGATGTCTTCCGCAGTGGAAGGCGCTTGACTTCCTTCATCGGACGAAGCGGCCAACTCGCCGCCATCGAGCTCGAACTCGCAAATACCGTAAAGGGTGATGGTCGGGTGATCGGCGTTGTCGGAGAGGCCGGCATCGGCAAGAGCCGCCTCTGCTTTGAATTTGCCGAAAGTTGCCGGCGAAGAGGCATTCGCGTCTACGAAGGACGCGTCCTGGCCCACGGCCGGGCTACGCCCTTCCAGCCGGTGCTGGAACTGTTGCGCGATATTTTTGGCATTCGGGTCAAGGATTCCGTCCAGGTCTCCCGCCGCCGCGTCATCGAGCGGTTCGAGGCGATTTCATCTTCGGAGCATACCCTGCTTCTGTTGCTGGAATTCCTGGGCCTGGCGGACGCCGCGCATCCGGCGCCAAAACTTGATCCGAGGGCGCTGAAAATACATCTGCTCGATTTGGTCAGGACGCTCGTGCATTCAGCTCCTCGCGACACTGCGACCGTCGTCCTGATCGAGGATCTACACTGGATCGACGCAGCCAGCGAAGAATTCGTCGAGGCGCTGGCGGATGCGGTCGTCGGCACCACGACGCTTCTGGTCGTGAATTTCAGACCGGGCTTTACCGGAGCCTTCATGCAACGCTCGCATTATCGACAGATCGTCATGCCTCCCCTCGCGTCGGAGCAGGCAGAGCATTTGTTGCGAGAGCATTTCGGCGGAGATCCCTCGCTCGCCCTGCTAAGCCGAAATATCATCGAGCGCGCGCAAGGTAATCCGTTCTTTCTCGAGGAACTCGTCAATGCGATCGTCGAACGCGGTGATTTCGAGGGTGAGCGAGGTGCATATCGACTGAAGCAGAGGATCGATACAGTTCCTCTGCCTTCAACTGTGCAGGCCGTCGTAGCGGCACGCATCGACCACCTCGAGAACGTCGCCAAACAGGTTCTCGAAACGGCATCTGTGATCGGCCGATTGGTCGCGCTAGCGATTCTGGAACCCGTTGCTGCCCTGCCCCATGAGGAATTGTCAGAAGCGATATTTCATCTCCGGCGAGCGGAGCTGCTCTACGATTTGCCGCCCTACGATCAGGGACTTCTTGCATTTCGCCATCCGCTGATCCAGGAGGTGGCGTACGCGATGCAACTGAAGTCGCGACTCATCGTGTTGCACGCGGCCGTCGCCAAGGCGATCGAATGCTTCGAGTGGGGAAGGCTCGACGAATTCGCGAGCCTGCTCGCTTTCCATTATGAGGCGGCCGGTCAACCGCTTGAGGCTGTCAAGCATCTGCAGCGCGCCGCCGGATGGATCGGCAAGACGAATTCCGCCGAAGCGCTCAAGAGTTGGAAAAAAGTTCGATCGCTGCTGCAGGATCAACCTCGATCCGAGCACAATGACCGGCTGCGCGCCCTTGCCAGCGGTCAAATCCTGAACTTCGGCTGGCGAGAAGGCATGTCCGCCGATGAAGTGAAGCCCTACGCCGAAGAGGCGCTCACCTATGCGCGCGCCGCCGACAGGATGAACGAACCGATCCTGCTTGGCGCGTACGGCCGGATCCTGGCGGCGACCGCGGCGGCGGACGATTACGTTCGTCTCGTGCAGGACGCGATAAAACTGACGTCCGACCACGGAGACGTGGGACGTTTTGCGACGATCAACGCCATGCTCAGCCAGGCGTTCTTCATGTCCGGCCGGCTCAACGAGGCCCTGAATGCCGGCGCCGTCGCGCTTGCCGCCATCACCGAGCAGGGCGGCTTCGAAACCAACGTTACCCTTGGGCTGAACGCCAACCAGATCCTGGGGTTTGATATCGAACATTGGGTCAAGTGCCTGAGGACCAGAATACTGGTCGGGCTCGGCCGCTTTGGCGAAGCCAACGAACGGTTGGCCGAGGTGCTGCAAACCGCCCCAAAGGGGGTCGCTCCCGTCGTTCAATTTCTTCCGCATGCTGCATCGGTTGAAATGGCGTGGAGGCTGGGTGATGCCGATCTGGCCCGCCAGCATGCCAAGAAGGTGGCTGAGTTGGCGGACGAATCCGCGATGCCGTACTTGCGTGTTGCGGCGATGGCGTGCGCCGGACTCGCGAAGAGTGCCGCCGGCGATTTCGCCGCGGCGACAAATGCCCTGCGGGAGGCGATCGATTTCGCCCGCCGGGCCAGGGCTGGGCTCGAATTCGAGGCACGGATGCTGGCCGATCTGGCGGACGCTCTCTATCGCTCGGGCGATCCCGGGGCTGCCCTGGCGGCGACCGAGGAGGCCATTGCCGTCGCCAGGCGGCGTACCGATCGAATTGCCGAATGTCACGCCTCTCTGGTACGGGGCATCATCCTTGCCGTCGACGATGGAGGCAGCGGCGATGGTGAGGCTAAGCGCCTGCTTGCGCAGGCCGAGCAATTGTTGGGTGAATCCGGCGCGGCGTTCTACGAGCCCCGGCTGATTCAGCTTCGATCGCGCCTTGAACGACCAGGCTGATCCGTTCAGAGTGCCGTGGGTTTCAGTAAGCAACTTAAAAGCCGGAGGATTTACTATGGGAAGGGCGATTCATGACAGCACCACGTTGGACGTTCTGTCTCAATTGAACAAGCGATTTGGCCCCGACGAGATAGCCGAGATGGTCGCGTTGCAGAAGGAGTTCACGATCTTTTCTGCACAACGCAAACTGGAGGATTCTTTTGCTCTCTTGGGCATCGATCCGTGCGACAGATCGGAACGCGATCGTTGGGATCGCTTCTTGTATTCCCTAAAGGATTATAAGTCGGATATACCCAACATGAACGGGTACAGTCGAGTCATCAAGGCGTTCCAGGACGCGCTCACGGTTGTGTCGCATTTTCCCCCGATACCGAAGTTGCCCGTGTACGTCGACGTACATGCCATGGACGAAGACGATCGAGTGACCGTGACGGAGGGGCGTCCGCTCATTTTCTCCGTGCAGCCATACGTCATTCTTTCAATCCCGACCAAACCCGGACGCGTAGCTCGGCAGCAGGCCGCAGACGCCGCAAAGAAACGGCGGGCGGCGAAAACCAAGAAATGAAGCTCGCGGGAGAAGGCGGCAGTTCAGGTATCGAGCCTGATGATAACGCGCTCGGAAGGGTATATGCCGATGTCGAGGCGTATTACAGTGCGCGGGTCGCCAGATACGGCGCAACGCCCCTCGGGGTGGACTGGTCATGCCAGGCCACCCAAATGCTGCGCTTTGTGCAGCTCCTGAAGATCTGTGATTTTGCGGCGCCGTTCACCTTGAATGACATCGGCTGCGGCTACGGCGCACTCGCAGCGTTCCTCGCCATGCGCTACCCCAACTCCAAGATCGATTATTTGGGCGTAGACCTCTCGCACGCCATGGTCAGCCGGGCGCGTCGACGCTTTTCAGGTCCGGATCGCCGTTTTGTCGTCAGGAAAGCGAGCCCGCGCATCGCCGACTATTCGCTCGCAAGCGGAATCATGAACGTCAATTGCGGCCATTCCCGAACGACCTGGGAGGGCTACATCGCCACCATATTGAGGCAGATGCGACGCACCAGCCGCCGCGGCTTCAGCGTCAATTTCGTTGTCGACGCGGCGCGGCGGTCGGCCGAGCCGCTACCCGACACTCTTTATCGCACCTCCCCACAGCCCTGGATTCGTTTTTGCGAGCGTGAGCTCGGTTGTTCCGTCGAAACAATAGATGATTATGGGATGAAGGAGTTTACGCTGCTCGTCAAAACCAACCAAGCGCATTGACAGACCGCGCCAGTTTCGCTGTAATAACCCGCTATGGGGGTTCTGCGATCCCCCCGTGAGGCGGCATGCCCAAGTATCGCGTCCCGTTATTTTTACGAGGGCGCATCCATGTCATCCTTCACCACGATATCTCCGGACAAACTTGCCCGTCTGATCGGCACGGCCAACACCCCTGCCCTGATCGACGTGCGCACCGACGAGGACTTTGCCGCCGACCCCCGGCTCATTCCAGGCGCGGTCAGGCGCAACCATGAGGACGCCGCCGATTGGGGCGGTGAATTCTCCGGCCGGCCGGCAATCGTCGTCTGCCTGCGCGGCCAAAAGCTCGCGCAGGGCACCGCGGCCTGGCTCAGGCAGGCTAGTGCTGCGGCCGAAACGCTCGAAGGCGGCTTTGAAGGCTGGAGGGCATCACAACTTCCGCTGGTGCCGGCGGAGAAGCTGCCGCCGCGCGACGCTCGCGGCCGCACCGTCTGGGTCACGCGCGCGAGACCGAAGATCGACCGCATCGCCTGCCCCTGGCTGATCCGCAGATTCGTCGATCCCGCCGCCGTGTTCCTGTTCGTGGCGCCGTCGGAGGTGCTGGACGTCGGCGAGCGCTTCAAGGCGGCGCCGTTCGACATCGAGAACGTATTCTGGAGTCATCGCGGCGAGCTTTGCACCTTCGACGTCATGATCCAGGAATTTGGCCTCGCGACGCCGCCTTTGCTGCGGCTTGCGACCATGGTGCGCGCCGCCGACACCGCCCGGCTCGATCTCTGTCCGGAAGCGGCGGGGCTACTCGCCGCATCGCTCGGGCTGTCGCGGATGTATGACGACGATCTCGAGCAGTTGGCGGCCGGCATGACCCTCTACGACGCCCTCTACCGCTGGTGCCGCGACGCGGCTGAAGAAACCCACAACTGGCCGGCTGGCAAGAAATGATGGACGCCCCGACGAACCAAACCGCCACCAGAGCTGATGCCGGCCACGGCATCAGCTTCACCGAGGCCTTTCGGGTATGGCTGCGGGTTGCGCTATTAAGTTTCGGCGGTCCGGCGGGCCAGATCGCGGTCATGCATCGCATCCTGGTCGAGGAGAAGAACTGGATCTCCGAAAGCCGGTTCCTGCACGCGCTCAACTATTGCATGCTGCTGCCCGGCCCCGAGGCGCAGCAGCTCGCGACCTATATCGGCTGGCTGTTGCACCGGACCAAAGGCGGCATCATGGCCGGCGGCCTGTTCATCCTGCCCGGCATCATCGCCATCATGGGCCTGAGCTATATCTACGCCGCCTTCGGCAATGTCGGTTATGTCGAGGCGCTGTTCTTTGGACTAAAGGCCGCGGTGCTGGCGATCGTGATTCAGGCCGTGGTCCGCGTCGGCAAGCGCGCGCTGCGCAACCGCATCATGATCGCGCTTGCGGCGGCCGCGTTCGTCGCGATCTTCTTTTTCAATGTGCCCTTCCCGGTCATCATCATATCGGCAGGCTTGATCGGCTATGCCGGCGCAAAAAGCGGCCGCAGCGAATTCGCGGCCCTCGAGCACGGCGGCGGCAAGGACACGGCGGCGGTCGACAGCATGCTCGGGGAGGAAATGCCCGACCATGTCCGCCCCAGCGTGCCTCGCGCGCTAAAGGTCGGCGCGTTCTGGCTCGCGATGTGGCTGGTGCCGGTTGCGGCGCTCTTGGTCGCGTTCGGGCTGGGCAACGTGTTCAGCCAGATCGCGCTGTTCTTTTCCAAGATGGCGATGGTGACGTTCGGCGGCGCCTATGCGGTGCTCGCCTATGTCGCGCAACAGGCGGTCGAGCATTATCACTGGGTCAACCCGCGCGAGATGCTCGATGGCCTCGGGATGGCCGAGACCACGCCGGGCCCGCTGATAATGGTGCTGCAGTTCGTGGGCTTCATGGCGGCCTATCGCGATCCGGGCTCACTGTCGCCGATGCTCGCCGGCACGCTCGGCGGGCTGCTCGCGACCTGGGTCACATTCACGCCCTGCTTCCTCTGGATCTTCCTCGGCGCGCCCTTCATCGAAAAACTGCGCGGCAACAAGGCTCTCGCCGGCGCGCTGACCGCGATCACCGCCGCTGTCGTCGGCGTCATCCTCAATTTGTCGATCTGGTTCGCGCTCCACACCGTGTTCCGCGCGACCTCGAAGGTCACCTCCTACGGACTGTCGTTCGACATGCCGGTTGTGTCGAGCGTCGACATTGCCGCGCTGGCGCTGGCGATTGCGGCGGCAACCGCGATCTTCCGCTTTAACCTCGGCATGCTGACGGTGCTTGGCGGCTCGTGCGTGGCCGGGGTGCTGTTGCGGCTCGTGGGGGTGATTTGAATCGCGTGATTAGAGCGAGACCGCAATCAGTTCTTCCACCAAGGGACCGCCGCCGACCGGAAACACGATGTATTGCTTGCCGGCGGCCATGTAGGTGATCGGCGCGCCGGTCGCGTTCGCCGGCAGCGCGATCTCCGCCAGCATTTCGCCAGTCGTCTTGTCGTAGACCCACAGATGCGGATCGAAATTGTTGAGGTCCGCGATGCGGCGCGTCCCGCCGGGTGGCACGCGC
>Ga0210399_10003750_pt1 | contig 11842 bp, 7 predicted proteins | sample IncBWC14MmetaG_FD_150865 | JGI IMG/M metagenome (GOLD analysis project Ga0210399, IMG submission 150865) | Forest soil microbial communities from Barre Woods Harvard Forest LTER site, Petersham, Massachusetts, United States - Inc-BW-C-14-M | ecosystem: Environmental > Terrestrial > Soil >...
TGTTCTATATGCTGGTGCCATTTCTGCTTTGGTCCGCATTGCGATTCGGATGGTTAGGAGCCAGCACTTCACTCATTGCAGTGACCTCTCTCTCGATTTGGGGCGCAGTCCATGGCCGAGGTCCGTTTTCCAACCTGGTCCCCCTCACCGACCCGTTGCCCCTGCAGATGTTCCTGGTTTTTGCTTCGATAACTTTCATGGTTCTCGCCGCCGTCGCCGACGAGCATGAAGGAAGTGCACAGGTAGTCCGGGAAAGTGAAGAGCGCTTCCGACTGGTTGCCAACAAAGCCCCGGTCATGATCTGGATGGCGGGAACCGACCGGCTCTGCACCTATGTCAATCAGCCTTGGCTGGAGTTCACCGGGCGGCCGCTTGAGGCAGAACTGGGTAACGGCTGGGCGGAAGGAATACACAATGAAGATGTGAAGCGCTGCCTTGAAACCTACTCGCTGGCCTTTGATCAGCGGCAATCGCTTGAGATGGAGTATCGCGTCCGGCGTAATGATGGAGAGTACCGTTGGATCCTTGATATCGGTGTGCCAAGATTCAATTCAGGTGGCAGTTTTGCTGGCTATATCGGATCTTGCCTGGACATCACCGATCGAAAGCTGGCCGAGGACGCTCTAGCCACCGTGGGGCGCAGGTTGATCGAGGCTCATGAAGAAGAACGTACATGGATTGCGAGAGAACTGCATGATGACATCGCGCAGCGGATCGCTTTACTAGGCGTCGACTTAGAACGCTTCGATCATCCGGCTCTTGACCCGGCAGTCGATATGCACGAGTACCTCCAGCATGCGCGCCGGCTCATCAATGACCTTGGGCAAGATGTTCAGGCACTGTCGCATCGTCTGCATTCTTCGAAGCTCGAATACCTCGGCCTCGTGACTGCGGCCAAGAGCTTCTGCCGTGAGTTGTCTGAGCAGCGAAAGGTCCGAATTGATTTCAAGCATGCGGATGTGCCGGCGAGAATTCCGCAAGAAATCTCGCTTTGCTTATTTCGCGTTCTTCAGGAAGCATTGCAGAATGCCCTAAAACATAGCGCTGAGCAGAACTTCACTGTCGAACTGCGCGGCACGAAAGAGGCAATCACTTTGACTGTGAGTGACTCAGGAATCGGGTTCGATTGGCAGGACGCGATCAATCGTCGGGGGATAGGCCTGATCAGCATGCGCGAGCGGCTCCATTTGGTAGACGGAGAATTGTCCATCCGATCGGCGCCGGGTCGTGGGACCACCGTCCGTGCTCGCGTACCGCTCCGACTCATAGAGGATTCTGTAGGAATCGCAGGATGAAACACCTCTTGCGCCCGCCAGTGAAGTGCACTCCTGAGCTCAGACAAAGAAACTAGGGACAGTTATATTGCGTGCAAGATTTTAGACCGTGTGCTGCCCCACTCAAGCATTGAACTTCCTCTAATGCATGTGATGCATATTACGGTGGGTGACGGGTGGCCCATTCAAGGCTGACTTTGGCTTGAGCGGGGCAGTTCGATGCCCGGACGAGTCTTCTCGCTCTCGCTCGCGCTTGCGTGCCGCAGTTCGGTCGGCTCGCTGACCAGAAGATGAATGTGCTCAGGCATCACCACGTATCCGTAGACGAGAAGGCGAAAGTCGAGTTGCACGCGCTCGAAGGGTATTCTCAAAGATTTATTGGCCGGCGTCGGTCGAGGATAGGGACGCCGGTGATAACAACAGAAAGTTACGAAATGGCTGTGCCCGGTGTGGTGATAACGCGTAAGGTCACCAACTTGGGGACATTTCTATTCTGGAGAAAAATGGAAACGTTTCTATTGTGGTCTGATAACTTTCACCTTTTCCGCTTGACATGCAATCGGAGTTGTGGGAAGCTCACCCCAGTTCGGCCACGTAGTTCCCCACGATTTTCCCCCCTTACATAAGTCAGAAATAACTTCCTCGTTTCCCCTCACAGGGCCCGTGCGTACCAACGCCGGCGCTCGAAGCTGGGCCCATCACACAAATTTGACTCTAATGAGGAGATTCGACATGAAGTACAAAGCGATTTTGATGTTTGCAGTTGCAGCAACGATCTTCACAGCAGTTGCTCAGGCGCAGTACACACCCTCTCTTATGCCGCCCCGGACGGTTCATCCGTCGGCGCCCACACCGTCAATCAACGTTAAAAGCGACTCCCTCGTCCCCGCCACAACCACTTGTTCCTACTCTTTCACCGTTCCCGGAAAGCTCAACAGTTTCCTGAGTTACTGCGTAACGGCGAACGGGAATATCGTGTCGCTCCAAAGCCCGAGCGGTTTTGATTCCATTGCCCAAGGCGGTGCTGGCGAAGGCTATGGCGTTTGCGACGCTTCAACTGGGAAGTCATACTACGACTGGGCGTATACGGATAGCGGAACCTGGGGCGCGCCGGTTCTGCTTTCGAGCACCACCACCGCGGTAAAAATCGCCCGAACCACCACCGATGGTTTGTGGACCCTGACCCAGACGATCACCAAACAAGCCGGAGTGCAACCGTTCGCCAAGATCACGATGGCGCTCAAGAACAACACCGCAATCACCAAGGACGCTTATCTGGTGCGCTACGCCGACGTCGATCCTTCGAACAGCCCCTTTACTGACTCCAGTTTCCTCGAATCCTTCGACTCCAGCCAGTACGCCGCGTGGGGTTACGGAGCACTGAACAATTCGGTCGGGGATTTTTCCCTCGGCTTAATGCTCGCGGAAATTGGCCAACCCAATGTGCCCTATGGCTTCGAAGGCATCGCCCAGAATACGAGTGCTGCCCCAGATCCCTGCAACCCCGGTGCAAATTACGCCGGATATCAAGCGTCGGTCGACGGTTCGGTGGAGTTGTTCTGGGTTCTAGAACTCGGAGCACAGAAGACCGGTACCGTGAACGCAAAGTACGAGCCGTTCTAAGGCGCGTCTCCCGTTCGCTTTGCGCCTGCTTTGCTGGACGTTGTCCGGCAAAGCAGGGCGGAGCGGCGAAGAGCTGGGATGTCTAGTGCGAAATATCTCCCGCACTTGCTAACTTCGAGCCCCGGAGCTGCTGACAGCATTTCTGAATGCTGTGATATCGAGCCTCGGCTATAAGTCTCGCCCCTTGGGGCGCGTCTCCGTGATGTATCCGACAAGGTCTGAATACATTCGCTGCGGCTTCACATCCGCATTTTTCGAACGCGATGACGGTTCCGTCGCGGTCCGTGCGGAACTGCACGCGGCTGTACTGCATTGCTGGGAAGCGTGTCGCAACGGTTGGGCCATCAACTTTGCTTGCGTTTAGCCGTGAGCGGAAACCCAAAAACGAGAAATTCAACAGCATACTCAGAACCCCGAATTGCGCTGGAAGAAGTTAACCGCATAGTCCTCCGAACGACGAACCCGATCAAGAAGTTTGGAAACCCGGGACGTAACGAAAGTAACATCAACTCCCCCGCGCGTCGCGGTTTTGTTTGTGTAGGGGCGGACGCATTCGTCCGCCCCCACTCCTGAGCGAAGCGAAGGGGAGGCGTGAGCCTGCTCCCCTCCCTTAGGGTGGTCCAGTGGAATCATGGGGTTAGCGCTCTTAGAGGCGAGCCCTCTGGGACACGGGATTGAATACGGCCCTCGAAGTTGCCCACTCAAGCCGAAACCAGGCTTGAATGGGCCACCGCCCCGTCCTCGAAGGTCGAGCTCCGAGGGTGCCCCACACAACGCGATGTTCGCTGTGTCGGTAACTTCAAGGATTCCTAACTGAGTTATTCCGACGTTGTCTCTACCCGTCCTCTACGTCCGACTCCAGCCAAGAAGTTTGAGGCCACCAGCCATCGTAATATTTTTCCGCTATTGTGCGTCTGTCCGCGATTCTTTTACATTTCGCGTGCTCATTCGTTCTTGGGGACCGTGGGGGTCCAAAAGAACCGCCTTCAGCACGTCCGTACCTAATCAGGTGTTCACAGGCTAATTCCGATTTTGATCTCGGAACGGATGAGCGGGTCTGCCTTGGGGGAGCCGTGAATCGACGCATGCCTGTTTCGAAGAATCTGACCTGTGCGATCTTGATGTCGCTCGTGAGCTTAACCGCCGCTGCTCAACAAATCACTGGGAGCATTCGCGGGACTGTTGTGGATCCCGTCGGCGCCAGCGTGCAGGGGGCGTCGATAAGCGCCATTCAGGTGGAGACTGGATTAACCCGCAGCGCGATGACAAATCGCAGCGGCGAGTACGTCCTTCTGGAGTTACCCGTCGGGCACTACCGCTTGCAGGCCACGGCCAAAGGTTTTCAGTCCTACATTCAGCAAGGCATTGTGTTGGACGTGAACGAGACCGGGACCATTCCTGTGCGTCTGGCAGTAGGCAGCGAGACGCAGAAGATCGAGGTGCGATCCGATGCTCAGCTCATTCAGGCGACGGTGACTAGCCTTGGCAAAACAGTCAGCGAGCGCGACGTTCTGGAATTGCCGCTGAACGGCCGGAACTTCTCCCAACTGGGCCTGCTGCAACCGGGTGTCGTGCCTCTCACTCCCGGTCTGGCCGAAGCCGGAGGATCCCTGCGCGACGGCCAGGCATACGCGGTCAACGGCCAGAGACCCGAGTCCAACAACTTCCTGATCGATGGCGCCAACAATTTCAACGGCGTCGATGGCGGATTCGTTCTCAGGCCCCCGGTCGATGCCATCACCGAATTCAGGATTCTTACGCACAACGCGAATGCCGAGTTTGGAACCAGCCTGGGTTCGACCACCAACATCATTACCCGCTCGGGGTCAAACAACTTTCACGGAGCGCTCTGGGAGTTCCTTCGAAATGATGCTTTCGATGCCACCAACTACTTCGCTACCAGAACTGAACCGCTAAAGCAAAATCAGTTTGGCGGAACCTTTGGCGGCCCTATCATCAAAGACAAGACGTTCTTCTTCGGATACTACGAGGGTTTCCGCAACCGGCAAGGGGAAACGGACTCGTCGACCGTGCCTTCTCTGGCCGAGCGGCAGGGAGATTTCTCGGTGGTGTGCCCGGAAGGGTTCTCGGGCGGTTTTTGCATCAATCCCAAACACCAACTGTTCAATGTTTTCCTCAACCAGCCGTATCCGAACAATCAGTTCGACATGTCTTCGGTGCCCGCAATCACGCAGAATCTTCTCGGTTATTTTCCGGCCCCCAACAATGGCACCAACGTTTACACCGCGACGCAAACCGTGCACCAGGACTCGAACCAGTTCGGATTGCGTCTCGATCAGCACATCGGTGGCTCCGACATCTTGAACTTCCGGTATGCCTTCAGTGATGGCACCGAGCTGCATCCCATCGCGACTTCAGGCGCGAGTGTGCCCGGATTTCCTGTCGGGCAAGAGCAGCGGGCCCAGAACTTCGTCGCTCAGGAAACGCATAGCTTCTCTCCGTCGATGATCGGAGTGTTCCGCTTCTCATATTTGCGGAATAAATTTCTCTATGGGGAGAGGACCAACCACACAACCCCCGCCAGCCTGGGTTTCGGTTACCAGCCGAGCCTGGACCTCGCCATTGGGCCGCCGTTCATACAGGTCAACGGCTACACCACCATCGGAAATCCGATAACCGGGCCGCGCAATACTTATGAGAATGCCTTTGACTATTCGGGCTCGTTGAGTTGGGTCCACGGGCGGCATGAAATCAAGTTTGGAGGCGGGTACCAGCACTCGCAGTTCAACGTGCTGCAAGGCATTGCCACCAACGGTTTCTTTGTGTTCGCGGGTTTTCCTGTGGTACCCGATTCGTTTGCCAGTTTCCTGTTCGGACAGCCGGTCTTCTTTCTCCAAGGCCGTGGAGATTTTTCGCGCGGCATCCGCGGCAATTCTCTGAACGGCTACGCGCAGGACACATACAAGGTGACACCGCGACTCACGTTGAACGTGGGCCTGCGCTACGAACTTCCATTCCCTTACACCGAGATCCACAACCGGCAGACGCTCTGGGTTCCGGGACGACAATCGACGGTGATGCCCAATGCGCCTCAGGATTTGCTCTATCCCGGAGATGCAGGTGTCCCCGCAGGCTTGATACCGACATTCAACAAAGGATTTGCACCGCGTGTCGGCGTCGCGTGGGACCCGACCAGGAGTTCGAATTGGTTGGTAACGTCCGCCTATGGAATCTTTTATGAGCCGTACTATACGGGCCAGGGCGGGCCGCTGCAGTCGCCGATCAGCGCTCCGCCGTATCTACAGACCCAGCAAATCAGCCTCACACCCACGTCGTTTCTCAATTTCCCCGATCCCTACTTCGGCAATCCTCCGCCCGCTGGGACTTTCGCAAAGCCGCTCACCAACCTGACACTGGCTCCGAACCTGCCGCTGCCTTACGCGCAGGACTGGGACTTGAATTTGCAACGGTCTTTCGGCACCGATCTCCTGCTCGAAGTCGGCTACGTGGGAACCAAGGGCACGAAGCTGCCGCGCTTTGTCGAAGGCAATCCGGCCATCTACATCCCCGGGGTCGACTCCAGCGGTAACCCGATCTCCACTTCCAGCAATGCCGACAACCGACGAATTCATTCCGGATGCACGCTCGATCCAGCGTCCCCGCCGTGTACTTACTCATCAACCGGCCTGATCGAGGGCATTGCGAATTCTTCGTACAACGCGCTCGAGGCGAGCCTAAGGAAGCGATTCAGTCACGGAATCTCCTTTCTTGCGTCGTACACGTATTCGAAGTCCATCGATGATGCATCGTCTTTCAATATGACCGGTTCCGCGTCGAAGCCGGTCGCGGGTGAGAATGACCTGGCGCAGAATCCCTTTGATCTGGCCGCAGAACGCGGCCGCTCTCTGTTCGATTCGCGTCACCGTCTGGTACTCAGCTACCAGTGGAGCCTCCCTTTGTGGCGACAGCCTCACGGTTGGTATCAACAGGCGCTCGGCAACTGGCAAGTCAACGGCATCGTTACCCTGATGAGCGGCACTCCATTTACCGTCTTCGACTCGACAGATTTTTCGGTGCAAGGGTCCGCGCCCGAGATCAGCGGATTCTTCTCGAACCGGCCGAACCTGGTCCCTGGGCAAAATCCCAACTCAGGGCCGAAGACCCCAGGCGCATGGCTGAACCCGAACGCATTCCAAAAGATCAACCAGGACCCCAACTCACCCGTGCAGCAATTCGGGACCGCCGGGCGCAACATCGCCCAGGGGCCCGGCTACGCCGACTGGGATTTCTCAGCGTTCAAGAACATCACAGTGGCGGAGGGAAAAGAGTTTCAGTTCCGGGCGGAGTTCTTTAATGTCCTGAACCATACGAACTTCCGCCTGCCCGACAGCGACAAGAGTTCGCCGACGTTCAACCAGATTCTCGAGGCACAGTCGCCGCGCCTGATTCAGTTGGCATTAAAGTTCCAGTTCTGAAGGAAGGCTCGAGGGCCTATGCCCCGGGCGCTAACCCGGGTGCGGATAACGCGTAAGGCCCCAGGGCATGAAGTCAGCGTAGCTTGCTGAACTTTCCCCACTCAAGCACAAACCGGCTTGAATGGGCCACGTGCCCGACAATCCCGACAATAGGGAAATGATGAAGGCCGATCTTCGCGACTGCTTATTGCGGCAACCCTATCCGGCGCAGCAGGTCAGCAAAGCGGGGATCGGAACGTAAGCGGTCAAATCGTGGGTCAACCCTCAATCGAAAAAGGTTGCAGTCGCGATTTTCGTACGCCTTTTGCAAAGACTCAAACGCGTGGTCTGATTCGTTAAGGGCGGCGAAAATCGTAGCGATTTCAAAACTAGAGATATAGTGCGATTTGGAAGCCGCCTCCAATCTCTGCACAACGCCGCGTGCCGCCTTGGCATTCCCCGTAGCCGCAAAGGCTTGGGCTAGGGTTGACATACCAATCGGGCTCTCTTTCGACAAAGCCACTGCTTTCCGCGCCTCTTCGAGTGCTTCCTCGGGCTTATGTTTCTGGATGTATGTCAGCGCAAGCCAGTGGTGAGCAGGAAAGTAATACGGGTCCATGGCCAAGGTTTTCTGCAACTGAGTCACTGCGTCATCGTATTTTCTGACCATGTACAATTCGTAGCCGAGACTTGCACTGTTGAGCAGAGAAGTGGGGTCAAGTTCCAGAGCGTGTCGTGATGACGCGATCACCTCCTCATGACGCTCCGTTCCATCCAGGATAGTGGCATACCACCTGTACGCGGTTTCGTAGCTCGGGTTCAGCCTGAGAGCTTCTTTAATTTCACCCTCGCTGCTAACCCAGTTCCACTCGTAGAGCGTTTTCACCATCCCTAACGATGCGTGCGCTTCGGGAAGGAGAGGATCGAGTTCTAGAGCTTTCAGAGCCGCTGCTTTCGCTTTAGGCGCAGCCTCGTGTGGCGCGACATATTGCCATATTCCTAACATATTGTAGGAGTCAGCTAATCCCGCGTACGCGAGAGCATAATTTGGGTCTTTTTGTCGCGCTTGCTCAAAATATGCAAGGCCCTCCCTTAGTCCTTCTTCAGTTCTCTTTTTCCAATAAAAACGTCCCTTCAGGTAAAGCGCATATGCCTCAGCATTCTGGGTCTGCGGCTTTGCGATATAGGCCTTTTTTTCGCCGCTCAGTTTCGGACGCACCCTTTCGGCAATCTCCTTGGAAATCGTCTCCTGCATCCCAGCTATATCAGTCAGCTTCCGAGTGTAGTCGTCTCCCCAGATGTGGTTGTCGTCCTGTGCATCCACTAACTCGACGCTGATCGAAAGCGAGTCTCCGTGCTGAACGAGCTTGCCCACAAGGACGGCACGAACACCAAGTTCGCGTCCCACAAGCCGGGGGTCAATGTTCGGCCCTTTGTATCGCGCTACCGAACGCTCGGATTTGACGGTCAGATTCGGGAGCTGTGATAAGCCGTTGATAAGACCATCAGTTAAGCCTTCACTGAGGTAATCGGAGTTCGGGTCTGAAGTGGCATTTACCAGAGGAAGCACTGCAATCGAATCAATGACTCTTTCGTGTGGAAGTAAGAAATAAAGCGCTGTCCCAGCCAAAGCCGCAAACATGAGGGCAAGAGCGAAGACTCTAGTGCGCGTGAGCCTGAACTTACGAGCGGCTGGCGGAGTGAGCGTCGCAATACTCCCGGATTCTGATTCCGGCTTCAGCCGCGTCAGATCGACCTCCGCACCCGTGTCCGTATCCTGCTCGCGCCCCAGGGGTGCCTTATCTCCTGTTTCTCCCGGTGTTCGAATCGGCCGCGCTTTGGCAATGAGCCGATAACCGAGCTTCGGCACAGTTTCGATGTACTGCTCCCCATTGATGTCAAGCGCGCGACGCAGCGCCGAGACGTTCTGCGCCAGGTTGACCTCCTCGACAAACGCGTCCGGCCATACCCGCCGCATCAGGTCATCCTTCTTCACCACGTGTCCGCTGTTCTCTACCAGCGCAAGCAAAGTCTCAAACGCTTTCGGCGTGAGCGGTATCGCCTTGCCTTCGCGCAGCAACAGGCGCTCGTCTGGATCGATGCGAAACTGGCCGAATTCGTATATCTGCTTGGCCGGCATAGGGGTTACGTGCCCTAAGAATATTTCAAAAGTTTCCTATCTATTTCTCAAGACAGCCGGCAGCTAGGCCTGCTAGTTTGTCGGTCAATCGGGGCACGCCGGCAGGGGGATTGGCGGCGATTCTAAACCAAACTACGCCCAACACGACGGGAAAAATGTCGGCACCCGAAGTGTGCCAGTGAGGCCGAGGAGGGGTTTGCGTCTATCGCGCAGATTTGGGGAGGTTTGTTGGCTACTCGAAACAATTTCGCATGTGGTGAGAATCAGCAATGGAGGAACATCATTATGAGGATAGGTTTGCGTTGCCCAGTGATCATGCTTGTGTTGCTCGCTTTGGCTGTCAGCTCTGCGCAGGCACAAAGTTACAAATACGCTTCCATCGACTACCCCAACGCCATCCGCACCCGAGCTTGGGGGATTAACTCTAGCGGCGTCATCGTGGGCGATTATCGAGATAGCTCCGGAACGTTGCATGGTTTTCTGCTGGTTGGGGGGCGATACGTCACCGTGGATGTCCCCGGATCATTGATCGGTCTGCCGGGTGTGCTTCCGACTGGGCTCAGGAGCATCAACCCTGCCGGGGACATTGTCGGAATTTTCATCGCACCGCCGGGTTCGTCGGAAGGTTGCACTCTGGCGGGGTCGCCTCCTTGTACAAAGGGTTTCCTATTGCATCGAGGGACATTTTCGACAGTGTTGTTCCCCGGTCACGAGGGATCAATCCCTCAACGAATCACACGCAACGGCGATATCTACGGCTGTTACCACGACGCTGACCTGATGGTGACAATGCACGGGTTTGTTCGCACGGCAAGTGGGGAATTCAGCAGCGTTGATCTGCCTGCTTCGATGAGTAACGGTGCGACTCCCGATGGCAGCACGGTCGTTGGGCTCTACAGCGACTTGACAATGATGCCGGCTCCGACTCATGGCTATGTAATACAGAACGGAAATTTCCAATCATTTGATGTGCCCGGGAGCAAATTCACCGAGGCTTGGGACATTAACCCTCGTGGCAGTATCGTTGGCGAATTTCAAGACCTGGCGGGCGTATTTCACGGCTTCTTGCGAACTGACGACGGATACAAGTCCATCGATTTTCCCGCCGCGATTGGTACGCATGCTGGAGGTATTAATCGACGAGGCACGATTGTAGGGCAATACACGGACACGAAGAATGTGACGCACGGATTCCTCGCAGTTCCAGCCGAGGATGACTGAGCCACAAGATCGCAGGAGTAATACGATAGGTGTTTGTAGCGGCGTCAAACGATTGAAGCTATGGAAAATACGCCCATCCAAGAATTTCTTCAGTATCAGCCGGGTGCCCCACCCTTCGTGCCTTTCGAAGGGTGGGGAATTTCGTAGTCTTGTGCAGAGGACAGATTCGTCCAAAACAGAACTACTATTAAGAGATACCGACGGGTGGCCCACTCAAGCCCTCTTTTGGCTTGAGTGGGGCAGTTCCACGGCTGGACAGAGCCTTCCCGCTTCTCGCTCGCGTTTGCGTGCGATCCATTCGGACTCGATTTCAACACGTCCCTCACCGCCCGTTGCGTGATGGAGAAAGCTGCTCCACCGCCAGTCTTCGGGACGCTCGCACAATCCCGCCTTCACCGGGTTGCAATGAATGTAGTGGAGCTTCTCTACAAATTGCGCATGATTGCGAACGTTGAAATCGTAGTAGCGCTTCTGCCAGAAATGGTCGGCGTCTCCGATCAATCGCCGTGCCACTCCCTGCTTCAGCGACGTGATGGCATCGGCTAAAGTGGGTGGCCCATGCAAGCCTCACTTTGGCTTGAGTGGGCCAGTTCGCTCGGGCTCGCTCACGAGAAGATGAATGTGCTCGGGCATGACGACATATCCGTAGACGCGAAGGCCGAAGCTGCGGCGCACGCGCTCCAGGGCGTCCTCAAAGACTCGTCGGCTCGCATCGGTAGTGAACAGGGGGCAACGATGATAACAGCAGAAAGTTACGAAATGGCTTTGCCCGGTCTGCTGATAACGCGTAAGGCCCCAAGGCATGCGCTCAGCGTAGCTCGCCGAACATCCCCACTCAAGGCACAAGAAGCCTTGAGTGGGCCACCCTGTTTCAAAATGGAATTGAGTGCGGCACTCGAAGTTGCCCACTCAAGCCAAACCCCGGCTTGAATGGGCCACCGTCCCGTCCTTGAAGGTCGACGTCCGAGGGTGCCCCACACAACGCGATGTTCGTTGTGTGGGTAGCTGGAAGAATTCTTAACTGAGTTATTCCGACATTGGCTCTACCAGTCCTCTACGTCTCCGCTATCAGATGGGATGAGAAGGTCGATCCCCGATCACGGATGGCGTTAAGCTAGCGGTGATCAACGCACTCAACGTGCAATCCCATGAAAAAGGAGATCGACCTT
>Ga0210399_10003751_pt1 | contig 11841 bp, 11 predicted proteins | sample IncBWC14MmetaG_FD_150865 | JGI IMG/M metagenome (GOLD analysis project Ga0210399, IMG submission 150865) | Forest soil microbial communities from Barre Woods Harvard Forest LTER site, Petersham, Massachusetts, United States - Inc-BW-C-14-M | ecosystem: Environmental > Terrestrial > Soil >...
GCGCCACCACGACAAATATCCCTCGCCAGCGGAACCCGCTCGAGCCGCCGCGGCGAAGGCCGACACCGGCTGCTGCCACGGCGAAAACCATTAAGCTTTCTCTTTCCTTCTAGGTAGCCGTCGGTTACCCCCGAGGGGCCTTTATGCCCACGCCTCTTGACCGCTATTAGCCCACGGCCGACCGCCAAAACTCTTAACCTCGACCCGGCTTCGCAGCGCTGAATTCCTGGCCTGCAGAGTGCCGGCAATTACTCCAAAGGAGCTTTCTCATGTCAAAACAAGAAGAAGCAGGACTGATCCTCAAACTTTACGATCTGCGGCGCGAAGAGAAGATGCGCAAGGCCCGTGACTGGTATTTTCGCGACTTCAATCCCCAATCGTTCGCGGATTTCAACGCCGCAATGTTTGGTGAAAACAGCGCTTATCTCCGCATGGTCGTCAGCTATTGGGAGATGGCCGCATCGTTAGTTAAAAACGGCGCCATCAGCCTGGAACTTTTCGCCGACAGCAACGGCGAGCACATCGGCGTTTTCTCCAAGATCGAGCCGCTCCTCGGCGAAATCCGGGCAGCGCTTGGACCACAATTCGCCGCCAGCTTCGAGAAGTTGATCGAAGCCACGCCAGACGGCCGCAAGCGCGTCGCAGAGGCCCGCGAGCGAATGAAGGCCATCCATGCCCAAATGGCCCAGGCCGCACAGAAACGCGCCAAGTCCGCATAACCCAATCCGGCTCTCGGGTGGCCCGTCCTTCGCGACTTTTGCTAAGCGCGGGCCTTCCGTTTTCTCCTTTCCGGCGACAACCCTCCAACTCAGTCCCCGCTCGGCCACGTAACCAAATCGAACCCAAACTGTGATACATTCCTGGCATGCGCACCCGAAACCTGCCCTCGAGCGTGCCGCTGCTTTTCGCCACGCTTATTCTCGCTTCGAGCCTTCTCTCTGCGAATCCTCCCAGGGAACCTGCGCCCCGCTTCCACGCCACAACCACCGGCGGCGAAAAATTCACCAACGAATCCATCAAGGGAAAAGTTGTCCTGTTCGAGTTCTGGGCCACCTGGTGCGGCTTCTGCGACCATGAAGCGCCGTACGTCGACCAGATCGCCAAGGAGTTCGCCGCCAAAGGCCTGATCGTTTTGGCGATCGATGTGGGCGAATCCAAGAAAACCGTGAAGCGCTATCTGGAAGCCCATCCGCGCGGCGTCCCCATCGTCCTCATGGAAGACACCAATCTCGCCGCCATGTACCAGGCCAACGTATATCCCATCTATGTGCTCGTCGACCGTGACGGCACCATCGCCGGCACGCAACGCGGCGCAGGCGGCGAGCAATCCCTCCGCCGCCTGCTGATGCGCACGGGCCTCGGCGGCTCCAGCACCGACCGCGACGACGAGTAACCCTCCCGTCGCGGTGCGTTACAATAAAAGCGTATTTCTCTCAGACGAAGGCGAAGCGGGCGATGTCTTGATCATCGCCGGGCTGGGCAAGGCTGAGCTGGCGCTCAAGATCGTCGGGTGGAATCGGCGAAAGTTGTTCACAGGATCGCTTGCTCCGCGTTGTTCTGTTTGCCCGCCCGGAACGCGATTACTGCAGCGCCTGGCCCGAAGCCAGCACTCCTTTGCCGGTGGCCCAGGGATGCAATTCGGGTTGTAAAACGCCGGCTTTGACGACCGGATCCTCCTGCGTCAGCTTTGCGGCCTCCGCCTCGCCCACACGAAAAATCACCACGCCGCGCAACTCGCCCGGTTCGCTCAACGGGAACGGGCCGGCAAGGGCGATGTTTCCTTGCTCGATCATCTGTTGGATGAACGCGTGATGCCGCTTAATTACTTCCATAAACTTCGGGTCATCGGGATTCCAATGCTCCCCGCGTTTCATCAACACAAGCGTGTAGCGCTCCATCCCGGGAGGCTCCGCTGGAGCACGAATGGCGGCCGGGTCGATCATCCACGGCCCGTGCATTTCGGCGGCCAGACGGCCCGCCTTGATCGCGGGATCGCTGTCTGCCCACGCTTGCGCCTGCGCCGCGGATTCCGCCTGCAAAATAAAAATGCCGCGGCGCGTGGTGTCGTTCATGAACGGTCCGGCAACCAGCAGTTTATGTTCGGCAGCCAGTTTGCGGATATTGGCCATATGCTCCTCCTGCAACTTCGCACTCGCTTCTTTGCTTAGCTGCGGAGCGTTCACAGGGCGATTCAGCAGAACCAGAAAATACTGCCGAGGCGCGGCGTTAGCCGGGGTTTGCGCTGGTGCGAGCGAGGAACTCGCGAGAGCGATCACCGCAAAGAGAAATACCCCGGTGGAAGTAATTGTTCGCATAATCTGGACCTCTCTTTGAGCCGGAATCAGATTCCTGTGTTTGAAAACGAGGGGAGTATACACCCGCACCCTACCGCCCAGTGTGGGCAGATCCACGGCTGGTGAAACGGAATCGGCCGCAATAAAATGTCCAGGTGGAGGGGGCAAGTTGCACGGGTACGCCGGACGAAAACGGGGAGATAGGTGAACTTCGCGATGAGCAGATTGATCATGTGGAATCTGATGACGCTGGATGGATTTTTTGACGGGGCAGAGAACTGGGCCCTCGACTGGCACCAATACGCGTGGGGCGAAGAGTTGGAGCGGATGTCGATCGAGCAGTTACGCGTTGCGGACATGCTTTTGTTCGGGCGGGTGACGTATGAGGGCATGGCGGCATATTGGAAAACAGCGCAGGGCGAGGTGGCGAACTATATGAATACTCTGCCGAAGGCAGTGTTCTCGCGGACGCTGCCGGCAGTGGATTGGCAGAACACCACCTTGCTTAAGGGCGAGGTGAAGAAAGAAGTGCAAGCGCTGAAACGCAAGGGCGAGAAAAATATTTTGGTGTTTGGCAGCGGCGACTTAAGCGCGACGCTTCTCGAGCAGGGATTGTTTGACGAGTACCGGCTGTGCCTCGTGCCGGTGGTGCTGGGGAATGGCAAGCAATTGTTTGGACGCAAGCTGAGCCGGCTACGGATGAAGCTGCTGGAGTCGCGAGCGCTGACTTCGGGAAGCGTGCTGCTCCGGTATGAACCGTACGTGGAGGCGGCTCCGGACTAGGCTGATCGTTCGGCCAGCCGAGAAGGCTCAGGTTTACGTTAGGCTCGGAAGAGTTGGGGGGATTCGGCGGCGGAGCGGGCAAGACTTCCTTCTCCTCACCCGAGGACAGATCCTTGACCCAAAGATGAAGTTCGGTGCCGTAGTCGGGCGTATGGCGCGTTTCAATATAAGCCCGATACTTTCCGGACGGCGAAGGAATGGCGCGGGTCTGATCGCGCGTCCAAGCCAGAGAGAGGCGTATGATTTTAAGCGCTGGAGGTGGTCATGAAGAACATGAATATCAGAAACCTGCGATTTTTCGTGGCGGGTGTGCTTGGCCTTCTAATCTTTGCGGCGATGGGCGCGGCACAACCGGCGCCGCGGGTGGTGGATCTGACAGCGGCCGATGGCACAAGGTTGAAGGGGACATTTTTCTCGGCGGGGAAGGCCGGGCCGGGGGTGCTATTGCTCCACCAATGCAATCAACAGCGCAAGGGTTGGGATGGGCTGGCCACTCAGTTGACCGTGGCGGGAATCTCCGTACTGACGCTCGACTTCCGCGGCTATGGAGACAGCGAAGGCCAGGCGCCAAAGGATTTGCCGCAAGACGAGGGCGTGAAAGTTTTGAATGAAAAATGGCCCGGGGATGTGGATGTGGCATACAACTACCTGGTCTCGCAACCGGGTGTGAATGCCCACATTGTCGGTGCGGGAGGTGCGAGCTGCGGCGTGAATCAGGCGATCCATCTGGCTATCCGGCATCCAGAGGTAAAGTCCTTAGTCCTCCTGTCGGGGAATGCCGATCGCGAGGGGCGCGCGTTCTTGAGCGCGTCAGAAAAAATGCCGGTGTTGCTCTCCGCCGCAAAGGACGATGCCGGCGCGGTGGAACTGATGGAATGGCTCTACAGCCTTTCTACAAATCCGGGAACCAAGTTTGTGGAGTATCCGAATGGCGGGCACGGCGTGAATATTTTTGCCGCGCACAAGGATTTGCCCGGCTTGATTGTGGATTGGTATGTGCAGACCCTGGTGAAAACGCCGGGCAGCGCGCCCGTGAATGCGGCCAGCCGCAGCGATTCTCCCGCGATTCTGAAATTGATCGATTCCCCGGGCGGGGCGGATAAAGTGGCGCAGCAACTGGCGGCGGCGCGAAAAAAAGACCCGCACGCGAAACTTTTTGATGAAGGGCTGGTGAACGCGATTGGTTACGAACACATGCAGGAGGGAGACAATAAAGGCGCGATTGCGATTCTGAAATTGAATGCCACCGCGTATCCCGATTCGGCAAACGTCTACGACAGCCTTTCCGATGCCTATCTTGCGGACGGGCAGAAAGATCTCGCGCGGGAAAATGCCAGGAAGGCGCTGAAGGTGCTCGCGACGGACACTACTGCCACTGAGGAATTTCGAAAAGGGATTCAGCAAAACGCCCAAGAGAAGCTGAAACAGTTGGGGGATAAACCATAGAGGTGGCTGTGAGGCCGGCAGGGAGAGTGGTATTGTTGCGCACTGCTGAGTAAACTTCGACTTGTCCGGTGCAGACTTCGGCTGGCCAGAGCAATTCGGGACGGAGGCAGTGCGGATGGCGGATCGAGCAGTAGTCGTGGAAGGCGCGCCTCTTGGTGCCGGTGAGGAGCGAGGGATTGAACACTACGATGTGCTGATTGTGGGCGCCGGTCTTTCGGGAATCGGCGCGGCGTATCACCTGCAGACGGAATGTCCGAAAAAAAGCTACCTCATCTTGGAAGGACGAAACGCGATCGGTGGAACCTGGGACTTGTTCCGCTATCCGGGAGTGCGCTCGGACTCCGACATGTACACGCTCGGCTACCGCTTCCGCCCGTGGCGAGACGCGAAAGCGATCGCGGATGGGCCAGCAATCCTGCGTTATATCCGCGACACGGCGAAGGAATATGGGATCGATCGCAAGATTCGGTACGGTCATCAGGTGAAAATGGCGCGGTGGTCCTCCGCGGACGCGGACTGGACGGTGGAGGCGATGAAAGCGGATGGATCGCCGGCGCGGTTCACCTGCAATTTTCTCTACATGTGCAGTGGCTATTACGATTACGCCGGCGGCTACATGCCGGGCTGGCCGGGGATGGAGAACTTTCGCGGACAAATCGTGCACCCACAAAAGTGGCCGGAAAATCTCGACTACAAAGACAAACGCGTCGTCGTGATTGGCAGCGGGGCCACGTCAGTCACGCTGGTGCCGGCAATGGCCGAAACCGCTGCCCACGTGTACATGCTGCAGCGGTCGCCTTCCTACGTCCTCGCCCTTCCGTCAGCGGACGCGGTTGCCACCTGGCTGCGCGGAAAAGTGCCGGCAGGCCTCGCATACACGATTGTGCGTTGGAAGAACGTGCTGATCGCGATGTTTCTGTTTCAAAGGTCGCGTCGAAAACCCGAGAAAATTAAAAATTGGATTCTGGGTCTGGCAAAGCAATCGCTGGGGCCCGATTACGATGTGGCCAGGCACTTTACGCCTCGCTACAACCCGTGGGACCAGCGGCTGTGCTTCATCCCGGATGCGGATCTGTTTCGCGCGATCAAAAGCGGCAAAGCGTCGGTGGTAACCGACGAGATCGAAACGTTCACAGAAAACGGATTGCGGCTGAAGTCGGGCCAGGAACTGGAGGCCGACATTATCATCACCGCAACCGGGCTGAAAGTGCAGCTGATGGGCGGAATGGAGGTTTGGGTGAATGGAGCGCGGGTTACCCTGTCGCGAGCGATGAGTTACAAGGGAATGATGTACAGCGATGTGCCGAATCTTGCGTCGTCGTTTGGATACACCAACGCTTCGTGGACGCTGAAGTCCGATTTGACGGCCGAGTATGTCTGCCGCTTGCTGAAGCACATGGATGCCGGCGGGTATGCTCGCTGCACGCCGCGCAAGCGGGATCAATCAATCGCGGAAGAGCCGGCGATTGATTTCAGCTCCGGATACATCCAGCGAGCGAAGGACGTGCTTCCGAAGCAGGGCTCAAAACGGCCATGGAAGCTGCATCAGAATTACGCGCTGGATATGCTGGAGTTCCGCTTCGCCAGCGTGGATGACGGCACGATGGAGTTCAAGCGCACGGAAAAAGTGGGAAGCGCGCTGTGAATGGCCAAGTGCGCTTCAGGGAACTTGCTGAACAGCGGATGTGGACACAATGATGCCGGTGCTCCTTGTTGTGGTCGCGCTACTGGCGGGGGGCCTGGGCGGGCTGGTGATTTTCACGGCAATCACCGCGCGCCGCGTCGAAACTGCTTTGCCCGCTCGGGGGCAATTCATCGAGGTTGCAGGCGCGCGAATTCACTACCTGGATAAAGGTTCTGGCCCGTCCATCGTGATTCTCCACGGCCTCGGCGGGCAGATGGGCAACTTTACCTACGCCCTGCTCGAACGGTTGACGGACGAATTTCGCGTAATCCTGATGGACAGGCCAGGTTCCGGTTATTCCAGGCGAGCGCCCGGTGCGACGGGGCGGCTGACGGAGCAAGCCGCGATCGTGGCGGAATTCATCCGCATCTTGGGGCTGGAGCGGCCGCTGCTGGTTGGGCACTCGCTCGGAGGCGCAATTGCTCTCGGCGTCGCGCTTGATCATCCACAGGTGATAAGCGGGCTGGCACTCATCGCCCCGCTCACGCACGTTCCGAAACATGTGCCGGCGCCGTTCCGGGCGCTGGACATCAAATCAAACTTTTTGCGCTGGCTTGTGGCTTGGACTGTGGCCACGCCGATCGGCATTCGCCGCGGGAAAGCAATCCTCGAGGCAATCTTCAGCCCCGATCCAGTGCCGGCGGACTTTCCGACTCGAGCTGGCGGGATCCTCGGCCTGCGGCCGCGGAGCTTTTACAACACTTCATCCGACATGAGAGCCGTCAATTATGATTTGGCCGCGTTGCTCGAGCGATACCCTTCGCTCCGGCTGCCGGTACGAATTTTGTATGGAACCAGTGATGAAGTGTTGAACTATCAGTTGCACGGCGAAGCAATGAAAACCCGGAATTCCATAGTGAGTCTGGAACTGGTAAAGGGTGGGCACATGTTGCCGATTACCGCGCCGGATCTAACAGCGAAGTTCATCAAGGCGACGGCTCAAGCTGCGATCACTGCTTCCGCTTGAAGTTGCGCCCGAATTATTTCAGCCGGCTGGCGGCTGGACCGGCAATGTCCACGGACGTGGAGAGCGCATTTCCCGTGACCATCGAGTCGCGAAACTGGCTGAAGAGATCGTTGATAGTGCTCGGCGAATGCGGCACAAGCACCGTGTTGGTGCGGTCGTTAGCCGCGATATCCTTCAGCGTGTCGAAATATTGAGTGACCAGCACCAGCTGCATCACATCCTGCGGGGTCGCGCCCGCCACTGCCTTCGAAAAATCCTCAATGGAATCCTTTAAGCCGGCGATGATCGCTTTGCGCTGGTTAGCGATGCCTTCGCCCTGCAGTCGTTTCGACTCCGCTTCCGCTTCGGCCTGCTTCACCGCAAGCAGCTTGTTGGTTTCCGCCCGGGACACGGTGGCTTCGCGTTCGCGAGCCGCGGCGTTGATGTCGTTCATCGCGGCTTTCACCTTGGGGTCCGGCACGATGTCGGAGATAAGCACTTTCACGATCGTGTAGCCGTATTCGTGCATGGAGTTGTCCAGCGAGTCCCGCAGGTCCTTGGCAATGTCGGCCTGGTTCAGAAAAGTGTCGTCGAGCTTCATTTTGGGGACGTGCCCGAGGACCACGTTGTAAACCATGGACTCGATCTGCTTCACGGGATCGGAAAGTTTGTAAAACGCGGACTCGACGCCTTCAGGCAGAACTTTGTATTGGATAGAGACGGGAATCTGCACGAACACATTGTCTTGCGTTTTGGTTTCCACCTGCACGTCGAACTGCAGCACCTTCATGCTCATCCGGCGCACCACATTCTCGATGAACGGCGTTTTCCAGTTCAGGCCAGGCCCGGCGACCCGCGCAAATTTGCCCAGGCGCTGAACGATCGCTACTTCGGCGGTTTGCACGGTGAAGAAGGAGCCAAGGACCGCGCCGAGCACGAGCAAAAGAAAGATAACCCCGAAGATGGTGAACAACGTGGCGAGAGGTTCCATTCAAAGTCTCCTAGATCGAGCAAAGAAATTCATCGAATATTCTGCCGCGATCCGTGCGGAAGGCGCGGGTACGTCGCCGAGAAAGTAGCACATTGAGCAGCAGGCGGACAATCGCAGGAACGGGAGAGAGTGTGCGTGAAGTGCACACAAAAGGTATGAAGCAACGATTTGACAGGTTTTGAGTTTACCGGAACTAATGGGGTACGTACAAAAAAGTGCGTACTTACGCGGTTTTCCTCGCGGTTATAACATGATTTGGAAACCTTCCGCGCCGCTGGCGAACTTCACCCGGCGGTGCGCCCGTGAACTGCAGATACAGAAAGGAACTCAACATGATTTTAGTTACAGGAGCTTCCGGAACGGTGGGCCGCCCGGTTTTAGAGGAAGTCGTAAAAACGGGGAAAACCGTAAAAGCGATGTACCGCAACGCGGACGATAGACGCAGTGCGCCCGCGGGAGTCGCCACTGTGATCGCCGACTTTGCCGACAAGGCAAGCCTCGCGAAAGCGCTGCTGGGGATCAACGAGCTGTACCTGGTCTGCTCGCCGATTCCGCAACTGGTGGAATTGGAAAGCAACGTGATTGATGCCTGCCAACAGGCAGGTGTCGCCTACGTGGTGCTCAACTCGGCGTTGGGGGCAGGAGATTATCCGAAGTCGTTTCCCGCCTGGCACCGGAAGGTGGAAGACAAACTGAAGGCGTCGGGCTTGCAGTACGCGATCTTCCGGCCGAACAGCTTCATGCAGAATATCGCCGCGTACAACGCGCCGAGTATCCGGGCGCAGGGGGCGTTTTATTCGGCAATGGGCGACGCCAAGCTCAGCCTAATTGATGTGCGGGACATCGCGGCCATCGTCGCGAAGGCGCTCACGAACCCCTCGGCGTTTGCGGGAAAGACAATCGAGCTGAACGGCCTGGAAGCGTTTTCCTACACCGAGATTGCGGCGAAGATTTCGCGCGTAGCGGGACGCACCGTGCAATTTGTGAATATTCCCGAAGCCGCGCAACGCCATGGCATGTTGGATCTTGGTATGCCGGAATGGCAGGTGAACGCGCTCCTCGATCTGCAACAGTATTACACCGTGGCCCGAAAGGGCGCCGAAGTAACTCCGCCGATCAAGGATTTTCTGGGGCGTGCGCCAATCACCCTCGATCAATACCTGAACGAAAACAAAGATATTTTCCGCAGCCAGGCCGCGGGCGGCTAGAAAGCGGAAGGGAGAATGATGCTGGCGATGCCGCAGCCGATGGAAAGCGTAAATCCAAAGACGGAGAGAATCGCCCACCAATCACTACAAAGACCCGCGGATCCCAAGGGCATCGGCGTTTTCGCGAAGAGCTTTTATACAAAAAGTGATGTGCTCATCGAGCGGCACGCCTAATTCTTCAGCCCCTTTGACCACGTCCTCGCGGGAAACGCCGCGGGCGAAGGCTTTGTCTTTCATCCGCTTCTTAACGGAACTGGCCTCGAGATCGAGGATACTCTTCGACGGCCGCACCAGCGTGCATGCCACCAGGAAGCCCGCGAGTTCGTCGCAGGCGAAAAGCGTGTGCTCGAGCGGCGACTGTCGCGGAACGCCCGAGTATTCGGCGTGCGAGAGAATCGCGCGGACGATCTCCTCGGAATAGCTACGCTCGCGCAAAATTTTCGCCCCTTCGGCGGGATGCTCGCGGCCGGCGGCATGCTCGGCGTTGGGCCAGCGCTCGTAATCGAAGTCGTGGAGCAGCCCGGCCAGGCCCCAGGTGTCTTCGTCGGCGCCATGCTTCTGGGCATAGGCGCGGACGCAGGTTTCAACGGCAAGCATGTGCTTGCGGAGGCTTTCCGACTGGGTGAATTCGCAGACGATCTTCCAGGCGTCTTCGCGCGTGGGCATAGGGGCTCCTAAGCAAAGGGAAATTGTAGCGTAGATTGAGTGAGCGGTCCGATTGGGGCCGATTCGGGTGGCAGGTTTGGCACCGCAAAACCGAAAGCTTCGCTTAGGCACTCCGAAGCGTTCCGAATTGAACGAATGTGCGGAATCGAAGAGCACCCTAAAAGAGAATGGAAGCACAACCTGTAGCGATGCAATCGAGCAGGAAGCACTACGGGCAGTTGAAATCCCGCTCTCCCGGCCGGCCGGACAGGCGAAAACACGGCGTAAACACCGTCGATTCCGGGCGTTTCCCACACATTTTTTTGAAAAATACTATTGACAAGAATCACCCGCTCGAGTGACACTCCCATCGCGCCAGTAACTGCCTTCCCCCGAGAACGCTCCGACGTTCCTTCCTATCCGCGCGCCGGAAAAAACAAAAGTCAAACGAGGAGTGCCGGTGTCCACACAAATGGATAAAGAGGCGACGATGAACTCATTGGAGATGGACCGCGAAGTCATTCGCTGCAAGACCTGCGGCCTGGTGCAGTATCGTACCCGCACCGGCAATTGCCGCCGGTGTGTCCGGGCCCTGCCTCAGCGGATGGAATACCTGATTCCGCAGGAGGTTCCGCAGGAAGAAGTGGCTCCCGAAGCGATCTCCCCGAAGTTCGCGAATCAGGAAACGGTCGAGAACATCGGCCAGCGGATTCGCCAACTCCGGGAGTCGCGGGCGATGACGCAGAGCCAGCTGCAGTCGAAGTCGAAGGTCAGCCGCTCGTACCTCTCGCGCATCGAGAGCGGGCAGATGACGCCGAGCCTCGGCACGCTGGAAAAGATTTCCGAGGCGCTGAACGTCGGGCTGAACCGGTTCTTCATTCCGGAGTCGGACGGCGAGGCGCTGCTGGAGGATCCGTTCATCCAGGGGTTGCGTCCCTTTTTGCGGCAACTGGACTGGGAACAGTGGCAATCCATCTTGAAGAGGTTGCAGGCGATCAGCGATCACGTGAACGCTGCGCCGATCACTCTCCGCCCTATCGGTAACCCGGCTCGGCTACCGCAGCCCGCGCCGGCGAATGGCAATGGGCAGCACGGGCACATTGGACATGCCAGCCATTCGAATGGGCTCATCCCCGCGCAAGCCCATGGTCAGCCGCAGGGTTATCCGCTGCGGAGGCCCGGTATGCCGGTGTTCCAGCGTCCCCTGGCACGGTAAAGAAAAGTTCGAGTTCCAATTTCACAGCTCAGACGAACGGCGTGCCGCTAGCGGCACGCCGTTCGTGTTGTACGCCGCGCAGGGTCGGCAGCTTGCGGAAAGTTCCGTCCCAACCTGATGGAGGTGAAGGGTAGCGAAGCGCAAGGGCGTCACCGTGAGGTGGGTTCTGAAGGAAGCGTGGAGCAAAGATACGGGCCGATGGACAAGAACTGGATTTGAGGCCTACGGCGTCGGACGAGCGAGCAACTGATCGCGAAGTCCGTATCCATCAAGGACGCTGGTGGTAAATTCGGCGGTCGCGTATCGAAAGCAGTCGAGCTTATCGCGGGAGATCTGTTGCCTGTCTCGGATGCGTGACTGAGCGTGGAGTAATCCACGCTGACCCTGCAGCAGCAGTCAGCAGCGGGCGTATTACTCACGCGAGTGAGGAAGGCCCAAACAGTGAGAGCGAGTAGTAGAACGTCAAACTCATGGGTGGCACTGCGCCAGCCAATCAGCTACGGCTGAGCTTTACAGGTTCAGAAGACGGTGAAGCCGAAACGGAAACCTGCAGAGTGGCGAAGCCCTTGTGGCGAACGACGACTCGAACCTCCGGCCCGCTAGGGCTCAACTTACTGAACCGCCCGGT
>Ga0210399_10003752_pt1 | contig 11838 bp, 7 predicted proteins | sample IncBWC14MmetaG_FD_150865 | JGI IMG/M metagenome (GOLD analysis project Ga0210399, IMG submission 150865) | Forest soil microbial communities from Barre Woods Harvard Forest LTER site, Petersham, Massachusetts, United States - Inc-BW-C-14-M | ecosystem: Environmental > Terrestrial > Soil >...
AGGAGATGCCCGAGCCCAGGTTCGATCGAGTCGGGTGGACGTCGAAGGGACGTTCGAGGGAGAGATACGTGCCGGGATCCTGGTTCTCCGGGAGACGGCCCGTGCCAAGGGCCTTTTCCGGGTCGAGCGCCTCCGGATGCATGACGGGGCGGTCCTGAACGGCGCGGTGAATCCCGCCCCGGCCCGGGAAGAGGTTTCTGAGGGAAGAATGCCTCCCCTCGCCGAAGAGACCGTGGGGGAGAACGACCTGGAACGCTGGGAGGGAGAGGGGGGACCCTCCAATCGCTAAGTCTGTGTCGGTTGCTTGCTTGCGGCCCAGAGCCGGCCCGTTTCGGAGGGGTGGCTCAGATCCCGCGGTTGCCTCGAGCCGCGTTCCGCGAGTAAACGAGCCTCCCTTCTCCAACGACAACGCAAAGCCCTATTAACAAGTAAGTTAAGCCTGTGATCCTGCTCACTACGAAGTGCTGGCCAAAAAAGCCATTGTTATGGTGAGGAGAAGTCTATCCAGAAAAGGGATAGGCTTCTCGGGGGTTCGTGCTCGCCCACGCGCGGGCGTAAGTTCTTCTCGCCGAGCATGATCAGCCACTGAGGGAGTCTCTCCCGCCGCAACGGCGGGTCAAGGGGCGCAGGTGGTCAATCCTCTCCTTCCGGGCCGCACACCACCTCCTCGCGAGGTGCTGCGGCATCGCCTGTCCCAGCTTGGAGCGGTCGCAGTCCTCGCGACCGTTTACTTCATCTCTGCCAAACTGGGGCTCAAGCTGGCATTCCTCCATGTGAGCGCCACGCCCGTCTGGCCGCCTACGGGCATCGCGCTCGCGGCCTTCCTCGGCATGGGCCTTCGTGTCTGGCCCGGGGTCTTCGCCGGTGCTTTCCTAGCGAACCTGACCACTGCGGGCTCGGCCTTGACCTCTTTGGGCATCGCCACCGGGAACACGCTGGAGGGGGTCCTGGGTGCCTGGCTTGTCCGCCGCCTGGCCGGGGGACTGCGAGCTTTCGATAGACCACCGGACGTCTTCAAGTTCGCCGCTTTGGCGGGCCTGGTGGGGACAACCGTGAGCGCCACGTTTGGGGTCACGAGCTTGTCCCTGGGGGGATATGCGCCCTGGGCCAACTACGGGTCGATCTGGTTCACATGGTGGCTCGGGGACATGGGAGGCGCACTGGTCATCGCACCCCTGTTGCTACTCTGGGGCACGACGGCGCGTCCGCGCTGGGATCGTGGGCGGGCGATCGAGGCCGCTCTGCTCGTGGCTTCGCTGGTCGTGGTCGGCCTCGTGATCTTCGACGGCTTGCTCGCCCTCGGGACGAGGAACTACCCCCTGGCATTCATCGCTCTCCCGCCGCTCCTGTGGGCGGCGTTCCGCTTCGAGCCGCGCGAGGCAGCCACGGCCACCGCATTGCTCTCGGGCATCGCGATCTGGGGCGCCGTCCAGGGCAACGGTCCCTTCGGGAGGCAGTCGCCCAACGAGACGCTCCTGCTCCTGCAGGCTTTCATGGGCGTCACCGGAGTCACAACCCTGGCCGTGGCCGCCACTGTGTCGGAGCGGAGGCGGGCGGAGATCGCCCTCTCCCAGGCGGGGGCGATCGTGCGTTCCTCCGAGGATGCCATCGTCGGCAAGACGCTGGACGGGACCATCGTCAGCTGGAATCTGGGGGCAGAAGCGCTTTATGGGTACGCGGCCGCAGAAGTGGAAGGGCGGCCCATCTCGATCCTCGTTCCCCCTGACCGACCCGATGAGGTCACTGACATTCTCGCGAGGATCCGGAATGGGAAGAGGATCGAGCACTTCGAGACCGTTCGCGTCCGGAAAGGTGGCAGCCGTGTTTCTGTGTCCCTTGCCGTCTCACCCATCCGGGACGCTGACGGTCGAGTCATCGGCGCCTCCGCTATCGCCCGTGACATCACAGAGAAGCAGCGAGCCGAACGGCGCCTGGCCATGCAGTTTGCGATCACGCGGCTCCTCACGGAGGCCCCGACCTTGCGCGCCGCGGCCCCGGGGCTCCTCCAGACGCTCTGCGAGGGCCTCGTGTGGGACCTCGGCGAGCTGTGGCTGGTTGACGTTGACACTCGTGCGCTGCGGCCGGAGGCCCGTTGGCCCGCCCCTGAGGCCGAAAAGGGCGAGGAACCAGCGAGGCCCGACGAGGCCATCACCCGCGGAGAGGATCTCCCTGGGCAGGTCTGGGAGTCAGGACGGTACGTGTGGCTCGATGCAGCGGCGGGCACCCTCGGCCAGACCAGGGCCGCCGCGGCCGGTCTCCAGGCGGCTCTGGCCTGGCCCTTGCGGATTGACAACGATGTCGTGGGAGTCCTGGCGCTATACAGCCGCGAGCCCCGTGCCCTTCGACAAGAGATCATCGACATCGTAGGCGACATCAGTAGCCGTATCGGCCAGTTCATGGAACGCGAGCGGACGCTGGAGGGGTTGCGGCGTCTCCAGAAGGCAGTGGAGACGGTCAAGATCGGTGTCACGATCACCGACGCCAGCGGCCGAATCCTGTACACAAACCCCGCCGAGGCCGCCATGCACGGGTACCGACCCCAGGAACTCATCGGGAAGCACGTGAGAACCTTCATGCCACCGCAGTGGCGGCCGGCAGCGGGACAGCCCGAGCAATTGAAGAGCTGGAAGCGCGAGACGGTCAACGTGCGTAGGGACGGGACCATCTTCCCTGTACAGCTCCTCTCGGACGCTCTCATCGGATCCGACGGTCGCACCATCGCAATCGTGACCTGCAGCGAGGAGATCACCGAGCGAAAGCGAGCGGAAGAGTCGCTTCGTTCCTCCGAAGAGCGCTACCGCCTGCTCTTCGAGAGAAATCTCGCGGGCGTGTACCGGGCGACGCTCGATGGTCGACTGCTCGAGTGTAACGAGGCTTTCGCCCGCATCCTGGGCTATTCCTCGCGTGAGGAGGTCCTGGCTCATTCCGCGTGGGACCTCTTCTTCAACCGGGAGGATCGTGAAGCCTTCCTGGCTCGACTCAAGGAGAAGGGCTCCCTCACGAACTTCGAGGTCCGCATCCGGCGAAGGGATGGCACCAGCGTGTGGGCGCTCGAGAACGAAACGCTCATTCCCGGACAAGACGGAGCGGATCTCGTTGAGGGTACCCTGATCGACATCACCGAACGCAAGATGGCCGAGGAGCGGATTGAGTACCACGCCTACCATGATCCATTGACGGGCCTCCCTAACCGGATGTTTCTCAAGGACCGGCTTCACTTGGCCCTCGCCCAAGCCCGTCGGAGCGGCCGGGGCTTCGCGGTCGTGTGGCTGGACCTGGACCACTTCAAGGAGATCAACGACACCCTCGGCCACGCGGTTGGCGACCGCATCCTGCAGGACGTGGCCGCGCGGCTGAGAGACTGTGTGCGTGAGGAGGACGCCGTGGCGCGCCTCGGGGGAGACGAGTTTCTTCTCCTTCTTGTCAGCGTGCGGCACAAGGAGGAGGCCGCCGGCGTTGCGAAGAAGATCCTGAGCCGTGTCGGTGAGCCGTTCCGGGTTAATGGTCATCAGTTGCACGTCACCACGAGCGCCGGGATTGCCCTCTTTCCCCAGGATGGTGAAGATGCGGGTACGCTCCTGAAGAACGCCGACGGAGCCATGTACCTGGCCAAGGAGCAGGGGCGAAACGCCTACCAGATTTGCGATCAAGCCGCGCAGCGACACACTCTGGAGCGCTTGGATCTCAACAACCGCCTGCGCATGGCTCTCGAACACGAGGAAATGGCCCTCTTTTACCAGCCCCAGGTAGAGCTCGCCACGGGCCGAATTGTCGGGGCGGAGGCGCTCTTGCGCTGGCTTCACCCGGATAGGGGGCTTCTGCTTCCCGCGGAGTTTCTGCCCGTGGCCGAAGAGATGGGCCTGATCGTACCCATGGGTGAGTGGGCTCTGCGAAAGGCCTGCGGCGACGCCAGAGGGTGGGGCGACCGAGGGCTCCCCCCGGTGCGGATCTCCGTGAACGTCTCTGTGCGACAGTTCCAGCAGTCCCGTCTCAGAACGACCCTTGAGGAGATCCTCAATGAGACTGGCCTGGCTCGGCGACGTCTGGAGCTCGAGATTAGCGAGAATGCGGCCCGGCAGAATCTCGACCTCACGGTTCCTGTGCTCCGCGACATCGTGAGCACTGGCATCGGAATCAGCATCGACGATGTTGGCGCCTGGCAATCTCTGCCCGGCTACCTCAACGGGCTCCCTATCCGACGATTGAAGATTGACCGGCCTCTCGTCACCGGCCTCGGACGGGAGCCTCGCGAGACGGGCGTCGTGAGGCGGATCATCGAGATGGCCCACAATCTTGGCCACCGGGTGGTCGCCGAGGGCGTCGAGACCCAACTTCAACTGGACGTCCTTAGAGGGCTGGAGTGTGACGAGATTCAGGGCTGGGTCTTCAGCGAGGCCCTCCCGGAGCCGGCGTTCGGAAAGTTGCTTGCGGCCTCGAACCCCCTCTACTGGACGGAATAACGACGCAACCGGTTGGTGATCGGAATGCGTTCCGTCGGCAGGCTACGGAGGGTGATCGCCCGCACGGGCGCGCAAGGCCTGCTGCTATTTGTGACCACTCTCACAGCACGGCATCCGTAGGGGGCCGTAGGTTGGGAACGCGTACAGATGGGGTCGCGTAGGCGACCTCACGCCTGCCCTTAAGCGAACCGGGGAGCGCAACCCCTGGGGACGCGGAGCACGGGGCCTCCTTCGGATCGGAGGCGACCTGGCCAAGCAGTTCAGAGAAACGCTTGAGGCCCATCGGCCCCGGGCCGCGAAGGGAGGTGCCGCGTGGAGCGACGGCCTTCTTCGTCGAAGCGTCGGCAGGGCGACGTCTCACCTGCGACGGCCGCTGAGCTGGACGGCGTGAAGTGCGAGTGCCCGGGCATGCGCCTCCTGACTGGGTTCCTGCCGGCCGTGCTTTGGTCCACGGATACCGACCTCCGCATCACATCCTCCCGCGGGGCGGGGCTCGAGCCGCTGGGTCTGCAGCCCTGCCAAGCCGTGGGGAGGACTCTCTACGAGTACTTCGACACGGCGGACTCTGCCTTCCCGCCCATCGCCGCCCACCTTCGGGCGCTCGGGGGCGAGGACGTGGACTTCGCCTTCACGTGGCAGGGGCGGGCGTTCCAGACCCACGTCGAGCCCTTCCGCGGTCCCTCAAGCGAGCTTAGGGGCGCGGTCGGCGTGGCCGTCGACATCACGGAGCGAAGGTGCGCCGAGGAGAAACTCCATCACGTGGCCCGTCACGACGCCCTCACCGGCCTTCCCAATCGGCCGTTTCTGTTGGAGCGACTCCAGCATGCTCTCGCCGGCCTCCAGCAAGGCCGGCAACCCTTCGCCCTGTTGCTGCTCAGGCTCGATCGTTTCCGCGCCATCAATGACAGCTTGGGCCACATTACCGGCGACTGGATCCTGTCCGCCATCGCCCGCCGGCTGGAGTCTGCCGTTCGGCCGCCGGACCTTGTCGCACGCTTCGGGGGAGACGGGTTCGCAGTCCTGATTGACCAGGTGGAGAATGGCCAAGAGGCGACGATCAGGGGCCAGCGGGTTCAGGAGGCTCTGGCGGAGCCCTTCCTTTTCGGTGGCCGCGAGTTGGTGACGACGGCCAGCATGGGGATCGCTTTGGCCTCGAGGGCCCACCGGCGGCCGGAGGACATCCTCCGCGACGCCGACACCGCGCTCCGTCGAGCCCGAGCCCTGGGACGCGCTCGTTTCGAGGTTTTCGACGACGCCATGCACGAACGGGAAGTTGCCCTGCTCGAGACAGAGATGGGACTGCGCCGTGCGCTGGAGCGGGGCGAATTCCAGCTCCACTACCAGCCCATCGTGGCCTTGGGGGCTGGGAACATCGCGGGGTTCGAAGGCCTGGTGCGGTGGCGCCATCCCGAGCGCGGCCTGCTGCCACCCGCGGATTTCCTCTCCGTGGCAGAGGACACGGGGCTGATCCTGCCCATCGACCGCTGGGTTCTCGAAGAGGGGTGCAGGCAGACGCAGGCCTGGAGCAGGGAGCGTCTTGGGGAGCGCCCGCTCGAGCTCAGCGTCAACCTGTCCGGGAAGGACTTGCTGCAGCGCGATCTGGTGGACCAGGTCCAGGCGGCGCTGCGCACCACCGGAATGGAGGCTCGCAACTTACGCCTCGAGATCACTGAGGGGGTGCTTCTGGAGGACGCGGTCGCCGCCGGCGCTACCCTCTCTCGGATCCGGGATTTGGCGGTTGAGGTGAGCATCGACGACTTCGGCACCGGATACTCGTCCCTGAGCCACCTCCACAACCTGCCCGTGAATCACCTGAAGATCGACCGCTGCTTCGTGAGCGAGATGGATTTCCGCCCCCAAAAGCTGGAGATCGTGCGCACCATCGTGACACTCGCGCACCGGCTGGGGATGGACGTCGTGGCGGAGGGCGTTGAGACACAGGATCAACTAAGCCGTTTGCAGACTATGGGTTGTGACTATGCCCAGGGCTACCTATTCTCCGGCCCGGTGGACGCCGCGGCGGCTCGCCGCCTGCTCGACGCGCTCATTCAGCCCGGGAAGGGATGGGGCTATGACGTGCCCCGATCCAAAGATAGGGATGACGTCCACGACGTCTGACAAAGAGTCTCAAGTTCGGGTGTAATGCCTTCTCGCGTCCGTCCGGCCCTTCGACCGTAAATTCCCCGGGCCCCGGAATGGGCAAAACGCCCGGCCCCCCCTGGAGCCGGGTCGCCGATCCAGCTCCCTGCGCTCCACTGCCCTTCGAAGCTCGAGGACTGGAGCCGGCTGGGAGCTCACCTCGGGGGTGGCCGGAGCAACCGTGTGCTTGAGGCGCTCGCCATCGCCCGGCGTGAGTAACCCTGAAACCGGCGAGATCCCTGGGGCATCAGAGTCGCGTGAGGATGGATATTCCGTTGGTTAAAGAGCATAATCACCTTCCTAGCCCCTTGGCCGATCGGACGTCGAGGACTTCCCTTTAGAGCCAACGGTTATCGCAGAACTGGGGTGTAGGCGTGTCAGAAGGCGACGGCGAAGACCGCGGATCCGGGTCGGAGCCCAACTCGCCACGACCACGCGAGGTTCGCGTTCCCACCACATTTGGGCGCTACGAAGTCCTGGGCCTGGTCGGCGAAGGCTCCATGGGTCGCGTGTACCGGGCATTCGATCCCATGGCGAAGCGCGTGGTTGCAATCAAGACGCTCAAGACCGAGTATCTCACCAGCACGCGGGGCGAAGAGTACATGAAGCGCTTCCGCAGGGAGGCCCAGGCCGCGGGTAACCTGGCTCACCCCTACATCACCACCGTCTTCGACGTGGGCGACGACTTCTTCGTGATGGAACTCCTGGAAGGCGTCACCCTTCAGAGGCATCTTCAGCTGGCGGGTCGTCTCGAGCTGGCCGAGGTACTGCGTATTCTGGGCCCGGTTGCCGAAGGTCTCGACTACGCCCATAGCAAGGGGACGATCCACCGGGACATCAAGCCTTCAAACATCATGATCCTGCCCGATGGGCGCCCCAAGATCATGGATTTTGGGGTCGCCCATCTCACCTCCACCGCGATGACGGCGGCGGGCGAGTTCGTCGGCTCACCCTCCTACATGGCTCCTGAGCAGATCACATCCAGCGGGGCCTCAGCGCGCACGGATCTCTTCTCCCTTGCCGTGGTGGCCTACGAGACGCTTACTGGGAAGAAGTGCTTTGATGGGGAGTCCATCGCCCAGATCGTCCACAGTGTGGTCAATGTCGATCCTCCTCCTCCCTCGTCCTACAACCCGGCGCTTCCCCCGCGTTTCGATGAGGTCTTCCGCCGCTCCTTGGCCAAGGACCCGAGCGTACGCTTCCCGAGCGGCGTCTCCTTCGTGGCCGCGCTGGGCCGACGGAGCGCCGACGCCGCCATCTCGGCAACGATGCCCGAGACTCCCTTCCCGTCGGAAGGAGAGCCGCATGCGGTGGGCGATGTCACAACCCATGATCTGAAGGGGCTCCCGTCAGGCAGTGCGCCCCGGCCTGCGACGGCCCCGTCTCCACGATTGCTCTCGCGCCAGCTGAAGCCCCTCCTCAGCGTTGGAGCACTGGTCCTCGCGGGGGTGGTAGCTGTAATCGCGCTACGGGGCACCGCCCCTTCCCAGCCATTTGCGGAAGCTCTGTCGCCGGCCCGGAGGGGTGGAATCGAGGTCGCGACCGACCCCGTGGGTGCCCAAGTCTGGGTCGACAACACGGAGGCGGGGAAGTCACCGCTTACTCTTGCCGGGGTGCGTCCCGGTCGCCACGCCATTCGGGTCGCTCTCGCGGGGTTCTCCTCCGCGGAATTGGCCCTGGACGTGCCCGCGGGAGGTTTCGGAATGCCCCTGCGGTTCACCCTGCAGCCTGTGAGCGCGATCCTTCAAGTCCACTCGGACCCTGACGGAGCCGAAGTGGCCGTCGACGGTCAGTCCAGGGGGACGACGCCCATCGCGACCCTTTCGCTCCCCCCCGGCAAGCACCGGGTGGAGATGACCCGGAAGGGGTACGTTCCCTGGGTGCAGACCGTGCAGGCAAGGGCGGGCGACCGGATTCCTCTGCTCGGTCGGCTCTCGGTTTCCCAAAAGAGCGCGGCGGAGTTGAAGGAGCACCTGCGGAGCCTGGGATGGATCCGGGAGGGGGATTTCCTGGAACCGGGTCCCGATGTAACTCCACCCCAGAAGATCTCGGGTGAGACCACGTCCTACCCCGATGCCGCCCGCAAGCTGAAGCTCCGGGGGACGGTCGCAGTCGAGATGACGGTGACGGAACAGGGCGAACCCGCGGAACTGCGCGTCGTGGAGTCGGCGGGAGAGATCTTGGATAATGCGGTTCTCGCCGCCGTTAAGGACTGGCGCTACACCCCGGCCCAGAAAAACGGGGTCAAGGTGCGAACGCGCGTTCGCGTCGAGCAGACCTTCGGCGAGAAGAGCTGACCCGATCCTGCTCTTCTACCCCTCGGCGGAAGTGCTCGCACCCCAACTGCAAGACTGGGTAGCGCCTTTTTCCGTGCCGTAGCCTACGTTCTTGGCACGGTAGGGACGACTCTTTCCTGGGCCTCGTCGAAATAGAGCACCCGGCCCTCGCGGTACGACTGCACCGCCATGCCGATGGGCACCATGGCCCGGTAGGCGGTGTCGGCGTCAAGGGTGGGCGTCTGCCGCATCCGCACGCAGCGGAGGAAGTTCTCCATGTGCGACTCGCGCGGCTCGGTCTCGATCTTCATCTCGATGGTGCCGTGCCGGTTCTTGAAGGCTTCCTTGGCGATGGGCTGCGGCGTCACCGTTATGTAGTCGACGCGCCCTTCGAACTTACCGTCGGGGACCATCACGATCGTCCCCTCGTGGCCGCGGATGAGCCCGGGGATGTGCGCGTCGTTGGCCATGCAGGAGCTGAGCACGAGGCTATGGCCCTTCGGGTAGTCAGCGGTTAGCGTGAATGTGTCGGGGACCTCGCGCCCGTCGTCCTTGAACACGTAGATCCCGCCGCTCGCGGTCACTCGGCGGGGGAACTGTGGCTCGCCCCAGCAGATGTTGAGGGGCGCGAGCACGTGGTAGAAGAGGTCGGTGGCGATCCCGCCCGAGTAGTCCCAGTACTTGCGGAATCGAAAGAAGCGGTCGGCATCCCACGGCCGGGGGGGAGCGTCGCCCAGCCACATCTTCCAATCCACGAAGTCGGCCCCTTTGCCTTCCGGACCCGCGTCCGGATCGATGGTCCAGTTCCATTCGCCCTTGTCCGAGTTGCGGTGGTAGGAGCCCTGGCTCATCAGGAGCTTCCCGATCATTCCGTCCTGGATGGCCTTGCGCGCTTTCCACCACTGGTCGGAGCTTGTGGTCTGAGAGCCAACCTGCAAGATGCGGCCGGTCTTCTTCACCGCCGCCGCCACGCTCTTTGCTTCTTCTACGGTGTGGGTGACCGGCTTCTCGAGGTAAACGTCCTTGCCCTTGGCCATGGCCTCCAGCGCCATGCGGGCGTGCCAGTGGTCGGGGGTCGCGATGATCACGGCGTCCACGTCGGAGCGGTCCAGGATCTGACGGTAGTCCAGGGCGGAATCGCACTTGGCGAACTGGGCGGCCGCGTCCTTCCTCTTTGCGTAGACGTCGCACACGGCCACGACCTGGGCGGCCAGAGCGGGGTCTGGCTCCTTACGGACCGGAGGGGGCCCCATCGAAGGAGGCGACGTCGGAGCGATCTGGCCCCCCGTCTCCATGACCCACCGCAAAAGGTCGGCCCCCCGGCCGCCGTTGCCGATGACGGCCACGTTGATGCGGTCGTTCGCACCAACCACGCGGGCATGGGCGGGGGCGGCACGGCCCACGACCCCGAGGGCCACCCCCGCTCCCACCGCCGACTTCACGAACTCACGGCGGCCGAGCTTGCCGTTTGTCACGCGGGCCTCCTTTGGAAAGCAGACATCACCCCAATTTCCACTTTGCCCTCGTTAGTCCTCAAGCCGATGCCCTTGGCGCTCAGCCGGGTGGTCGAGATGGGGTTCCCGTGGCCGGTCAGGGGGTCGCGGATGATGAACTGGGTGCGGTAGACATGGCGGGCGGGGTTCACCAGCTCCCTGAAGCGGCCGTTGCGGCTGGCGGCGGTGGATGTGATGCCCACGCTTGTCACCCAGGGCTTGTGAATCCACTCCTCAGCCCGGAAAAGCGACAACTCATTCGGTTGGGGGCCCGGGCTAGTCGGCGTGGTGAACCAGTCGCTTTTAGCACGCGCCTTCGGCGGGCGTCAAGGCCGCAGGCCGCAGCGTGTGGAGAGCACATGATTTGGCCGGTCTTTGGAGCAAGTGAATTGACCGTTTTTGGGCGGCGGCGTGGGTACCCCAGTCTTGGGCTCCTGGGAGGGGGGGATGGGGTACAGCGAAGCTGCCTGGGAGCGGGCGATGAAGATTCAGGAAGTCGTGTTGCGGGCGCTGTCTGGGGAGATCCACTGGTTTCGGGCGGCGGAGATATTGGGCGTGAGCATGCGGACCATGAGGCGGTACCGGTGTGGTTTGGATAAGTGGGGATATGAGGGACTTTTTGACCGGCGGCGGCGGAGTCCATCGCCGAGGAGCGTACCTGTGGAGGAGGTGAAGAGGCTTCTGAGGCTGTATCGGGAGCGGTACCGGGGCTGGAATGTGAGGCACTTTTTTCAAACGGCGTGTCGGGAGCATGGAGTGAAGGTGTCGTACACGTTTGTGAAGGCGGCGTTGCAGGGTGCGGGGCTGGTGATGAAGCACAAGGCACGTGGTCGTCACCGGAGGAGGAGGGAGAGGAAGGGGAGCTTTGGGGAGATGTTGCATCTGGACGGGAGCCGGCACTCGTGGCTGTCGCTCCTGGAGGATGCCAAGCGGACGCTGATCACGGTGGTGGACGACGCGCCCGTCCCGGACTGGGTCGAGAGCGCCCTCCGGGCGTGGATCGAGGCGGCCGGGATCACTGCGGGCAGGATCTTCCGGGCCGTCAGCCGGTGGGGGAGTGTCGTCGGGGAGAAGCTCTCCACCACGGCCGTCCTCGGCATCGTGGCGGAGTACGCGGCAGACCTCGGTCTGCAACTCTTGCGGCACGACCTGCGCCGGACCTGCGCGAAACTCTGCCCGCTCTCCGGCGGCGCCCTCGAGCAGTCCAGTTCCTCCTCGGGCACGCCTCCGTCCAGACGACCGAGCGCGACCTGGTCGGAGTCGGCGTCCTGAATGTGCCGTGCACGCTTCCCGCGGCGTCCGCCCAACGTCGGCGGGGGTCTCGACGCTCCACGTGCCTTACTTCCGGCCCTCCTGGCCGTAGCGCCCGTCATGTGGGCGAGTCAGGATGCCACGGTACCACTAACCGACGCCGAGGCAGGTCCGATAGACAATATGGAGTGACCAGCTCGCGATCGTAGAATCGCGGGT
>Ga0210399_10003754_pt1 | contig 11836 bp, 8 predicted proteins | sample IncBWC14MmetaG_FD_150865 | JGI IMG/M metagenome (GOLD analysis project Ga0210399, IMG submission 150865) | Forest soil microbial communities from Barre Woods Harvard Forest LTER site, Petersham, Massachusetts, United States - Inc-BW-C-14-M | ecosystem: Environmental > Terrestrial > Soil >...
CGATCGAAGAGCTGCCACTGCGGGCAGCGCTCTCGACGCGGACAACGGTCGTTTCCGCAAGAATTGTCGGCGTGGCGCGGGACATCGATCTCGCACTCATCAAAGTGGATGCGGTGAAACTACCGGCGCTCGGGCTGGCCGATTACCGCAAACTGGGACAAGGCGAGCTAGTTTTTGCGTTCGGGAGCCCGGAGGGACTGCGCAATACGGTGACGATGGGAGTGGTTTCGGCGGTGGCGCGGCAGATCGACGCGGATTCGCCGTTGATCTACATCCAGACAGACACAGCGATCAATCCCGGAAATTCCGGCGGGCCACTTGTAAACGTGAATGGCGAAGTGGTGGGAGTGAACACGTTTATCTTGTCGCAATCGGGAGGAAACGAAGGCCTGGGATTCGCCATTCCGAGCAGGGTGGTCAATGTGGCGTTTCAGCAATTGCGCAAGTATGGCCATCTGCACCGGGCGGAAATTGGGATTGGAATTCAGACCATCACGCCGACGCTGGCGGCGGCACTGAGCCTTCCACGGAACTACGGCGTATTGATTTCCGACGTCCAGCCGGGAAGCACAGCCGAAGCTGCGGGCGTGCAAATCGGAGATGTACTGGCGGGTGTCGACGGAAAAGCGGTCGAGAATCTGCCGTTCGCTGCGTTTCATTTTTTGTCGCTGGAGACGGGGGGCAGCGTCCACCTTGATCTCCTGCGCGGCAAAGAGCGTTTCGCTCTCGACGTGAAAGTGATGGAGCCGCCACACGATATGGATCAAATTGCAGCGCTTGCCGATCCGGAGAAGAGCCTGGTGTCCACTCTGGGGATTCTGGGAGTGGAGATTGACAAGAAAATTGCGGCCATGGCGACGGACTTGCGGGATCCGTTTGGAATCTTGGTGGCCGCGCGCACAGCGGGGGCGACCGTGGAAGTGCCGCTGAACAGCGGAGACGTCATTCGTACGTTGAACGGGCAGCCGATGACTACGCTCGACCGGCTACGGAGCGCGCTGAAGGCGTTGCCTGCAGGAGCGCCGGTGGCTTTGCAGATTCAGCGAGACCAGAAGCTGCTTTTCCTGGCGTTCACACTCGACCAGCAGTAATGGAAAGCAGGACCGAGGACAGGCGAGCCCGGTAAGCCCGGCAGCGAGTCGGTCCTAGTGAACGGGCCGAGCGACGCCGACATTTTTGCTGCCCGAAGAACCGCGCAGGTATTCAATCAAAAACTGAGGGTCCAGAGGTTTCCCGGTACCGGCTTGCATGATTTCATCCACGGTCTGTTCGGCACCACGAGAGTAGAATTTTTGCTTCAAGAACTCCCCGGCAGTCGCACCCCAGCGCGGACCAAACCGCTGGTCCACGGTCTGCTGGATCTGACGCGCCACCATGTGAGCCAGGACAAAGCTCTGAAGATAGATGGGGTCGGAACCGTACATCGGGTTGTAAGCCCAGACGGGAGTGTCATGGAGATCGACACCAAGGTATTTTGCGTGGATGCGATTATAGAGCGCCGCGAGATCCTGGGCGGGATCGGCATACGCTTCAAACTCGAAAAGAGAGTCGGCCATTTTTTCGCGCAAGTCGAAGAGAGACTTGAGGCGGTAGCGTCTGGCGAGGATTTGCGATTGTTCCGCGCTCAGCCCAAAAACGGAACCACTGACTTCCGAGCGATAGAGCATGAGGGTGAAAAATTCAGCCAGTCCCTCGTCGAAGGACTCGGCACCATTGGCGCTAAGAAGAAACGACGGCTCATCCATCATGCTGTAATGCAAAGCATGACCGGTGGAATGCAGCAGGCGATCGTAGAAGCGGATACCGCTGAGGCGATTGGCCAGTATTTTGATTTCCTTGCCATAGAGTATGGGGTAAGCCGCGCCATCAAAACCCAGATCGGCCACCCGCATCTCAACGTGGAGTTTGTCGAGGCCGTAACCCAAGTTCGCCGCCATTTGCGTGGTCTTCTGCCACCCTTGCCCAGGCACGAACCGTCTCTTCTCAAAATCATTTGTCAGGGTGGAAAAGTAGTATTCGAGATCCCAGGGTTCGATCTTTTCGAGACGAAGGTCACGGCGCATCTGAGCCAGTAGCTGACGATATTCCGAATCGGTTTCCTGGCGTAGACGATCAAACCAGGTGAAGAGCTGTTGCGCGTCAGCACCCTTGCGGCGAAGCATGAAGAGCGAAAAAATAGTGTCGGAGTGACGGAGAGCAAGCTCGTTCCGTAATTTGATGGCCTGGCGGATGCGCTCGCCATTGAGAGGCGCGATCTGCGCGCGGGCTCGCCAAGCCTGTTCACGAATCCGGCGGTCGGGACTGCTTGCAACCAGGTTGCCGAGTTCCGCCCGAGTGTTTTGTTTGTCTGCGACCTTATATCGAAAATTGCCTTCCTCGCGCGTGATGGATTCCTCGAGCGCATTAAGCTTTGCATCCGTCGTGATTATCGTGAAAACCGCCTCGTGCAGAAAGAGGTCGCGGCGGCGGATCAGGAGCGAACCGCGGAAAGAAGTGTTTTTCAATGAGGTCAAGAATCCTTCGTCTTTGAATACGCCACGAATTCGCTCCTCGGCGGAAGACGAAGTGGCCTGCTGATCTCCGAGCGCCTTCTTGTATTCGGTGCGCCAGTACTCCGCGTAGAGGTCTTCGAGCTGCCTTTCCTTGGCATCGAGCTGCACTGCGGTGGCTTCGATGGATTGCGCCGCGGCAGAAGAAACCATCACGAGCAGGAGGAGAAAAACACCAGCGGATCTCATTATTCCATTACAGCACAACGAGAAACCTTGGAATGGAACTAATCGCGGTGGACGTGCTTTCAAACAAATAGTCGATGCGGAAAGAAAAAGGAGCCTGGATGCGCGGGGGCGGACGTGGAAGTGCCGTTGACACCGGTGGCATCATTCGCACGTTGAACGGGAGCCGATGACGAGGCTCGACAAGCCGTGATGGAAATGGGGCACCCGTCAGTGGGCTTCGGGGAGAGTGTACTCGAAGTCGTAGGAGTGTTTGCCGTCGGCGATGGTGATGTTGAATTTGCCGGTAAGACCGACGAGTTGGCCAGAGCCGGAATCCGGAACGACGGTAATGGAGAGTTGATAGGCGCCGCGGTTCATGGTGCCGGTGTGCTGGAGGACGAAGGTGCCTGTGCGGCCGTGCAACGTGCCGGTAACACGCTCGATGGCGACGTAGCCAGCGGAGCCTTTGACGTCGGTGCCAGCGGTGAGCATGGTTCCCTTGCTGGTAGCTTCGAGATCGCCGTGGATTTGTTTGTCGATGGTCATGCGGCCGAGAGTGGCGTCCTCGAATTTGCCATCGGGAGCTTGGGGAATGAGTTTCACTTCAAACGTTCCAGTGGCTTGAGTTGGCATGGCTGTTCCCTTCTGGATTGAACCTTGACCCGAGAGATTTGCGTATGTGTGCATCAGGGAACCGAGGCCAAGGGAGAAACAGGCTGCGGTGATAAGAGCGACTCCGAGGCACGATAGCGTTTTCATCATTGCTCCATTATGAACGCAGTGGACTCTCTGGTGGAGAGAAACGGACACGATAGTGAACTTTCCGGGACGCGCAACGCTAAGTTATGCCCGGAGCCCCGCGGTGTGTTAGTGTAATTTTCCCAAAATTGTGAAGGGGCGACGATGGCAAAACCGAAAGTTCTTGCGACTCACAGCTTGTTCGATGCGGCGCGGCAGATTCTTCAAGAGACCTGCGACGTGGAATACTGGGCGAAGCCGGAACGCCCGCCCCGGGAAGAAGTGATGCGGCGCGTGAAAGACAAAGAGGGTCTCATTTGTCTGCTGACCGAGAAAATCAACGAGGAATTCCTGAGGGCGGCGCCGAAACTGCGTATTGCGGCGAACGTGGCGGTAGGATTCGACAACATTGACGTGGCCGCTTGCACGAAGCGCGGCGTGGTGGCATCCAACACGCCGGGCGTGCTGGATGAAACGACGGCGGATTTTGCGTGGACGCTGCTGATGGCAGTGGCGCGGCGACTAAGCGAAGGCGAAGCCCTGGCGCGCTCGGGGAATTGGAAGAATTGGGACCTGGATCAACTGGTGGGCACCGACGTATGGGGAAAGACGCTGGGCATTGTGGGGTTCGGGCGCATTGGACGAGCCATGGCGCGGCGCGCGAGCGGTTTCCAGATGAAAGTGATTTACACGGATGCGATGCGGGCGCCCGCCGACGTGGAAAAGGCGTTGAGCGCCGAATTTCGGGAGATGAACGCGTTGTTGGCGGAATCCGACTTTGTCAGCGTGCATGTGCCGCTGCTGCCGGAGACGCGGGGATTGTTTGACGCGCCGAAATTCTATCGCATGAAGCCGACGGCATTCCTCATCAACACGGCGCGCGGGCCGGTAGTCGATGAAGCGGGGCTGGTGACGGCGCTGGAGGCCGGCAAAATTGCGGGCGCGGGACTGGACGTATACGAGAACGAGCCATTTATTCATCCCGGACTGAAACGCGCCAACGTGGTGCTGGCGCCGCACATGGCGTCGGCCTCCCTGGAGACGCGGACAAAGATGGCGTGCATCGCGGCGGAGAATGTCGTCGCGCTGCTTACCGGCCAGCGGCCGCCAAACATTTTGAATCCCGAAGTGCTGAAGTCATCGTAGCGAATTTTCGGGCAGCCCTCTCATGCCGCAACTGAAGCAGCTCGCACGACAAATTTTCCACGAAACGCTGGCGGCCATCGATATTCCCGCAACGATGCAGCGCAAGCTGCAGCGCAAGGGAACGATATTGAGGTGCGGCGACGCGAGAATCGATCTGCGAAATTTTGAAAAACTGCGCGTCGTAGCTATCGGGAAAGCCGCGCATGCCATGGTCGAAGGACTCGAATTGGTATTGGCGCCATTTTTGAGGATTGAGGGCGTGGTTTCTGCGCCGACGGCGCCGCGGAGGCCCGGGCCGGGAATGAAGTACTTTTTGGCGGGCCACCCGACACCGAATGTCGAGAGCTGGAAGGCGGCAGAGGGAATTTTAGCGCTACTGAAAAAATGTGATGAGAAGACGCTGGTGTTTTTTCTGCTTTCCGGAGGCGGATCGGCTCTGGTGGAATTGCCGCTGGATCCTGCCCAAACATTAGAAGATGTCCAGACACTACACCGCGCACTGGTTACCTGCGGCGCCCCGATCGAGGCCATTAACACGGTCCGGAAACACCTTTCCGCGGTGAAAGGGGGCCGGCTGACGGCGGCGGCACACAACGCAACAAAAATTACTCTGGCGGTAAGCGACGTGCCGGTAGGAAAAGAGTCGGCGCTGGCATCAGGTCCTACCCTGCCCGACCCCACCACAGTTGCGGACACGAAGCGCATTATCGCTGAGTACTCGCTGCGCCAAAAGTTTTCACCAGCTCTGCAACGCTGGCTCGACAAAACAAGCATGCCAGAAACCCCGAAGCACGATGCCGCCGTATTTCGCAATTCACATTTCCTGCTGCTGCTGGGGATGGATGATCTCTTTCATCCCGCGCATCACGCTGTGGAAGCGAAGGGATTCATCGCCTGCTGCGACAATGCGACGGATGATTGGCCAGTCGAGAAAGCCGCGGAGTACTTGCTGGAACAGTTGGAAGCCCTGCGGGAAACGTACAAGGGGCAGCGAGTCGCGGTGATTGCGGATGGCGAAGTGAGTTCACCCGTCACTGGGAATGGAGTTGGAGGAAGGAATTCCGCCTTCGTGTTGGCCTGCGTCGAGAAAATCGCGGGAAAGAGCATTGCCGTGCTCAGTGCGGGGACCGATGGGATCGATGGAAACAGTCCCGCTGCCGGAGCGGTGGCGGACGGAGAGACATTGACGCGGGCACGCGCGATGGGGCTCAATCCAGCGGAAGCTTTTCGACAAAGCGATACGTTTACGTTTTTCTCGAATCTGGAGGATGCGATTGTTACTGGACCAACGGGAAACAATTTGCGGGACTTGCGAATCTTGATTGCAGAGCCGTAGAACGATTCCTCCAAGAAAAAGAGTTTGCACAGAGATCACCGAGGACACAGCGTTCACAGAGCACAAGGAAGTTCAAGCGCTCAGTCCTTTGGTGGAGGGAGGCGCTTCTCCATGGACTTGAGGCGTTCGCTCATTTCATGAAGTAAGCGCTCGAGCTTTTCGAGCCGTTGTTCCGTGGCCGACGGTCCGCCTGCGGAACTCTCGGAAGGCGCCTCGTCGCCCTCTCCGTAACCATGGCTGTCAGAGGGTTTTCCATCCGCGGGTTTCTTCAGGCGCGCGATCTGTCCTCGGATCATCGGCACCATTTCGATGCTGAGGTCGTCGATCTTCAGCAACGCTTCCAGCGCGGGAATGGCGGAAGCATCGCCTCGTGCACCAAGCGCGTAGATCGCCGCCATGCGAATGGAGAAGTGCGGTTCCACCAGATAATCGGCAATCTGTTTGGTGAGCTCCTTATCGTCCTTCTTCAGACGCCCGAGACTGTTGATGGCAGCAGTGCGCGAATCCATCGGTTTGCCGGCGGCCGACCACTGCAAAAGCAGCGGCACGGCCTTGTCGTCGCCTAGTGAACCGAACGAGCGAAGAGCGGCGTTGCGAAGGAAGCCGTCAGGCGAATCGGAGGCGACAGCGGCATCCAGCGTCGCAAATGCATCGGGCCCCTTCAAGCGGCCAAGCGCTTGCAGCGCGGCGCCGCGCGCGCGATAGGAATCATCCTCTTTCGCTATGGCATTGAGCTTCGCTGTAACGGCCGCGTCTGCTTTGATATTTCCGAGTGCGCTAACCACACGGCTGCGAACCCAGGGCACATCATGCGAATCCACTGCGGTGAGAAGCAGCTTGGAGGCGGAAGCCCCGTCCAGCTGGCCAAGAGCGTCCGCGGCCGTGGCGCGAACTCCCGATGCTTTATCGCTGCGCAGCGCTTCCCCGAGAGCGGCGACCACTGCCTCGTCGTTTTTCAGCTTCCCAAGTGCGACAACTGCGTCTGCGCGATCTGCTAGATCGACCGCATTCTTCAATTGATAGAGCCATTCCTTCTTTTCTTTATGGAATTCGGCCGACTTGAGAACGTGGCCGCCCTTATCAAAAAGCACCATCAACGGCGCAGAATCCGCAGGCAGCCAAAAAGTCTGCTTGTCCTTCGAAACAGTGATGTTGTAAAGCTTGGGTCCCGACGCGGTGGTGATCTCGACTTCCACGGGCACGCGGAACAGGCCAACGTATTCCTCGATTTTTTGAGTCTGCTTCACGGCCAGCGTCACTTGATGTTTTTCGCCATCGTCGGTGTAGCTCAAGTCAAACTTCGGCGCGCCCGCTCCGTACACCCATTGGTTGAAGAATTGGTCGACATTGGTATGCGAGGACTCTTCGATGGCCTTCGCTAAATCGGCGCTGACAACGTTCTTTCCGCGATTCACTTCAAGGTAGTGCTTGATGCCCGCATAAAAAGGGTCCTCGCCCATCTGGTGGCGCAGCATGTACAGGACCCATCCACCCTTTCCATAGGCGTTTCCGTCGAACTCGCTGGAATCATCGAAGTCGTGACGCACCAGCGGTTTGTTCCAGAGATTGCTGCTCTGGAACCATTCGCGCCTATTGCTCCAGCGTTCGTAATCGGCTTGCTCCTTGCCGTAATGTGCTTCGGTCCACACCGTTTCCGTGAACGTTGCAAAGCCTTCATTCAGCCAGACGTTGCCCCAGTCCTTGGTGGTCACCAGATCGCCGAACCATTGATGACCGAGCTCGTGCGAGATCAAATCATCTTCGCCGGTGGCATATTCTGGAGCGAGCTTGGGATGCGTGAGCGAAGTGCTGGTGTTGGTTGTGGCGCTGGAATTCTCCATGCCGCCAGCGACGAAATCATCCACCATCACCTGCGCGTATTTTTCCCAGGGGTAGTCGCCAAACTTTTTGCTGAACAGCTCCATCATGGCCGGCGTGCGCCCGTAATTGATGGGCAGCCGATCACCGCGGCCCTTCGGCGCGTAATAGGTCAAAGGGATGCCGTGCCAGGACTCTTTCACTTCATCGAATTCGCCGGCGACCACGGTGATCAGATAGGTGGAACTGGGCACGGACTCTTTCCAATACCAGGTTTTCAGACCTTTGCCGGCGTCGCTGATGCTCAACAGCTTGCCATTTGAAACGGTGATCCACGAAGCGGGAACCGTGAGGAAGGTTTCAGTGGTGAGCCGATCGTTGGGGTAGTCGTACGTCGGCAAGTAATAGTGCGTGTCTTCCGACTCGCCTTGCGTCCAGATCTGGCTCGGGCGGTCGGGATAGTCCTTGTCCGGCAAAATGAAGTACATTCCTTTTGCGGGCTTGCCTTCGTAGCGGATGGTAATCTCGAATTTGTCGCCGGCCTTAGCCGCTGCCGCTAGCTGGACAATCAATTTTTCGGCCGTGGTTTCAAATTTCGCGCCGGATTTGTTCACGGTTACCTTCTGAATGGTAAGGCCCGCCGAATCGAAAACAATTTTCGAAGTGCCGTCGCGAAGAACGGAGAGCGAGTGAGTAACTTCTCCAAGAACTTTTTTCTGCTCCAGATCGAAACGCAGGGAAATCTTGGAGTGCTGCAAATCATAGTCGCGGCTGCGCGCGTAAGGCTCATCGGCTCGGAGTTGCGGCGCGGCGTTGAAAATCGCCAGCAGCGCCGCGAGCGCAAGTAATGGCATGCGACTACGACGATGTCTTGGGCTGCGAAGGAATTCCCCGATCATTCAGATGCGCTCCTGTGAATGGTGTGTCCTGCCCGCTCCAGCGCGGCGATAGCTGCCGACAAAGTTTCGGAAGCGACGAGCAGGTAATCTGTGTCAAACGTTGAGACCGCAAACAAACTGATTTTTGCTTCCGCGAGCGGCGCGGCGAGCGAAACCAGTACGCCGATCTCCGACAAAACGAAGGGCCCATGCACTTTCAGGACGCGCCACCCCGGTTGCGACTGCACGCCCACGGGCACGCGTGAAAGCTCGGTGACAACGGAAAGCTCATCCCCAGTTCGCGTTACGGAAAAAAACGGACCGTGCGTCGCCCATGGTGGAATAGGCGCATCGGCCGCGAGCCGCGATATCGCGAAGCGCTGCGAGAGAAGCGTGAGCTCAAGGTGACGGGTCGCGGCCATTGAGGACTAGAGCAGGCTCCTCACGAGACCACCATCGACCGCGATGGAAGTGCCGTTCACATAGCTGGCGCGTTCCGAAGCGAGGAATGCGACGACGGCAGCAAATTCCTGCGGCGTGCCAATCCGGCCGGCGGGGATTTCGCGTTCCCAATTGGCGAAAACTTCTTCAGCCTTGGAGCCGGTGCGCGAAGAAATCGAAGACGCAAGGCCATCGAGGCGGGCAGTGCGCGTGAAGCCCGGGCAGACGTTGTTCACCGTGATGCCATCAGCGGCGTATTCATTGGCCAACGTGCGCGCCAGGCCGGTGACAGCGGCGCGGATCGAGTTCGAGAGCAGTAGTCCCTCCACCGGCTGCTTGACCGCCGACGAAGTAATCGTAATCAGACGTCCCCACTTGTTTTTCTGCATGCGCGGCAGAACTTCCTTTGCAAAATAAATGGTGCTCATCAGAAGCTGGTCGACAGCCGAGCGCCAGGCTTCCGGCGGGGTGTTCTTAAATAAGTTAGACGGGGGACCGCCGGAATTGGTAACGCAGATATCGATGCGGCCGAAGCGCGTTTCGGCAGCTGCCACGAAGTCACTAACAGCCCTGGAATCAGTCACATCCAGCGATCGATGGAACACTTCGCGGCCGGTCGTTTTCTGGATTTGCGCCGCGGTTTCTTCCAGGGCACCAGCCGTGCGCGCACAAATCGCGACGTGCGCCCCTTCGCGCGCGAGTTCCTCCGCTACGGCGCGGCCCAACCCTTTGCTGGCCGCCGCGACAATGGCTACCCGCCCTGTGATCCCTAGATCCATTCCACCACCCCATTCAAAACTTCAATCGTCTCGCGAAACGGTGAGTCCGTCAAATGCCCCCTCTTTGGCTCACACGCCGCTTACGAAGAATTTTGTTTGCCTGGCGCGGGGTGCGGCACTAAGATGCAGTCCATTGCTACGCGTGGAGGTGCCTATGCGACACAGGAAGTGGTTGAGTGGAGCGCTATTTCTTCTCGGCTGTTCGGCGGCCCCGGCGTTTGGGCAGCAGATCGGCAAGTTCGTGCCGATTCAAGCGGGATCGGATGTCGACCATGCCTTGACGGAGATCAACGCCACAACCGACCCGGCCCAGAAGCTTGCGCTGATCGACAAGTTCGCGGCCGGGCCGGGCAGCGAAGGCGACAATCCCATCGTGGTCGACGGTCTCTACGTCGACTACTACATCGAACAAAAGAATTACGACAAAGCGATGGAATATGGCGACAAACTCTTCGCCCTGGACCCGGACAGCTTTCAAAACGCGATGAACATGATTCGCGCGGCGTCGGAAAAGGGAGATTCCGAACGTGTGGTCGGGTACGGGGAAAAAGCGCAAGGAATTTTGAAGCGCTTCAAAGAGGCGCCGGCGCCTTCCGGCACGGCACCGCAAGTTTGGGAAGAGCAAAAGGCCAAGACGCTGGAGAGCAACAAAGAGGGTGTCGCGTACATCCAGCAGGCGGTTTACAACGGCGCGATTCAGGCCCGCGACCCTGGAAAGCGGGCGGCGCTCCTGGTGCGCTTTGCGCAAGCCTTCCCGGATTCACCGTACACGAACCAGGCGCTCGGCGTGGCCGCTACGTCTTATTCGCAGGCGCAGAACACCTCAAAAATGCTGGAAGTGGCGAACGGCCTGCTGGCCAAGGATCCCAACAATCTTGGCATGCTGCTGGTGCTCTCCGATTATTATTGCGACAAGCCCGACCAATTTGCGAAAGCCGAGCCTTACGCGAAAAAGGCAATTTCCGTGCTGGATTCAGCGCCCAAGCCAGAAGGCCTGACCGACGAGCAGTGGGCCCAGCAGAAGGCCTTGCAGAAGGGCCTGGCGCTGAGTTCCTTGGGGCAAGTGAACATCGAAAAGAAAGACAACGCCCAAGCGGTGGAAAATCTAAAAGCGGCAGCGCCATTGGTGAAAGTCGATGACGCGAGCTACGGGCGAAATCAATACCGCCTGGGATTTGCGCTTGCCAACCTGAAAAAAACCGCCGAAGCCAAGGAAGCGTTCACACAGGCAGCTTCCGTGAACGGCCCCTATAAGGCGCTGGCACAGGACAAGTTAAAAGCCGCCGCGGGCCCGGCAACGGCCCGAAAGAAAACGCCCTGAAGGCATGAGTGAATCGCAGCGGGTGGTTCGCGCATCTAACACCCCGGCGTAAGTGATGATGAGGGATTCTGAACCAAGGGAGATTTCCATGTCTGAGATTGCGACATTTGGTGCCGGATGTTTCTGGGGCGTTGAAGCGGCGTTTCAACGCGTGCCAGGAGTGATCGACACCGCGGTAGGCTACAGTGGCGGGGAGATGCCCAACCCCACGTACAAAGACGTTTGCACCGATGAGACGGGGCACGCGGAGGTAGTGCAGGTGAACTTCGATCCGGCAATCTTGAGTTATGAAAAGTTGCTCGACGCATTCTGGCAGGCTCACGACCCCACTCAAGTGAACCGCCAGGGACCGGACTTCGGAGCGCAATACCGCAGCGCGATTTTCTTCCATTCGCCGGAGCAGGAAGCGGCGGCTAAGAAGTCTCGCGCCGCGCTGGACGCCAGCGGCAAACTCAAGCGCCCCATCGCCACCGAAATCACTCCCGCGGGCACGTTCTATCGCGCCGAAGAGTACCACCAGAAATATCTGCAGAAGCGCGGCGTAGCCTCCTGCCACTTCTGAAAATTGCGCGCGAAAACTACGGCGTTTTCTTTGCAGGCGTCTTGGATGATGCTTCCACTGCTTCCTTGAACTTCTTGAAAAGCGGAAGGTCGGGCGCATC
>Ga0210399_10003755_pt1 | contig 11830 bp, 7 predicted proteins | sample IncBWC14MmetaG_FD_150865 | JGI IMG/M metagenome (GOLD analysis project Ga0210399, IMG submission 150865) | Forest soil microbial communities from Barre Woods Harvard Forest LTER site, Petersham, Massachusetts, United States - Inc-BW-C-14-M | ecosystem: Environmental > Terrestrial > Soil >...
CTCTGCTTGCCTTGTATCAGCGCGGCCGCTGTTTGGGCTGGGGTGAAATGTCCCTGCGGAATATCGTGCGCATCGGCGAGGAAAAAGCTGGCCATCGCAAGCACCGTCATAGCCTGCCGTAAGTCTGCAGGGGAAACCTTGTCGAGGGTATCTTCGGCCGAATGCGCCTGCTCGAAGTAACCGGGCGCCCGTACTAGCGGAGCGATACCCGGCAATCCGACCAGCGTGAACGCATACGCATCTGTCATGAACAGCCACCCGTCATTTGGAGGCTCGAGGTGCAGGTCGGGAGTCAGTTCGTTGAAGTCCCTGAGCAGCGGCACCAGCTCGGGATGTCCTGCAGTTGGCAGCTTCACAATAGGGCCTGCGCCCCAGTCCAGCGCAAAAGCCGCGACAAGGTTGCCGAGTTCCGCAGCATGTTGACGTACGTAAGCACGCGAACCGAGCAGTCCTTCTTCTTCGCCTGTAAAAAGCACGAAGCGGAGTGTGCGTGCAGGGCGCAAACCAGTCCGCACTAGCACTCGTGCAGCCCCCAAGACGGCAGCCGCCCCGAAGCCGTCGTCCGTCGCCCCCGTTCCCAGATCCCATGAATCCAGGTGTGCGCCGACTAGCACCACTTTTTCCGGATGAACTGCTCCCTCAATTTCTCCGACAATGTTCTCCGCTGGAACAGGTCCGGCAGAAAAGCTATTTTCGACGTTGATGTCTATGCTCACCGGGCGGTTCTGCAGCAATAAACGCTCGATCAGTCTCTGATGTTCAACATACAGGTCGACAGACGGGATCAGGTTTGTATCAATGGTCTCGGGCAGCGCTACCGCCACCGGTTCAGAGTGAACAATGCCGTCGCCGGGCCGGGTATCGTGACGAAGCACTACGACGGCGTGCGCAGCAGTGGCCGCTCGCAGCAGCGGCAAGAGCTCCGCGTAGGCCCGCATTTGCTTGTCAGGATCGGAACCGATGAGTAGTGCTTTGCCGCTCCAGTTTGAACCCTGAGACTGAATCAGTGAACTAAGGTGTTCCGCAACATCATTGGCACGTAAAAGTACGACTTGCACTGGCCCACTATGCGTCGGCGTCGATCCGGTCCAACCGTAAGCCGCAATCGGAATCGGTATCCGGAAGGGTGTGACCAGCGAAGCCGTTGCGGGCCCACGCTGCCAACCTCGCGGCAATGTCCAACCTTCGGTGTGCACCTGTTGCAGGCCAATCTTGCGCATGTAGTCAATCACTTGCCACTCTGCCGCTTGTGCGGCGACACTGCCGGTAAGACGGGGACCGATTTCATCACACAGTTGTTCCAGTTCAAGCGTGGGATCGGTTTGCTCCGCGGCGCGGTGAACCATATCCATGTGGAGCGCCATCGGCGATATAGGAGCGGACGCAGGCGCTGCTTGACCCAAGGCACAGCCAGAGATCAAGAGTCCTACACACGGGATCTTGGCAAGCGGTCTCATGCTCAACAGCTTACATACCGATGCAGCCTTCCATCCAGTGCGCAGCTTTTCAAAAGCACTGCGCGAAGGTCTCCTTGCTTGGGGTTCCGGTCACCACGTCTATGCTCGTACAGGTATCCGGGACCTTAAACCTAGGGCCCGAGTCACGGGCAACTCTTCCCCAATCAGTTATGGAAGAGTTTCGCATGGACCTGCGGCCCACCCATAGGAATGAAAATCGGTCCGAGTCGGCGCGTGTACGATCAAGCGTGCGTGGGACGGCAAAGATCGTGGCAACTCTGGATGAAGTGAGGCCGTGGAAGAGTTTGGTCTGGGATGCGTCACGTGCTACCACCCTTCCCACCCGGATGGATGGCGCGACACAGATTGGTTCAAAACGCGAGTAAGGGAAGGTTAGCCGACAAATCGCTCTCAACGATTGTTTTCAGTGGATCACAAAAGCTGTTCATGGGGCCCGCAAGCGAGGGCCAGCGCTATAATCCTCCGCATATGTTGCCAGCCGCTTCGGCCCCAGTTGTGGAGATCAACGGTCAGCCACCGAAGGCGTATCTATCGCCAAAATTGCAACGGCCTCCCGTCGCTCCGCAGGGGCCAAAGTCAGCTCTCCACACGTTGCTGCAGACGGCGGCGCTCATTTTCGCCGCTGCGACCGTGGTCTATAGTTGCGTATGGATGTATTACGTTCGGCTGCATCCGCACGTAGAACTAGGGATGGATACAACATTTTCTTCCTCGACCGAGGCAAGCGAGATCACCAAGGTTGAGAAAGGCAGTCCGGCGGAAGAAGCGGGTCTGCGAACTAACGATCGTATTATCGGAGTGGATGGGAAAAAACTCGACGCTTACGCGACTGGGTTGGGTTCTGCATGGTCCAAAGGGCGACCGGGCGATGTGGTTACTCTGACGATTCAAAGGCCGGGGATGCAACAGCCGCTTGTAATAAGAGCGAAGTTCCGAGCCCTGGCTGGTCCAAGTCTGCCGCTGGCCCGAAGCCTAGCCCTCCAGATCATTGGAAGTTATCCGGTCGTCTTCCTGATAGTCGGTTTGTCCGTGTTGTTTATGCGGTTGGAGGACGCCAGCGCATGGCTTTTGGCGCTTCTCTTTGCCGGTTTTATCGCCGTCTCGGACCTTCCCAGTTCGTTCATGGCGTTGCACGGATTTGTTCTGTCGTTCATGTTGGGCTACCGAGCTTTGTTCGTGGGTGCCCTTACTCCATTGTTCTACTATTTTTTTGCAGTATTTCCGGCACGATCTCCACTCGACCGTCATCTTCCGTGGCTGAAATGGGTACTGCTCGGCACCGGTGTTTCTTTCGGCGTGTTTGGGTTGGATAAGGGAGGACCCGAGCCCTGGCCGGCGCTAGTCAAACTCGCGGGACAGCGGGTCGCCGACCGTGCCGTCTTGGCTTTTTTCTATGGCTGCCTTGTTTTAGGTCTGCTCTCACTAACATGGAACGCGTTCGTTCTACCTACCAGAGAGGCACGGCGAAAGATCCGCGTGATTTTTTGGGGAACTGTGGTTGGCGTCACACCGGCGGCGATCGCGCGGGGCACCGCGGATTTCCTGCAATTTCATGTTCCATTTTGGTTGGACTTCTTCGATATCATGGCGCTTTTCATTTTTCCAACGTCGTTTGCGTACGCGGTTGTGAAGCATCGTGTGCTGGAGATTCCAGTCTTGCTCCGTCGCAGTGCCCGGTATGTTCTGGTCAGCCGCGGCCTAATCGTCTTCGTGCTGTTCCTGGCGGTCTCGATAACCGTGCTGGTCACGATTTCCTTTTCGAGATTTTTTGAGTTGGGGTCGACAGCTGCAATGGCAGTCGGCGTGGGTTTCGGGGTGACGCTCGCTTGGGTCTCAACCCCAGGCTTGAAGCAGGTTACGGGACGAATTGACCGGGCGTTCTTCCGCGGCGCGTACGACGCACGCCGAATTCTCCAGGACTTAGCCCAGAAGGCGCGCACCGTCAAAGCACGCCAGGAATTGGCTCTGGAAATGGTTCCGAGCGTTGGCGAGGCGCTTCACCCTAGTTGGTCTGCTGTGTATGTGGAGGCCGGACCCGATTACCTAGAAAGCGACGACGCCATACTGCCGCTCGCATTGAAGAGGATCCGCAAAGACTCCCCTGGACTGGAGTACCTAGGTGCTGACGGCGAGCCTTGGGATGCATCGCTGAGTCCGACTGCTCATGCGGTATTTTCCCTGTTCGCTCCGCTTCCGCCGGAGTGTATCGTTCCTTTCCCAAGTCGCTCCGGCGACCTTCTGGGACTGTTTGTCCTCGGCCCCAGACTCTCCGATGAGCCTTATTCCAGCGAAGACAAAATGCTCCTGCGATCGGTTGCAAGCCAGGCAGGTGTGACACTGGAGAATCTGAATTTGGCGGAAAACATCGCCGAACGCTTGCAGGCGGAAAGAGCCGTTTCGCAGGAAATGGAAATCGCCCGGCAAGTGCAGCGGAAGCTGTTTCCTCAAAGGCTTCCGAACTTGAAGACGCTTGAATACGCGGGCGGCTGTAATCAGGCGCGCGCCGTCGGTGGAGACTATTACGACTTCGTGGAGTTGGGCCCGGAACGGGTCGGCTTGGTACTTGCCGACGTGGCTGGCAAGGGAATGTCCGCCGCTCTGCTGATGGCCAATCTGCAAGCAAGTATCCGCAGCCAATACTCAGTGGCATCCGAAAACCTTCCCCAAATATTAGAGTCCGTCAACCGCCTCTTCTATGAGAACTCGGAGCCCAACCGGTACACGACTTTGTTTGCCGGCAGCTATGACGGCGCCGCTCGCAGACTGCGCTATGTGAATTGCGGCCACAATCCCCCTCTGGTGCTCCGCCAGGATGGAAGCGTTGAAAGGCTGTCGGCTACGGCGACGGTGTTGGGCCTGTTTGAACAATGGCAGTGTTCGACGAGCGAAGTGCAATTTCAGCCAGGGGACCTCCTGGTCCTATACAGTGACGGTGTAACGGAGGCCTACAACGACCGCGAAGAAGAATTTGGGGAGGCGCGGCTCATACAAGTCCTGGAAGCGAGCAGAAATCTGGAGATTTCAGCTTTACTGACAAAATTGCTGGAAGAGGTAAATCAGTTCAGCGCTGGAAAGCAGTCCGATGACGTGACCGCGATCGTTGCTCGGATCCGCTGAGATGTATTTTGATAACTTTCATCTTCCTACGATTATTGTCTCCCGTTGGAATTTGCGAGTTCGCAAGATCGGTCCACCGCTCGGTGTGTCGAAGCAATTCTTCCAAGTGCTAAACCGCGCTTGTCAAGGATTCCGGGCGAGTGACGGGCAAACCTTACCTTACTGATTAGGGAAGGGTTGCCGACGATCCGGACGGCGAGCGGAAAAGCATCCTTGATTGGCATCGACTGTTTGATGTGCCGGCATGCAAAATTTAGGCCCTTAGCGAGCCACGGAACGCCCTAGCGGCATAGTAAGATTCCGCACCGTTGTGATACACGAAAACAGTGTTGTAGCGGCGATCACAAAAGAGGGCGCCGCCGAGTTTTCTGATATCAGAAGGTGTATTCACCCAGCTCGACGTTTTCGTATCGAAATCTCCAAGTCTCTGCAACTCTCGATATTGTTCTTCCGTTAAAAGCACAATGCCCATGGCAGCTGCCATATCAATAGCGTTATCTTCTGGTTTATGTTCTTTCCTTGACTCCAGCGCCTCACGGTCGTAGCAAACACTTCTACGCCCTTTAGGGCTTTCCGCTGAACAATCATAAAAAATGTATTCGCCCATCTTTTTATCATGGCCAACAGCGTCCGGTTCACCGCCAGTTCTTTCCATTTCATTGAGGGACCACAGTTTTTCACCACTAGCTTCCAGCTTGGCTTGCACTTGAGCCCATTCAAGACCTTTATGGCGGTTCATGTTTTTCTCAAAACGGGCTTTCAATGCTCTGAGTAGTTCTTCACGTTGTTCTGGTGCCAAGTCCTTTCTATTGCTATTAATGTTTCGCGCTCTTGTTGCTTTCATAGTCCTCGCTTCCCGCGTTTCACTCCGCTGCGCTCCGCCACATGGGGTTTTCTTCCACTTGTCTTTGCGTTCTTATCAATTCGCAGCCTCCACGCCGTTCGGATTGCACCCGTCAGTACGTCCTCGCTCGCCGCCGGCGCACCGAAATCACCTGAGTGTGCTCCTTCATCTTGAGAACGCTCAGAACTCTAGCCGCGCCTGAAACGCGATCATCCGTGGACTGCTATCGCCGCCTAAACCTACACCGAGCAAGCCCGTCGGCGGAGAAGTTGTGTACGCGAGCGCTCCAAAGCCAGTCTGGGTGGAAGGCTTTCCCGGAATGCCAGCCAGCACCATGCTCGGGAGCCCAAAGTTCGGATGGTTGAATACATTGAAGAACTGGGCCTCTATCCTGAGCTTCACACGCTCGGTTACTGCAAACCATTTTGTAAGATAGAAATCATTCCAGAAGAAATTGGGACCGCGCAGAGCATTGCGACCGAGGTTTCCGAATTGGCAATGCTGTGGGTCGTCGCCGCCGGTGCACTGTCCTGTACTCGGATCAACAGTCGATACAAAGGCGTCCGGATTCAACCACTGGATCGTGCCCGGTTGGGTTACGCCCGGAACGGAATGGTGCTGATATAGCGGAACCCCCGGAACGACACTTGCGAACTGCGGTCCACTGCCCTGCACAAATCCGTCGCCGTTCGCTGAATAGGGGGTGCTCAGGACCGAGAACGGTATCCCGCTATGCCAAAACATGGTTCCCGAAATCTGCCAGCCGTTTAGCAAGTGTGCCAATAGGTGATTTCGGACCTGGATCGGCAACTGATACACATACTGCGCATTGAGATTGTGCCGGATGTCGTAGTCGCAAGGACCATAGTCGCGGGCCAGCCCTCCCGGCAGAGGGGAAAGAATCCCTCCAGCAGAGAACTGGAGGAATCCTCCGTTCGACACTGTATCCATGCAACGGCTCCAGGTGTAGTTGACCTGTCCTTGCAGACCGTGGCCGAGCCTCTTCATCGCGGTCAGTTGAAGGCCGTTGTAGTGACTGTTCGCGCCGGTGGACAACTGGGTCACAGCGCCGAATCTGGGATCGGTCGGCTGCGTGGGGAACGGAGCAAAACACCCCTGGCAGGGTGTCCCGCTCGCCGTTTTCACAGTCTGGTAACCATTCACCTGAGTTAGATAGGGTTGGTTCACCGCGCGCGTGCCAACGTACTGCGCTTGCAAACTCCCCGTGGTTCCGAACTGATGTTCTATCCCGAGGCTCCACTCCATGAAGTACGGTGCGTGGAGTTTGCCATCTGGGATCGCTGTGATCGCAACCGGCGGAAGACAACTTGCGGGATTTGCCTGTGGACACGAGAGCTGGCCCTGAGGAAATCCCGCAGTAAAAGTCTGATTCGCGGCAATGGTTGCGTTCACCGCGCTGTTCGTCGCTCCGGGCGCGATTGCTGTCCCGCCCACGCTGCCAAGCACTCCTCCCTGAAACGTCTTATCGTAGGGAGGATTCGTACCAACCAGATCGGCAACAGTGCCCGGCAAGATGTCGCTGAAGATCCCGAAGCCAGTTCGAAGAACCGACTTCGGCTCAAACTGCCACGCAATCGCCGTTCTCGGCTGTAGGATGGCGAGCGGTGTAGACGAGAAGAGATTGCCGAGATGTGTCTGGATAGCAGCGTTCAGCGGTTGACTGACATCATGGGAGACGGAACTGAACGAGCCGCGAAGACGAGCGACTTGCTCATGCGGATTCAGCGGATTGGAGTTGAAGGTGTCGCGTAGGCCGAACGTCCAGGTCAGCGTGCGGGTTACTTTCCAGGTGTCTTGCGCGTAGAGATCGAGATTGAGAAAGTTGAAGGGCTCATTGGCGCTCGAAGGGAAAGTCTTCGACGCGGTGTTTGCGATTCCATTGATAAATTGCTGCAAGTTCGCATAGGTCACGGTGGGAACTGTGCCTGTGCCGAAGTCATAGTCGTTCAGGCGGAGGATACGGGTGTTCGTACCGAACCGCAGTTCGTGCGCGCCGCGGCTCCAGGCGAGGTTGTCATTGATGAAGAAGCGCGATGCGCGCCTGCCTTGCACCCAAGTGTTGTCAAGCCCTCCAATGGGCGTGAAGGCATTCGCGCCGGTGCCCTGCAACACGATCGGGAAAGCCGCAAGTGTCTTCTGAAAGTTGCTTGGCCCAAACAAGCTTTCGTACCAGGAGAACGCCGGATTGAAGTAGTTCACCAGGTTCTGCGAGAAGACGTGCGTGTGCCCTGCCGCAAAAGAATAGAGAGGCTGAGGAGACACGGCGTCAAACAAAGAGTTGATTGGATCCGTGTATGCGGCTTGTACACCGGTATCAACCTGGAAACGAAACCAAGTCGTATCTTTCTGGTTGATGTTGTAGTCGAAGCGGACGGTCTGCACCTGTTCGTGGTCGTCGCTGGAGTGCGAGACGCTCTGCCGGTTGGCGCAACCATCCCCGGCGGCGCCAAGCGGGCAGCCAAGTATCGTGGTGGGTGTGCCGTTAGCATTTCCATAGAGCTTGAACATTGTTTGATAGAACAAACAATTCTCATTCGGGTTGGACCCGCAGCCGGTCGTTTGACCCCCAGAAAGTTGCTGCAAGACGTATTGTCGGAATAACGGACTGGGAACGATCGTCGGTGTAACGATGGGCAGTGCGATCCGAACCCACTCGCTGTCGAAGAAGAAGAACAGTTTGTCGTGCGCGATCGGCCCGCCCAGACTTCCCCCGAAATGATTCACGGTCGATGCGGGCTTGTGATTCCCCGGAGTCGCATTGGTAAAGTAGTCCGCTGCATTCAGTAGCGAACCATTCCACAGCGCGTAGAGATTTCCGTGGAACTGATTCGTGCCGGACTTTGTTACGTAATTGACTTGAGATGCTCCATACCTCCCTTGATCCACGGAATAGGAAAGGGTGTTGACGGTCACATCAGAAATCGAATTCAGTCCAAGGACAAGGTTGGTTGACAGTCCGCTGTTGAGATTGGTGAGCGGATCGTTCGTTTCCAGCCCGTCAACGATGTAACCGTTTGAGAGGGCGGGCAGGCCGTTGAATTCCACGTTGCCGTACCCGTTTGTGCCGCCGACGAAGTCGTTGCCGCTGCCCGCCGTATTGATGAGTGCTCCAGGGGTAAACTGCAGAGGGTAGGTTAAATCACCACCTGGATTTGGCAGATTTTCCAGCGCTGGCGCATTCAGAGTCGTGGATGTATTGGCATCTTCCGGGTTGATGAGTGGAGCCTCGCTGCTTACCTCAACGACCTCATTTGATCGGGCCACCTTAAGGGTGAAATCCACTGTTTGCTTTTGGCCCAGGCCCGAAACGACATTGTCATTTTGTCGTGGCTCGAAGCCTTGCGCTTCCACTTTGACCGAGTAAGTACCCGGCTTTAACTGTGGGAAGTTGAACCGGCCTGCCTCATCGGTCGTGGCGCTACGCCTCAGTCCAGTCTCAGGGTTGGCGATCGTCACCGTGGCGCCCGGCACGACGGCGTTGCTTGTATCCCGAACTTGGCCAACGATGGCACTCGTGGTTTCGCCTTGTCCCCGTGCTTGAGGCGGAGAAAGCGACGCCACAACCGCGAGAATGAGCATCAGCCGAACGAGGTGCGTCATGTCTTTAGACTCATTTTGTTTTCCCTCACAGGCCACGGACATCCCGAGGACCCAACTTCAGGCTGATTAACTAATGATTATCAGACATAGTTAACCATAGTTAATCACAATAGGCAAGCGACCGAGGAAGAGACAGTAGGGATAATGCCAAATTCACGTTAGCGCTGGGCGCTGATTGCGGGCGAGTGGCCAACCACTCGGGAGTTGTCGCGCGGTAGGCTCCAATCGCAGTGCCGAGTGCGGCCGCTCCTGGGGATCACCGTTATACGTCAATGTGGCCGAGCGGGTAGGTGGTGAGATGGGGAGGGCCGCAAGGAGATCGGGAGCACTACCTGGGTTCGAAATAGCGAGTTGGCGTTGTACCAAGCTGTCGTCTGAACATGGAGATGAACGCACTGGTACTGCTATAACCTGCGTCCAAGGCAGCTCCGGTCACTTTTTCTCCAGAAGCCAGTAGCTGCATCGCATGCAGCAGTCTCAGTTGCTGACGCCATTTGCTGAAAGTCATTCTAGTTTCCGTAATGAAAAGACGCTCGATCGTCCTCTTGCCTGCGCCGCAGTCTTCACAGAGTGTTTCCAGTGTCCGTTGTTTGCCAGGATCGGCAAGCAACACTTGCGCAACTCTCATGGCTCGGGAGTCGGTTGGGTGAGGCAACTGCAAGGGGATGAAATGGGCTGATTCCAATTGATCGACGATGATTTCGATGATAACCCTCTGAACGGAAGCTTTCTTGTTCAATTTCGGAAATTTGCAGGCGTGCAGAATCAACTCCCTTAGGAGCGACGACACATTCATGACTAGACATTTCGCGGGCAAGGTTCGAACAAGCCTGGGAAGGAAGTACAGAGTTCTCATCGAAACCGACCCAGACATAGCCACGGAGTGGGGCGTTTCCGCCGGAATCCAGACCGCCCGCATCGGGGGCACAACCCAAATTCCCTGTCTTGTTCGGACAGTCATGACGCCCTTGGAAGCAAAGACCAGTTGGTCTTCCGGATGAAAATGTTCAGGGACAACGTGTCCGCCATCAAACTCATACGACAAGGTTGCTACCTGAGCCGATGGACGACCCTTGCGATCACGAAGGATGCTGTGACACTTTTGCGACATTCATTGTCACAATAGCGAAAGAAAACACAAGGGACAAGTGCTATATTTCAGGATCGCAAGAGCAATGGGGGGCAGCGATGTTGGCCTCAAGCAAGATAGTTGGCTTTGTTCCTACCAGGGACTCCAAGAAAGCCAGGGACTTTTATGAGGGCAAACTGGGATTTCAATTTGTCAGTGATGACCAATTTGCCTTAGTGATGAGAGCCGGCGAGACAATGATTCGAATCGGCAAGGCTCAGGATTTTACTCCTGCCGTGTACACCGTCCTCGGTTGGGAAGTGCAAAGCATTGAGGCGGTCGTCACGTGGCTCAAAGAACGCAGCGTCATGTTTGAGAAATACCCGTTCGTTCAGGATCAGGAACTTGGTGTTTGGACCGCGCCCACGGGTGACAAGGTTGCTTGGTTCAAAGATCCGGACGGAAACGTACTTTCTGTTAGTCAGCATCAATAATTGGATCTCGCGGATCTGATTAAGGCTGCGAGGATGTCGGAGAATGCCGGGCCGCAAAAACCGCCGGAGGAACCATGATGAGAAGGCTGGCACTGGGAACCATTCTGGGTGGGTTGGTGGCTTTTGTGTGGAGCTCCGTCTCGTGGGAAATTCTGGGCTGGCACGAGAAGACGATGGTCACCTTTCAAAACGAGGATGACGTTTCCGCCGTAATTGCCTCCCATGCGACAAAAGACGGGACCTACATTCTCCCTGTCGGGCCACCAACCGAAGGCATGACCTCGGAACAGAAGAAAAAGACACAGGCCGCGGTCATGGAGAAGATGCGAAAGGTCCCTATCATGGTTGCGGCGGTGCGGCGTGAGGGCTTTGGGTCGTTCAGCCGGGCCTTGGTCATTCAGTTGCTGAGCTTGATAGCTGCGGCATTCCTGCTCACGCGGCTATTGCTGCAGACGAGCGGATTGGGCCACGCGAGACGGGTAACGTTTCTCGCGACCACAGGGCTCGCGGCGAGTTTTATCGTCGATCTTCCCAATTGGAATTGGTGGGGATTCTCCGGCACGTACACAGCAGTGAACCTTGCCGACTCCACGATCACGTGGCTGCTCGCGGGCCTAGTCATCGCGAGAGTTGCAAAGCCGAGGACAAATTAGACCTCCAAGATGGGGCGCCTAATGCGAAGCTTTCGCAAGCGGAGCACATTGGGATCATTTCGCTGCCACTGAGATACAATGCTGCCCGTGAACGTTGCCAGTGCGATGGTCGAAGGAGCGCGCCTAAGACTACGCCGACCTGTGTCTTCCCTGCGTGCTTACGTGGGCTGCTTTTGGTCCATTGAGACTTCTCCCGCCACGCGATTGCGAACACTGCCGGACGCTTGCGCAACCCTTTTCATCGAGTCTGGCCACAGCAAAGCCTTGGAGTGCTTCTTGGTGGGTCCGCGCCAAGCACCGGCCGAAAGAGTGCCCGCAACCGGGCGGACATTGTTCGGCGTACGCCTCAAACCGGGCGTTACTTTTGTGTTCATCGGCATACCAGTCCACACACTTGTCGAGCGCCGTATACGACTAGCGGCACTGCTGCCCGAAGTTGGTTCTCGTTTGGAGAAACGCCTGGCCGGAACGCGGACGGTTGATGAGGGGATCGACGTCCTGGAACGTTTCCTGATTCAGCGACCGTCCGACGTCCAAATTGACTCGCGTGTTCA
>Ga0210399_10003756_pt1 | contig 11826 bp, 11 predicted proteins | sample IncBWC14MmetaG_FD_150865 | JGI IMG/M metagenome (GOLD analysis project Ga0210399, IMG submission 150865) | Forest soil microbial communities from Barre Woods Harvard Forest LTER site, Petersham, Massachusetts, United States - Inc-BW-C-14-M | ecosystem: Environmental > Terrestrial > Soil >...
ATCGTCAAATAGGAGATGCAAAGGCGCGCATCCATTACGTAGGGTTCGACAAGCGCTCCGGTCGGGCAGGCGTCGATGCATTTGGTGCAAGAGCCGCAGAGGTCCGCGGGAGGCGCCTCGGCAGGACCGAGCGTGGGAGAAAGATCGAGGGTCGTGAAGATCACGCCGAGAAAAAACCAAGAGCCGAGTTTTGCGTTCAGCAGCAAGGTGTTTTTTCCTAGCCAGCCTAGGCCGGCGTGCTTGGCAAAGACACGTTCATGTACAGGCCCAGTGTCCGCGTAGATGCGCGCTTCATGTGGTTCAGCAAATCGTTCGGGCAGGCAACTCGCCAACCTCAGGAGCTTCTGATGGAGAACCTCGTGGTAGTCCTGTCCCCAGGCGTAGCGGGAAATCCAGCCGCGAGGCTCGGTTCCTTCCGGCTGCAGCGCATCGACCGATCGTGGTGCAGGAGAGTTGTAGTTCAAAGCGCAGACGATTGCGCCGCGGAGCCCTGTCATTACGCTTTGGGGATTGCGGCGACGCTCGTCTGAGAGATACTTCATCTCACCGGCGTAACCGCGCGCCAACCACTCTGTGGTCAGGTCCAGCTCGGGAAACTTTTCCGCGCGCACCACTCCGCAGAGATCAAACCCGAGGGCGGTTGCCCGCTCGACGATCCACGCGGTTTCAGAGCTATTGTTCATGAATATGGCGTGGCAATGGCCATGGAAGGATTGTGCCGCATGAAGGCGCCTGAGGCGAGCGGTAGGTAGAGTCGGCGCTTTGGTTTCCCGCTTAGCGGGGGGCCATTACTGAAAACTGCTCAGGGCGGCGCTTTCTTCGGTGTAAACGTCGAAGACGGTGTAGAGCTTCGTGAGTTGGAGCAGGTCGTGCACTTTTTTCGTCAGGTGCAACAGCTTTAGCTCGCCACCGCGGCCCTTAGCCGTTGTGTAAGCGCTTACGAGTTCGCCGATGCCGGAGCTGTCGATGTAATCGACATCCGCAAGATTGAGCACGATATGGGTCCGTTTATCGTCCAGCAGCCCGCGGACAGTTTTGCGCAGCAGCGCGCTCCCTTCTCCCAGAGTGATCTTGCCGCTAAGATCCACCACGGTGGCCTGACCAGCGTCTCGATGTGTTGCGCGCAATGCCATGATTTCCTCTAGGCTCCTTGGGGCGGGGTGGCACCATGGCTGCTTTGGCCATTCGTTCCCGTGTTATCCTGCAGAGGCAGTTTTTTTGCCATGACGATTTCCGCGCCGCCGGTGCGTCCCGGCACTACATCGAATTCATCCATAAATGCGCGCATCAGGAAGATTCCGCGGCCCGAAGTGCTGAGAAGGTTTTCCTCGGCAAGGGGATTGGGCACGTCGGCGAGTGTGAAGCCTGTGCCTTCATCCAAGACATGGATGATCATTTTGTCGCCGGTGAGATCGACGGTCAGATGAATCTTCTTTTCAGGGCGCTCCTGATTGCCGTAGTGGAACGCGTTGATGACGCCCTCGCGTACGCTCATACCGATTTTGTAGCAATCGTCCTCGCCGAAACCGGCGGCTTCGGCTACACGGAGACACATCTCCTCGGCGAGATTGACGCTTTCGACTTGCGTCTCCAGCGTGATTTCGAGGTGCTTAGGGTCTGTGCCCATTCGTGGCGCCCTGCTGGAGGCAAATTGCACCCAACAGAGCGCACTTATCGGTAACACAGCGGCTAAACCTAAGTCAATGGAGCAGTGGAGGTAGGCTGGAGAAATCCAAACGCGACGGCGCTTCGGCTGTTCCGGCTTAATGGCCAGCGCACACATCCCGGTAGTGGCTAGGCCCAGTAGGAGCGGTCCAGGGTGCGGTATTGAATCGCTTCGCTTAGATGGCGGGGGTCGATATTTTCGGAGGCATCCAGGTCGGCTATCGTCCTGGCGACCTTCAGGATGCGGTCGTGGGCGCGCGCAGAGAGGCCTAGCCGCGTAATCGCATTCTCCAGGAGCTTCTCGCCTTCGGCGGATATTGCGCAATGCTTTCGAATCATCTTGGGCATCATCTGAGCGTTGGCGTAGGTCTTTTTTTCCGTGTGGAAGCGCTCGAGTTGCTTCTCGCGCGCCGCGATAACACGCTGTCGGACGGCCGCCGAGTCCTCGGAAGAGGATGGTGCGCGCAGCTCTTTGTACTTCACCGCGGGAACTTCGATGTGAATATCGATGCGGTCGAGGAGGGGGCCGGAGATTTTGGAAACGTAGCGTTGGATCATCGGCGGGGTGCAGTGGCACTCGCGCATGGGATCGCCAAAATAGCCGCAGGGGCAGGGATTCATGGCCGCAGCGAGCATGAAGCGCGAGGGAAAGGTCACGGAGACGGCTGCGCGGGAAATTGTTACGGCCCCGTCTTCCAGCGGCTGGCGCATGACCTCCAGCACATTGCGCTGAAATTCCGGCAGCTCATCGAGAAAGAGAACGCCATTGTGGCCGAGAGAAACTTCGCCGGGGCGCGGAACAGCGCCACCGCCGATCAAACCGGCGTCGCTGATGGTGTGGTGCGGCGAACGATAGGGCCGCGTACCAACCAGGCCGCGGCTGTCCTCGAGAACGCCTGCGACGCTGTGAATGCGCGTTGTTTCAATGGCTTCGTCGAGCGACATCGGAGGCAGAATTGTGGGAATGCGTTTGGCAAGCATGGTCTTGCCGGCACCGGGAGGCCCGATGAATAGGATGTTGTGGCCGCCTGCGCAGGCGACTTCTAGCGCGCGCTTTGCCGCCTGCTGGCCGTGCACGTCGCGGAGGTCGACGGAATATTGTGCGGCCTCCGAGAGCATCTGCTTGGCATCCACGATGATGGGCTGGAAGGACTCCGGCACGTTCACCAGATCAACGGCTTGCGGCAGCGTCTTGAGAGCAAATACATTAACGCCCTCAACTACGGCAGCCTCGCGTGCGTTTGCTTCCGGCACGGCAAGCGACTTCAGGCCAAATTCGCGGGCGGCGAGCGCCGCAGAAAGCGCCCCGCGCACCGACCGAATGCTTCCATCGAGCGACAACTCGCCCAGGAACATGAACTGGTTCAATTGCTTGCCGAAAAAGTGGCCCATGCATCCGACTAACCCCAATGCCATCGGAAGGTCGAACGCTGAGCCTTCTTTGCGAACGTCAGCAGGAGCAAGATTGATGGTCACGCCTTGGCCATGCGGAAACTCGAAGCCGCAATTCCGGAGGGCGGACTTGATCCGTTCGCGGCTTTCCTTGACGGCATTGTCCGGGAGGCCGACAACGTTGAAGTCCTGCATGCGGGCGGAGCCGACGTCGACCTCGACCTCGACGAGATAAGCGTCGATACCGTAGACCGAAGCGCTTTGTGTTTTGAAGAGCATGTGAGCGGCAGGCCAGGCCACGCCGAAGGCAGCATAAATCAATTGGGTAATATAGACCAGAGATAATCCTGAATTCCAAGCTTCGCCGCGCGCGGGCTCGCCGCTTACGAGGACGGGGACAAAAGGATTGGAATGGTGGCGCGTGGACCCAGGCAGTAGACGTTATCCACAGGTGCACGATTGACGCCAGTCTTGGGCGCACACTAGAATCCGGCCACTTTGGAACCGAACGAATCGGCGTGTTTGTCCTGCGCGGCGCATCTTGGACCGCGGGCGAAGTTGCGCTGGCGCGACATCTATCGCGAGGCTGAACTCTACAAAGCGGCCGTCCGTATTTACACCAAGCCTCTGTTTTCCTGGCGAAAAGCGCTCTTCTCTTCAACGGACAAGCGCGACCTTTACGACTTTGCCCGTTCCGGATTGCGAAATCTCGCCGACATTCATCGGGCCCTGACACGCGAATCGTTTTCGTTGCGGCCGTGCGTTGCCCTGCACCGCAACTTTCGCGGAAAGCACCGCACTCTCTACATCTATCCGTGGGAGGAACGGCTCGTCGATCTGCTGCTCTATCGCCTCTTAAGCGGGCGGTTGCAACATTGGTTTTCGCCGAACTGTTATGCATATCGATTGCGCGGATTCGGTTTGGACCGCTGCCAGCGGAGAATTGCCAAGCTATTCGCGGCAACGGAGACTCCTCTGTATGTAGTGAAGCGGGATATCGCGAATTACTTTCCGTCGGTGGATCACGACCTGCTGTTGGCACAGCTGGCGGAGCTCATCGAACCTGACGACTATCTGTTCCGCATGCTCGTGGAGCGCATGCGCTTCCCGTACGAGGACGAAGGACGAACGCTTCACGCCGAGCAAGGTATTGCCTTTGGGACGCCGGTGGCCTGCTTCTTCGCGAATTTGTATCTCACGCCGCTCGATCGGCGGCTCGATTCGCTCCCTGGCCTGCGGTACTTCCGCTATGCGGATGACTTGCTTTTGCTCTCCAGCAATGGTGACACGATCGAAGCCGCGATGGTTCATTTTCAAGAGGCGTTGGATAATTTGAGGCTGCGCAGCAAACCCAGCCATGAAGAAAACCTGCTTCTCTCTCGTTGTGGCGCATCAGCGGTGAATTTTTCCGCCGCTTCCCGCATCCGGCATCTTGGACTGGAATTCTGCGCGGACGGGGCTGTCCGGCTTTCGCGCGACAAATGCCGCAAGATCTGCAATGTCTTTCGTTTCGCTTTCCGGCGCAAGCGCGCCAAGCTCGCGCGCATCCACGATCCGCGAAAACGCGCGGAATTCGCTATCGCAACCGCGCGGCATGCGCTGGAACAAAATGTGCGCAACGTGGCCATCGTTGATTACTACCTCAAGCACATCAGCGACGAGGAACAACTGCGGCTTCTCGACCGCTGGCTCGCGGAAGAGATTCTTTCGATTGCGTTCCAAGGCGGGCACCGCAAATCGCATTTCCGGCTGCTGCCTTTTCGCAGGTTGCGTGCGATGGGATTGCCTTCGCTCGTTCACCGGCGGCGCCAAATCCAGCACGGCCAGATCGCCGCGCCGTTTTTCGTCTGGAAGAGCTACCAGACCCAGAAAAGTTCCAGGGAGACGGCTGCCAGGCTGCGCCTGCAAACCGTGGCAACGGCAGCTTTCTCTCCAAGCCCCGAAGCAGTGACGACACCATCCCCGCAAGGGGAACTCGTGGGAGAGAGGCGTCACCTGTCGAGGGGCCTTATTGAAGTCGGTAAATCTGAAGATTTACCGACGTTTCCTTAGCCGTTTCCCTGGAAACTGTTTTGCAGGAGGCTGAGCATGGGCCAGTTCGATGACGCCGTCGCGTGCCCGAAGTGTGGCACCTGGGGCGCGAAAAAATCTCTTTGGAAGATCAAATGTTCAAATCCGTCGTGCGTAAAATACGACTCTGAATATGCCGAGGCGTTCCGGCAGAGCCGTGTCGTGGGCAAGCCCGCCAGCGAAGTATTCCCACATCTCAAGGGTAAAGCTGATCCAAACGATTATTCGCTGCAGATCCGCTATCAAAATTTTCAGGGGCACGAAATTGTTTATTCGGCCGACCCCGGGTCCGCGTACCGCCAGGGAGAGTTCGTAGTGGTGCGGCTCGCTCCGACGGGCAAGCGAGTCTCGTTCAAGTTCTCGAGAATTCAGAACCGCAGCGATGTGGCTTCGGTTCTGAGCGAAAATCCCCAGCCGTTGGGAGATGAACGCCGCATCCTTCGCTATCACTTGCGGCGTGGTTCCTCATCGAAGGTTTTTGAAGAGCTTCGGCAAAAATATCCCAATTTTCGGGACTAGCTGAGAGGTTCACCGAAATTTTGACCGGTGCTCCCGAACACGGGAATAGCGGACAAAGGTCTGTTCAGTTTCGCGGTCTGGCGAAGCGGGCCACGGGGCTCAACTGAAGCCCAGGACAGGATGCGGCGTGTACGGTTCCTCGAGAGTAGCAATCTCCTCCGGTGTGAGACGCACCGAGAGTGCCGCGACAGCGTCCACAAGATGATGCGGTTTGGTGGCACCGACAATCGGCGAGGTGACGAAAGGTTTGTCGAGCATCCACGCGAGTGCGAGTTGCGCACGTGAAACGCCTCGCTTTTCGGCGAGTTCACCCAAGCGCTCCACGACTCTGTGATCCGCGTCTTCCGTCTTCGAGAATAAAGTCTTGCCGAACTGATCGGTCTCGAAGCGTTTGGTGTTTTCAGATTGCCACGGGCGGGTCAGGCGGCCGCGCGCCAAAGGGCTCCAGGGAATAACCCCGATACCCTCGGCCTGGCAAAGCGGCATCATTTCGCGTTCTTCCTCGCGATAGAGCAGATTGTAGTAATTCTGCATGGAAACGAAGCGAGTCCAGCCGTGCAGATCCGCGAGGTAGAGGGCTTTGGCAAACTGCCACGAATACATAGATGAGGCGCCGATATAACGAACCTTGCCTGATTTCACGACGTCGTGAAGGGCCTCGATAGTCTCTTCGATGGGTGTTTCGTAATCCCAGCGGTGGGTTTGGTAGAGGTCCACGTAGTCGGTGCCAAGACGGCGAAGGCTCTGCTCGAGTTCGTAGAAGATCGCTTTGCGGGAGAGGCCGCGGCCATTTGGTTCTTCGCGCATAACGCCATGGACCTTGGTGGCGATAACGACGGATTCGCGGCGGACACTTACTTTGAGGAAACGGCCAAGGACCTCTTCGCTCGCGCCCGCGGAATAAACGTTGGCGGTGTCAAAGAAATTGATGCCGACCTCCAGCGCCTGGCGAAGGAAGGGCTGGCTTTCTTCTTCGTTGAGCGCCCAGGCGTGGCTGCCGGGCTTGATCTTTCCGGTGGCGGGCGCGCCGTAGGTCATGCAGCCAAGACAGATACGGGAGACTTTGAGGCCAGTCTTGCCGAGGTTGATGTAGTCCATCGTTTCTCCTGTGTGGGTCTGGTAGAGATGATCGTTACGAATTGCTAAGAGTAGCGCGAGCGGAATCGCGATTCCAATTATGGTTTCTAGGATGATCGCACGCCATAAATGGCCAAGACGTCTTTCAGGGTGACGATGCCTTCGAGTCTGTGGATATTGGCGCGGTTGACTACGGGGAGGATGTTGACTTGGTACGCGCCCATGCGTTCGAGAGCAAGACTTAGGGGGTGGTCCGCGTGGAGATGTGGGAAGTCAGTCCCGTCGAGTAGTTCCTTGAGATGTTTAGTCTCGGAACCGGCGGTTGCACCTTGCTGAAGCCTGCCAAGGCTTATGACCCCAATCAAATCTTGGCCGTCGCTCACAGGCCAAGCAGTAAATTCGCTCGAACGTATATTTTCCAGAGCTTGCTGTACGGTCATGTCCGAAGACAGAACCTGTGCCGCCGGTCGCATGGCCAGGATTACAAGCCGGTGCCCTTCCTGCTGGCGCGTCTCGGCCGTGGGCAGGTGGATGCCATCCTGGCGCGCCAACGATTCGTAGATGGGTTGCTTCTGGAGGCGTGATGCAATGAAGAGACTGACCAGGTTCGATATCATCAAAGGGACGATGACCGCGTAGTCGCGCGTGATTTCAAAAATCATGACTACCGAAGTCATCGGCGCGCGAACGATTCCGGCAAAGGCCGTGCCCATTCCCACCAACGCGTAGGCGCCCGGAGTCGCTGTATGGTTCGGGAACAGGTTGTGGGCCACGGTTCCAAGAGCGCCGCCAAGCATGGCTCCAAGAAAGAGGCTCGGACCGAAAATGCCACCGGCGTTTCCAGAGGCATAACTGGTGGTCACGGCGAAAAGCTTCAAAACTAAGAGCAGAACCATCAGCCGGAGCGCCATGCCTCCATTCAAAACCGCGCCTACATGCTCGTAGCCGACGCCCAGCACTTGCGGAACAAACCAGCCCATTGTGCCAACCACGATGCCGCCGACGACAGGTTGGAACGGCAGCGTCTTCCGAGGAAACTTCAAGAATCGTTCGCGCATGCCCAGCAAGAGTTTTGTGAAGGCCACCGACACGAGGCCGCCGGCGACACCGAGCACGGCGTAAATTCCAAATTCCCAGGGGTTGACGAGCTGGTATTGCGGAACTTTAAAGAGTGGATCATTCCCCAGCAAGAGCCGCAGCACGCCCCAGGAAGTGGCGGAGGCCAGCACAACCGAACCCAGCACGGGCGCGTGAAGATCGCCCACGACTTCTTCAAGCGCGAACAGCACCGCCGCCAAAGGTGTGTTGAACGCCGCGGCGATGGCCGCAGCCGCGGCCACGGGGATGAGCGCCTTCACTTTTTCCGGGCGCAACCCCAGATTGCGGCCCAGCACGGAAGCGATGCCAGCGCCGACCTGGACTGTCGGCCCTTCGCGTCCTAGCGGAATTCCGCTGGCGAGCGTGGCGGACGTGCAGAAGAACTTCCCGAACATGGTGCCGGCGGTAATGCGGCCTTCGCGCGCGTAGAGAGCAGCTTTCGTTTGCGGGACGCCGCTGCCGCGCGCGTCGGGAAAATAGCGGTAGAGCAAATAGCCCATGAGCAGGGAGCCGGTCACAGGGATGAGCACACGATGCCAAGCCGCTCCGCCGACAGGATAGAGTCGCGAGCCCACTCGCTCGGTTAACAGGATGAAAGCAACAGCCATCAGGCCAACCAGGGCGCCGATCAGCAGCGTCAAGATCAGGAAGACCTGTTCTTCGCGTTCCTGAAGCAGAGCGTTCCAGTATCGCCGTGGAGATTTCCACCAGCTTGTGTGAGTCGGTTCTGAGGGTTGCGGCATTCTATTACCAACTCTCGACGCGGATCGCCCTGCCGGTTTTCCGGCTTGGTCTTGTTCTTTGCTTATCGTCGGGAACGCTTGTCTTGCAATTCCCTCTTGCGTCCTTTTTTCTGATTGCTGCCAGGGTGCTGTCCGCGATCGAGTAGGGCTTCTATTGCGCTGACCAGAGCCTCTCCAGTGCTGCGGAGTTCACTGATACGGTTCCGCGCGACTTGCTCAAGCAAGCGCTCGCCGCGTGGTAACAGAGTTACGAAAACGCGGCGGCGGTCGTCCCGGCTACGATTTCTGCGCACGTAGCCGCGTGTCTCGAGGCGATCGATAAGTTCCACCGCGCTGTGGTGTTTTAGGGCGAGGCGTTCGGCGAGCGTTTGAATGGTGGCCTCGCTGTCTTCGGGCAGGCCGCGAATGGCCAGCAGCATCAGATACTGCTGAGGCTCGAGCCCGACGGCCCGAGCCTTGGCATCGCCTTCGCTCAAAAAATGGCGGATGCGGTAACGAAGCTCTGCAAGCGCGCGGTATTCGGCGGGCGTGATATCCACTGCCATCGCCTAAGTATATCGTAATGCGATATACCTTGCTACGCGGTACGAAATGTTCGTCTACTTACAGTAATCCCTTGGGGGAACGACAAGAGATTTACACCGTCTTGGAGAAGGCTTTCTGCGTCTTATAGTGTTCGTAGCCTTGCCTCTCGTAGAATTTGTGGGCGCGTTCGCGGATCACGTTTGAGCGCACCGACATGCCCGGGCAGCCGTGTTTACGCGCCCAATCCTCGGCGGCTTCGAGCAGCCGCGCGCCCGCTCCGAGGCTCCTCTGGCCTTCGGCAACGATCAGTCCATTCAATTCCGCGCGCGTGCCAACTTCCACAAGATGCGTTGCGCTGACGTGCGCCCAGCCAACGACGCCCGCTTCGGACGACTCGGCCACAAATAACGCGTTTTGCGATGCCGGCTTCAGCTTGCGCAGTCTTTTTGTGATCTCGGCGGCCGTGGTTGGATATCCAAGCTGGCCGCTGAGGTCGGCTAGCCGCGCCGCGTCGCTGGTTCGCGCGCGCCGAATCTTGATACTTTGATTTTCGGCTTTCTTTGACATCATCTCAGCCCGCTTTCTTGTGCAGCCGCGCTTGGACAGCTTTGCCCTTCAGCTCACGTAGCGCGTCTGCAGCGATCCAGCGCGCCGCGCGCGAATCCTGTTGCCGAATCCTCTCGGCGGAGCGGATTGCTGCTGCGTTGAGCCGTAAATTTCTTTTTCCAATATTTCGCAGCGCCCAGTTCACGGCTTTTCGCACGAAGTTGCGTTCGTCGTGCGACTCCCGCTCGATAACGGAAAGAAATCGCTCGAAATGGGCGTCCCGAGCAGTCTTGTCTTTATAGGCAAGATATGCAGCCAGGGAAAATGCCGCGCGTTTCTCGAACTCAGCGCTCCTGCTACTCCACTCGTAGATTTTATTCCACGCAGGTTTCGCTTGCGCGTAAAGATAACAACAGGCCGTGTCTACTACATCCCACGAGTCAAAATCGCGCACCCAGCGCTCCATCTGCGCAGCGGTGATTTTCTCCGATTCGCCGATTAGCGCGGCAAGGATTCTTGCTTCGTGGACTCCCGTGGACCACAGCTCTTCGGCTAGTGCTTGATCCTTGCCGATATGGCGCGCGAAAGCGTGCAACACTGGCGCGGAAATTCCATAAGCCTTCGGAACGTTAACACCGAAATACGCCAACTTCGCGCGCACCTTCGGATCGGCGAGGCTTTTCAGCTCGCGAAGCGCCGCGGCCTTCGTCCACTTCTTGGCGGCTTTCGAGTGGCGCGTCCGGCTAGAACGTTTTGTCGGAGTCGAGGAGGATCGTGACCGGCCCTTCATTTACCAGCTCCACGGACATCATCGTTTGAAACATTCCTGTAGCGACATTCACACCTAATCCCTGCAACGCCGCGTTGAACTCTTCGTAAAGCGCCTTGGCTTTTTCCGGTGGAGCGGCCGCGATAAAACTTGGCCGCCGCTGTCCGCGCGCGTCGCCGTACAGCGTAAATTGTGAAACGACCAGAGCGCTGCCCTTCACGTCCAGGAGCGAGCGATTCATTTTTCCCTGGTCGTCCTCAAAAATCCGCAGGTTTGCCACTTTCTCCGCCATGGATTCCGCCACTTCGGAAGCATCCTCGCGACCGACCCCGAGCAAAATCATCAGGCCGGCAGCAATTTCGCCGGCTACGCGCCCTTCGACGGTGACACGCGCACGGCTTACCCTTTGCACTACGGCTCGCATTCGGCTCTCTTATTCGGCGGCTTTCTTCGCCGTCTTTCGTGGCAGCGCAAGTGCGCGGCAGCCTCGCGGCGCTGGCTGGCACTTTGGGCAGAAATAGCTGCTTCGCCCAGCGACAATAGCGCGCCGTATCAAGGCTCCGCACCGGTAGCAGCGCTCGCCCTCGCGCCCGTAAGCCCGATGGTGGCGCTGATATTCGCCCGGCTGGCCTTCAGCGTCAAGAAAATCGGAGATCGATGAGCCGCGCAGGACGATGGCTTTTTCAAGGATTTCGCGCAGGACGCGGTGCAGCGTCGCTGCCTCTTCCTTTTTCAGCGAAGCGCCGAGGCGCGCCGGATGAATCTTCGCACGCCAAAGACTTTCGTCCGCATAGATATTTCCGACGCCCCGCAGGAAGCTCTGATCCAGCAGGAGAGCCTTGATCCTGGCGCGGCGGGTTCGCGCTTGCTCCACAAATTCTTCAACGCTAATTTCAAGCGGGTCAGCGCCGAAGGCACGCAACTCTTCCGCGAGCGGCTCTGCCGACAAATAGGCCAGGCGCCCAAATCGCCGCGCATCGGTATAGCGCAGCTCGCGATTATCATCGAGCAAGAAACAGGCGTGGGTATGTTTTTCGCAAGGCTGCGTGGCGGAATTCGGAGCGATCTGCCCAGTCATCCCGAGATGCACGAGCAGCGCGGCAGGCGCCGCATCGCCGTTCGCGGCGGAAGAACTTCCGCCGCTCGCGGGCGAAAGTCGCAGCAGCATGAACTTGCCGTAGCGCTCAACGGCTTCGATTTGCCTGCCTGGAAGATGCTGTTCGAGGGCCGCCGGGTCATCGATGAAATCCGTTTTCCCGAGCCGTACGGACAGAATCCGCCGCCCCACAATCGTTCGCCGCAGGCCTCGCGCTACTGTTTCGACTTCAGGAAGTTCCGGCATGAGGAGTTCACCATAAAAATAGCACATCCCCTCGCCGCGACGTGGGCTGGCAACACAAATCCCGCGAGATCTGCGATCAG
>Ga0210399_10003759_pt1 | contig 11822 bp, 11 predicted proteins | sample IncBWC14MmetaG_FD_150865 | JGI IMG/M metagenome (GOLD analysis project Ga0210399, IMG submission 150865) | Forest soil microbial communities from Barre Woods Harvard Forest LTER site, Petersham, Massachusetts, United States - Inc-BW-C-14-M | ecosystem: Environmental > Terrestrial > Soil >...
ATCGACCGGCTCGACCAGTCCGACTGGGGGATCCGGCTGGACAAGACCATGACTGGGGTCGCCGCCGAGGTGGAGGCCGAGGTGAGCAGGTTTCCCGAGGAAGTCGGCCACGTCCTGGGATCGTACAGCCGGCGCAGGGATCAATCGCTCGCCGGTCGCCTGACCCGGATGGCGTGGAAGGGACGCGACGCCTTGCACAGCGGAGTTGCCTCCTGCATGAAGCTGATCGGCCAGGCCTAGGGCATGATCCGGAAAAGTGGACACCGGTTTTCCGAAAAAATCATGCTCAAACAAAGAGATAGAGCGCGATGACGATTCGAAGAAAAGTCATCCCGCTCTAGGGTTCAGGTGCCGCTTTCCGATTTAGCGGCCTCGCCGAATGCGCCCGCGCGCCGTCACGAGCGCTTCACGCGCCGCAAGTTGAAGAACGTCTCGATGAATCGCCCCGAGACCACGAATCTGAACCACCAATACATCATCCGTCGTGTCTTCATCGGTGCTGCCCTCGCTATTGACTGTCCCACCAATAGCGCCCGAGCGGATGACGGCACGTGACATGCTTCACATATGGCGAGGCCGGCGGAAATTGACCGGCAGGGACATCTCGGCCGAATACCAGACAAGATAATACCCTCGTTTACATCGGGCGTTTCTCTCGCGAAGATCGCGCTTCCAATTCCTGCGACCGTCAGGAAATTTTGAAGGAGAGTAACGATGCGGCGGAGACTAGGATTGTTGGCGATAGCCGTGCTGGCAGGTTGCCTGACCCTGAATTCGTCGGTCAGAACACAGACGGCACCGCAGACGACGCCGACCGACAGCGCGACGCCGACGCCGGACAATGCAGTGATGATCACGGTGTTCTTGAAGCACGACCAGTCGCGCCCGTTAAGCGAACTCAATGCGCAGCTTGAGAAGCAAGGCTACTACAAGGCCTTTCCGCCGGCCGGTATCGAGGTCGTGAGCTGGTACATCGTGATGGGGATCGGACAGGTCGTCACGCTGCGGCTTCCGGCCTCGCGGCTGCGCGAGGTCAACCGCGTCCTTGAGAATTCGGCCTGGGGCGCCTATCGCACCGAGTTCTATCCGACCTACGATTACAAGGCGGTCGGCATCGCTCAGCACGACAAGGCGCAGTAGCGGGCCGATCGTTTGACGCGGCGCGCCACGCGCTCGGCTTGAAGCCCCGGCTAGTTGGCGGCGGCCATGTCGTCCCGATCAGCCGCAGGCGTGATCTTGCCGAACAGGCCGTTGGTCTGATTGTTGGGGCCAGCGGTGAAATAGAGCGTGTCACCGTCGGAGTGCAGGAAGGTGCCGAACACCAGCGCCCATAGGCCGTCGATCGAGATCGGCCGGCCTTGCTGGTTGCGCAGTTCGCCCTCGAACCCGCCGCGGCCGTCGAACGTGTTGATCCATCCGGCAAATTGGCCGGCATTGCCGAAATTGCCGATCAGGATATCGCCGCTGAACCGGCCGAAACCTTGGGTCGCGCGGGTGACGCCCCAGGGCGCGTTGAGGACGCCGCGGGAAGCGAAGCGCCGCAGCAGCTTGCCGTCGGTGCTGAATACGTCGACGAAGCCCTGGCCCGCGCCGGGGACGACGTCGTCCTTGTTGGCATTCTGCCGCGCGTAGGTCACGAACAGATCGCCATCGACATTGGCAATGCCGAACGGCGCGAAGCCCGCGGGTATCTCCGGATCGGCAAAGGCGCCGTCGAGCGTCGTCAGCTTGAAATTGACGTCATAGGCTTCGACGGTCCCGGCACGGAAGTTGGTGGCAAACAGGAAGTTGCCGTGGACGTTGGTGCCAAATGCAAGCCCCTTATAGACCGCGCCGTTTTTGCCGCCATTGGAGTTGTCGACAATGATGACGGCATTGGTCGCGTTGACCGCCGGGTTCCATCCGGCAATGGTGCCGTTCTCGGTATCCCAGATAAAGATGGCTCCGGATTTGGTGTTGGGGATCAGGAACTGGTTTCCAGAATTGGGATTCCACACCATGCCGGTGGGTGTTGCGGGCGGGGTCGTGGCGGGTGGCACGGGAATCTTCACCACCAGCGGTACGATGGCTCCATTGCCGTCGTAGAGGGTCGACAGGCCGTCGTTGTTGTCGGAAATCCAGAGCGGGCTGTTGGGTGCATTGGCGACGCCCCAAGCGTTCTGCAGATTGGGATCCGTCGTCCGAGCCTGGCCCACGACATTCGAGACGAGATTGGTTTGAACGTAAGTTCCTTCGTCCTCGGCGAGGACACCCGTCGTTCCGAGCAGCAGCAATCCGGCCGCGGCGAATGCGAAGTCTTTCATGATCAGTTCCTCCTGTTTACTCACGTTGCATCCGGACGCCGATACAACGGTAACGGGAGTACACTTTGAATGTAGCAACTCCGTGAAAGGTAACAGCTTCGTAACAGCTTCGTGTTCGCGGGCGCGTCATCTGTGATCTGTGATCAGTGATCCGCACGGGTGCGTGCACTTTGAAGGTTACCCTTCTGGCTTGGCTGCATGCAAAAGCGTGGACGGTCGCGGCTTCGGGACGAGGTTGTCACCCATGTCTTAGGTACGACCTGTTACCTATCTCTCCGGGCCGGACAGCGCAGGACTGGCGGAGAGGGAGGGATTCGAACCCCCGATAGGCTTGCACCTATGCCGCATTTCGAGTGCGGTGCATTCGACCACTCTGCCACCTCTCCAAGGCGCCATATCAGGGTTAGCCCCGAGGTCGGGCCGTGTTCTAGAGCATGATCCGGAAAAGTGGAAGCGGGTTTTCCGAAAAGATCATGCTCAAACAAAAAGATAGGAGCGGATGACGATTCGAAGAAAAGCTATCCCGCTCCAGGCGAGGACGGCTGGCCAGGCGCGCACCGAAGAAATTCGCTAGGCCTTGACGCGAAAACCAATAGACAGAAAAGGACCAGTCATGGAGCACCTAACCGTCCGCGCCAACGGCGCGGTATTCCACGTCGCAAGGACAGGGACGGGCAAGCCGTTATTGTTGCTGCACGGCTGGCCCGAATTCTGGCTGACCTGGGAACCGGTGATGGCGCGGCTCGCCGATCGCTTCACGCTGTACGCACCCGACCTGCGCGGCTTCGGCGACAGCGACAAGCCTGACGGCCCGTTCGGCCCCGACCAGCACGCAGCCGACATGCTGGCGCTGATGGATGCGCTCGGCCTCACACGGACCGGTATCGTCGGTCACGACGTCGGCGGCGCGGCGATGCAGCCTTTTGCGCGAAGCGCGCCGGAACGAACAGCCGGATTGTTCTTCTTCGACTTCGTCTATCCCGGCATCGGCGCGCGCATGGCCGAGCCCGATCGGCTCAATCATATCTGGTACCAGTCCTTCAACCAGCTGGACATGGCCGTTGCCCTCGTCGGCGCTAGCCGCGAGAGCTGCCGCACTTACATTGGGCATTGCCTGAAAGCCTGGTCGCACCGCAAGGACGCCTTCGACGACGCGCTGGAAATCTTCACCGACAATTTCCGAAAGCCCGGCAATCTCGCCGGCGGATTTGCGCATTATCGCGCGTCGCATGCCGGCCGGATCAAGATGCTGAAGGGCGAAGCGCCGAAGCTGCCGCCGATCGGCGTGCCGACCTGCATCCGCTGGGCAGAATACGATCCGCTATTTCCCTATGCCTGGACCGATCGCTTAAGCGAAACCTTTGCAAATCTCGATCTGGCGATGTTTGCCGGCGCCGGACATTTTCCGCATCGGGAAGATCCCGATCGCGCCGCCGCCGAGATTGCGGGGTTCTTCGAGCGCATCGGCTGGAGCTGATTTAGAATAAAGAAAGGTGGGACCGCCGGACGCGAAAAAAACCGGCGGTCCCGTGCCGCGTCATTGAAATTCTGGCCGGGAAGGGCGGCTTCGCCGGTCAGCGTGATGCGACAAGGGCGACGCTAGCAACGCGCGCGCGAGAGCCGCAACGCGATTGCGGTTTTAACCTAACCGATCAAGGTTACGCGGCCGGTCTTTAACCTCGTTGCCGCTTCACGCCGCGAGCTTCAGGATCTCCACGACGTCGGAGGGCTCGCGGATCGGTCGCGGATTAGAGCGGGTGAAGATCGAAAGCATCGCATTGTTGCCGATCAGGGAAAACCGGTCTTCGTGAACGCCGACCTCTGACAGCTTGCGCGGCAAACCCAGTTTGGCGATGAGGGCGGCAAAGGCCTCGCTCGCATCCATGTCTGGCGATCGCAGCGCTTCCGCGATCGACTTTTGCGCAGCTTCGGTGGCCGGGCGGTTGTAGCGCAGCACGCTCGGCATCATCACCGCGGTGCAGAAATAATGCGGCACGTCGCAGGTGCCGCCGAGCACGTGACCGATGGCGTGGCTGGCGCCCATCGGAACGCGCGCCTGCAACCCGAACGCCGACAGCCACGAGCCCAATTGGCAATCGATGCGCGCACGCTCGTCATTGGGATTCTCCTTGGTGCGCAACAGCCCGTCATGAAGATAGCGCAGCCCGGCCAGGCACACGCTGTCGACCAGCGCGTTGCCGCGGATCGAGCAGACCGCCTCGATGCCGTGATCCATCGCGCGCGTGCCGGAGCCGAGCCACAGCTTTTCCGGCGTGTACTTCGTGATGGCCGGATCGAGGATGATCGAGCGCGGCATCATCATCGGGTGGTTGAATATCTGCTTCAGCTTGCGGCGGGTGTCGGTCACCAGCGTGCCGGAATTATATTCGCCGCCCGACAGCGTGCTTGGGATCGCGATCATGCGGACTTTCGGGTTGCGAAACGCGCCAAAACGCCGCTCCGGCGTGGTCTCGAATCCGTCGAGGCCGTCCTGATCAAAAATCTCGTGCTCCATGCACATCAAGACGATTTTTGCCGCATCCACCACCGAGCCGCCACCGACCGCGACGACGAGGTCGGCGCCGGCCTGCTTCGCTTCGCCAGCGATCTGCACCACCGCTTCGCGCGTGGTGTGTTGCGGAACGCCGTCGAAGGTCGCGGCATATCGCTCGCGAAGCGCCTTCCGTATCTTCTCGATTTCGTCGGTCTTGGTGTTCAGCGTCCGGCTCGCGATCAAAAAGACGCGGCGGGCGTTCAGGCGTTCGGCCTCCTCGCTCAGCGCCTCGGCCGCGGGCTTGCCATAGATCACCTGATCGATCGGCGGGAATTGGTAGCTGCCTGCGGTCCGCATGTTTCGCTCCGTTAGTAGTCGCGCTTAGCTTGCGCGCTGCTGTGGCAAGTGATCCTGCCGCGATCTTTACGAGGCGGCGGCGCGGATCGGGCGTTCGGTTTCCGAACCATCCAAGAAGCCCATCAGCCGGTCGCGAATGATGCGATCGGCTTCCGCCATGATCCGGTCGATCAATTCCTTGACCGAGGGAATGTCATGGATCAGCCCCGCCACCATGCCGCAGCTCCAGGCGCCGGCCTCCATGTCGCCATCGATCATCACCTTCGGGTAGACGCCGGCGACCTGATCGTGGATGTCCTCGATCTTGAGACTCCTGCCCTTCTCGCGCTCGATCTCGAGCAAATGCTCGACGCCGGCGTTCTTCAGCACGCGTTCGGTGTTGCGTATTGCGCGCATGATCAGCCGCGTATCGAGCTCGGAGGCCTTGACCAGCGCCCGCTTCACATTGTCATGGACCGGGGCTTCCCGGGTCGCAATGAAGCGCGTTCCCATGTTGATGCCGGAGGCGCCCATGGCGAGCGACGCCACCAGGCTGCGCGCATCCGCCATGCCGCCGGATGCGACGAAGGGAATCTTCAATTCCTCGGCGGCGCGCGGCAACAGGATCATGTTTGGGATGTCGTCTTCGCCGGGATGGCCGCCGCACTCAAAGCCGTCGACGCTGACGGCGTCGCAACCGATCGATTCGGCTTTCAGCGAATGGCGCACCGAGGTGCATTTGTGGATCACCTTGATGCCGGCCGCCTTCAGCGCCAGCATATATTGTTCGGGGCTGCGGCCGGCGGTCTCGACGATCTTGATGCCGCCTTCGACGATGGCGCGGATATATTCGGGATAGGGTGGCGCCGAGAAGGCCGGCAGGAAAGTGAGATTCACGCCGAAAGGCTTGTCGGTCATGTCGTGGCAGCGCGCAATCTCCCTGGCGAGCAGTTCAGGCGTCTTTTGCGTAAGCCCGGTGATGATGCCGAGCCCCCCGGCGTTGGAGACGGCGGAGGCAAGCTCGGCAAATCCGACAAAATGCATTCCGCCCTGAATGATCGGATGCTCGATGCCGAACATTTCGGTGATGGCTGTCTTCACATGTCTCCCCCAGGGTTTTGAGGCCGCGTTCCCGAAGCCCGTGCGCCTACCATTTCTCACCGAAGGGCCTGATTTCAAGCTCGAATGTCCAGGCGCTCTTCGGCTGCTGATACAGTTGCCAGTAGGAAGCCGCAACCGAAGCGGGCGGCATCAAAAGATCGGGATTATCAAGCGCGCCGGGTCCCAGCGCCTCCAGCCGCCGCTGCCGCACCCATTCGGTGTCGACGCCGGCGTCGATGATCAGATGTGCGACATGGATGTTCTTTGGCCCGAGCTCGCGGGCCATCGCCTGCGCCACCGCGCGCAGCCCGAATTTTGCGCTGGCAAAGGCGGCATAGCCGCTGCCGCCGCGCAAGGAGGCGGTCGCGCCGGTAAAGAAAATGCTGCCCTTGCCGCGCGCCAGCATCAGCCGCGCCGCCTCGCGGCCGGCCAGGAAGCCGGAATAGCAGGCCATCTCCCAGACTTTTCGGAACACGCGCTCGGTGGTCTCCAGAATCGGGAAATTGACGTTGGCGCCGATATTGAAGATGCACACCTCTAACGGCGCATGCTTGTCGGCGTCGCTGAGGAAGGAGACGATCTCCTCCTCCTTCCGCGCATCCAAGGAGCGCGCGTGGATTTCGCCGCCGGCGGCCTCGATTTCCTTCACCAACGGCTCCAGCTTGGCGCCGTTGCGACGCCCGGCGAAAATCGCAAAACCTTCGGAGGCAAATTTCTTGGCGATTTCGCCGCCAATGAAATCCCCGGCACCAATGACCGCCACGGTCGCGTTTTTCTTCTGCACGGTCGTCTCCATCAGGTGAGCGAGATTTGCTTCGGATTCGCGGTGACTTTTTCGCCTTATGCTTTTTCGTGGGACGTCGCGTTGCGCAAAGACTCGGCCAATTTGTGCTTGAGGATCTTTCCGGTCGAGGTCGCCGGCAGCGCATCGAGAACGATGATCTCCGACGGCCGCTTGTAGGACGTCAACTGCGGCGCAATATGCGCCATCAGCTCCTGCCGACTCGTCTTCGAGCCCTTCAGCAATTGAACAAAGGCCACCACCTCCTCGTTACCCTCCACCGGCCGGCCGACCACGGCGCACTGCACGACGGCGTCATGCGAGCTGATAATAGCCTCGATTTCGGCGGGATAGACGTTGAATCCGGAACGGATGATCATTTCCTTGGTTCGCCCGACGATGAACAGGCAGTCGCCTTCGAACCGCGCGAGGTCGCCGGTGTTGAACCAGCCGTCGGCGTCGATCGCCTTGGTGGTCAGGTCCGGCGCCCGATAATAGCCGCGCATGACATTAGGCCCGCGGACGTGGAGCTCGCCGACTTCACCGTTCTTGGCCGGCGCGCCGTCGCGGCCGACCACCCTGGTTTCGATGCCGGGCAGCAGGGTGCCGACCGCATGATCGTCCCGCGGGGTATCCATGCGGACACCGGAAATTCCAGGCGCGCATTCGGTGATGCCGTAGCCGTTGAGCAGCGGCAGCCCGAGCTCCTCTTCGACCCGCTTCTTGAGATCGAGATCGAGCGGTGCGCCGGCGACGCCCGACAGGCGCAATCGCCCGCGATCGAGTTTGGCAATCCCGGCGAGCGCCTTGTACTCCAGCAGACGCTGATAGGTGGCCGGCACGCCATTGAGGATCGTGATGCCCTCCTCCGCCATCGCCTTTGCCAGCGCAGCCGGTTCGTATTTGGAGACCAGCCGGGCGGTGGCACCAGACATCAGCGTCATCAACAGCAAGGAGATCCCGACGATGTGCGAAATCGGCAGCACCACATAGACCTTGTCGTCCTCCGTCAGACGGCGAAGGTCGGCTGTGGTCTTGGCGCTGAACAGCAGATTCTCGTGGGTCAGCATGACGCCCTTCGGCTGACCGGTGGTGCCGGACGTGTAGATCAGGACCGCGACCTGATCGGCCGGGTCACGCTCGACGGGTTCGGGCATCGCGGCATCGTTGAGCGCGCTGACGCCGATTTGCCCGAGCGGACCGAGATTGCCGATCTCGGCCTGATATTGCGCCGCATGATTGGCTGCTTCCCGCGACACGCCGGCGGTGAAGAACATGCAGCGGGTGCCGCTATGGCTGCGGATTTGCTCGAGTTCGCGGGGCGAGAGGCGGGGATTGGCGACGATCGCCCAGGCCCTGACACGGCTTGCCGCAAGCAACAGGGCGGCAAGCGCGCGGCAGTTCTCGCTGATGATCATCATGCGATCGCCGGGCCTGACGCCCAGCGCCGCCAGAGCTGCGGCGACCTCGTCGACGCAGTCATGCAATTCTCGATAGGTCCAACCGCCGCCATCATCAACCACGGCGATGCTTTCGGGCGATCGCCGAAGCTGGCGATCGATGACGTCGTGCAGCCACAGCGGAGCGGCATCGGGGACGACATCGCCAACGGCCGCCGGTTTCGACCTTGCCAAACCAACCTCCCAAAAATTGCCGCCCCCCCGGGGGCATCCTTCCCATCGGTCTATACCGTTCTTTTTTAGAACTAGTCAATCCGTATCAAGCTGACCTCTCGATCCGTTGATTGCAGTGCCGGGTTCTCGAAGTCTATGTTTCATCAAAATCCAGGAAGTCTGATTATGTTTACACGATTAGCGTTTCGCGTTAGTATTAGTGCTAAATCAGAACTTAATTGGAGAATGGATGCCGGACAACCGCGTGGCGCTGCTGGTGGGCGCGGGCGATGCGATCGGCGCCGCGGTGGCGCGACGATTTGCCCGAGGAGGGTACAAGGTCTGCGTGGCCCGCCGCGAGGCGGCCAAGTCGCAAGGCTTGCTCGATGAGGCCAAGGCCGCCGGCCAGGATATCCGCGCGTTCAGCGTCGATGCCCGCAACGAGGCGGAGGTGCAAGGCTTGTTTGCCCGGGTCGAAGCGGAGGTCGGACCGCTCGACATCTGTCTGTTCAATGCCGGCTCCAACGTCAACAAGCCGCTATTGGAGACCACCGAAAAGCTGTTCTTCAAGGCCTGGGAGCTCGCCTGCTATGCCGGCTTCCTGGTCGGCCGCGAAGCCGCGCGCCATATGGTGCCGCGCGGACGCGGCAGCATCCTGTTCACCGGCGCGACCGCCAGCATCCGCGGCGGCAGCGGCTTTGCCGCATTCGCCGCGGCAAAGTTCGGCTTGCGCGCGGTGGCGCAATCGATGGCCCGCGAACTGGGGCCGAAGAACATTCACGTCGTGCACCTGTTGATCGATGCCGGCGTCGACAGCGAGGCGATCCACCAGCGCATGAGAGCGAGGGGGATCGACGCCGAGGACATTCCGGCCGACAACCTGACCAAGACGGAGTCGATTGCGGAAGCCTATTGGTTCACCCACCATCAGGCGCGCGACGGCTGGACCCATGAGCTCGACCTGCGGCCATTCGTGGAGAAATGGTGAGATGGGCACCCCACCCGACCTGACGCTATGGGGTGTCGGCACGAGCCGCACGCTGCGCCCGCATTGGGCGATGCATGAGCTCGATTTGCCCTATCGCACGCGGCCGATCGGGCCCCGTACCGGCGAGACCAAGACGGCCGAATACACCGCCCTCAACCCGCGCCAAAAGGTGCCGCTGCTGCAGGACGGCGATTTCTGCATCGGCGAGAGCCCCGCCATCGTCGCCTATCTGTCGCGGACCTATTCGACGCCCGAGCGCGCGCTGATCCCGGAAAGTCAGCGCGAATATGCGGCCTGGCTCGAATGGTGTTTCTTTATCGTCACCGAACTCGATTCGACGAGCCTCTACGTCATGCGCCGGCATGGGGCGCACGCGCTCGGACATATCTACGGTGTCGCGCCCGAGGTCGTCGCCAGGGCCGGCGAATATTTTCGCGAGCAACTCAGGCATGTCGAAGTCGCGCTGTCGGACAATCGCAGCTATCTGATGGGCGATCGCTTCACCAGCGCCGATATTCTGCTCACCACGTGCCTGGAATGGGCGATCGCCTATGGCGTCGGCATCTGTGACAACGCGCAACCCTATCTCGATCGCATCCGCGAAAGGCCCGCTTACCAGCTGGGCCAGGCCGCAAATACGCCGCCGACTGCGCCGTAGCGGCGATCGTTCGAGCTCGCATCGGTGTGCATGGATGTTAAGTCACCTCTCCCCGCTCGCGGGGAGAGGTCGGATCGCGCAGCGATCCGGGTGAGGGGGACTCTCCAAGCACCGCGCGCGCGGAGAGTCCCCCCCCCCCCGAACCTCTCCCCGCAAGCGGGGAGAGGGAGGAAAAGATCAAAATCATTCCATCGCGCGGACGGCGCGATCCCTGATCATCTGCTCGATCGCGGCGTCGCTGTAACCCAGCTCGCGCAGCACCTCGCGGGAATGCTGGCCGACGCGCGGCGCCGGCCCGCCGATTGCGGCCTCGTTGACGGTAAATCGCGCCGCCGGCTTCGGTTGCCGCACCCGCCCTACGCCCGGCTGTTCGAACTCGGTAACGATGCCGCGCGCCACCACCTGCGCATTGTGGATGATCTCGCCGCGGCGCAGGATCGGCGCGCACGGCACGTCGGCCGCATCGAGCCGCTCGAGCCATTCGGCCGTGGTATGCTGCGCGATATATTCCTGCATCTTGTTGATGCGCGCGGTCGCATTGGCCGAACGCGCCGCCGGCGTGGCAAACCGCGCGTCCTTGGCAAGCTCGGGATCGCCGCTGGCCTTGCAGAAGCCCTGCCACTCCGAATCCGAGATGGTGCCGCAGGTGAGATAGCCGTCGCTGGTGCGAAACACGAGATCCGGCCGGTCGTTGGGATCGGCGGCGGTCGCTTCCGCGCCCACTACCGTGTATTGCATCATGCCTTCGGGCCAGAGATAGGCGATCATGGTATCCAGCATCGCGACCTGGATGTGATCGCCCTGCCCGGTCTTCTCCCGGGCATAGAGCGCCGAGGACACCGCCTGCGCCGTGAACACCGCCGTGGTCTTGTCGCACACGATGGTGCGGATCATCTGCGGACGGTTGGTCACCGCCTGCGACTGAATATCGCAGAAACCGGACAGTCCCTGGATGATCGGATCGTACACGCGCTTCTTGACGTAAGGTCCGCTGTCGCCGACGCCGGAGATCGATACGTAGATCAGGCGCGGGTGACGCGCGCGCAGCTCGTCCGGTCCGTGCCCCAGCCGCTCCATGGTGCCGGGGCGGAAGTTTTGCACCAGCACGTCGGCTTGCCCGGCGAGCCTGGTCAGGATTTCGCGCCCCGTTTCGTGCTTGAGATCGACGGCCAGCGATCGCTTGCCGCGGTTTGAGGAAATGAATAGCGCCGAAAACTCGTTGGTCTTGCCGATCGGCGCCCGGCTGCGGCGGGTGATGTCGCCATCGATCGGCTCGATCTTGAGCACGTCAGCACCTTGATCGGCGAGGAACATGGTCGCGAACGGACCCGACACCACGCCGGTCAGGTCCAGCACGCGAACGCCTGAAAGCGGGCCTGACATGGTGTTTCCTCCTGACCGGTTCGGGATCCGCGGCAGACGCCGCGATGCGAAATCCTGGTCGATATATTAGGTGGTGCTGGCCCGCAAAGCACCAAGTTGTTCGACAATGGATTCTTCGACGTCGCGGAGCTGATCCTTGCCGAAGAACATCTCGGTACCGACAAA
>Ga0210399_10003760_pt1 | contig 11822 bp, 12 predicted proteins | sample IncBWC14MmetaG_FD_150865 | JGI IMG/M metagenome (GOLD analysis project Ga0210399, IMG submission 150865) | Forest soil microbial communities from Barre Woods Harvard Forest LTER site, Petersham, Massachusetts, United States - Inc-BW-C-14-M | ecosystem: Environmental > Terrestrial > Soil >...
GCTGTGAAGCCGTCGTGTTTCGATTTCGGAATCAGGTGAGGCAAATGCTCAAAAAAATCGCCGACGATAAAGTTCGAGCCGATAAGCTTATCGAAGCGGAGTTCTCTCCAAATGACATTCGGCTGGAGTGCATCGCAAATTGCCAGTGCCAGACCGAATGCTGTTAGTTGAACCGCTTCTGCCTGCAACTCAACTCCGAAGATCTGTTCCTTGAGAACTCTCTTCAGTGTCGCGACATCTGGTTGCTTCCAGTCGTTTTGGCTGCGCCAGTATTGAATCAAGCGACGAAACGCGCCGACGAGAAACACCCCGGAGCCGCACGTCGGGTCCAAAATTCTCTCGCTCGCAGTAATGTGCTGGTAAGGCAGGGCGAAGTCCAGCATCAGACTGGCGACGAACGGCGGTGTGAACACGGCGCCCTTCCCACGCTGCGCAAACCGTTGATAAAGGTGACTCAACACCTCGACGGGAATGTACTTAAACGAGAACTGTTCCCAAAGATATCGCTGCTCCTTGATCGTCCGCGCCTCGATCAAATCCGCAAATGCTCGTAGTGTTCTTGTCGTAAGTGGGTCTTGCGTGGTTTCAGGTAAGCCGAAAACATCGCCATTGAACTTGCGCTCAAGTCTGTCTAACAACTCGCGCACTTCATCAGGAGTTCCCCGCTGAAGAACCTCCAAAAACGAAGTCGCGCCTTTGTGGAATTGATCAAACCAATTGTCGGGGAATACACCGCGATCTTCGAGATACTTAATCAGCACCGTGAGTAATAGCAGACGACGCAACACAGGATATTTGTGACCACTGAGTTCGCGGTCAGCCTCGACAACGGCGACAATCAGCTGGCGATGTGCCGCCTTCTCGGCTCGGGCTAACTTGAAATTCTCAGGGTCATCCCAAAACGTCCCATCGCTTAGGCGAAATGCTGAAAACCGGCGCTGCTTCTCAGCCATGGCTTCGGAGACTTGCGCAGCAGTCTGAATCTGTTCCGCCGGATTGTATTGACGGCTGCCATTCTTCCAGAAGTCAGGGTCGCGCGCGCAACTCAAGACATCTACGCGCGTCTGCCAGCCCACGTACAGTAGCGGTGCGACGCCATGCAACCACACCCGATGATGGATTTCGGCGAGCTTCTGTTCCGCAAATCGTTCATCAGTGTTGTCGATGACGTACGCGGCAATTTGTGACGAGCGGTTGTCTGCAAATCGGCGAAAGAAGATGTAGTCAATCTCGCCGATCGCTCCAGCTTCGCGGACTGCGGCTTCTTCGTCGATGGTCAACCGCGGGCGTTTTCCGCGAACAGGCACGAGGCCGGGCGCCGAATTCCCGCGGTCGGCACTGAAATCCAGTGTGTTGAGGCCGGATGCCATCGTGAACAACGCGAGAGTAACGTGTCAATAAGTTGGGAACAAGTGCTTGGTGGGAGATTATATAGCTAGCGCAATCTCCTCCGCGCTTTGATCAGAAACCGGTTCGCCGCTTCGTAGTCGGGCCGTTCGGGCAGTTTCGTTTCGGCCAGGGCGCGTTCGAAGTCGTGATGCAGTTCCTTGCGCCAGGCGTCCACTTCGGTCCAGGGCATTTCGCCGCGTTTGACGGCGAGCAATCGGTCGCGGTGTGACTCGACGCGAACGGGCACGCGGGCTTCGCGCACGGTGGCGGCGCCGGTGAGCAGCAGGCGGAGCAGGTGCATGGCGTGTTTCCAGCGGACTTCACCAACATTGCGGATGTCCTGCTCGATCTTCTTGAACTGCGACATGGCGTAACCGTTGAAGGTCTGGGAAACCATTTGCGAGAGGAACTGCCGGCGGATAGCCACTAGTTCCTCTCCGAGCGGCGTGACTTTCTCGACCATGGGCGAATATAGGCATTCCAGGATGTTGGGGTTGGCCCGGAGCGCCATGATGATGAATTTCTGCACTTCCCAGTAGCAGCTTTGGGTGGCGTTGTCCTCGAATTGTTCCGGCGCGCCGAAGAGGGACCAGTGTAGTTCGGCGGGCGCGAGGTAGACGCCGCGGCGGTCGGTGTCGGATCCATCGTCGTCCAGTCCGTACGCCCGGGAGCCGACGACGCAGCGGTAAATGATGCAGGATTCAAGGTCGAAGCCGGAGTCCGGCCTCCCACTTTGCTGCGCCTCATCGCCGAGGCGGTCTTTGAAATGTTTCAGGACTTCGATTTGCGAGGATTCGAGCGATTTCTCGAAACCATCGGGAAACCGGACCAGAAAATGTTCACCTTCGACCGCGGGCGTGCGTGTCACCACGCCCACTGCGCCGCGCGGATGCACCAGGGAGTTGTTCGGCCCGCGCACTTCCACGAGCGAAACCACCTGGGTTCCGGCGAAGATGTTGTTCGGTTGATGCATCCGTTATTTCCAATCCCGGAACCATGATGACAGGAATTTGGGCGGGAGACAATCGTCTCTGCGCCTTTGCGGGACGCTATTCTATAAACGTGACGCTCCGCTGGCGCTTTTCCACACTTGATTTCATTGACACGGGACCGCCGACAGGATTACCCTACGAACGCACTGAGAGAAAGGAATCAGATGAAAAGCTTGGGTCCTCGACCGATGAAACCCGTTGCGGCTTTCACCCTGATTGAATTGCTGGTGGTCATCGCAATTATCGCCATCCTGGCGTCGTTGTTATTGCCGGTGCTGTCGCGGGCCAAAGAGAAAGCCCGGGTCATCCAGTGCATCAATAACATGAAACAACTGGCTGATGGCTGGTTTCTGTACAGCGGAGACCACGACGACCAGTTGGTGAAGAATTGGGTGCTGGGATACGGCGTCTCCCCGCCTTCTTCCTGGGTGGCGGGCAATGTGGGTGGAGGCGGCGGAAGTTCCGCCGATCCCGGAGCACTGATGCAGCTCAGAAGCGGCCAGCTTTACGCTTACAACCCGTCGCCGGGCATTTATCGATGCCCCGATGCTCACGATGTTTATGGCGCCTCGCCTGCGCGGACCGTCTCCATGATCAATCGCATGGGCGGCGCTGATACTGCCGACGCCCGCGCCTACGACGTGTTCGACACGTCAGTCGGGGATCTTGGTCCGCAATACCCCATGATTAAGAAAATGAACCAAGTCACCGCGCCGGGCCCGGCGTCGGCCATTCTGTTCGTGGACGAGAGCCAGAATACGGTGGATGACAGCATTCTTGGAGTGGTGACGAACGACTGGAAGAATTCTCCAACCGTGCGGCATACCAGGGGAGCGGTGTTCTCTTTTGCCGACAGCCACTCGGAGCGATGGGGGTGGCGTGGAATGAACACTGAACAAAGCTATGACGCCCCGGTTTACCATACATACAATGACGGCATGCAGATGGATTTTCAGCGATTTCTCAATGCTGTGATAGTGCCGTGATTGTTGATGCCCAGGCTGTGCCGCCCCGCTGGGGCTGATTGACTGGAACGCGTTATCCTATAAACATGGCGCTCCGCTGGAGCTTTTCCGTACGACGAGTTAGACAAGGTGTTGCCCTTACCAGTTGCCAATCACGATATTGGTTCCGGGAGCCTGGATTTCGATCCAAAGATCGAACCCACCAGAATTGTGCTCGGGCTTCGAGGAATTGTATCGCCAGGAGCCAAACCGGATTTCCGCAAGGGCATCCGAATTAGCGCCTTTCCAGTCCGGCCAAAAGCTCAACACTCCGATCGATTCTGGTTTTTCATGCACTTCCACGAGGGAAACGACCTGCGTTCCGGCGAAGATGTTGTTCGGTTGGTGGGACATCAGTGAGTCGCGCGGAGCGTGGACGAGGATTTTTTCAGGAGACTTCGGAATGACTTTGGCTCGACGCGTAAAATCTCCCATTCGTCGCAATTTTGAAAGCGGGTGAAATCCCTCAATGCTTCCAACAGTGCTGCTTGAACAGGCTCCGTCACCGCAATGTTTGGTTCGAATACAAGATTATTGACAACCAACCGCCGCTTGGGGCGATATGCCTTGGCATCCAGCCGGCCAATGACCCGGTCGCCCCAGAGAATCGGAAGGGCGAAGTAGCCATATTTGCGTTTCTCCGCCGGCACGTAGATTTCCACGCTGTAATCAAAATGGAAGAGCCACTTCAATCGTTTGCGCTGGATCGTCAGGTTATCGAAAGGAGAAAGAAAGCGCATCACGCTTTCTTTTAACGGCCCGGCGAGATCCAGGGCTTCTTTAAGCACGAAGACGGCGACATTGGGAAACTCATCCACGCGGCACTCGAGCACTTCACCGGACTTGATGAGGCCTGACAGCCCGTTCTTGACCAAATCTGCGCGGTCGGCGTCTTGCAAGTAATGGAGTTCCTGAATGCGAGCCACGCCCAACGCTCGCAGGGCTCGCCGAACGTGAAATTCGGCAGATTCGCGCTTGCCGGGGAAATCCAGTTCAGTCCTGGCGGGCAAAACACGATGGGAAAGGTCAAAAACCTTTTGAAACCCCTTTCGACTGCGAATCATAATCTCGCCTTGCATCCAGAGTTCGTGAAGCGCGCGTCTTTCGATTTTACCAGGCGATTGCTCGCCCCATTGCCGGACCCTGGCCTTGGATTCCACGTCGCTAATCATCAGCGGGCCGCGCTTCCGGATAAGACTCAGCATGCGCCGCATGGAGGCTCGCAGCTCGGGTGTATCGTCAAACCAATGCAACTCCCTCCGATGGCTGCGCATCAGGGGCAGGGAAAACCTGTAGTCTTTAGTGGGCAAATATGAAGCGGCGTGATTCCAGTATTCAAAAACCGCAGCGTCTGGACTTTGCAGTTCGTGAAGCATCTCCGGTTGATAATCCGGAACGCGCGACCAGATCACATGATGATGCGCTCGTTGGATCACACTCACAGTGTCCACCTGGACATAGCCAAGATGCTCGATCGCAGCCAGCACCGCTGATTTTTCCGATCCAAACGGCGCAGTTTCGTCGGCCAGCCCTTGAGAACGAAGGGAAATTGCCCGCGCTTCCGCCAGAGACAAGCAGACGGGATCGGATGATCCTGCCGCAACGCGAACCGATTTGCCAGGAGGAGACTGGGTCATATGTTCGGTCGGGCGCATCATGACAGTGCCCCCAGATTGGCAGGGCAAACCGGCCGGTTTGCCACGACAGCCTTGCGAATCAAGCATCGCGCCGCACGGCGGCCCGGCAGCGCCGCCCTGCCGAGGGCAGTGTCAAAATGCGCCCTGTTCGCCCCGCGCATTTCCACGAGCGAAACGACCCGGGTTCCCGCGAAGAGGTTGTTCGGTCGATGCATCCGCTATTTCCAAACCAGTCTCGAAACCAATGATGGCAGGAATTTGGGCGGGAGACCAGCTCCAGCGGAGCGTCATGTTTATAGCCGCGAACGCGAGGGAGGCCCAAACGCGGGTCTGTGACCCGCAGCAAGCTGGAGCGTAAGGTCGGTGTGGTGACGCTCGATGCCTCTCGTGCGGGCGGACGTGCTGCGGGTCATAGACCCGCGCTCCGAAAAAGCGCCCGGCAGCCTTTCCCCTCGTTTCTGTCCTCACCCACTTTTAATCGCGCCCCAGGCGGTGCCGCCACGCTGGGGCTGATTGACGAGAACGCGCTATCCTATAAACATGGCGCTCCGCTGGAGCTTTTCCAACCCGGATTTGAAGGAAAACATGGGGTAAGATTAGGATTAAGATGATTAAGATTACGATTAAGAGGGAAGCAGGACGGATCTGGGACGCCCGATCAATTGCCGGAAGACAAACCACCGGCTGAGACGGCCGTGTTCCCGGCTGGTTGCGTAGTGACCCGCTTGAATTCCGATTCGGGGGTCGATGCTGAAGGGGCTGTGTGGGCATCGCTCCCGGCTTGCAATACCTCGATATCCGCGGCGCGATAGCTCGCACGGCTTACGATGGTAAGCGCCGGGTTGTCGGCGGTCTTGAATTTCACCGGGATGCTCAGCCGGTTATGGCCGCTGGCGGTTTTGAAGACGGAAAAGTGCAAGTGCGGACCGCTGGTGAAGCCGGTGTTGCCGGACAGTCCAATGAAGTCACCCGCGTTGACTCGATCGCCGACTTTTACACGATTGCCATGCTGTTTGAGGTGAGCGTAGATGCCGATCGTTCCGTCGTCGTGGCGGATGAGGATGCAGTTGGCGCAGCTTTCGTACTTGCGGTTGGGTCCGCCGAGATCCGAGTCGTCCCTGGACTTGACGACCACGCCACCGCGCGCGGCGCAAACGGGCGTGCCGATGGGCATTTTCCAATCGATGGCGTATTCGTCAGGTCCGGTATGGCTGTAGTTTCCATGGTACCCCTGCGTGACGCGGAACAATTTGCCGGGCGCGTAGGGCAGAAGATAGACGCACGAATCATCGTGAACCGCCGTGAGGCTGCCGATGGTAAAGCAATCGGTATAACTGTAATTCCAGGGGACCTTCGGATCGATTGGCTTGAGGGAGAAGGCTTCGACCGTTTGGTTTCCGGCGAAAGTGGTGGAGTAGGGAAAGTTCGTGCTGGGCTTCAAATTGCACAGGCCCATGTCGAAGGTTGCCGTCACGTCCGCAGCCTCCAGATTGTGGACGTAAAAATGTGTGACGCCATCCTCTTCGCGGGTCGTCACTTCGAGCATTTTTTTCCTGGGAGCGGCATCAGGTTGCCCACGCCGGAATGAATTGACCGGGTCGGAGAGGATGCGGCCGCCGGAGGCGGAATGTTGGAGTTGGGGTGACAAACACCAAAAACCAAACGCCAAGCTCCAGAGAAGATTCAAATTCCAAAAACCAAACGCCGACGGCGCAGCCATGCTGGCGTTTGTAGCGCAATGTTGATCTCGAAATTGGCGCTCGGTGTTTTCGCTCGTCGTCATCGATTTTTGCTGCGGTGGCGCTCTGCTCAGCCGGCTCCCGCCGCGATGCATGCAACGTAGATTTGTTCGGTGCGACGAGTCTGTAGGCGTGGGCCGAAAGATTTGTAGGTGTTAGTCCGACGTTCCGTACTTGCCGCGAAAAATCTCCGCAGAGCACCGGTTCTGATTGTCTTGCCAAAAATTCGGAACGGAGGCATGCTGTTCACGTCATGAAACGTCTGTGCCGTTATGTGCGTGCGGCTTCGGTCGCCGGGTTGCTTGCGGGAGGTCTGTGTTTCGCCAGCGCGGAAACGCCTGCCGGAGCCCCGACCCTGACTGGCGAAGAGATCATGCGCCGCACAGTGGAGCGGGTGGAGTCGCCTGCGTGCAGCACAAACCGGCCTGATTACGAATATCAAAAACACACGGTCCGCGAGGATTTGGACAAAAAGGGCCGGCTTCGAGAACACAAGGAGAAGCTTTACAATGTTGAGGTGCATTCGGGACTTTCCTTGCTCAAATTGGTGGAAATCGACGGTCAGCCCCTCGCCGGCGCAGAACTGGCAAAGCAGCAGGAGCGCGATACGGCTGAACGGGCCAAGTGGGTGGATTCCAAACCTGACAAACGCGGAGACAATCGGGAAAACTTCCTTACGATGGATCTCGTGAGCAGGTACAAGTTCACTGTTGCGGACAAGAAGATGCTCAAAGGCCGGATGACTTACGTGCTCAACTTTGAGCCCAAAAGCGCCAATCTGCCCATCAAGAAGCTGCCGGATCGTTTGGTGAACCATATCGCCGGCACGGTTTGGGTGGACGCGGAGGATTTCGAAATCGCGCGCGCCGATGTTCATCTTGAAGCTGAAGTGGAAATGTGGGGCGGGATCATCGGCACATTGCGACGGTGCGATTTCAGCTTCTTTCGTTCGCGAATGGACGACGGTGTTTGGTTCAACAGTTTTTCGCACGGCGTATTTGAGGGACGCAAGCTGCTGGAGCCGTTCCTGATCAAGTACATGTCCGAATCGAGCGATTTTCGCCGGCATGCGTTGGCGAAGAATTGAAAGCCTGCGATTCGCCCTTCAGAGTTCCAGGGCGGGTTGCCTCTGATTGAGATGGATTCCCCTCATACCGATGACCATTCCGGGGCCGCTGAGGCGGGCTCGGCGGCGTTGAGCAACGCAGAAATCCGAAAACTCAAAGCGCGGGCGCAACTCCTCGAGCCGGCATTCAAAGTGGGCAAGGCGGGCTTGAGTGAAGGATTCATTAACAGCATCGTGCAGGCATTTGCTCATCACGACCTCATCAAAGTCAAATTCGTCGAGTTCAAGGAGGAAAAGAAAACTCTGTCTGTCGAACTGGCGGACAAGACCGGAAGCCGGCTGATCATGCGCGTGGGAAATGTGGCAGTGCTTTGGCGGCGCAAACAGGACCTCTCTTCAAACCAATCCAATTCTGGAATTTGAACCGGCAAACGGCGGTTCGTGATTACAGGGCGCGGCATCGAATTCGCCGCGCTGCTTTTTATTGGCTTGTAGGTCGCAGGATGACAAACGAATCAGCCATTTGGGCAGTTCATGTCGCTGCGCCGGGAGTTATTTTGAGGGGCTTATGAAAGTGTTGATACGTGATTCGGAAAGCCAGCTTTACCTCGCGCACCGCGGGCGCTGGTCAGAGAATGTTTTCGAGGGCCGAGATTTCGCCTTCACCGCGCACGCGCGGGAAGTTTCCGCGCGGTTGAAGCTCAAGAATTTTCAGATTCTGTTCTACATTCCTGATTTGAATTACCGCACCGTGGTGTGCGATTCGAGCACGGACGCGAACATGGCGAACGCCTAGTAGGCATGGGTCGCCGCCCCCGTGGCGCCGCCAGAATTTGACGTCTAACGCCGCGCCTCGGAGCCAGGCCGCGCGGGTTTAAAGCCAACTTTGGGACCAATCGTTTTGCGCATCAGAATTTCGGAAGCGCCGGCGATGACGTAATTTTTGAGCTCTCCAATGCGCCGGTAACCGAGCCGCCGATAGAAGCGCTGCGCGCGGGGGTTGAAGCCGGAAACACAGAGGAACACATTCGGGCTTTGACGGAAGATGCGGTCCTCCGCGAATTTCAGAAGTTGCGATCCGATGCCGCGGCTTCGCCATTCAGGCGCGACAGCCAACCCACGAATGTAGCCGACAAATGCGCCCTTCATGTTCACGACAATGACACCCGCAAGCTGCGCGTCTGCGATGGCAACATGGGTCTCCAGCGCGCGATCGGCGAGCAATTCAAACATATCGGCGGCGGACCGTCGCAAAGTGATCCAAGGTTCCGATCTCGCCATCATGCCGGCCAAAACCCGCGCTTCCTTTTCGTCCGCAAGCCGTCGAAAGCGAATATTCGCAAGCGAGGCAGGGCGGCGCGACTTTTTGTTCACGCGAGGATACTAAAAATTGAGGCGGGCGGATGGAAGGTAGAAAGTCGCGAAATCCGGGCATGGCAGCGCCCGAGCGTTGCCGCTCACATCCAGCGCGGGGTTTCACAGAACGCAATCCGAAACCAATCCAGGCCGGGAGGTTGCGTCTCCAGGGACGAACGCGTAAAGTACAGGAGGTATTTCGATCCACACATAATCATGTCTCCAGGTTTTGTTGAAGCGGTTGAAATTGCCGCAATCGTTGTCGCGGGGACGATGACGGGGAATGAAATTGCTGTCGCGGTGTTCTTTCACCCGGCCATCAGCCGGCTGGAAGATGCGGTGCACGCGCGGGCGGCGCAGGTGCTGGCCAAAGTGCTTGGGACCGCGATGCCTTTTTGGTATGGACTGAATTTTCTGCTGAGCCTCGCGCTCACATTTATAATCGGAACATCCTGGAGCGCGCCACGCTGGATGGCACTGAGCGCGACCGTGTTGTTTGGGCTAATAATCGTTTACACGATTCTCCTGCCCGTGCCGATCAATAACCAGGTCGCCAGTTGGCAGCCGGATTCATTGCCGGCGAACTGGAGGGAACTGCGGCGCCGGTGGGACATGTTGCATGCGATTCGAGTCGGTTGCCTGGTGGTGGCGCTTGTTCTCATGGTCGCAGCTTGCGTCATTCCGGACCCCCAGGGGAGCGGGTTCCATTTTCGGCTGGACATACGGTGATCCCGATCCGTCGCGAGTCGAGACGCTGCTGGGCCGAGCCGGGCGCGTAACAACTAAAACCTCAGTCCCAAATCGACCTGAACAAGGTTGTAGTTATTGATGGGGTTGAGCCAGGGCAAGTCCTGGTTGCTGCCGCCGGTGCCGAGGCTTTTGTTGATGCGATCGGCGTGGCCGTACCGAATGGACCCGAAGATGTTGTCGGTGAAGTTATAAATGAACCCGGCGCTGACACCCTCGAGATTGCCCCGACCTTCGAAATAGTCGGAATCGATGAGATTCACGTCGAGAGCGTATTGCTCGATGTGTTGCCAATAGACGCGCGCTTCCCAGGTGCCTTTTTTCGGGGTGCCGGTGGTGTTGCTTAGCGCCATACCGATTTGGTAGGCCTTGTCTTCGCCGGTTTGGGCCGTGATGCCGGGAATAGCGGCTTGTTGCAAGACCAGCGCGGCCTGCCGGGCGCGATTGTCGCCGTCGAGGTTTATGGCCAAGTCGCCGAAGATTTTCAGGTTCAACTTGCTGACCTGGACGTTAAACTCGGCAGGGAGTTCGACGATCATCAGGTCGTTGATGCCGGTTTGATTGAAGAACGGACCGGCACTGGTGCTCACAGTTCCCCCGGGGTAATTCCCGCCCTGAAAACTGCCGTCGGGGTTGCGCACGCCTTCCCCGACGAATGTTCCGCCGAATCCTGCTGCGGGATTCAGGCTGCCGCCCGTATTGATGACCCCAAAACCGTTCTGACCATGCGAGGTGTAGTTGTAGAGAGTCGGGTCGATACTTGCCGACATGGTCTTGCCGAAATGATAGGTTGCGCCGAGCCGCCATGCGAGGAGGAAGGGAATCTCGGTGTTGTCCGCGTTGCCGGGGAAAACGCCCAGGACGGAGCTGTTCGGCGTGATGTCCTGGTAAATCATCTGCATGAACTTCGCCCGCAGATCCAGTTTGTCATTCAGCGTGGTGTACTTGAACTGCTCGGAGAAACCTTCGGGATTGATGTCGGTATCCCAAACCATCGATGTCGTGTAAAATGGGTTGGGAAACTTTCCGATGGTCAGGTCCACCCAGTCCTCAGGGCGCCAGCCGAGATAAACCTGCCCGATATTCACGGTGTCGCTGGTCTTGGCGGAAGGACCGGGGAAAGGGAAACTGCTTTCGTCGCCGAAGGTGACCCAGGTCGAGCGCGGGTTGGACGAGGTTTCCAACCGCAAACCGTAATAGAAGTGCTCAGCCAGGTCGCCGCGAATGCCAATGCGCACGGCATAGCGCTCGCGATCTCGAATGAGCCGTTGCCCGTCCGGGGCGTCCGCCGCGCGGTGCTCGTAACGAAACTTCAAATCGCCGAACAACTCGACGCTCTTGATCCCGTCGCTGATCTTCCACTTGGACAGGAACGGAGTCGGAGCGTTGGTTTGGGCGTTCTGGGCCTCGATCTTGATGTCGTCCGCTTCCTTCTCTGTCAGAATACCCTTCTTGATCAGGACATTGAGCAACGGATCAGACGGGTCCGCGGCCAGGCCGTTCAAAGCCGCAGTGGCGGCGATAAGCCCTGCGCTTCCAAGAACCCAACGGCTCATTTTGGAACGTCGCGAACTGCGCCGCGAAACCAGATCATAGTCCAACCGTCTGAAAAATGTGGTTTGCACCCGGGGACGCTAAGAATCGACTGTGTCGCATTGATGGCGGGAATGTTACAATCATGTTACGAAGTTTAATTTGCGGAAGCGCTCTCTGCCATGTTGCGCCACTGGTGATTGCTTCCCATTAGCTGCGACCCGGCTGGATGACCTGGAAGCCTGCGTCAAGCGCTGCCGCAGCCTGTGCCTGGTCATGGGTCATTAGCCGGGTCAATTCCAATTCCTCCATCGCTGCAAGATGCAATCGATCGAGAGACCGGCAATGAGCTTGGCCCG
>Ga0210399_10003761_pt1 | contig 11819 bp, 10 predicted proteins | sample IncBWC14MmetaG_FD_150865 | JGI IMG/M metagenome (GOLD analysis project Ga0210399, IMG submission 150865) | Forest soil microbial communities from Barre Woods Harvard Forest LTER site, Petersham, Massachusetts, United States - Inc-BW-C-14-M | ecosystem: Environmental > Terrestrial > Soil >...
AAGCTCTCAATGTCCCGCTGCCTGAATTGCCTTCGAAAATCGTGCGGAAAGGCGCGCCTCGGCTGGATCCACGAGTTTCCGCGCGAGAACATCTCGAAGGCAATGTCCCCGTCGTTTTTGCGCATATTCCCGGATCGGGCGAATACTACCGCTTCACCCCGGAGCAGTGGACACTGATCGAACTCTTCGATGGGTTGCGTTCCTACGAGGAAATTGACGCTGCCTACCTGGAGCAGACCGGAGTTTCGTTAACGGAGGACTGGATTCGCAATTATGCCAGCGATCTGGAATTCACCGGCTTCTGGTACAAGACCCCACAGGAGCGCAACCACGAGGTAATGCGAAAGCTGGCGGAAGCGCGGCATTTTGGTATTTCCAAGCATTTCACGGTAATTAGCATAGCGGATATTCGTTTTCCCGCCTGGGATCCAGACCGTTATCTGGCACGGGTGGAACGCGCCCTGAGGTTTGCCTACTCCTCCTGGTTCACCGCTCTCACGCTGGCTCTGTTCGCGTTCATGATCTATGTATTCGTGGATCGATGGAGCGAAATCGGACGCGACACTCTGGAGTTCTACACTTTCACGGACAAGGGCTTCGCCGACATCGCCCAATTCTGGGTGATGTTCCTCGTTCTCGTTTTCTTTCACGAGACCGCGCACGGCATAACCTGCAAGCACTTCGGCAGCGGCGTTCACCAAATGGGATTTAATCTTGTCTATCTTGAGCCCTGCTTCTACGTGGACGTCTCGGAACTATGGGTCTATGCCACCCGCTGGCAACGTGTGGCGGCGATGCTCGCCGGGTTATGGGTAGAGCTGATCTTATGCGCGTTGGCGACCATAGCCTGGTGGGGCACGGCGCCGGGCACAGGCGCACACGAGTACGCTTACGAGATCATGTTGCTCACCGGCGTCGGCTCCGTGTTGATCAACTTGAATCCCCTCATCAAGCTGGACGGCTACTACATACTGACGGAAATTCTGCGCATCCCCGACTTGAAAGAACAGTCCACATCGCTACTGAACAGCTGGGTGAAGAGGAACATCTTCCGACTACCCGTGGTGGTTGAATATGTACCGCAAGGGCGCCGGTGGTTATATGTCTTATACGCAATCCTCTCGGGGATTTACAGTTATGGGTTGCTTTTTTTTGTGATCGAGTTCGCCCGCAACGTCTTCCGTGGTTACAGCCCGGAGTGGGCGTTCGTGGCGGCATTATTGCTGGCATATTTCATCTTTCGTTCGCGCATCCGCGCGCTGGTGGGATTCATGAAGATCGTTTACCTCGACAAACGGGAGCTATTGCTCTCGGTGCGAAACTCGCCCCGCGTTGCGGCCCTTGCCGTCGTGGCCGTGCTGCTGCTCGTCGCTCCGTTCTGGCACGACTCCGTGGATGGCCAATTCCTGCTCGAACCAGCGAAATATGCGGTCGTTCGCGCTTACGTCCCGGGTATCGTGGAGCAAACCTCGGCTGAGGAAGGTAAGCTTGTGTCGGCCGGCGGTCCGCTTGTCCAGTTGCGAAACCTCGCCATGGAAACGCAAGCGGAGGGAGCGCTGGCCGACCTGCAGGTAGCGGCGGCGCGTTCCACGCAAGCGCAACTTCACTACACTGGAGTCGCCTTCGCGGAACATGAGCAGGAGCAACTCGCAGAACGCAGCCGCATCATGAACGAGGAAAAGAGTCAACTCTCGCTGGTGAGTCCCATCGACGGCGTGGTGCTGACACCACGCGTCAGCGATCTGGTGGGGTCTTACCTGCCAGCTGGGACAACGGTTCTCGACGTGGCTGACCTGTCAAGCATGAAGGCCCGCATTTACGTCTCTGAGGTGGAGCTGCGCAAGATACGCGAAGCGGCATACGCTCGGGTTTACATCGATGCCCTTCATCGTTCCGTGCCCGGGAAGGTGTCGTGGGTGGGACCAGCCGCAACCGATGTGGAAGAAGGGGTCATCTCCAAACAGCAATATAAGGGTATGATCCTGCCGCACTACTATGCGGCGACCGTGTTGCTGGCGAACCCGGATGGCGCGCTAAGGATCGGCATGAGCGGAACCACCCGAATCTATGCCGACCGGGACTGGCGCGAACGCCGAAGCTTGGTCGGATTCGCCTGGGAACATCTGCGCAACTTTCTGGAGCAGAAGCTCTGGTGAGCAGTCGTCCCACCCCGCTACAGAGCTGGAGGCTGTGACTTTCGCCACAACCCCCTTTGACTTCCGATGTCGAGCAAACTCATTGTCCGTCAACCGCCTCGCAACTAGTTACTTTACTTACTACGACGCTCGAACACAGGACGCTGGGCTGTCGGACTTTGGGGTGCCGGACGTTTTAGGGCTGGACGCTCGGCAATCGGGCGGCTTGCCACTGGGCTGCTCGCCACTGGGCGGGTTGCGATGGCTTTCTTGGTAGCGCTCAGCATGCTGATCAACGACTTCTTCTGGATCGACATTTCAATTTCCTCCGATTCGGCGAAATTTTGATTTCTTTGCGGGCCTAACGGTTCGCTGATGTCTGAAGCACGGGTGGTGCCAAAGTCGCTTGCACCGGCTTAAGATCGGGTCGTGATGCCGAATCAATGAGTTGCAAACTGCCACGACGGGGAGCGCCAACGCGATGTGCACCGCGTTCGGTTAATAATTAACCAAGCGTAGGTTAAGTTTTGATCTGTATTTACAGATTTCGCTTTCGACAGAGGTATTTCATACGCTGAGGGTCGATATGCAGCAGCGACGCTGCAGCGGACTTTCTCCCCCGGGTGCGGTTTAGCGCAGCCGTCAGGTAAGCAAGCTCGATGCGTCCCATCTCTGTGTCGAAATCGACCCCATCTTCGGGAATCAGGATTGCCTCCTGGCTGGCATTACTCGCCACGAGCAGCGGCTGGGGCAGGTGCTTGAGGCCGATCAGCGGGCTGTCGTTCATCAGCACGAGGCGCTGAATGACGTTCTCCAGTTCCCGCACATTGCCCGGCCAGCCGTAGTCCTCCATGACAGCCATGACTTCGGATTCGACCTGTTTCAGTGGCTTGTTGTTGGCACTGCAATAGATGCGGAGGAAGTGATCCACCAATAAGGGCAGGTCTCCGAGCCGTTCCCGCAGAGGCGGCACCACGATGGGAACAACATTGATGCGGTAGTAGAGATCTTCGCGAAACCTGCCGGTGTGGACCATCTTTTCCAAGTCTTCGTTCGTGGCGGTCACCAGCCGGAAATCAATCTTTTTGGCGACCTTCCCACCGATGCGAGTGACGACGCGGTCCTCCAGAACGCGCAGCAGCTTACTCTGCAGAGCCAGACCCAAACTGGCGATCTCATCCAGGAACAGGGTGCCAGTGTGGGCGAGCTCGATGTGCCCTGCTCTGGCTGTCTTGGCATCGGTGAATGCTCCTCTCTCGTGCCCAAACAATTCCGTCTCAATGAGATTCTCAGGTAGAGCGGCGCAGTTAATGCTGACAGATGGTTTATCCGAACGGGGACCCAGGAACACAATCGCCCGCGCCACCAGCTCCTTGCCGGTTCCGCTTTCCCCCCGAATCAGCACCGTACTGGCGCTATCGGCGACGCGACGGATGGCTTCGTAAACTCGCCGCATCGGCTCGCTGCCACCGATCAGTTCGCCGCATGCATGTTGCTCAACCTCTTCGCTATGGCGGTTTCGGTACTCGATCTCTACCGTCCGCTTCTCCAACGCGCGGCCGAGAACGATCCGCACTTCCTCGAAATTGATGGGCGCGACAAAATATTCATCCACCGCGGAGTCCACGGCCTTGAGGCGAAGGTTCCGGCTGTTGGAGCGCGTCAACCCCACGAGTACGAAATCCGGACCCAGCGAACGCAGCTTAGCCAGGGCGCTGATTCCATCCTCGCTACGCTCTCCGACCGTATCGATATCCAGGAATATGGCATCCGCGGGCTCCTTCTTGATCAGGGTGATCAATTCATCCCAGCTCTTAAGCATGCGGAGGTCATAATCGGCAGCCAGATAAGTCTCGGCCTCGGGCTGCACCCGTTCGTCGGTAGTCACGATGACAACGCTGTAGCGGGAAGGTAAAGTCCGGACGGCGGCGCTGCGCATGCTTCCTCCTGCGAGGGAACGGATTATGGCAGATTTTTCGCCCCTTGGGGGTTAAATTTTCACCCCGAGAAACGGTGGGCTCAGCGTCTTGCGAGACCCGGGCCCGGCCCTGTCTCGTCGGCATCTCGACGGCGGATGCAAGGAGAGCAGTGAGAGCGGTGGTTGCCCTTGCTAAACCCGGTGTATTCCCGTAACTTGAGCACGCGATCTAAAGACACCCTTAACTTCCTTTACGAACGCAGAGCCTCGAAAGGGGGATGGCTTGGACATCAATGTCCGTAAGCGCTCACAAGTACAGGTCGTTCAGCTCCGCGGAGCTCTCCGGGTGGGCCCTGCTGTTGACGGCTTGCGCCAAACCATCGAGGAGGCACTGGGTGGCGGCGACACTCGCATTGTGATCAACCTTGCTGAAGTGCCCATGATCGATTCCAGCGGAATTGGATTGCTGGTGCGCTTTCTGGCTAACACCAAGCAGCGTGGGGGGAACATCAAACTGGTGCAGCCTTCCAGGTTCACGGTTCAGAGCCTGCGCCTGGTAGGCGTTCTCAACCTCTTCCAGATTTTCGACAGTGACGATGCGGCGGTGGAATCCTTCGTATGAATTGCCTAACCAGATCGTCGGATTCAACCGCGGTATGAGCCCACGTCCCGCCTGAATCCAATGCCCGCCGCTCGGAGAACGAGTTATCCAACAACCAGCGTCGCGATCCTCAGCACAGAGGGTGGGGTTGGGGCTTCACGCTTCCTGAATTGCGCCCAATTGCGCCTACGGAGAGTTCCGATAAATGCTTTAGAATTTGCGGGAGAGAGGATTTGAACCTCCGACCCCCTGGTCCCGAAACAGCGAACTTTGGCCAGCTGTCGATTTTTCAATTCATGTGAGTGGCGCTTCAACCGTACAATCTCACATAATCCCTGCTCGGCGCTCCCATTCATTTTCTTATGGGTGCCGCGGAGTGGGTGCCCCAAACCAAGGGATCAGAAGCGGAGGTTCGCGGTGGGTATCGAATGTAAGCGAGCGACCTTTGGTTTATGAGTTTCGTGGGAAACTGCAAATTCAAATACTTTGCGGCGCAGATGACGACCCACGAACACGCATGACCGTCCAGAGTCGATGCCAAGCGCTTGTTCTATGTAGTTTCCGGCGAAGCTAAACGCCTGTTCCGAAGAAAGCCGAACGGCATTCCGGGATGAACCCGATCACCATCGGAGCGTAGCGACGCTGGCTTCTCGATCGTGCTGGGAAAAGTGTTTGGCTTCGTCAAGTGAAACCTGTCCGGAGCGCCCAGGGCTCTGATTTGCACCCGCCAAAAACCCATCAGACGGTGCATCCCCGCATCCCGACTGAAACCGTTGCTTGGGCTGCCTAAATATACCTTTACACGTATATGCTATTTGGAGTATACAAAGGGAATGGAATCTGTATTCGAAATCATTGCGGAGCCGAACCGCCGCGCGATACTGAGCCTCCTGGTCTCGTCACAACAGTCGGTTGGAGAGATCGAGCGTCGGCTTCATATGACGCAGCCGACCGTGTCAAAGCACCTGCGAGTGTTGCGCGAGGCCGGTTTCGTGGAATCCATGGTGGACGCACAGCGCCGTCTCTACCGGCTGAAACCTGAACCATTTCAGGAGGTGGATGCCTGGCTGGAGCAGTTTCGCCGGTTCTGGTCCGATCACGTGGATGCTCTGGAACGGCACCTCGACCGCATGCAAGAGTCATCACCAACGAAAAGCAACACAGGGAGAACTCGACGCGGCCCAAACCGCGAACGTGACAGTCGGAGTCGGGATCACGATTGCTCATGACCCCCTCCAACGGATCCGGGAGGAGCGGGGTTCCCGCATCCGGCTCTTGCCTTAGGTAACAACGCCCATGCGTCGCAAAGGATAGGGATGAGAGACAGAAGGCATAGGCAGCCAGCGAGGAATGAGACCCGGCCTGCGGTCCCGGAGGACGCCGCCGTTTTGGCTACGCCGCGACAACGAGCGTTGCCAAAGCCAGCCGACTCGGAACCGAAAAACTGCCTGCGCCGGTTGGTTCATGGGCTCCGTGGTAGCGAAAGTGTCCACCGACAGCCGCCCGCAGCCACTTGCCTTGTTTGGGGATGGGTTCGTGCATTCGTCGCCGAAGCTCGGCCTTCACCTCATTACGCGGCTGATTACCCGGCCCGCACATTCCCTTGTCAACGCTTCGACGCCGCCCTCGCGAGCGGCTCCGCATGACTCAGGGCCGATGTGGGTCGCTACTTCACACTCGTATGACTCTTTCATTCGCTACACCTCGCCGGTTTATCCGGCGCACAGGAGAAACGAAATGAAAATCAAAGTGACCAGCGTTTACGTGGACGACCAGGACAAGGCCCTGCGCTTCTATACGGAGGTACTGGGCTTTGCCAAGAAGACCGATTTCAGTCAGGGCCCATATCGCTGGCTGACCGTGGCTTCGCCCGAGGAGCCGGACGGCACTGAGCTGCAACTGGCACTGAACAATAATCCCGCGGCCAAAGCGTATCAACAGGCGATCTTTCAACAGGGCCAGCCCGCGGCCATGTTCTTCACCGACGACGTCAAGGGCGACCACGAGCGGATCAAGGCCCGCGGCGCCGAGTTCACGATGCCGCCCACCGACGTGACCGGCTCGACCATTGCGATGCTGAAGGACACCTGCGGCAACCTCATTCAGCTCACACAACTGGCGCGCTACTCACACTAAGGAGAACAAGATGACCGATCGCGAGCAGTACACACCGGGTCCGGCCAGCGGGGCGCAGGTGCGAAAGGACGGAGAGAAGCCGACGCTCATTCTCGTCAGAGAACTGCACCACTCGCCGGAAAAAGTCTGGCAGGCGCTTACTGACCCAGCGCATCTGCGCGAGTGGGCGCCTTTCGACGCCGATGGGAGCCTTGGCACGGTTGGAGCCGCCGTGAAGCTCACCACGGTCGGAGCGCCCACGCCGCAGGTTTCAGAAACAAGAGTGAGGCGAGCCGACGCTCCCAAGGTGCTTGAGTATAACTGGGGTGGCTTCGATATGCGGTGGGAACTCGAAGCCGTGCGTGGCGGCACGCGCCTGACGCTGTGGACCAACATCGGCCGCCGCTTCATCGCAATGGGTGCTGCCGGGTGGCACATCTGCTTCGATGTTCTTGAGCGGCTCATCGCGGGGGAACCGATTGGACGCATCGTCGGCCCCGAGGCGATGAAGTTCGGCTGGCAGCGGCTGAACGCGGAGTACGCCAAGCAGTTCGGTATGGAGACGCCCGACTGGCGGTCTCAGAAAGGGAGGACAAATTAATTATGAGACAGGCCACCAAACGTTCAATCCTTCGCTGGATTCACATTATCTTTGGCATTCCGATACTCGGTTACATTTATGATTCACCTTCGGACACTCCAAACTACGCCTCCACGGTTCGGTATATCTTTCTTCCTGTTCTGCTCCTTTCGGGGCTGTGGATGTGGAAGGGCCTCGTCGTTCGACGACTTCTTTCGAAGAGAATGAAAACGGGACAAGAATTTGGAGGCATAGGGATCCAATGAATCCATCGGAACGCATTGACCAGCTGATCGCAGGACTCACAGACTGGCGCGGCAAAACGCTCGCCACCATCCGCAAGAGCATCCTCGAGGCCGACCGGGAGATCATCGAGGAATGGAAGTGGATGGGCAGCCCAGTGTGGTCTCACGACGGAATGATCGCGGTCGGCAACGCCCACAAAGATAAGGTGAAGCTTACCTTTTCCCACGGGGCGAGCCTCCCAGATCCTGACAAGCTCTTCAACGCGGGCCTCAAAGGCAACGCCTGGCGAGCGATCGATTTATTCGAGGGCGATAAGATTAATGAGCGTGTTTTGAAAAATCTCGTCCGCGCTGCCGTTGTTTACAATCAGCTCAAATTGAAGAAGAAGGCGCCTGCGCGTATTCGAGCGAAAGTACATAAAAGTAAAAAGTGATAAAACTGCAGATTTTTCTCACTAATTCTCTTTGCGGGACTGCCTGCGTCCAGGCTGCCCAAACTCGTCTCGCCGCCGTCAAATCGCGGCAAGCTAGATACAGCCTCAACTCGTTACCGGTCCATCACTTGCCGGCCTCACCTAGCGCGTTAGCCGGGACAGCAGTGAACCACAACAATGAGTAAGTGACGAAGCGCTCCCATGCCCCGCAGTATAGCCGCAGCCTGAGCGTTGGCTACTCACCGATGTAACAACTTCTCGACTCGTCCGAATGTTCATCGCATTATCATCCGAACAAGATTGAGGGAAACCTGCTATCGCAGCTTGGCCGGACCCTCTGCCCCAGACTCGTGAATGGTCGGCAAACCCTACCTTAGGATTCCTTCAGAGTAGCCCGTTACTCGGGCGCAATTTCCATGAGGCTCCCAAAGCGCCTGTGGCTGCGTCACTTCGACGAGTATTCGACTACCCCCTCGTCGAGAAAGTCTCGCACCGCCAGGCGGATCAGGAATTCACGATCTGGCCCCGCTATGCTCTTCTCGATCACCGCAAAGCCGGATTCTCTGGGCTGAATACGCCTGTGGGATTATCTTTCCAAATCCAGGCATGGACCAACCATTGAGTCTTAGCGATGAAGTGACCTCCTTGTTCGCGGCATTGGCTCTCACTCAATCCGTGAGGGTTTTCTAGGTGCGGCAGTACGCAAATATTTTCATGGCGGTGCCAGACCACCAACGATTTTGGAAATGGCGAGTTCAATGGCTGGCCGTCAGGCCCTTCGGGCGCATTCCAAAAATAACCAACGCCGGCCAGAGAGTATTCGCCCTGTTGGGCTGAGTTCTTCACATAGAGCAAAATGGGAGGCTTCTCTATATCAAAACCTTTCGGCTCCATGGTCAGAACATAGTGGATACCCATTCCCGGCATATCACCTCCAACCATCTGATATCCGTCGGCTTCAGCCGTATGCACGTCCTGGTATTTTTCCGTTGCTTGTCTGGCTTGTTCTAAATCGGCCGCAGTCTTCTTCAGTTCCGCATACGTCAGAGCTGCGCCATTGGTATGGGAGGGGTGCGGCATCATGGAGCCCGAGGACGCTTGTTCCTTACCGGCTGGTGACATCTGCGCCATGGCGGTGACGCCCAGCACAAAAAAGAGAGCTATCGTTCGACCGATTGCTTTCATTTGATTTCCTCCTTCTTCCTTTCTTCGAAGTTGCCGAAAATAGTGGATCCGAACCGAGACTTAGTTTTTGGTCGGCGTATAGTAGGCGTTGCTGAGAGCTTGCAGTTCGATCACATTCACACAATATAGAGCCGCGCCTGAATGGCGTCTGAATGCGCTGTTCAGGTGGCGTTCAGCTTGGTTCTCGTCTCCTTGCATAAAAAGGGGAAAACATGCGGGTGCTGGTCGTGGAAGACGAGACGTTTCTAGCCAGGCAGCTCACCGCCGCGCTTCGCGGCGCGGGCTACGCTGTGGACCATGCGGCCGACGGCGAACGCGCTGACCTTCTCGGACACGATGAACGCTACGACGCCGTTGTTCTCGACTTGGGACTACCTAAAGTGGATGGGTTGACGTTGTTGCGCCGCTGGCGTGAGGCGGGGCAGGCGATGCCGGTCCTCGTGCTAACGGCGCGAGGCAGTTGGCACGAAAAGGTTCAGGGGATTGACGGCGGGGCTGATGACTACATGGCCAAGCCGTTCCGTATGGAGGAATTGCTGGCGAGGTTGCGCGCACTTATTCGACGGTCGAGCGGACAGAGCAATCCTGAACTTCGCTGCGGTCCGCTCGTACTCGACCCGCGGTCCGGCAAGGTGACCCTCGAGGGCGCGGAGGTGAAACTGACCGGCCACGAATTTCGCGTGCTTTCTTATCTAATGCACCACTGCCAGCGCGTAGTTTCACAAAGCGAGCTCACTGAACATATCTACTCCCAGGACTTTGACCGCGATTCGAACACGGTTGAAGTTTTTATCGCTCGCTTGCGGCGAAAACTGGGTCCCGCCTTCATTGAGACAGTGCGAAGCCTGGGTTACCGCATGAAGGCCCATCCATGAATTGGCTGCATTCTTTCCGGTGGCGAATTCTTCTCGGCACTGTTCTCTGGACCCTTGGACTGATCCCGCTCATGCATTTGTTGTTCCTCGTGGTGCACGGCCAGCTTCGTTTCATACCTGGGTGGGGCATAGGAATTTTTCTTGTTTTTGCGACTTTGTGCATACTGGCGGGAATTTGGCAGTTCCGCGCCGGACTGTTGCCGTTTGGCCGTCTGCGTCGACAACTATTGGGTCTGCGCGATGGTTCCGGCGACAGGATTGAAGGAACCTATCCAACAGAAGTGCAGCCGTTGGTGAACGATCTCAATTCCTTGCTAGAGCATCGCGAGCGGATCGTCCGGCGGGCACTGGCGAAAGCTGGCGATCTCGCCCATGGATTGAAAACGCCGCTGGCGGTGCTGGCCCAGGAGGCCGAACAGTTTGAGGCCGCAGGCCGACATGAAACCGCATCCGCGATCAACCTGCAAGTTGATCGTATGCGCAGGCAGGTTGACTATCATCTGACGCAAGCCCGCGCGACTACTCCCGGCAACACGCCCGGTGCTCGCTGTCCTGTGCTGGTTTCTGTTGAAGGGCTGACGCGAACCTTGAACAAAATCTACGCCGCTCGCGGGCTTGCGATTGAGGTCGATGTCTCGTCCGCACATTTTGTTCGTGGGCAACGCGAAGATTTGGAAGAGATGCTGGGGAATCTGCTGGATAACGCCTGTAAGTGGGCAAAGTCCAACGTCAAGATACAATCCGTGCAGGAAAATGGTGCGGTAGTTCTGACTGTGGATGACGATGGCCCAGGCCTGCTCCCCTCCATTCGCGATCAGGTGTTGCAGCGAGGAGTGCGCGCTGACGAAGCCGCCCCCGGTTCGGGACTGGGATTGGCAATCGTTCGCGATCTTGCCCAACTTTACGAGGGGACGATCACGTTGGACGACTCGCCTATGGGCGGTCTGCGCGCGAGCCTCCGGTTGCCCTGCTGAATCCCTAGCATAAGGATTTGCTCAATGCGAAGCGATGCGATTCGCGAAATGGATTTACAATCTTGCGGAAATCCATCTCAGCACGCTGACGAAAAGCACGGTTTTCGTACAAGTGAATCTATTTGGCGTACCGATTCTAGGATAGCTCCCGGATTGTCGGCTAACCTTACCTTATTAGATTACGGAAGTGTTGCCCGTGGCTCGGGCACAATCGCCAGAGATAACGCGAAAGCATTCTTTGGGTAGTCAGCTCAATTGAACTTCTTCAACTTCGGCCAGAGGTCTTGCAGATTCTGATTCAGCCCAAGGCAAACCCAGACAGTGAAATGTTCGTCACGCCGCGAGTAGGGATGCTCCACGCGTCCAGCGGCTTCCACGCTCTGGAAGTGCTCACGGTCGCCCCGACCGTCGCTCCCTAGGACGATTACGATGTCACCTGTGTAGTCGCGCGGCCCCCAATACCAGTAGTTGTTGTGCATGCTGATCGCTCGCGGGAGGCCGTACCTTGGCCCGAAGAAATCGATCGCTGCTGCTTCCCCCCAGCTGTTGCAGAAGATGGCTGTCCGTGCGCGCTCCTCTGCCGGCAGGCTGTGATAGACGCGCGCGACCTGCTGCACCATCTCCTCCCAGCCGAACTCGTCGGCGAAGTATTGCGGCAGCGGACCGTTGTTCTGCCTCTCCGCCACGGGTGGCTTGATGTGTAGTGTCGCCTGGTAGCGGAGGTAGTTCTCTGGCGAAAGGATGGGGCAAAGAATTG
>Ga0210399_10003763_pt1 | contig 11817 bp, 7 predicted proteins | sample IncBWC14MmetaG_FD_150865 | JGI IMG/M metagenome (GOLD analysis project Ga0210399, IMG submission 150865) | Forest soil microbial communities from Barre Woods Harvard Forest LTER site, Petersham, Massachusetts, United States - Inc-BW-C-14-M | ecosystem: Environmental > Terrestrial > Soil >...
GGACACCCACCTGGTGCTCACCTCCCCGTTTCAGAGGAGCTCACAGGCCGGTCCGTTAGGTCCAAAGTGGTTTGGATCTTTGTTCGAGTCTAGCATCACGTACTGACATTTCCGGGAAACGACACGCCCGGCGATCTACAACCGCACCTCGTCATGGAGCGTGACGCGTGACGCATGCTGGTCCAGCAGCCAGCACATCCGGGGCAGTGGGTTGGCGGCGGTCGCGGCGGGGAGTTCGACGAGGTGATCCGCGCTCCTCGCCGACCTCCGTGCACTTGCCGACGAAGTCCGGGGCCTCTGGAGTTGGTGACTGTACCCTGAATGGGTGGCGGGTGCGGGTGAGCCTATCGCCGGCCGGGTGGCCGCAGCCGGGGCGCGGACGGTCGCGGCGGGTACTGCCCGGTTCTTCGCGGCCTGGTCGGAGGGTTCGCCGGTGCCGCAGGCAGCGGACCAGCGCTGCGAGGGGATAGCTGACTTTGCCGCTCGCCGGGCCCGGGTGGCCCAGGCGGTCATGGGCACTTCCGGGTTCACCGCGGAGTTCATGGCGAAGCATCAAGACGATGACCGCTACGGTGACCTGCACGAGCTCGGTGAGCCGCAGGAGGCGATCTACGACGGCGCCAACACGTACCTGCGGGTGGGCGGCAGCTGGACGGGCTTCTTCCTCGGCGATCCCGGCGGGCCGCGGGGCGTGAACGATCCGCTGTGGCCGCTGGACGCGCTGTTCGGGGCCCGGGATGCGGTCGAGATCGGCGCCGACCCCGTGCGGGAGGTATCCGCGACTCACTACCGGCTGAGGATCGACCTGGCCAGGGCGGACGCGGCGCTGCCGGCGGGCGTGACGGTGCCCGCCGGGCCGTATCGCGGGCTCAGCCAGATCCCCGCCGAAGTGTGGCTGGACGCCGACGGCCTGGCCCGCCGGATCGCCGTGATGACCGATCCGACGGCCGGAGACGGCGGCACGCCGACGTGGTCGATCGTCGACCTGTGGGACTTCGGGGTGCTGGCCGACATCACGCCGCCGGCTCCCGGCGAGGTCGTGTCACCGCGTGATGCTTACTCGCAGGCCGCGGGTTAGGCCTGCATCCGCGTGGACGCCGCCGGCCGCGGCGGCGAGAACCACGGTCCGTTCGGCGGAAAAGGACTTCAGTATCCCGGACGGGTACTGGCGCTACGGTCCGAGCCAGGCATTCCGGTCGCCGGGTTCGGTTTATCGGTGAGGTCATGTAACCGGTGTGCACGCATGGCCGGGGTGGCGCATCCTATGCTGCGGGCGGGAGCGGGGAGGGGCGATGAAGATCGTCGAGGGCCGGGTGCGGGTAGCGGCGAGCGATGTCGCGAACTTCCTGGCGTGCCAGGAGCTGACCCAGCTGGATCTGCGGGCGGCTCGGCGGACGCTGCGGCCGCCGCACCCGCGCGACCTAGGCTTCGAGGACCTGGTGCGGCGGGGAGAGGAGCACGAGCGGGCGGTGCTCGAGGGGTTCCGGGCGAGCGGGTGGGAGGTGGCGGACCTCAGCGGGGCCGGGGATCCGGCCGGGGCGACGGCGGCGGCCATCCGCGGCGGGACGGGGGTGATCTACCAGGGGACGCTGACGGGGAACGGCGGTGCGTTGTTCGGGCGGCCGGATTTCCTGGTGCGGGCGGACCTGCTGGCGGCGCCGGACCGGGAGGCGCGGCCGGGCGGGCGGCACTACGAGGTGGTGGACGCCAAGCTGGCCCGGACGGCGAAGGCGCGGGCCGTTCTGCAGACCGCGTTCTACTCGCGGCTGCTGGCCGAACTGCAGGGGACCGAGCCGCGCTGGATGCACCTGGCGCTCGGCAACGGGGAACTCGTCCCGTTCAAGGTGCGGGACTTCGCCGCGTACGAACGGCAGACCCGGCGGCGGCTGGAAGAGGTTCTCGGCGCGGGCCCGCCGCCTGGGCTGTACCCCGAGCCGGTCGAGCACTGCGCCATCTGCCGGTGGCGCGAGCTGTGCGCCGGGCGCCGGCGGCAGGACGACGACCTCTCTCTCGTTGCGGGGATGGCGACAGGGCAGCGGCGGGCGCTGAAGGCGGCCGGGATCGCCACCCGGCGTGGGCTCGCGGGACTGGCCGAACTCCCCCGGCTGAACCGGGTGAGCCAGGATTCTCTCGAGCGCTCGCGCTCCCAGGCCCGGCTGCAGGTGGCCAGTGAGGACGACGGGATCATCCGGTTCGCTCTGCTGGAGCCGGAGCGGGGCGCCAGCGGCACCCTGATCCCGAACCGCGGGCTCCTGGCGCTGCCCGAGCCGGTGACCGGCGATCTGTTCTTCGACATCGAAGGCGCCCGGTATTACTCCGAGGACAGCCGGGAGTTCGGGCTGCAGTACCTGTTCGGGGTGGTGGACACGGCCGACCTGGACTCGTCGGGGCGGCCGCGGTATACGGCCTTCTGGGCGTTCGACCGGCAGGGCGAGAAGCGCGCGTTCGAGGAGCTCGTCGACTTCATCACGTCACGTCGCGCGCGTTGCCCAGGGTTGCACGTGTACCACTACAACCACTACGAGCCGACGTCGGTGGACCACCTCACCGAGCTGCACGGGACGCGGCAGGAGGCGGTGGGCGCTCTGATGGGGCGGTTCGCCACCCGCGAGGACGAGGTGGACGACTTGTTCCGGCTCGGGGTGTTCGTGGACCTGTACCGGGTCATCCGGCAGGGCGTGCAGGCCGGGGTGGAGAGCTACTCGATCAAGCGGCTGGAGCCGCTGTGCGGGTACGAGCGGCAGGTGGATCTGCGGGAGGCGACGGCCAGCCTGATCGCGTTCGAGGCGTCGCTGGAGGAAGGGACGGCCGCGGACGACGCCGGGCGGCAAACGGTGGCTGGGTACAACGAGGACGACTGCCGGGCGACACTGGCCCTGCGGGACTGGCTGGAGGTGCGGCGGTTGGAGCTGGCCGAACGGACCGGCGAACAGCTGCCGCGCCCGTTCATCGATGAGCCAGCGCGGGCGCCCGAGGATCCCGAGGCCACCCGGATCAGGTCGGCGCTGCTGGCCGGCGTTTCCGCGTCGGCGTGGACGGACGGGGAGCGCGCGCGGGTACTGCTGGCCGACCTGCTCGACTGGCACCGGCGGGAGGACAAGCCCGGCTGGTGGCGGTACTTCTCCGTGCGCGAGCTGAGCCCCGCGGAGCTGATCGGCGAGCCGGACGCGCTCGGCGGGCTCACCGGCGGCGAGGTCGTGGACTACGTCCACCGGTCGGTGGTGCGGCGCTTCTCATTCCCGCCGCAGGAGCACCGGTTCTCGTGCGGGCAGACGGCGTACGACGTCGAGACCGGACGCGGCTGGTCGGTCTGGGCGGTGGACGACGCGAGCGGGACGATCGAGCTGAAGATAGGCAACACCTACGACGGCTCGCTGCCCGCGGGGCTGGTCGAGGGAGGCCCGATCGGCACACGGGAGCTGCGGGAACGGCTTCGGGATCTCGGCGACCGGGTGGTACGGGAAGGCATCGGCGGCACGGACGCCGCCACCGCCCTGCTGCTGAGGCGGCCGCCGTCTGCGGAGGGGCCGTTGCTGGCCGGCGGAGAGACGATCGCCGGGGCTGCGATCCGGCTCGCGGTGTCACTGCGCCGCTCGTACCTGCCGTTGCAGGGACCGCCGGGCACCGGGAAGACCTACACCGCTGCCGAGCAGATCCTCGCGCTCGTCGCGCAGGGCCGCACGGCCGGGATCACGGGGCCGTCGCACGCGGTCATCTACCAGCTGATCGACACCCTGTGCCGGCGGGCGACCGCTCGGGGCGTCGTGTTGCGCATCGGTCAGCGGGCGGACCGGGACAACCCTTACCTGCATGATTCGGCTACCGGGATGACGAACGAGCAGCTGGAGCGGGCGCTGCGCGACGGCGAGCTCGATGTGGCCGCGGGCACGGTCTGGCTGTGGGCGCGCCCCAGCCTGGCGGCCAGCCTGGACACCTTGTTCGTGGACGAGGCGGGGCAGCTGTCGCTGGCCAACGTCCTGGCGGTAGCCGGGGCGGCCAGGAACCTGGTGCTGCTGGGTGACCCGCAGCAGCTGGCCCAGCCGAGCCAGGCCACGCACCCGCCAGGCGCGGGCGTCTCAGCGCTCGGTCACATCCTGGGCGAGCGGGCGACGATGCCCGCGGGCGCCGGGCTCCTGCTGGACCAGACCTACCGGATGCACCCGGACCTGTGCCGGTACACCTCCGAGGTGTTCTACGACGGGAAGCTGCACGGTGTCGACGGGCTCGGCCGGCAGGAGATCCTGGGTTCTGGGCCGTTCTCCGGGTCGGGCCTGCGGGTGGTGGAGGTGGTGCACGAAGGCAACACGAACGCGTCGCCGGAAGAGGCCGGCGAGGTGGCGCGGCTGGGAGAGCTGCTGGCTGGCTGCTCGTGGCGGAACCGGGACGGCGCGGTGCGGCCGGTCGGCTGCGACGGCATCCTGGTCGTGACCCCGTACAACGCGCAGATCAGGGCCATCCAGGACGCGCTGGCGGCCCGCGGCCTGACCGGGTTCCGGGTCGGAACCGTGGACAAGTTCCAGGGCCGCGAGGCTCCGGTGGTGATCTACTCGATGGCCACCTCGTCGGCTGACGAGGCGCCGCGCGGCCTGGAGTTCCTCTATGACGGCCACCGGCTGAACGTGGCGACCTCGCGGGCCAGGGCGATGGCGATCATCGTGGCCAGCCCCGACCTCATCCGGCTGTCCTGCCGGACACCGCACCAGATGACCCTGGCCAACGCCCTGTGCCGAGCGTGGGAAGCCCGTTAGCGGGCTGCGTGGGCCGGGTCCGGTTAGGGCAGGTGGGCGGGGGCGTCGGTGGACAGGGAGACGACGAGGGCTTCGACGGTCGCCGGGGTGAAGGTGTCCACCGCGGCGATCTTGTCGCCCCACCGCTCGGTGAGTTCGGTGGTGACGGCGCCGGCGATGCGGTCGAACCAGACGGTAACCACCGCCCAGGCGTTGGCCGGCTCGATCCCGGCGGCGGCATCGGCGTAGGAGATGCTTCCCATCGCCTTCTGGGTCGCGTGGATCGTGTCGAGCAGGAAGTCCCGGGACTGCTGCACGTCGCCGCGGCTGCCGGTGCGGTAGACGTGCCCGCCGACGTAGGTGTCGAAGTCGGTAGCCAGGATCGCGTCGTGGGCGGCCAGCATGCCGGGCGGGTAATCGGCGTTGCCCCAGCCGCGGTAGGGCGCCCAGCCGGGCATGACCACATCGGTCATGACCGACAGCTTCTGCGCCGGAAAGTGAACCAGGATGTTGCCGACCTCGTGGTTGGGACCGGGGTAGATCAGCTGCACCTCCTCACCGCCGATCGTCAGCACGGTGCACGGCCCGTCGATGACCTGGTCGGGCAGCGGGCGGGCCGGGTCGTCGTGGTTGGCCAGCAGCCGCGCGGCCTCCTCATGCGCGATCCGCCGGGCGCCGGGGAACTTGGTGACGGCGCCCACGTGGTCCAGGTGAGAGTGGGTGTAGATGAAGTAGGTCACCTGCTTGTCGGTGACCGAGGCGATCGCGGCCTGGATCTTGCCATCCAGCGCCGGCGGCGCGTCGACCAGCACCACCCCCTCGCCGGTGACCACGAACGCGGCCTGTGTGAACCCGGAGATGACCACGTAGCCCCGCTCGCCCGCGCGCTGCAGCCGGTAACCCTCCGGGCCCTCCGGCAGGGGGAGGACGCTCGGCGGCAGCGGCAGGAACTTGCTCTCAGACATGCCGGAACTCCTATGTCGTAACTCTGCTGGTCCCCGCCTGTCGGGGGCCTTCCAGCCAGCATCGGACCGGAGGGCCCCGCATATCGTCGGCCGTCAGGACCCTTCCATAACCGCCGGCTAGTCCTGCGGAGGTAGCACCCGCGACGGATGGGCATGGTTCGGACCGTGATCAGTACGCCACGGTGAAGCGGGCGTGGATGAAGGACTCGTTCTCGAGGGCGTCTATGACCGCCGCGGCGTAGTCACCGACCGAGATACGGCTCTCGCCCTTCTCGTCAGCTATAGGGGTGTCGCGGGCCTCGGCGCGGTAGTGGCCGGTCTTATCTCCTGGCACCAGGTACTGCGGCGGCGGGCTTACATACGACCAGGCGACGGGGGTCTGCGCCGCGCGCAGGATCGCAAGTGCCTCGGCCTGGTCACGGGCGGTCTGGAGATACTGCGGCGGGAAGTCCGGGGAGTCTACGAAGCGCTGCCCGGGCGCATACTCCAGGCTGCCGCCGCCGCCGAGGAACACCAGGCGGCTGACCCGGGCGAGCGGCAGGGCTTCCAGCAGCGCGCCCGCGCTGCGCGGCACCAGGCGGTCGCCGCCGGCGATGGCGACCACGACGGCGTCGTGTCCGGTGACGGCCTCTTTGACCGAGGCGGGATCGGCGGCATCCATATTGCTGCTGCCCAGGGCGGTGACCTGGTGTCCGCGGGCGGTCGCTTCGCAGGCGACCGCGCCGCCGAGGTTGCCGGTGGCGCCGATGACGGCGATCTTCATCGAAGGATGATTCCTGTCCGGATGGGTGGAGTAGGTCTTGTCGAGGAACGCGGCGATGAGCGAGGCGATCTCTGGGAGGTTCTCTTCGAGGGCGAAGTGGCCGGTGTCGAAGACGTGGATCTCGGCAGCAGGGAGGTCGCGTAGGTAGGCGCGGGCGCCCGGCTCGGGGAAGAAGGCGTCGTTGCGGCCCCAGACGATGAGGGCGGGCGGCTGATGCTCGCGCAACCACTGCTGCCAGGCCGGGTAGAGCTCGACATTGCTGTGGTAGTCCAGCGCCAGGGCGATCTGCGCCTCCTTGCGGCCCGGCTGGTCGAGGAAGTGCTGGTCGAGGGTCCACCCGTCGGGGCCGATCAGCTCCGGTGAGCGGGCGCCCTCCTCGTACTGCCCGCGGGTCACGGGTAGCTCCAGGATCCGCCGGACGTTTCCTTCGGCGCCAGGGACTCCGGGGCGGTTGGCGATCATCTGGCGGGCCAGGGGCGACAGGCCCTCGCGGTAGGCGTTGGCGTTCTGGACAATCAGGCCGGCGATCTGCTCCGGGTGCCGGGCCGCTAGCCGGAAGCCGACCGGCCCGCCGAAGTCGAAGACGTACATCACGAACCGGTCCAGCCCCAGGCCGGCGGTAAAGCCGTCCAGGACGTCGGCTAGCCGGTCGAAGGAGTAGGTGAAGCCGGGTGGCGCCTGCGTGTGCCCGAAGCCCGGGTAGTCCGGCGCGATCACCCGGTAGCGGGTGCCGAGCGCGTCGATGAGCCGCCGGAACTGGTGCGAGGCTGACGGGAACCCGTGCAGGAGCAGCAGCGCCGGGGCGTCCTCGGGCCCGGCGGACCGGTAGAAGACCCGGACTTCCTGCACGTCGGTGAACTGGTAGGTCACCCTTGGAATGTCCATCTCACATGCCTCCTGAGCTTAATTACCCATTAGAGTGACGCATCTCATCTAACGCGTCAACTCATTTAGGTAGCATTAGTAGATGACCACCGCACCTCTCACCGGAGAGCCGCTCGCGCTGGATCTGGTCAACACCGTGGCCAGCCCGCCAGGCGGCCAGGTCGACCTGCTGGAGAGCGCAGATGACCTGCGGGCGTGGCTTGCCGCGGAGCGGGACCGTCTGGACATCACCGACGGCCAGATCGACCTCAGCGCGGTGCGGGCGCTCCGGGCGCACATCACCCGCGCGGTCGAAGCGGCCCGCGCCAGCACCCCCCCTCCCCCGGAGGCACTGCGCGCCATCACCGACGCCGAGCGAAACGCATCCGCCTACCGAGAACTCGGCTGGAACGGCCAGGCGATCACCGTCACCACGCGCAGGCCCGGGAACGCCACCACCGTCCTGCTGGCCCAGCTCGCCGAGGCTGCCGCCACCCTCCTGGCCAGCCCGGGGATCGGCCTGGTCCGCCGCTGCGAGGGTCCCGGCTGCCGGATGCTCTTCCTGCCTGCCCATCCCCGGCGCCGCTGGTGCTCACCAGCCACCTGCGGCAACCGGGCCCGCGTCGCACGCTACTACCAGCTCCACAAGGAAAATAAGACACCCGAGCCGCTCACAGCCGGCCGGGACTGGAAGGGCAGGGCTTGACGGCGGCGGAGCCGGCGGAAGGCAGACTCAGTCGCGTTGGCTGATCCACAGCGATACGTGGGCGGGTTCCAGGGCCTCGTGCACGACACCGGCCAGGTCATCGCGGACCGCGTCCAGGTCCACAGCGTCTTTAAGGCGTGCCGCGAACGCGGCCACGGTCTGGTCGGCGTCATACCGGGCGCGGTTGAACCGCCGGTCCACAGCCTTCTGCACCCGCCGCCGGACCGGGCTGAACAGCGCCGCCGCCGCCAGCGTGGAGACGGCCACCGCCACCGGCGACTTGATGTCAAGCACCTGGGTGGCCAGCAGCACCAGCCCGGCGTACACCCCGACCAGCAGGCCGGTCACGATCGCGTAGGCCAGCGTCCGGCTGATGATCCGGTCGATCTCGTACAACCGGTACTTCAGCACCGCCACGCCTATTCCGACTGGCAGGGCAGCGATGCCGATCAGGAGGACGTCACTGACCGCGCCGCGGACGCTGTGCGGCAGGGCGCCGGCCGGGATCGCGGCGAGGAACGAGATGAGGGCCGCGGCGCCCCCCGCCATCAGCCAGCTGAGCTGCTGACGCCGCTCGCCTGAGGCGCGCCGCCAGCTCACCACCTGGTAGACGACCGCAACAATCCAGGAAGCAAAAAAGATAAGGCCTATGGGCGCGAAGAAGGCCCCATAAGCGTGGCCGTTGCTGATAATGAGCTGGCCGCTGGTATCCACCTGGGTGCGGTGGTGGGTGATCGCGTAGATCGACATCTGGGCCTGCACGATCACGTCAGCCACGGCGAGCGTGAGATATCCGCCCACCGGCCAGCGCCACCGGGGCGACGGCAGCCGCCCGTCCGGGAACAGCAGGATGATCAGCGGAATCAGCGCGAGCTCGGGCTCCGACACGTGGTACAGGACCAGCACGACCGGGGCGAGGGGGAGCCGGTGGCCGAGCCGGTAGTTGAGCACGTTGTACAGGCCGGCGTCGTTCCAGTAGAGGCTCACGCTGAGGATGAGCATCAGCCACCCGATCGGGTTCCGCGGCCGGTGCCAGGCCACCACCAGTCCCACAGCCCCGAACGACAGCCAGACCGCGATCTGGGGACCTGCCGTAGCCAGCGGGTTCTGCCGGGCCGCGAGCGACAGCGGTATCATCGCGACGGCAAACACCAGCGTCAAGGCGGCCAGGACGGACGCGGACGCCGGAGACGCCAGCCAGGAACGGCGCTCCGCAGCCCAGGCCGACTCCCCCCCGATGGCGGCGTCTGTCCTCACGAGCGCAACGCTACGCCCGGACCGTTCCGGGAACGTTACCGCTCAGCACGGAAACCCCTCGGCTGGGCCATCAACGCTGGAACGCCTACGCCGAGACAACACCATGATCACAACGAACTACAGCTGCCGTATCAACGGACCCATCGCTATGTCGCCGAGATGAGCGGCGACGATCTCGAGCACTTCGCGGAAATACGAGAAGACCGCGACTTTACGTCCGTTGGCTGACGCTTCCTCGACGATCGACGGGCTCAAAAGGTTACTTTTAAATGGGTTACGACGATATTTGAAAAATGTTAACGTCTGTGGTCGATTGTGATGGCAAGGCGTGTTCTTCGCATCCCGAGGAGGGATCTTCATGACACGCGTCTCACGATGGTGCACGCTGGCCGGGATCACGGCCGGGCTGCTGGGATTGGCCGTCCCGGCGTCCGCTGCGACCGGCTGGACGGTGGTCACACCGCCCGCCTCGACGGCCGGTGCCCAACTCACCGGGTCGTACGCCCTTTCCGACACCGACGCCTGGGTGGTCGGCGGGCCCGCAAACGCCAGTACGGCCCCGGTCGCGCTGAACTGGAACGGCACCGCCTGGTCGTCGGTGCCCACCCCGACGCCGTCGGGTAGCACCCCCGAATGGGTGCTTAAGTCCGTCGCGGCCAGCAGCGCGAGCGACGCATGGGCCGTCGGGGAGCAGAGTTCGGGAACGAAAATTCACGACTCGCTCTACGAACACTGGAACGGCACGGCGTGGTCGGTCGTCGCCGGGCCCAACGAAGGCATCCTCAATGCGGTCCTCGACTTCAGCCCGACGAACGCCTGGGCGTTCGCCGACTTCTCCGTCCTGCACTGGAACGGGAAAACGTGGAAGGTCGTTTCCGGTGCTCTCCCCGCCCTCGCGGTGAGCGCGGACGGCCCCGACGACATCTGGGGCATCTACCGAAATGATCAGGTGACCCACTACAACGGCACCTCCTGGAGCGTCTACACGCTGTCGGGACCCAGCGGCACCGCCTTCGAAAGCGTGGAGGCGCTCTCGCCGAGCGACGTGTGGGTGGGGGGAACCAACGGCACCGGCCCCCTCCTCGAGCACTTCAACGGGACGTCGTGGAAAGGGATGTCGACGCCGTCCAGTTTCTCGGGCGCCGGCGTGCTCGCGATGACCGCGAAATCGGACTCCGACGTCTGGATCTTCAGCATGCACAACCCCCTGACCCAGGCAGTGCTGCTAGCCAACTGGAACGGCTCGTCGTGGACAACCTCGCCGAGCCCGATTCCAGCAGATAGTTCGGTCTCGATCGGCTCGGCGGCCAGCAGCCCCAGCCACGTCTGGTTGTTCGGCACCGACAACACCACCGGCGAGCCCATGATCCTCAGCCACTCCTGACTACTCGCGGCTGCTGGCCGGGCCGAAGGGGCTTCGGCTATCCGTCGCTCGCGGCCTTCCAGCTGGGTTTGCGGAGGCGGTCCATCAGGAACGGCGGGAGAAAGCCGATCAGGAGGATCCCGCCCAGTATCTCCAGGCTGTACTTGAGCGGGTTCAAATGACTGAACTGCGACGGCGGGATGAACCCGATCACGAACGCGGCTACGGACGAGACGGTGCCGAGCACACACAGCAGGCCCAGCGCCGGGACTCGGTAGCTGCGCGAGCGACCCGGTTGCGAACGGCGCAGCTTGATCGCGGCGATGAACATCAGCACGTACATGATCAGGTATACCTGTGTGGCCAGCACGGTGAAGATCCAGAAAGCGTGCGAGACGCTCGGGATAAAGGCGTACAGCACGGCGATGAGGGTGATCACGACGCCCTCCGTGGCGATGATGCGCACCTCGATGCCGTAGCGGTTGACCTTCTGGAAGTAGGGCGGGAGGAACCCCTGCTGACGCCCGATCAGCAGCAGGCCCTCGGACGGGCCGTCCAGCCAGGAAATCATCCCGGCGAGCGCGCCGACCGCCAGGGCGATCGCGATCAGGGGCACGGCGAACCCGAGGCCGAAGTGGGTGAATAGGCTGTCGAAGGCCTGCATCACGCCGACCGTGAAGCTGATCTTGGCCGAGGGGATCACCCAGGAGATGGCCAGCGTCGGGCCGATGAAGACGGCCAGGACCAGCGCCATGGCCAGAAAGATGGACCTGGGGTACTCGCGGGCCGGGTTCTTCAGTTCGTTGACGTGCACGGCGTTGACTTCAACGCCGGCGTAGGTGAAGAAGCTGTTGACGACCAGGACGATGCTGGCCAGCCCGTTCCACGCCGGCAGGAGGTGGCGGGCCGTCATCGGCGCGGCCGGGTGGTGCCCCTGGACCAGATAGGCCACGCCGAGCCCAAGGAGGATCGCGGCCGGGATCAGCGTCCCGATCCCGGTCCCGCGCGACCCGAGCCTGGCCACAAGCGTCGGCCCGAATGAGCAGAGCAGGACGCCGCCCCAGAACAGGACCATGATGACGACGGCGGTGTAGACACCGTTGCTGGCCAGGCCGGGGTCGAAGGGGTAGGCGAGGGTATCGGCGACATAGGCGAGCAGAGCAGGGTAGAAG
>Ga0210399_10003767_pt1 | contig 11816 bp, 9 predicted proteins | sample IncBWC14MmetaG_FD_150865 | JGI IMG/M metagenome (GOLD analysis project Ga0210399, IMG submission 150865) | Forest soil microbial communities from Barre Woods Harvard Forest LTER site, Petersham, Massachusetts, United States - Inc-BW-C-14-M | ecosystem: Environmental > Terrestrial > Soil >...
CTTTTCCAGTTCAGCGCTGTGAAGGCTCTGCCGCGCGTCATCGAGGTGTTGCGAAGACAGAAGATCGTTGACGAGAGATTCATACGCAAGCATGTTGTGGGGCGCAAGCCGAAGGTTCTGGCGGTCCATTTCCACGGCCCGATCGTACTGTCCTTGCGTCGCATAGACGAAGGCCAGATTGCCGTATGCGGCGCTGTCCCGGGGATAGTTCTCGATCAACTCCTGATAAGTAGTTACAGCTTTGTCCAGTTCTCCTGTGACCGTGTCGTAATAGTTAGCCGCGATCGACAGCTTTTCCCGCTCGCTGGTGTGATCGCGCAGCTGAAATGCTTTGCTGTAGTACTCGCGGGCGCGACCCACCTCAGCCAAATTGGAGTAGTTTGCGCCCATGGCGCGATAGGCCATGGCAAAAGTCGGATCAAGCTCTATGGCGCGTTGATAGAACGGCAGCGCCGCACTGCTGCCCTTCTCGCGTGCTGCCTTGTTCCCAAGGGTGAACGCTTTTAACGCCTCCAGCGAGGACGTGGTGGCTTGTTGCAGGGGAACATCGAATTTCTGCACTGTACCCAGCGATTCACCCAACTCATGGCGCAGTTTGGCCGCAGCATCGCCGAGCGCGTCCAACACCTTCTCTTTGGCCGGCACTGTGATCTGCTCCTGAGCCAGGGTGTCTCCACTCTGGCAATTCACTGCCTTCAATCCGAGTACGTATTCGCTTCCCAGGGTCGCGATGGCGCCAGCGGTATACGCCTTGCTCCCCGCCCGCTCACAAACCTCGCGCGCCACGTCGGAGGTGAGCGGTGTGTTGGCCGGGCGAGTCATCAATTTCAGAGTTTCGCCAACCCTGCTGTCCGGAAGAATGTTGAGAAAAGGCGACTGGCGCAGTGCGATGTTCAACGCCTGCTTGAGGGTGTCATCAAAGACCGCTTCCCCGGTGTTATTAGTAAAGTCGGCCAGGACCAGCGTGTCCTGTTCCGTCAGACGATGAAACTGCCGCTGTCTGAAATAGAACGTGATTCCCACCAGCACCGCAACCGCCACCGCACCAGCCAGTGCCCGCCAGTACAAAGGCTTCATGTTCTGGCTCACGCTTACCCTTCGGCCTGCCGCGACCGCTTTCAAATCCGCAAGCATTTCCGCGGCTGACTGGTAACGCGCCCCACGGTTCTTCTCCAGTGCCTTCTTGACAATACCTTCCAGTCCGCGCGGCATTCCCGGATTCAGGCTCGTCATCGCTATGGGGGGGCGATTCAGGATGGCGTCAAAAACTACGGCCGCCGTGTTCCCATCAAACGCCCGATGGCGAGTAGCCATTTCGTAAAGCACGGCGCCGAAACTGAACAAATCGGTGCGCCCGTCAAGTTCTTCGCCCCGCGCCTGCTCCGGCGACATATAGGCTGCGGTTCCGACCGCCACACCCGGGCTGGTCAATTGTTCTTCGGAATCTGCTCCCCGCAGACTCGAAGCCCCGGCTGCTACCTTTTGACCTTTGGGAGCCAATTTAGCCAGTCCGAAATCCAGGATTTTGGCTTCCCCGCGTTGAGTAACAAAAATGTTTGCAGGTTTGATATCGCGGTGAACAATGCCCTTGGTGTGCGCTGCGTCAAGGGCATCGGCGATGCCAGCGGCCAACGACAACAGTTTTTCCGGCTCCAGCGGTCCTTCCGCGATGCGGTGCTTCAAGGTCATTCCGTCCAAAAATTCCAGGACAATGAACGACTGGTCCTCATACCGTCCAATTTCGTGGACGGTGCAGATGTTGGGATGGTTGAGGGCCGATGCAGCGCGCGCTTCACGACGAAACCGTTCCAGAGCTTGAGGGTCCCGAGCAAGGTGTTCGGGCAAGAATTTCAGAGCGACGAAACGTCCGAGTTCCGTGTCCCGCGCCTTATAGACCAGCCCCATCCCCCCGCCACCTAATTTCTCGGCGATGCGGTAATGCGAAATGGTTTTGCCCACAACCACCACATCACTCTCATCCTGCAGCCCCCCCTGCTCCTTGGCCAGGCGGTGAGCCTCCATTTCCAGGGCCGGCGATTCGATGAACCCTTCTGCCTCTTTGTGATGTTCGAGCAGTGATTCAACTTCGCGGCGAAGTGTTTCGTCTCCCGCACACGCGCCCCTAAGAAAAGAACCGCGCTGAGCTTCTTCCTGTTCGAGCGCGGCGTGATACAACTGCTCGATTTGGTGAAAGCGCTCAGGCATTCCCCTTCTCTCCGCTCAGTTCGCGCAAGAGCCAAACCTTGGCAAATTTCCAGTCGCGGAGCACCGTCTCCCGGGAAACCTTCAGAACCTCGGCTGTTTCCTCGGCGCTCAGTCCACCAAAAAAGCGGAGTTCCACGACCTGGCTCTTTCTTTCGTCGAGCGCGGCTAGTTGGCCCAGGGCTTGGTCGAGAGCCACTATATCCGCGCCTTGTTCCGGAGATACGATCAGAGCCTCATCGAGCGTCACATGCTGCGCAGCGCCTCCTCGCTTCTGGAACTGCCGCGAGCGGGCGAAGTCGGTGAGAATGTGCCTCATCATACGCGCCGAAATGGCAAAAAAATGTGCCCGGTCCTGCCAGGTCATATCCTGAATGTTTACCAGTTTAAGGTAGACCTCATTGACCAGAGCCGTGGTCTGCAGGGTATGCCCGGGGTTCTCGCGGGCCATGTATTTGTGTGCCAGGCGGTGCAGCTCGCTTTCCACGAGTGGCGTTAGTTCATCGAGCGCTCTGTGGTCCCCGCTGCCCCAAGCTCTAAGCAGTTGTGTCACTTCGGCCTTTTGGGGAGTATCCTGCGAACCTTTCATAGGTTTGGCTCCTGGGTAACGTACGGAAAAGTATCCCACAGACATCCGGTCCCTTCCACTCTGCCCCGGCCGGTTAACTTTTTTCCTGCAACCATGCCACTTCTGGAAAGCCGCTACCGCTATCTCAAGTGAGGGCGCTTCCGGCATCGATTCGGAAGCTGAGCTTCGGGGCTCGCTGAAAACGAAAACCAGACGGCAATACTCCAGCGCCCTCTACTTGGTTCTACCAAACTATTCCAAAACTTCTGTGAGGAGAAAAGAAAATGAAAACAAAGATGACGCTTGCGTTACGTGTGTGTCTGACCCTTCTATGTTGTGCTCTTCCCGGGTTTGCCCAACAACCGGAAGCAGCCAAACCAACCCGTGGTGGGCCAACCCCTCAGCCGGTGCTGGATGGCACCGCCAAGCTGTCCGAGCACTACAATCCAACCCAAATGCTGCGCCTGGTCGTCGGTCTGAAGCCGCCTCACCAGGACGCCGAAAAGAAATTCCTGCAAGAGTTGCAAGACAGAAACTCCGCGAACTTCCAGCATTTCCTTAAGCCTGAAGAGTGGAACGCGCGCTTCGCCCCCTCAAAGAAGGCAGAGCAGTCGGTCGTGGACTGGGCCAGGACCCAGGGCCTGACCGTGACCCACCGCTACCCTAACCGCCTCCTGGTCGACGTGGAAGGCCCGGTCGCCACCATCGAGAAGGCGCTCAATGTCAACATCAACAGCTACAAACTCGGCTCCAAGTCTTTCTTTTCCAACGATCGGGATCCGGTCATTCCCGCCAGCCTCAGCGGCACGGTGCAGGCGGTAATCGGTCTCAACAATCTCAACCAGTTGCACCCATCCCACAAAGGAGTCAAGGAACCGTCGTTCCCCGTATATTCTCCTGGACCGGTTGTGGCCAAGGGAGCATCCGGAGGCCGCGACGCGACCGCCAAGAAGCCGAGCGAAAAGCCGGGACTGTCCCACCACGCTAAACGTCCCATCACTGGCGGCGCTTACGATCCTACGGACATCTACAGTTCCGAAGCCTATGACTTCAACGCGCTCTACGCCCAGGGCCACTGCTGCAATCCACTTCACAATTCCGGCGGCACGCCTCCTGAAACTACCATCGCCATCGCCACCGCAGGCGCGCAAGATGGGAACGACTTCATCGGTTTCCACAATCAATATCCCTACCTGGCGATGCACTGGTTCACTGTCAATATTGATGGGACACCGGCTTGCTGCGACGGCGAAGGAACCATGGATTTCGAATGGTCGACCGCCATGTCCAACAGCTTCGGATCCTATGCCGACACCGCCTCGGTCGTGATGTACGACGGCGTCGACGCCAGCTTCGTCACCTTCACCGACATCTACAATCAGATGCTGAGCGACGGATATGCCCGCGTGTTCAGCACCAGTTGGGGATGCGCCGAGCTCACCTGCTTCGACCTTGGCACTATGTCAACGGAAGATAGCATTTTCTCAGCCATGGTCGGACAAGGTTGGACGCTGGTCGCGGCTGCCGACGACCAGGGAGCTACTGCTTCCTGCGTTGCTCAGGACGGCGTGGAGTTTCCCGCCTCCGACCCCAACGTGGTCGGCGCCGGTGGCACCACTCTTTCTCTGGATAGCAATTCCAACTACCTCAGCGAAGTCGGATGGACGGGCGGTCCGTACGGCTGCGGCTCGAACGACGGCGGCAGCGGCGGCGGATGCAGCGCCGTATTCGGTACTCCGTCTTGGCAGACCAACAATGCTTGCTCTGGAGCCAGGAGCGTTCCTGACATCGCGCTGAACGCAGACTGGTACAACACTCCGCAGAACTTTTACTTCGGTGGAGGACTCTCGGGGAACGGAGGCACCAGCATCGTGGCACCGGAAATGGCCGGCTTCTTCGCCCAGGCAAACGCCTACATGGACTACGTAGCCACCATCAACGGCGGTTGCTATGGCGGCAGCACCTGCGCACCCATCGGCAACGGAAACTGGTACCTGTACTGGTTCGGAACCAACCCCGGCTACGCCCCGCACTTCCCGTTCTATGACATTACGTCCGGCTGCAATAACAATGACGTAACTTCGTATTACGGCTTGGGCTACTATTGCGCCGGCTCCGGATACGACATGGTCACGGGCTGGGGCTCCATAAATGCACTGCAACTCTCCTGGGCCATCAACACCTACCGTGCCGCCGACTTCGGCGCGCCTGTTGCCACTTTCTCAGGACCGACGACGGGCAAGTGGTACAACACCGACCAGAGCGTCAGCTGGACTCTGGCCGACACTGGTGGAAACGGCAATCCGCTCGTCGGCGTAGCTGGCTTCAGCCAGGCTTGGGACTCTGATCCGGGCGATGTCTTCAGCGAAGCTACCCCGGGTGCGGGCAATTCCTTCTACTCAGGTCCGCAGTTCCCCAACGCCACCAGCGGCTACATGAACTTGTCTTGGGCTGGCCAGGGATGCCACACCGCGAACATCCGGGCGTGGGATAACACTGGCGTTCCCAGCGGCGACCAGACCTACGGTTCCGTTTGCTACGACACCATCCCGCCAGTCACCACGGCTACCTTGAGCGGCACCTTCAGCGGAGGCATTTACCTGTCGCCCGTAAAAGTCACGCTCACCGCGACCGACAGTGGCAGCGGCGTCGCCAGCACCGTCTATCAGATCGACGGCGGATCACAGCAAACCTACACCGGCCCGTTCACCGTCTCGACGACTGGCAACCACGTCGTGACTTTCCACAGCACCGACGTCGCCGGCAACGTGGAACAAACCGAGAAGTCCACCTTCGTCATCAAAGCGAAGACCAGCACCTCTCTCGTTTCTTCCCTGAACCCGTCGCACAAGGGTCAAGCGGTGACTTTCACCGCGACGGTAACGCCTGCGTTCGGTGGTCCAGCCAATGGTACGGTTACGTTCAAGAACGGAACCGTCGTCATGGGCACCGCAACGCTCAACTCCACAACCCATAAAGCCAAGTTCACCACCGCAAAGCTGACGGTGGGAACCCATTCGATTACCGCTGTCTACAACGGAAACGCACACTTCGTGGGCAGCGTCTCGCCAGTGGTAAAGCAGGTGGTAAAGCCGTAACTCCGCAAAAGCAGGCGAGAGTCCTGACTCGCTTATTCCGGCAGGCCGCAACCCGGCCTGCCGTTTTTTCTTGCCGCCAACCTTCATTCAAAAGGACGGCAACAAAATTCATCGACCCGGAGTTCTGCTGAGGTTGCAGAACGCCCCGACAGCAGCGTTCTATCTGTGAGGAGCCCCGGTTTGCACGGAAGGTTGCGACGCTTGAAGAACTTTGCCGGAATTCACCCCGGCCTTGATCGTCTTCTTGCCTCCGAGCCCCGGCTCTTTTGGATGCACTGGTCGTTTCTTATGTTTCATGCCGACAGTTTCCCATAAGAGCCTACCTTAGTCCAGCAGGTTGACATTCGAGAGGCGGCCTGCCCCGAGCCGTCAGTCCGCGTGAGTGGGTAACAACAGAAAAAAGGCCCGGTCGGGAGGAGATCCACGATTCCGGGCCTTTCTCAGGTAATGCAGCGGGAATTATATCCGGGTTGGCGGTTAAAGTCTAGTACGTTAATAGACAAACATACATGCGCTGCGCCGCTTCCCTCTACGGCAGAATTCCCAGCAATCGCAGCGTGCTCACTCCGGTCATCAAGGCGACGAAGAGCATCACAAAGTATTCGGCAATGTTTGCGGCCACGCCCGGCGCCCGTGTTTTGCGTAGAAAATCAATCATGTTTCTCTCCTCCCGACAAACCCTTCAGACTTGTTCTCAGCTGGTACCAGATTGCGCCATCGGCCCAGTTTCAACAATGGCTCGATGGTGGCGCATCGCCGAACCCTGGTAACCGGCCGGAGATGACCCAAGTCACAAAGCTGAGGCCCGCTTTCGGGTCGAGAACCACCGGAGAATCGAGTTACAACGCCTGGAAGCCATGCCTTACTTATGTAACTGGCGCGGGCTATCGCGGGCTGCGATCATCACCTAGCACCCCCTGGGAGCCAACCATGACCGCGACCAAGAACCTTCTTGCTGTGATTTTCATAAGCGCACTTGTCTCATTGTTCCCCAACCTGGCCGTCAGTGCGGAGGTTGCACCACAAACCGCGCGCCAGGCGCTGCTCGAGATGTTTTTCAGCAAGACGCCGCGGACGTTCGAAAAGCATCTCCCGCAAGCCACGCGGGCGGCCCTGCGAAAGGCAGGTACGACTTCAGGCGCCTCCATGCTCAACGGGTTCTCCGCTTTAACCAGCCAACTCACCGCCCGCGGACAGCAATTGCAAACCTTTGAAGCCGGACCAACCCTAGTGCTGATGGAGGATTCCGTCGCGCACAGCAAGTTCGAAATCCTGGTGGAACGCGACGACCTGCGTGGCGATGAAGACGAAATCGAGCTCTCGTTCCACGCCTCAAAAGATGGGGAGACCCAAACCGCGGGCGGGAAATTCCGGCTTACCCTCACCATGAAGCAGGAAGCAGCCAGCTGGCGGCTTAACGAAGTCTCGTTTACGGTCGGAGTATCGCTGACCGACCCCCAGTTTTTGAAAGCCATCACGACGAATATGAGAGCAGCCGCAACTAGCACGGGCATCAGCGAGGCTCCGGCCAGCGGTCCGCCCACGATGACCACGAACAGCGCAATGACCTCGGTTAATGAGGCTGCGGCAGTGGGAGGGGTCCGCACGCTCAATACCGCCGAGATAAGCTACGCGGCAACTTTTCCGGGACGCGGCTTCACCTGCGCACTGTCCGATCTGGGTGGCATGGGAGCCGGCAGTGGACCCACGGAGCATCAGGCAATGATGATTGATCCGCGGCTAGCCGGCGGAAGGAAGAATGGTTACGTCTTTGCCCTCAGCGGATGCGATGGAACTCCAGCGTCGCGGTACAGCATCACGGCCGTGCCTGCGGATCCCAGCTCTGGAACGCGCGCGTTCTGCAGCGATGAATCAGCAGTGATTCGTTTTTCCGCGGACGGCAAAGCCAACTCGTGTTTGAGTATAGGCAAGCCGCTGCAGTAAGGGACCGTCGGTTCGCGAGCGTTCGCCGGCGACCGCTACTCCAATTCGATGTTCACCACATGAATGATTTCAGTCTTTGGATCCAGGATGCCGTGGACCTTCACTTTTTCGCCGACAAAGCCGCGCGGCAATTCCTGGTTGTCGAGGTGATAGACGTGCTTCTTGGATGCCAGCACGAATTTGCCCCCCAGATGCTCGATACAATACTGCGAGCATGAAACCGGCGTCTGTCCCGCCGCCCCGGACTTCGCCTTCAGCATCTCCTCGTGCGATTGCGTCAAAGAGTGAACATTGAAAGCGCACTGGCTGTCGGAAATCTCACCCCGAAAGGTTGTGGGCTGTTCTTCCCCCGCATACGCCCCGAACGTCATCGCCAGTACCCAAACCGCGGTTAAGACAGTGTTTCGATTCATAGATTCTCCTCAAGAATTACGGTGCTACGACAAACTTCATGAACATTCCTTCGTGCTCTTCACTGCAAATCACGGTGCACACTACGACGTATTCGCCGGGTTCGTCTGGAGCCGTCATCGAAAACTCCTGCGTGCCCGGCTTCAGCAGCAAATCCCAGCCGGTCACTTTTGACCGGTCCTTGGCGCGAAGCAGCGAGAATCCGTGTATCGATCCATCCCGGTTCCACGACTTCCCCTTGCGCGCCGTGATGCGAAGCAGAATCTGCTCGCCGGCCTTCACCGTGATTTCCGGTTTCTTCTCGCCCGCGATCTTGTACCGGCTGTCTTTATCGGCCAACACTTCAATCACGTGAACGGGGGCCGCGGGCGCCTGCGCGCAGGCGATCGCGCAAGTCACCAAAATCAGTCCGCACAAATATCGCGCTGTTCTTTTGTTCACTATCCTCGTCACCGTTTACTGGGTCATGTAGTAGAGAACGAGGCGCATATCCTCGTCGGTAATGGTGGCCCGCACGCGCATATGGCGGACAATGGTTGCCATCATTCGCGGCGGAAATTTCTGTGGCGCGGCATGGCAGCGTCCGCAGTTTGCCCGGAACCTTTTTTCGCCTTCCATGCGCATTGCGTCAGCCTGCGCGCTGCTTTGCGCCACGGGCGTGGTCGGCCCGTCGCTGCGCGGCGAATTCGCCGCCGCACAGAGCACGGATATCAACCCTAAGACCGCGCTGGCGAGGATGATCTTGAGTCTCATTGCTGCCCCACTCCTCCCAGCGGCAGAGCGAAGCGATAAGCGATCCCCACGCTCCAAAGATTGGCATTCCCATCCGAACTGAATTGGCGGCCATAGCTGGTAACGGCTTTGAGTCCATCGTGTAAGTAATAGTTAAGTCCGAATTCCCCTTCGCGGGTGTTCGCGCCGGGCAGTCCAAATGCCCGGGCCGCGTCCGAACTGATCTGGCCACTGAAGAATTGCTCCGCTCTCCCCGCAACTTCGAGACGGCGCATCGACCTCTGCCAGAACGGCGCCTGGCTCAACCGGTAAGCCCCGTCGACCCAGTAGCCGCTCCCCTGGTTCGATCGGGCATACTCGGAGTGCATGTTGAGCGGAACCCGCTGAGACTGCCACGTAGAATAAAAACCAAAGGCATTGGTACGTCCATTCTGCAGCAGCTTTTGCCACGAAGCTCCTACTTCGACGCGCGGACCAGGCAGAAAGACACCCATGCGTCCGCCGACGTTGCGATCCGATCCAAGGTTGCTGTGCCCCGTGCTGACTGCCGAACCATAGACTGCGTAGTTCAGGTTCGCCTTGGCGTTGACCGGAAAGCCACCGCGCAGCATCATGCCGTCGCTCGACTCGGCGGAGAGCGGCAAGATCAGGGGATCCTGCTGCAAGCTGCGGATCCAGATGGGATACAGGCGCTCATTAAAAATGCCGAAGGGGGTCAAAAACCGGCCCACAGTGACGGTGAGATAGGGATTAGCGATGTAGTCCATCTGCAGGTAGTCGAGATTTTTGCTCACTGGCCCGCCGAAAGGACCCCCACCTGGAGGGCGCTGAAACGCTCCCTGAAACTCGGCCCTCGATTCCACCAGCCAACGATCACCTAAAGGAAGAAGGAGAACAGGATTGACTTGGGCATTAAGCTGCGTTTGTCCGGCGCTTACGAACGTGAAATATCCTGCGCTGCCGGTGAGGATGGGAACAGGGCGATCAGACCAGGTTGTTTGGGCGGACGAAAACGCAGAAATTGAACAGACGATGAGCAATATGGAGGCAGCCCGAAGCGAGACGGAAATCCGCGACCACTGGTGCGCCAGGTTTATGGCAGAAGACTTCACAACCCATCCAACTTCCCCGCTGCCTGCTTGTAGTCATTGTGCGTTATGCGGCGAATCATGGAAAAGGTAACGGAAGTAATGGCCTGACGGCGGATTGTGACCGAACAGGAATTCCAGTCAGCCCCTGACACAAAATGTACTGGCCGACTATCCAGGTCTCACCTAGCCGTTTGGCGGATGCGCAAAGATCGCGCCCCTTGCATGATGAGAACTCACACCGACAAACAATCGTCTGTGCTACATCAGTCAAGGGGGAGTGAAATGCCATCTGTAGTTGCCAGCTTTTCGCAGGACCTTACCGCCGCGGCGGAACAAGTAGGACCATCCGTTGTCACGGTTCACGCCAGGCACCGTGTGCCTTGGAGCGGGATTCATTGGCGCAAAGGTGTGGTTGTCACCGCGAACCACACGGTCCGGCGCGAGGATGACATCACCGTCCTCATTCATGGCGGAAAACGCATAGTGTCGAAACTCGCGGGCCGCGATCCTGGTACCGATCTCGCGGTTTTGAAATTCGATCAGGACCCAGGGCTCGCAATCCCGCAATTCGCGGATGCCTCGAACCTGAAGCTCGCGAACTTCGTGCTCGCGCTGGGCCGCGCGCGTTCCGGAAACCTGGTGGCCAGCGCCGGAATCATCGGCGGTCTCGGTGGCGAATGGCGTACCTGGCGCGGCGGTCGAATCGACCAGAGCATCCGCCTCGATCTGGCCCTTTACTCCGGCTTTTCCGGAGGCCCGCTGGTCAACGTCGAGGGCAAGGTTCTCGGCCTCAACACCAACGGCTTCGGCCGTGGACGCGCAGTGACTGTTCCCGTTTCCACCGTCAACCGGGTCGTCGACGAACTTCTCGATAAGGGTTACATCGCTCGTCCTTACCTCGGAATCGCCATGCAGCCGGTCGCGGTTCCCGAAGCGCTGCGCAGCCAGCTGAAATCAGCGGCAGCGGGCGGCCTGATGGTCCTCCACGTCGAACCCGGCGGGCCTGCCGATAAAGGCGGAATCGTTCTGGGCGATGTGATCGTCGAATTACAAGGCAAGCCAGCTTTGGACACAGAACATATTCAGGATTTGCTGGCGTCGGCAAAAGTCAACGACAAGATAAAGACAACGCTAATCCGCGGCGGCGCACCTCTCGAACTGTCGATCACCCTGGGAGAGCGTGCGGCGAAGTAGAGCTACTATCAAATGACAAAAAGAAACGGATGCAGGGTGATTCGTGTGCTGTTGGCCGCTGCCTCCGCCGTCCGGCGTGCCGGACTGGAAGCACTAGTCAAACAAAATCCCTTGCTCTACCTCGCCGGAAGCGTCCATGGCCCACTCGCGGTTGCCCAATACGCCGCACAGCTCGAACCGGACGTCGTGCTGCTTGACCTCGAGCGTGAAGCGCCGGCGCGTGACTCCACGGCTCATCCCGCGCTGCCGCGACTTCCGAGCGGCGTTCCCTTTGTCGTTCTGATCGACGAACCTTCCGCGGATTGGACGGCGCACGCCTTGCGCTCGGGGGCAAGAGCAATTCTGCCTCGCGACTCTGGCATGGACGAGATTTTGTCGGCCATCCAAGCCGCCTACGCTGGCTTGGTGTTGCTCGATCCCGAGGTCACCCAGAGTTTAGCCGCGCGTATTCCCGCATCGCCCGCTCAGCCCGCGACGGCCCTGGACGACCTGACTCCCCGCGAGATCGAAGTCTTGCGCATGCTCGCCGAGGGGCTCGGGAACCGCGACATGGCGGCTCGTCTTGGCATCTCGGAC
>Ga0210399_10003769_pt1 | contig 11814 bp, 12 predicted proteins | sample IncBWC14MmetaG_FD_150865 | JGI IMG/M metagenome (GOLD analysis project Ga0210399, IMG submission 150865) | Forest soil microbial communities from Barre Woods Harvard Forest LTER site, Petersham, Massachusetts, United States - Inc-BW-C-14-M | ecosystem: Environmental > Terrestrial > Soil >...
CGGCGGGTCCGTGAAATAGTTGCGGCCTGGTAGTACCTTTGCGCCAGCACCCATCACGCCCCTGGGACACCAGACAAGAGCAAGAGCATCTGACAGAAGTGATGAACACGCTGATACAATGCTGCCTTGTTATATTGAAGTAAAGTGCGAATGACTGCCAAACACTGGATGCCTGCCCTTCGGATAGGTATCGGACTTACCTGCTTCGGTGCTCTCACGCTGGACTCTGCGGAAACTGCATCCAATCCAGAACCACCGTCCCATGTCGAAAACCACACATTCATATCACCGAATAATCCCAAGATCCGCGTGAAGGTCGAGAAAAGGTTGGATTATATTGGGGAAGTGCCATTTACCATCGACAATGTGGCTGCGGGGACTCGTTACGTATTTGTTCGCGCGACTCATGACAAGCACATTCAGCAGATGTTCATCATTCAACAGGAAGGGTTCCTTCCCTCCTCAGATGACACGTACAAGTACAGAATTACGAACCCTGCGAGGCTCGGAAGCTTCGAGTATCAGCATTCGGTGATCTTGGACGACCACGCTGCCACTATCCGCGAAGAACCGGGCAAGGAGGCAGACGTTACGCAACGATTCCTTACGGCTCGTGGGTATGTTCTGGAACCAGAACTTGTCATGGCCCGGTTTGCTCGACCTTCCGATCCGCAACACAAACACGAGATTATCTTCTTCTGCTTTGAGAACCTCTCCGCTTACGGGCACACCCTCGCGGACTTATCGGTGGGCCCCGATAGCCCAAACATACAGGACATCAAAAAGAAGGTGGATGAGAACTGCCGCGGCGCTTTCCGGGTAAACCACTGACGTATAGATCATCCATTGAGTTCACTGCGTCGACGACTTTACCGACGCCTCTTGATTCAAATTACTCCGCGGCAATTTTCTATGACCCCTTACGGTCAAGTCCGGCCCAGTACCCACTTGATCTCCGGTTAATCAGACTTGGGTTCGGAACCTGTACGTGTATGCCGCGTTTCCCGGCGTAAAGTTTGACCTGCTCGACCACCCCGATTCTTGTTGTTCACTTCAGAACTCTTCCCCGTGTCCCATCCATCTGCCAACAAAGCTTTTCAGGAATGTCGTGAACTCGTCGGCACCAGGCGGAAGTTTCTTCGCTCGATTGCTGATCAGGTACAGTCCTATGGTTGCGACAGGATTGACCAGCCGGCTCATGAATACCCTCCGATTCCGGCACGCCGCCAAGCCAAACGAAGGAATAACGGCTACCCCTTCATCGGCTTCCACCATCGCAATTTGCGTATCAAGTAAATTGATGGAGGTATTCGCGCGGCTCTTGATACCTGCCTGCGCGAGATGCTTCGACACAACTTGTTGGATGTGACCGGTCGGCTGTAGAGTGATCAGCTTCTCATTTCGCAGAGCTGACCAGGTGGTGGTCGCTCGACGAAATGCGGGGTCCTTGTCCGGCCGAATCACCACCAGCGGAGAACGGAGAAACGGCGTGCGGCGGACGCCTGTTGCGGATCCAAAAGTGCCCAGCCCCATGTCGAGCTTGCCGGATTGCACCAACTGCAAAATCGTGGCTACTTTTTCGTCATACAGTTGAATCTGCAGGCTTGGACGGTGCGCTCGGAATTCCTTGATTGCCTGCACCAGAATGTTCGCAGAGATCAACGGTGGAGCGCCCAATACCAATGACTGTTCGGCTTGGCTTGCTGACTGCCCTATGCGCGACGTGGCGGCATCCAGTTCTGCCAAATTTCTTTGCACGACTGCTATCAGTTCAGCGCCGTACGGCGTCGGCGTGACGTGTCGCGTGGTCCGCTCGAAAAGCCTGAATCCGAGCTGTATTTCCAATTCCCGGATCAGGACACTCAATCCCGACGGCGTAATGAAGAGCGCTTCCGCGGCCCGTGAAAAGCTGCGATGCTGGGCCACCAACAGGAAAGCACGAAGTTGCCTCGAGGTAAAGTCCATTAGTGATTTTCTATCAACAATTGGTTAAGTTTTAGAGATTGTATCATAACCCAACCGGGTCTTAAATGGCGCTACTTTATTTTTCGATGAATCCGGGAAATGGCGGAGGTGGATCCATTTGAGCGATTCGACAAACAAACCGCCCATTGCAAACGCTTCCATTCGAAGCGCCGAAGTCATAGTGACTGCGACTAAATTGACGCCAGTTCAGTGGCTCGTCTGTGCAGTAGCCTGCTTAGGCTTCGCCTTTGATCTCTACGAGACTCTAATGATGGCGCTGATCGTGCGTCCCGCGGTGACCGACTTAGGCCATCTCAGGCCGGGAGCGCCTGCATTCAATTTGTGGGTGGGACTTTTCTTCTATATTCCAAACGTCTTGGCTGGTGTTTTCGGACTTCTCGGTGGTTACTTCACGGATCTTTTCGGCCGCAAACGCATTCTCGTCTGGAGCATTCTCCTCTACAGCGTGTCGGCTTGCGCTGCGAGTTTCTCCACTTCTCTCACCCAACTATTGATTTTTCGTTGTACGACTCTCATTGGAGTGTCGGTGGAATTCGTCGCCGCCATTACCTGGCTCGCCGAGTTATTTCCACACCCCAAGCGTCGCGAATCCATCCTTGGCTTCACGCAAGCCTGCCACACCGTCGGGGGACTGATGGTGGCCGGTGCGTACTATTTAGCCGTGACTCATGCCGAAGCCGTACCCATGATTCGCGGAGGCCATGAAGCCTGGCGCTACACTTTGCTTTCTGGACTGATTCCAGCGATTCCGCTTCTCCTTGTGCGTCCGTTCCTTCCTGAATCTCCTCTGTGGCGAGAAAGAAAGTCTACGAGCAGGCTTGAGCGCCCCCGTCTCTCCGAGTTATTTCAACCAGCCCTCAGAAAAACCACGTTGGTTGCCACATTTTTGTTTGCGTGCAGTTGGGCGCTGCCGTTGGGCGCCATTCAGCACACGGTTCGCATGGCTTCTGGCCTTGCGGAGGTGCAAAACCTCCCGCCGCGGCAGATCGAGCAAATCTCCAGTGGGGTGCAATTGTTCCAGGAACTGGGGGGTGGAACCGGCCGCATACTCTTTGCTCTTCTTATCATTCATGTCGTTTCACAACGCCGGCGCGTGCTCTGTTTCTTCGTTCCATCTCTGATCGTCTTTCCCTTTCTGTACTTTTTCGCGGCAACTCGCACTTTGGCTCTTCTCCACCTGGGAATTTTTCTTGCCACCATGCTTTTCAACGGACTACATAGTTTCTGGGGAAATTATTTGCCCAGAGTCTATCCAACTCGTTTGCGATGCACCGGGGAAAGTTTCGCAGCCAACATCGGCGGAAGAGTCATCGGCGTTTCCGCGGCCCTGATGACGACCACACTTTCAAACGCCATGCCCGGAGCCGGTCACGCGGCACAACTCGCGCACTCCGCCGGCACAGTTGCCCTATTTTTTTTGATTCTCGGATTGGCCGGGACGTTCTGGTTGCGCGAACCGGATGGAGACCGCCTCCCGGATTGAGTTTCCTGTCAATCGCACGGCCAGTGCCCTACGGTCCCGCTACAGCGAGGAGGAAACATGAAAACCAACGAAAGGTCAGACACCCAACCTTGCACCAGTTCAGCCTACATTCTCGACAACGGTGGCCGGGAAACCCCAGCACGATTCGACGCTCTATCCACCATGTATGACCGCGGCACTATCCAGTACTTGGAGAATTGCGGTATTGGTCCCGGTTGGACTTGTCTGGAGGTCGGGGGTGGTGGTGGCACAATCGCCGCTTGGCTCGCCGCTCGCGTGCGCCCAACTGGACATGTTCTTGTTACAGACCTTGATCCGCGTTTTCTCGATGGCTTGAAGTTTTCAAATCTGGAGGTGCGTCGTCACAACATTGTCACCGATCCGCTCCCCGAAGCGACCTTTGACTTGATTCACATTCGGTTGGTGCTGGTGCATCTTCCGGCACGGGAAGAGGTGTTGAAGCGCCTGATTGCAGCGCTCAAACCGGGAGGCTGGATCATCGACGAAGAGTTTGATTCCGTTTCTCTACCTTGCGATCCCGCTCGGAGTCCAGGAGAAGTTCAGTTGAAGACTCAAGAAGCGTTATTTCGAGTAGTCGAGGAAAGGGGCATTGAAAGGCGCTGGGGCCGCCTTGTGTACGGTCGGATGCGTGCCCTCGGGCTTGTTGATGTTCGTGCAGAGGCGCGTCTCTCCATGTGGTACGGAGGATCTGCGGGTGCCTCGCTCGCACGTGCAAATTTCGAACAGCTTCACGATGTGTTGGTGGCTAGCAGACTTGTTACCGAAGGCGAATTACAGCAAGACATTGCAAGGCTCGACGATCCAGACTTCATGATGCCGTCGCCGATCATGTGGACGGCGTGGGGCAGACGGCCGGCAGCACAGTAATTCTCCCCAGCGGAAATATCTCTGAGCTTGGAATCGATACCGGACGGATTACGGGCGAACTCAGAAGTAAATCCCCAACGATCCCAATTCCACATGCCTAATAATAGTAAGTCGTAATCGGAGATGTGAAGTAATACTTCACTTGGTGGAGTCGAGATGTGGCGCGGTGGTGTAGATGCCCTATCTGTTTCCGGCCCTTTCGTATCCGGTGCCTCACTAGCCTCACCATGCTTCCGTTTCCACATCCCGCTCATCGAACCGGATATGCGGATTTCCCGGCTCTCGGAGACTCCTACTCTGCACTTGGAGGCGGATGGATGTACGTGCCCCCAAGCGACAGTTTTCCGAAGGCGAAAGCGGCAGCGATGAAGGCGCTGCGCTCCGTGTCATCGTTTAGCAGGGCGCCAAATGTCCTGGGGTCAGACGTCGAGCTGTGACTAGGGCTGGACGAGGCTCGGCGCAGGCCTGCCGTTCAGGACCGCGTCCACATTGTCCAGGGCCAGCATGCCCATTGCTGTCCGGGTCTCGATCGTGGCGCTGCCGATATGCGGCAATAGAAATGCATTTTTCAGCGAAACATATTCCGGGTTAAGTTTTGGCTCGCCTTCAAATACGTCGAGTCCGGCGGCGGCGACCCGCCCGCTCTTTAGAGCAACGATGAGGTCGTCATCGACCACCAATCCGCCGCGGGCGGTGTTCACCACGATGGCCCCGGGAGGCAGAAGGCTTATGGCTTTGGAGTTCAAGAGATGGTGGGTCTGAGGAGTTTCCGGGGCATGCAAGCTCAAGAACTGACTTACGCGAAACAGATCCGACGGATCCCTATGGTAGACGGCGTCTCCTGCGATTTCCGCGGGTAACTCAGAAGTGTTGGAATAGTGAATCTTCATGCCGAATCCTCGCGCTCGACGCGCCAGGGCCTGTCCCACGTGCCCCATTCCGAAAATGCCGAGGATCTTGCCACCAACTTGCCAGCCCAAGAGCATGTCGGGACTCAAGGGCCTCCAAGCTCCTGTTCGAACCAGTTCCTGGGCCTCGTAAGCGCGACGCGAAGCACCAAGTAAAAGCAGCATGGCGATGTCGGCCGTTGCTTCATGGTTGACACCTGGGGTGTAAGCGACCGAAATTTTCCTGCGAGCGGCGGCTTCCAGATCGATATGCTCAAAACCCACCGAGTACGTGGCGATGATTTTTATGGTTGGCGAGGATTTCTGGAAAAAACCAGAGTCCAACCGGTCTGCCGGCGTGATGAACAAGGCGTCGGCTCCTTCGGCCGCGGAGAGCAACTGCTGCTGGCTGAAAGGAAACTGGTTCGGATTTCGTCGGGCGTTGAAGTCGCGGTCGATACGGTCTTCAATGTCCTTCGTGTAACGGCTGGTTACCACCAGAATGGGCTTAGTCATACCGAAGATCCCCTTCCGCGTGACTAGTCGGATTACGGAACAATTTCGTACTAAACGCACTTCTCCGGTAACCGCAGCGGCTATCGGGACTTTGAGTTGCGCCGGCACATTCGGATTCGCGTCCGACCTACACCAATCGGACGTTGCGTTCTATCGTCTTGATCACGTCGTCGAACCGGCCTGCAAGTACCTGCTTGGCGAGACTCAGTGTGTAACCCTCTGCCGTGTGGAACGGGACGTGCGACGGCAACGAAAGTGCGTAGGGGTCGACGACGGCATCGACGACAACTGGTCCGTCCTTGTAGGCCAGAGCTTCCGTGAGAGCGTCTTTCACGTCGCCGGGTTCTTCGAGGCGGATGCCTTTTGCGCCCATCGCTTCGGCCACGCGCGCGAAATTCGGATTCTTGAAATTCACTCCAAAGGGAACGAAGCCCGCCTCCTGCTGCTCGATATTCACGAAGTCGAGCGATTCGTTGTTGAGGATGATGTGCACGACGCGCGCCTTGCGTTGCACAAGAGTGGGCAGATCGCCGAGCGCGAGCATCGTGAATCCGCCATCGCCGCAGAGGGCAATCGTCTGCCGGCCAGGGAAGGCCAATTGTGCGCCGAAGGCGTTAGGCACGGCGTTGGCCATCGACGCCCATGAAAAGGAGCCAAAGAGCCGGCGATTCGCGCCACCCTTGATGTGCCGCGCCATCCAGATGCAGGCCGTTCCAGTGTCGGCGAAAAACATGGCGTCGTCGGAAGCCAGCGCGCTTAATGTCGCGGCGAGGTACTCCGGACGAATCGGCTTGATGCCAGGACCTTTCTCAACGTAATGACTCAGCAACTCGTCGAACTCTCGCGTTTGCGCAAGGTGCTTTTCGAGGAAACTGGTGTCATTTTTCTCGCGTGTTTTCGGCAGCACGGCCGCGACCGTCGCCTGCACGTCTCCGACAAGGCCGAGATCCAGCGCCGTCCTGCGGCCGAGGTGCTTCGGATTCGTGTCAATCTGGACTTTTTTCACGTTGCCGTTCGGCAAAAACTCGGAAAACGGAAAATCTGTCCCGAGCAGAAGAAGAAGATCGGCGCCGTGAATCGCGTTGTACGTTCCGCCGTAGCCGAGGAGACCGGTCATGCCCGTGGCGTAGGGGTTGTCATGCTCGAGCCATTGCTTGCCGCGAAAGGAGTAGCCGACGGGAGCTTTCAACTTGGCGGCGAGAGCCAGGACTTCGTTGCGCGCGTCCCGACAGCCTTCGCCGCCGAAGATGGCAACCGTCTTTGCATCGTTGATCAAGCGTCCGAGCTTTTCCAAGTCCGCCTCGGCGGGCCGAAAGACAGCCTTGGCAGGAATCGCGACGGCATGCATTCCGTCCGGAGCCTCGGATGCAGCGACGTCGCCGGGAAGCGAAATCACAGTGGGACCGCGGTCGATGACGGCAGTCGTGATGGCGGTGTTGATGACTGCCCGGGCCTGTTCCGGATTCACGACGCGGCCGATGTAGAGCGCGGCGGTGTCGAAAAACTTGTAAGGATTGAGCTCTTCAAGGGTGGCCGTGTCGATCAGCTTCGATTCGACGTCGCCCGCAATCGCGATGACCGAGGCGCCTTCTTTCCTCGCGTCCATCAGGCCGTTAAACAGGTGAGTCACGCCGGGGCCGGCCGTGCCGCACACCGCAACGGGGTTTCCCGTGAAGTAGGCCTCTGCAACCGCGGCGAAGACGCCGTACTCTTCATTCCGCACATGAACGAAGTCAACATTTCCGTTCCGGCGGAGCGCATCGATGACGGGATTGAGAGCGTCCCCCACAATTCCATAGCAGCGTTTCACTCCAGCCTTTTGAAGCATTTCCCACAACGCGTCCGCAACATTTCGTCCCATTTGAATCCTCCAAATTTGGATATTACGTCCCGTGACCATCGGCTCCCGGGTTGCCGACCAGCGGGAGTTAAGTAGAACGCTGAAACTTTATATTTTTGACATTCTGTTGCACCAGGCTTCGGATCAACAACTGCCCGGCGGTCTGCTGTTTTTCCTTTGCTTTGGCTTCACCCAGAGTACTCATCGTCTCCTCCAGTGGTAACGCCATCTATAGGCAGGGTTGGTTCGGGATTTGGATGCGACGCTCAGGAATTGGGCGACAAAATTGTTGCGCAACGCCCTTCTCAGTTCTAATTGTTGGGCTCACCAAGAGGTACTCGTCTGGCCATATCATGGTCAGTTAGGAGACAGTTTTTGGCGGCCCAAGTCCGGCGTACCGGACACTGGCCAGAAACGTTAGTGCTCTATCGGAGGCGCGTTTTCACGAAAAGCGTGAAGTCGGGCGAGGTGCTCTGCGCGCGTTCGATAGGGCCGTTTGAAGGTGGCCACAGGCGGTTGCGGCGGATGCGGGCTAATAGCTGGAGCCGGTCTGTTGCCCGCTGCTCCCTTGAATAAGTTTCGAGATCGTGTCTGCCTTGAGCGACGGACGATTTTGCTCCGAGTGCTTTATAACCGGAACGTTCATCGATTCGGCATCCCACCTCCGCTTGTGGACAGGCTCGCCGTTCGCGCTCTTCATTGACGCCACGATCTGCTGAACGAACTCGACGTACTTGTTGACGGTTCGACCCGACAGCTCACCGTTGCGACCACTGATTGGTATACTGCGGGTTGCCGGAATGGCACTTGCTATAAAATAAAAATGGTAGTGGAGTAGCACCAACGCGCCTCTGGAGAATCGCATGGCTTATCAACCGATCGAAAACTACGGAATCATCGGCAACATGCGCACCGTCGCATTGGTGGGCATAAATGGATCCATTGACTGGTATTGTACCCCGCGTTTTGACTCTCCCAGTCTTTTCGGAGCGATCTTGGACAACGAAAAGGGAGGGCGATTCCAGATTCGCCCTTTCGCCGAAGACCTGAGGCACAAACAATTCTACTGGCCGTCAACCAATATTCTAATCACGCGATTCTTGCACGGAGATGGCATCGCCGAACTCGTGGATTTCATGCCGGTAGGCTTTCCGTCCGATTCGCCCTGGTACCACCATCTTTACCGCCAAATTAGGTGTGTCAGAGGTTCTGTTCGGGTCGGCTTGGCTTGTCGTCCTGCTTTCGATTACGGACGGAAGGCCCATGAGACTACTCTCGATGCCAATGGTGCTGCCTTTAAGTCGGAAGGTTTGAGCGTGGCCCTTTCCTCGGCCGTGCCACTGGTGCAGGACGGAAAAGGTGGAGTCACTGCGGAGTTCGTCCTTGCAGAAGGGGAATCCTATACGTTTACCTTTAGCGGTGATTGCGATGAGGATTCTGGTCCCTGCCGCCCCCCCACGGAATCAGAAGCGGAAGAGCTATTTCAGCGTACAGTGAAATTCTGGCAGAAATGGCTTTCTTCCTGTACGTACCGCGGTCGCTGGCGAGAACAGGTGTACAGATCCGCTCTAGCCCTGAAGCTTCTTACCTTCGAGCCCACGGGCGCGATAGTTGCCGCGGCGACCACGAGCCTGCCCGAAGTCATTGGTGGCAGCCGGAATTGGGACTACCGGTATACGTGGCTTCGCGATGCCGCGTTCACTGTGTATGCCTTTCTGCGAATCGGGTTTCGGGAGGAAGCTGCCGGTTTCATGCATTGGATAGGAGACCACGCTATGCGAGAGCCGCGCGCTGGAAAGCCGACTCCGGTGATGTTTACAGTCGAGGGATCGAGTCAGATCCCCGAAATCATATTGGGGCATTGGGAGGGATATCGCGGATCCGGACCGGTGCGAATTGGCAATGGCGCTGCTACGCAATTTCAAATCGATATTTACGGTGAGCTGATGGACTCTTTTTATCTCTACAACAAGTACGTCAGCCCGATCTCGTACGACTCTTGGGTAGGGGTTCGTAATCGACTCGAGTGGATCTGTGAGAACTGGCAGACTCCCGACTCAGGAATCTGGGAAATGCGCAATCGCCAGGAGCATTTCGTCTACTCGAAGGTGATGAATTGGGTTGCTTTGGATCGAGGCATTCGCCTTGCCGATAAGCGCGCACTTCCGGCAGACCGCGCGAAGTGGATCAAAGAGCGCGACCGAATCTACGAGGAAGTGATGACCCGTGGCTGGAACGAGAAGCGCCGGGCGTTTACGCAATATTACGGCAGCGAGGATCTGGACGCATCCCTTCTGATTATGCCCCTGGTTTTCTTTATGGTGGCCTCTGATCCACGGATGATCAGCACAATTGATGCAATCATGAAAAGTCCCCGTGATGGCGGGCTCGTAAGCGACAGCCTGGTGTACCGCTATCCGCCAGATCCCCGGGTAGATGGACTTCCGGGTGAGGAAGGCACGTTCAACATGTGTTCGTTCTGGCTCGTTGAAGCCTTGGCGCGGGCGGGTCAAGCGAACCCCGAAAAGCTAGATCAGGCCGGTCTGATCTTCGAGCGCATGCTGGGATACGCCAATCACCTCGGGCTGTTCGCAGAACAAACCGGCTCACAGGGCGAGGCACTCGGCAATTTTCCACAAGCCTTTACACACCTTGCATTGATCAGCGCCGCGTACAATCTTGATCGCGCGCTAGGCAATCGAAACTGACGACCCGTCACGCAAGAACTTATATCTACTGAGTCAGGCACCCGCGAGTTTCACGAAAGACTCCGACGTACTTCTAAAGATGCTTCATCGTCAAAGGGCTGCTGCGCAAACCAAGATACCGCGTTAGATCAGGAGTTGACACTCAGAAGCTAGGCAGCGGTGTCCCGTCGTGAAAAGAAAAAGCCGAGAGACAAAGGTGAATCTCCCACACTTAAAACCATCAATTATCGCGGAGGCGTGGTTCGCTTCCGCATCCCGACGGACTGGGTTGAAGAGTATGAGCAGGCGGGGGGGGGCGGCACGTTCTATAAGCCCGGCGACAATGACGGCGGTACGCTTCGGTTAGAAATGATTCTGGCTGTTGCGCGACCGGGCAAGCCAGTCACTGCGGAGTTCATCGCTGAACTGTTGCGGGCGATTCGGCGAAATATGGCGTTGCTCCCCGCCCGCTTGGCGAAAGCACCGTAATGCTCCGGTACGACATGCCTGCGGAAGACCGTGGACGGTCGCTCATGATTCGTGTCTGGCGGATTCTCCAAGCCCTGCCTCCAAATAACTTCCGCCACGCGCTCTTCACGTACACCTTGCTATCAGGACGATTCAACCAGCCAGACTCCATCGCTGAAATGGAGTTTTTGGACCGCGAGATTTCCGCGGTGCAACTGGCAACTGTCGTCGGTCAGTCCCCAAGTCCGAAGAAGCCGTCGTGGCGTCCATGGTGAATTTTCGCCTTTTGGGACTACCTTAAGACGAAGGCATATTCTGAAATTTCGTTAACCGCAAATTCCAAAATTTGCATTAATCTCCTTGAACCATGACTCCTAACCATCGTTTTTGGTTTGTCCTCTTTTTGTTCCTCGCCGTTGCGGAATTTCCGTCGCTCGAGCCAAGTTCCACCGATGAGCCGCTTCTTACTTCAAATCACGAGAAGCTTGTACTGGATGTGCCTAGTCAATTTCGATTCGTCGCCTTTGGGGATACGCGATTCCACGACCCCGCGGACACAGAAGCAGCGAATGCAGTTGTCAGGCAAACTCTGGTGAAAGCCATTGACGAAGAGAAGCCGGCCTTCGTCTCGATCGGCGGCGACATTGTGTATTCCGGGGACAACCCGAAGGACTGGCAGGTTTGGGACACGGAAACCTCTCCTTGGCGAGACCATAAGATTGTCGTTTATCCCGCGCTTGGAAATCACGATCTCCATGGCGACCAAAAAACAGCGCTGGGAAACTACATGGCACGTTTCCCGGCGATCAAAGAGAGCCGCTTCTACTCCGTGCAAATCGGAAACTCACTCCTGTTGGTCCTGGATAGCGCGCTCGACGAACTCACCGGGCCGCAGGGAGATTGGCTGCACGGCCAAATCGATCATCTGCCTTCGAATGTTGATTTTGTTTTCTTCGTGTTTCACCACCCCCCGTATACCAGTTCGTCCGACGAGAAAACGTACGGCGGCGGGCACTCGGCGCGAGAGAAGGAATTAGGTCTTGCCGCGTTCCTCGAAGA
>Ga0210399_10003770_pt1 | contig 11812 bp, 10 predicted proteins | sample IncBWC14MmetaG_FD_150865 | JGI IMG/M metagenome (GOLD analysis project Ga0210399, IMG submission 150865) | Forest soil microbial communities from Barre Woods Harvard Forest LTER site, Petersham, Massachusetts, United States - Inc-BW-C-14-M | ecosystem: Environmental > Terrestrial > Soil >...
CGGTCGTCTATCTCACGCTCGACAAACTCCGGCTATGGGCGCTCGGTAAAGAGCGCGATACTTTTCGCCCCGCGGATGGTTCAACGCCCTCCGCCGCGGTGTAATTAGGTGCAACGACTATGAACACGACTCAACGGAAACTTTTTTTCGGCCCTTCGCTCGCTGCCCTTCTGCTCGCCGGCTGCATGGTCGGCCCCAAATACCACCAGCCCGCCGCTACGGTTCAACCGCCCTCGGCCGCCTATAAGGAATTGCCGGTCGAAAATCCGCCGGCTGGGGAATGGAAAGTCGCGCAGCCCGAAGACGCCATGCTGCACGGCAAATGGTGGGAGATTTACAGCGACCCCGAACTCAACGCTCTCGAAGACCAGCTCAACATCAACAACCAGAACATAAAGGTATCGTTCGAAAATTTCATGGAAGCCCGCACCATCGTCACTCAGGCCCGCGCGCAACTCTATCCCACACTCGGCACCAGCCCATCCTTCCAGCGTTCCCAATCCTCAGCCAACCTGAAAAATAATGTCGGCACGACCGGCACCGCCGGCGGTGGAACAGGCACAAAAGCCAACGTCTATAGCACTCTCGCCGACGTTCCCATCTCCGCGTCCTGGGAGCCGGACCTGTGGGGCAGAGTCCGCAACACCATCCGCGAAGCCCAGTACAACGCCCAGCTCAGCGCCGCCGATCTCGAAAACGTTCGCCTCACGGAACAAGCCAACCTCGCGGTCTTTTTCTTCGAACTCCGCGGCCAGGATGCCCTCGAGAAAATTCTCAACGATACGGTCGAAGCGGACAAAAAATCCGTCGAACTCGCGCGCGCCCGTTACGAAACCGGTGTGGACACACAACTCTCCCTCGTCGAGGCCCAGGTCACCCTGCAGCAAGCCGAATCCGCCTCCACCAATCTCGGCATCGCCCGCGCACAATTTGAACACGCCATCGCTGTCCTCATTGGCACCTCCGCCTCCGGTTTCTCAATGCCGTACAAGCCTTTGAGCGCCGCGCCACCTGCAATCCCCGTAGGCATCCCCTCAGAACTGCTCGAGCGCCGGCCAGACATCGCAGCGTCGGAACGCAACATGGCCGCCGCCAACGCGCAAATCGGCATCGCCACCGCAGCCTTTTACCCCAACCTCACGCTCAGCGCCCAGGGAGGATTTGAAAGCTCCGCCCTGCAGAATCTCTTCACCTGGCCAAGCCGCTTCTGGTCCGTCGGCCCTTCCATCTCCCAAACAATCTTCGATGCCGGCCTTCGCCGCGCCACCGTAAATCAGTTCGTCGCCGTCTACAACGCGGACGTAGCCTCTTATCGCCAGACCGTCCTGACCGCCTTCCAGCAGGTGGAAGACTCCCTCGCAACGGTTCGCATTTTGTCCAAACAAATCCAGCAGCAGGAACAAGCGGTAGAGTCCGCCCAGCAATTTCTAACGCTCTCCCAAGCCCGTTACGAAACCGGCGTGGACACCTATCTGAACGTCCTGATCGCCCAAACCACGCTCCTAACTGACCAGCAGCAGCTAGCCTCTCTGCACACCCAGGAAATGGCCGCCTCTGTCCAATTGATCGAAGCCCTGGGCGGCGGCTGGGACCGATCCCAACTCCCCACTCCCGCCCAAGTCTCCAAAAAAGTAGCCAAATCCGAAATCGAAGCCCCAAACTAACACCAGCCTCCGTCTGTAGGGGCGGTGCTCGCCCCGCCCTCTGGGGTTTCTCCCTGCTCCGCTAGCGGCCGCCGGCTGCTTGCCCTGACGAGAAGGAAGGGAGCCGGGTGCTCACCCCAACCAGCCACCCCGCCGGTCACGGGGCACACTTCTGCGCGCGCCAATCGATGCGTCCTGACAAATCATTCAGAGCTGTGTTTATTATCGTGCCGCAGAAAAGTAGAACTAATTCGGCCCGGTAAGCGCACCAGCCGGACCAAGCACCGATGACCCAGGCTCAACACCGGGCACCACCGCAGGACGGCTCGCCATCTCCACACGCGCCTCTGCAACCGCGTTCAAAACAAACTCCCGAATCCGCGGATCCCGCGTAATCGAAAGATGCGAAGCATGTTGGACCAGGATATTCGCAAGCAGTTTCGTGTGCAACGGATCTTCCATCCGGATTTTCTTCGTCGTCATAAAAATCAAAACATCCCACGCGTGAAAGATCGCACAAGTCTTCACATTCCGCGGCACAGTGGAATCGGTAAAGCCTACGCTGTCCACCTGCACGGTCAATTCAACCGGAATCGCCTTGTCTCGAAGCTCCCGCGCCACGCTGAACATCGCCCAGCCGCCAGTGCTGTGCCCCACAAGAATCACCCGCGGTGCCACCGCAATCTCCTCCGCGGTCAGCGGCCCGGCATGGGCTGGAAAATGCGTCAGAATCCAGTCGCGCCCGGAAGTCCACGAAATCGGAATAAACGATTCCGCGCACACGTCGCCATATCCCGGCCCCCGTAACGTGTCGCGGATCTGCACCACGCCGGAGTGCTTGTGGTTGGAAGTCTCCATCGCCCCCACAAAACCGGCATAGACAATGCTGCAAGTGGGCACGGCGGAATCCGTGCGGGGCGTTGGAGAAGCGGGAGGGGACGCATTCTGCGGAGCGGCGTTGCAAAAAGCAGGAAGCACTATGGAGCAAAGAAATGGAATCAACAACCAAAACCCATCGGTTAGCCTGGCCCTGCGGCTGTGTACCAGATTATCCTCCAGAAAAGTGACCCCTGTTCCAAACTATCCCATTCTCGTGTGGGCAACGACGTCTAATTCGGAACGGGTTTCAAAGATAGACAGCGCAACCCCGCGCTTCGAGGGTTAGAAGCCACGCCGGCGGTTCCAGCGAATCCACCCACCGCAAATCTAGCTTTGCCAGCCGGGGCAACCCGGCCAGCCCATCCGGCAGCACAACCAGCGGATTACCGCGCAAGTCAATCTGCCGCAATTCCTTCAACTGGCCGATGGATTCCGGCAACGAAGCCAGTTTGTTATTCCGAAGGTGCAGCTCGCGAAGCCGCTCGAGCCTTCCGATGCTGTCCGGTAGTACCGCGATTTGATTGTCGTCGATGCGTAGCTCAATCAGACCAGCCATTCGCGTAACAGCTTCCGGCAATTCCCTAAAAGCATTTTCGCTCAGATTCAGATAACGCAATTTCGTGAGCCGACCAATCGAAGGTGGCAGTGAGCTAAGGCGGTTGTCGTGCAGGTACAGAAAATCAGTTAGTCCTTCCAGTCCCCCAATCGCCTCCGGAACCGCTGTCAACTGGTTGTGCCCCAGGTCCAGCATCCGCAACCGCTTCAGGCTCCCGATCCTCTCGGAAACCTCGGTCAACCCGTTGTCCGCCAGCACCAGCGTTTCCAGTTCCGTGTCTTCCCACACGGATTCCGGCACCGTGCCCAACCCGCGCTTCCAGAGATTCAGCTTGCGCGGAGAGGGCTGCGGCATTCGTTTGGCACCATAACTGGCAGGAAGATGAATGTGAGAGGTTTTCTACTCAAAACTCCGCATGGCCGAGGCTTCGTCGTTGAACACATCAAACACCGTAAACAATTTTGTGATCTGCAGAAGGTCGTTCACTTTCTTCGTCAGGTTCAGCAGTTTCAATTCGCCGCCGCGATTTCGCACCGCCGTAAACCCGCTCACCAGCTCCCCGATCCCGGAGCTGTCAATGTAGTTTACGTCCCCAAGATTCAGAATAATTTTTGTCCTGCCTTCTTCAAGAAGGTCGCGCACGGTCTTCCGCAACAGTGCGCTTCCATCGCCCAGCGAAATTCGCCCGCTCAAATCCACCAGCGTGATGCCGCTGTATTCCCGGGTTGTGGCGAAAAGTGAAGGCATTCCGTTCCTACGCTTCCTGGTGTGGCGCGCCCGGATTGGAGGCGCTCCCGTTTCCATTGTCATGCGGACTTCCGAGCGGAGGAAGCCTCTTGGCCATCACAAGCTCCGCGCCGCCCGTTTTCCCGGGATGCACGTCAAACTCGTCCATAAACGCCTTCATCAGGAAAATCCCGCGCCCCGAAGTGCTCAGCAGATTTTCCTGCGCCAACGGGTCGGGCACGTCCATCAGCCGGAAGCCCTTGCCTTCATCCAGGACGTGAATGATCATCCGTTCGTCGGTAAGTTCAATCTCGAGGTGAATTTTTTTCTCTGGTTTTTCCTGATTGCCATAATGAAACGCGTTGATCACCCCTTCGCGCACCGACATCCCAATCCGGTAACACTCGTCCTCGTTGAATCCCGCCGCCTCGGCAACGCGTACGCACATCTCCTCGGCGAGATTCACGCTCTCGACGTGGGTGTCCAGCGTAACTTCAAGGTGCTTGGTTTCTGGCGCCATTCCGGGTCGCGAAAGTTGGTTCTTCCTCACAAAAGGCGTTCTTATCCGTAACACAGCGCCCAAAGGTAAGTCAATGGACGCCCCGGCGAGCGCCGGCTTCCAGTTCACCCTGCCCCCACAGGGGCCGACCGGCCCATGTAAACACAGGCTTCTTCTCTGCGAACCTCCGTGTTCTCGGCGGCTCTGCGTTATCTTTTCATCGATTTCGCGATTCACTTCGGCGAGCCTGCGGTCTCTCTCACTCTTATCAATAACGCTCTCAAAGTAAGCTTCGAGTATGCGTGTCCAAACCCGCGAAAGCTTATTGGCGAAGCCCTCCAAATTGTCGGACCCCGGTCTCCCGCGGAGGTTACGTGGCATCTCGATGGAGGGTCTTCTGCAAGGAGGGCCGGAGCATTCCTGGTTAGGGATGGTTGGGATTCACTTTAAGGTAAGCAAAGAGGAAGGGCTTGCCGCTTGGCTTGTGGCTACCGCCGTTTGGTTCCACCGTCACAAATACCGCATCAATCTCATCGAGTTTCTGCGGATCGTCGAATTTCAAGATCCACCGCTTTTTCGAGATATTATCCTCGTAAAAAACACCCAGGTTCAAAGCCTGTTCCCTGCCAGTTCCGCGTTGGCCCCAAGCTTGGAACGTACTTGCATCCCTCAAACCCGGCTGACGGTCGAGATCGTAAGCATAGAAAATCAGGGACTTCCCTTTCGTAAAAAAAACCCGCCCATAGGATTTCTGGGTCGTTCCGTCCTTTGCAACGTCACGAACCTCGGCGATATAGAGGTCCCGCGCCCCCATCAGTTCACGGATGTCACGGTCGTGGTCCAGAAGTTCGTACTGTTCAGCGAGCTTAGCCTGTTGTTGCTCGATGGTTCCTTCGCGGCTTTCGAGCCTGCGGGTTTGGCTCGCAATGGTTTCATCGCGCGCATGAAGTATCTGTGTAAGTTCTGAAAGCTTTGCGTCAAGCGCGCTGACACTGGCTGACTCCTCAGATCGTACTCTCTCCTCAGCATCGAGCTTTTTTTGCAAGCCTGACAGCCGAGCGTTCGCGCTCGCTGCTTCTTCTTTGAGCCGGCTCTCCTGTTCGTTCTGTGCCGAAGCGGACTTCCCAGCTCGGTCGCTTTCCGCAGCTTTCAGCCGTTCGACCTGTTGTCTCAGCTCGTCTATCGTTTTGTCTCGTGAGGCAAGCTGTGCGCGTAGAGTTTCTCGGTCATGACTGAGATCACTCAGTTGCTGCTCAACGGAATCAGTTCCCTTCCCCTGGGTCACCGGCACATTCGTCGGGGCCTCTGCCCCTCTCCGAATGCCCACGCGGTACGCTGAAACTGCGAGCGCCAAGAACAGAAAAATGGCGGCGGCGTAAGACATCCACATCTGTTTCCAGTCGAACCGAGAAGGAAAATAGGCCCGGTGGTGGGACGGCTCCGAACCATCGATTGCATCTTCTTGGCTGCGTCGGGAACCGGCCTGACGGTCCTCGTTGGACAAGCGTTCAAACAGCGCCTCCTCCGCATTGTCCTGAGACCAAGTCTTATCCGGCTGCAGATCATCGTGGGGGAGTTCGGCAGCGATAGCCGGGACAGCTATTTTGACCGTTGCCTGAAACTGCTTTAGGGCCTCACCGCAGGAGGCACAACCCGACAAGTGCTCGTCGAGCTTGCGACGTTCTTCCTCGGTCAGTTCACCGGCGGTCGAGGCCGCGCATAGCTCAAGAAACTCTTCATGCGGACTCATACGACACCACACCTTGGCTTTCTGGTGACGGCTCCATCCCTACCACAGTGTTCAACAATTGCGCGATTCACTGGGGAAGACTTGCTTTCTCAAGCGGTCGATGCCCCGGTAGAAATGGTGGCGCACGCTGGCTACGGTCAGATTTCTCATCTGACTAATTTCGTCAAAGGTATAGCCTTGATAGAAATGCAGTCGGATGGTCTCCCACTGTTCGGGGGTCAAACACTCGATCAATTGCCGCCAGCGAACCCTGCCGAAGAGACCTTCTCCCGATCGGTCATATCCGGCTGTCGGAGGTGCCGCGATCTCGTCGGTTTCGAATTCGTCAAATTCAGTTGACCCATAGTGCGGGCGGGTACTCAAGTGAACCCTGCGTTGGAGCGCTTGGTAGTAACTCGTCTGCACGATCCAGCCGCGGGCCGAGCCTTTCGAACTGTCGTATAGGTACGCCTTCCTAAAGATGTGCAGGAAGAGCTCCTGCACAAAGTCCTCAGCTTCGCCGGGGTCATGGAGAATTCTCTTTCCGATGCTGTGGACCAACCGGGCATACCGGCGGAACAGAAGGCTTAGGGCCTCCTTCTCCGCGGCGCACATCCGGGCAAGAAGGGCTTCATCGGAGGGCTCTTCAGTCGGCTCGGCAGTGTCCCTATCGACGGGATCGGTGGCCACCCGATCCTTGCGGAGTGGAAGAGTCGGAAAGCGGGCAGCAGAGTAGGAGCTCGACATTCCTACCACCCCGCCTTGGAACAAATCGCAAACCGAATTGATCGATCCTGTCTATTATCCGCATGGTTCTCAGATAGCGGAGGTCCAGGTAGGCGCAAGACCACGAAAGAAATCCCCAAGATTACGATCTCATCAGTCACGGCCTGCGTTGTTGCGTCCAAGGGTGGGCCTCCCTTTAAGCGACGATTCATCAGCACAAATCCGAAAGAGACACTTTACTATTTGTCTGTCGTCGATATGTCTGTAGACGATTTTGAATAGTATCCCCAGACTGGCGAGGATGCAACAGGTCCTTTTGGCGCTCGGGAATCGTTTGCGTGAGCTGCGAGCAGAGCAAGGCTTCTCACAGGAAGCTTTCGCAGACGCTTGCGGCCTTCATCGTACTGCGATGAGCCTCATTGAGCGGGGCAAGCGTGTCCCCTCACTTCGTACTCTTTTAACTATCTCGCAGGGATTCGGGATATCGCTTAGCGAACTCCTTGAGGGAGTCGATAAGGGCGTCTCCAGGAAGCGGCATTAAGTTATGTGCTGAAGTCTGGCAGTTTGTATTTCCATGCTGGCGCTTCCTTCGGGGCCGCACAACCCTGGATTAGACATGATCAACCTCCGGACTCCGGCAGGGCCAGCAGCGTGTGTCCTGGGTTGAGTTCGTGCTCACGCAGATTATCTGGGGAAGGGGGCGACGTCGCCCCCATCCCCAGACCCCTTAGCCTACTAGGAGAGAACCTAATCCGTCAGCTTCGTAGTAGCTCGTGCTTCTACTCCGCAGCGTGGCCAGCGGTTCGTCGATGTTCAGCCCCTGCGAGTAGCAGGCCACTGGGCTTCCTGCTGCGTTCTTCTTTGGGAGAAGCGATCTATTTGCCTGTGCTCGGTCAAAGCCCAGCCAGGGCAGTGTTCCAACTGATCTAACCCTAATGAGCGCTTCAGCCTTTGTTTTCAATGCAAGTCGGGTTCCACCTGGGTGTTGCGTCGACCCATTGAGACCACACGACTAACCAGAAACTTGCCCCGATGCTGAATCGTAGCGCACACGAATCAGGGAATGCTCGGCACTCCGATTAGGCACGCAATAAAAAGTAGACATGGACTCAGCGCCATGCAACCACGTGGTACCGTCCTGGAGTTAGTTGGACTAAGGCTTTACTCTTTTCTGCCCTCGTCGCTACGCCATTGTTCACGGGCACTCCGATCCAGTTGCTTCTCCCAAAATTGCCCGCCAGCGGATCTAGAAGTACGACAAGTGTTACCACTCGTCTTTGGTTTCATGCCAGGTTTTGTCAGGATCGTAGCGTTCCATTCCTGACGCAATCTTCGCTGTATCCGGGCCCAAATCTTTCTGGTAGACGGCGCCATCATAGCTGACCATGAAAGTTTGCACGCCGGTCACACGGTATTCCGCCGGCCAGGCCACCAGCGCGAAGCCGCCGATCATCGCGCCATTAATGACATAGTCCAGTTGTCCGAGCCGCGCGGAAGGACCCTGTCCCTTCAAAACTTTGAAGTAGTAGCCATGGAAAGGTTCGGTTCGACTCGTATAGCCCCGCCCGATGGCTTTGGCCACCCCTTCGCCGACCGGGCCGCCCCAGGTTCCATCGGGATTTTGCCAGGCTAGGCCGTCTTGCTTTCCGGACGTGCTGATAATTTTCTGGGCGTATTGATTTACACCAGAATTGTTGTGAATTGTTTGGGCGTATTCTTCCTGAGCCTCGACGTAACCGCGGCAGATGGCGATGGCGTCGAGCTCATTGGAGCCGATGCGCCGCCGCAATATTTCACCATGGGCATCCTTGGAATCGAAATACCACTTCCCGTTCCTCAAAACAATGGGGATGGGGAGCGGCCAATCGTCATTTCCGACGGTGACCGTAGCGCGCGCTTTGTTTTTCGAGTCGGTAGTCACTTTGGTTTTCTCTTTGGCCAGGGCCGCGAACTTTTCGGCGCGGTTCTTGTCCGCAACCGTGTCGGCAGACTTGACCAAATCTTCCCCGTCTTTGCCGAGAATTTTCTCCAAAGCGGAAACGTCATAATTTCCTGCGGCCTGGATCAAGGCATTGACAGCATCTTCTGGCGTGGCGAACCCTTGCCCGCCGGTTTGTGATTGCGCCTGCGCGTGTGTGCGAGGCATCAAAGCAAGGGAAAAGGGAATCACCAGGATCGTGGAGAGTGCGACCGCTACAAGGCCGTTCAATCTTTTTGCGTTCATTAGAGTCTCCTTTGTCACGGTCTACCTCCTCCGCCCGCCGCCACCAGCGCCGCCGCGTGCACCGCCACCGCCGCCCATGCTGGAAGCGCCGCGCGAACTGCTGGATCGCGCTGCGCTCCCGCCACCGGAACTCCCACCAAATGCGTTGCCGCTGGTTCCCTTCGACCCGCCACCGCCAGTGCTGGGAGAAAGGCTGCGGTTGCCGACACGGTCCGCGCCGCCACCGCCTCCTCCCGAGCCCCCGCGGTTCGCGGTGCCGGCCTGCGCACCACCAACTCCGCCACGATTGCCGAGTTGGTCTTGGCTGGGCCGTGCCCCTGACTGCGCGCCGCCTCCTTGCTGTCTTGCTTGTTGCTGGCGAGCGCTCTGTTGTCGCGCCGCCTGGGAGGATCCACGCGTGGTCCCACCGTACTGGTTTGCTGTGGCTTTATTGGAGTAGGGTGTGCCCCCCCGGTGTTGTGGATTGTGTTGCCAGTTGCCGCTACCTCCACGCCCGGGCTGCTGCGAGGGGCGGTTTCCACTGCTGATGTTGTTGCGGTTGCCGCCGTTGATATTTGTGTTGCGATTGAAATTGTTGTTGTTGTTGATGGTTATGTTGTTGTTTCCGCCGTGCCATCCGCAGTTATACCCCCAGCCCCCGGACCACATGGCTCCCATCGCCACGCCGACGCCGAACGAAATGGCCATCCCTGCGGCATAGTAACCTGGCGGTGGATAGTACACAGGAGGATAGGGATAAACGGGCGGTCCATATACAACGACCGGATTATAAGAAGGGACGTAGACCACTTGCGGATTGGCCTGCTCGATCACGATCACCTGTTTGCTTTCGACCGTCTGGGTTTCGACTTTCACCTGCTCGTTGGATTTGAGGCTCCCTTGCCCTTTGGCCTTCGCCCGCATGCGCTGCACGGCGTCCATCACGTCGGATTGCTGCGCAAGGAAGGCGTTGCCCAGGTCGGTGGTCCATTGGATGTCGTCTGCCAGCCGCTTGACGACATCCGGAAGCCCAGCTATGCCTTGGACGCTCGGATCCCAGTCCTGCTTCATCACCGCATCCTCCAGGGCTTTATCCTTCAGGTTGGGATTCTTGTTCAAAAACTGCTGAAGCTGGATGATCTCCAACGGGTAGGTAGAGGCAGCGAGCACTTGAGCCAGCAGCGGGTCCGGATAAAGTGCGATGGGGGCGACCAAAGAATCCAATTGATCGTTCGGAATCTTTGGCGCCTCCTGCTGATTTCCGGAGTCTTGCGTTTGGCTCACTCCGGCGAGCAAAGCTGGATCGCCGGGCGCAAGGAGCGCCACGCACAAAGCCACCACGGCGCTACGAATAAGCTGCGTCAGGAACATGGACCGAGGGACTTTTTGCTTCATGGCTCTTGTACCTCTCTTCTTTCTTGCGACACCAGTAATCTGTGTGTGCCTCTCATGCCAGTCTTCTTCAGACGACTCTTCTCTGCCGAAATTGTGGATGAGGACGGGTCGAGCGGATATTACCAAAAATACCAGTGGGTTTGGGAGAGGCTTCAATGAGTGCAGCGGGGCAGATTATGCTTTCCTTCCCTAACTGCTGAACCACTAATTTCACCACGGCATTGGATCACCTTCCGAAGAGAACATAAATGAGCAAGGCAGGCTCTCGTAGCTCCTGGTTAACGACTTACCAGGACCTAGCCGCATGTAGTAATATTTTGCGGCTGGGAGACGTTTTTATGAGCAAGAGATTGGCTCCCGTGATTGGCCTCCTTCTCGCCTTTGCCCTACCGGCATTCCCACAGGCTTCTGCGCAAGGCTCTGCACAGGATCAGAACGCGGACCTACAGGACCTGGTAGTTCGCACTTCGCCACGCAAAGGCGATCTCGACGAGATGGATCAGCGGCGTGTCGTACGCGCATTGGTCACCTTCAATCGGGCCAGCTTCTTTTTCGATAATGGCCGCCCACGCGGGATGACCTACGATGCGCTTGTGGATTTTGAGAAGTTCCTCAATCGCAAGCTGCATCCAAAAGATACCTCGGGAAAAGAAAAAATCAACGTCGTGTTGATACCAACCACCTTCGGAAAGGCCGGTACCGATTTGCAGAGCGGGAACGGGGACCTGGTAGCCGCTGCCGTATACATCACGGAAGCGCGCAAAAAGGTTTTCGACTTCGTTCCTCTTGCGAGTAATGTGCGCGATGTTGTGGTGGCGGGTCCGGACGCCCCGTTACTGGCTAACCTGGAGGACCTCTCTGGCAAGCAAGTCTACCTGTTTAAAAACTCGGTCTCCTGGGAGAATCTCACGGAACTCAATAAAAAGCTTTCAGCGGCCAAGAAACCAACGATTAACCTGATCGCCGCAGACGGAAATCTTGAACGCGACGACCTTGTCGAAATGGCCCAGGCCGGACTGGTGCAATACACGGTGACTCCGTCCTTTACGGCGCGGCTTTGGAAGAATGTCTTTACTGACTTGAAGATTTATGAGGACTTTCCAGTCACCGACAAGATGGAATCGGGCTGGGCAGTGCGTAAGGACTCTCCCAAGCTCAAGGCCATGCTGGAAGAGTTTGCCAGTACGCATCGCGAGGGGACGGCTTATTTCGCACAGCTTGCAAACACCTATCTGAAGAGCGGCCGCTTTATTAAGAACAACGAGAACGCTGAGAGTGTAAAGCGGTTCAATCAGCTGAAGGGCTTGTTCCAGAAATATGCAAGTGAGTACAAATTTCCGTGGATGCTTATAGCCGCTGAGGCCTATCAGGAATCTGGACTAAATCAAGAAGCCAAGAGCGGGGTAGGAGCAATCGGTGTGATGCAGGTCATGCCCACGACCGCGGCGAGTTCGCC